>Ga0116181_1000517_pt1 | contig 35180 bp, 27 predicted proteins | sample AD_UKC075_MetaG_FD_89752 | JGI IMG/M metagenome (GOLD analysis project Ga0116181, IMG submission 89752) | Active sludge microbial communities of municipal wastewater-treating anaerobic digesters from USA - AD_UKC075_MetaG | ecosystem: Engineered > Bioreactor > Anaerobic > Digestate | place: USA... | reverse complement strand
CGCCCGCATGGTTGATCTGGGACTGGCGGCGGGCTCGCGGATCACCCAGCTCGCGGTGGTGATGGATGTCCGGTCCCGTGGGTTCACCGGCGACCTGGACCTGGTGCGGAGCGACCTTTCGGCGCGCGGGATCACCCCGCGGGTGGTGTTCCTCGAAGCCTCCGACGACATCCTTGTGCGTCGCTACGAGAACAACCGGCGCAGCCACCCGTTACAGGGGAACCAGACCCTCGCCGAGGGCATCGCGGCCGAACGGGTGATGCTGGCCGGGGTGCGGGCCGGCGCCGATCTGGTGATCGACACCTCCGCCTTGTCTGTGCCCGGGCTGCGGGCCGGCATCGAGCGCGCTTTCGGGGGCGAGACCGTCGCTCTGACCAGCGTCACCGTCGAGTCCTTCGGATTCAAGTACGGATTGCCGATGGACGCCGACATGGTGATGGACGTGCGCTTCCTGCCCAACCCGCACTGGGTCGACGAGTTGCGACCGCAGACCGGTCGGTCGCCGGCGGTGCGGGATTACGTGCTCGGCCAACCGGGCGCGACGGAGTTCCTGCAGACCTACCATCAGTTGCTGAGGTTGGTGGTGGAGGGATACGTCCGGGAGGGGAAGCGGTACATGACCGTGGCGATCGGATGTACCGGGGGCAAGCACCGCAGCGTCGCGATCGCCGAGGCGCTGTCCGGTTTGCTGGCACATAACGAGCACCTCACCGTCCGCGTGCTGCACCGCGACCTCGGGCGGGAGTGACGGTGGCGCGCGGGATGGCGGGCCGGCGATGAGCCAGCGGATCGTCGCGCTCGGCGGCGGCCACGGGTTGTACGCGACGCTGTCGGCCGCCCGTCGGCTCACCCCGCATGTCACCGCTGTGGTCACGGTCGCCGACGACGGCGGCTCCTCCGGGCGGTTGCGCTCCGAACTCGACATCATCCCGCCCGGTGATCTGCGAATGGCGCTGGCGGCCTTGGCTTCCGACAGTCCGCACGGCAGGCTGTGGGCGACCATCATCCAACATCGGTTCGGCGGCAGCGGTGCGCTGGCCGGTCACCCGATCGGCAATCTGTTGCTGGCCGGGCTCAACGAGGTGCTGGCGGATCCGGTCGCAGCACTCGACGAACTGGGCCGAATTCTCGGCGTGAAGGGTCGTGTGCTACCCATGTGCCCGATCGCCCTGCAGATCGAGGCCGATGTGTCGGGTCTCGAACGGGACCCGCGGATGGGCCGGGTGATCCGCGGTCAGGTCGCGGTGGCCACCACCCCGGGGAAGGTCCGCCGGGTTCGGTTGTTGCCCGGCGACCCGCCGGCGACCCGCCAGGCCGTCGACGCCATCCTGGCCGCCGATCTGGTCATCCTCGGTCCGGGGTCCTGGTTCACCAGCGTGATCCCGCACGTCCTGGTGCCCGGTCTGCTGGCCGCACTGAAGTCGACCGCGGCCCGGCGGGTGTTGGTGCTGAACCTGGCCGCAGAACCAGGCGAGACCGCCGGATTCTCCGCGGAACGCCACCTGCACGTGCTGGCACAACATGCTTCGGGGTTCACCGTGCACGACATCATCGTGGACACCGCGCACGTGCCCTCCGAACGGGAACGGGATCAGCTTCGCCGGACGGCGGCCCATCTGGAAGCGACGGTGGAGTTCGCTGACATTTCCCGACCTGGTACACCTTTACATGACCCGGCAAAGCTCGCCGAGGTGCTCGGTGCCGTCCGCGTGCGGCGTCCGGAGCCCCCGACGACGGTCCTTCCCGCGCCTGCCTCGGCGCCGGGTGAACCGGGTCGGCAGACGGGGGCGGCACGGCGGCCCGGCGGACCGGGAGGTGACGACTCGTGGCGATGACAGCCGAGGTGAAGGATGAGCTGAGTCGTCTGGCGGTCAACTCCGTCAGCGCCCGGCGGGCCGAGGTGGCCGCGTTGCTGCGGTTCGCGGGGGGGTTGCACATCGTGTCCGGTCGGGTGGTCGTGGAGGCCGAGGTCGATCTCGGCAGCACGGCGCGTCGGCTCCGCAAGGACATCCACGACCTATACGGCTACAACGCGGTCGTCCATGTGCTGCCGGCCAGCGGAATTCGCAAAAGCACCCGATATCTGGTTCGGGTCGCCAAGGACGGTGAGGCCCTGGCACGCCAGACGGGACTGCTCGACATGCGCGGGCGTCCGGTGCGCGGACTGCCCGCACAGGTGGTGGGCGGCAGCGTCGGCGACGCCGAAGCGGCCTGGCGGGGCGCCTTCCTGGCCCACGGTTCGCTCACCGAACCGGGCCGATCATCGGCGCTGGAGGTGAGCTGCCCCGGACCGGAGGCGGCACTGGCCCTGGTCGGGGCCGCCCGCCGGCTGGGTGTGAGCGCCAAGGCCCGTGAGGTTCGCGGCACCGACCGGGTGGTGGTGCGCGATGGTGATGCGATCGGAACCCTGCTGACCCGGATGGGCGCCCAGGACACCCGGCTCACCTGGGAGGAGCGCCGGATGCGGCGTGAGGTCCGGGCGACGGCCAACCGGCTGGCCAATTTCGACGATGCCAATCTCCGCCGTTCCGCGCGGGCCGCGGTGGCCGCCTCGGCCCGGGTGGAACGCGCGTTGGAAATTCTCGCCGACACCGTGCCGGAACACCTGGCCGCCGCAGGTCGGCTGCGGGTCGAGCACCGGCAGGCCTCGCTGGAGGAACTAGGCCGGCTGGCGGACCCGCCGATGACGAAAGACGCCGTGGCGGGGCGTATCCGGCGACTGCTGTCGATGGCCGACCGCAAAGCCAAACAGGACGGGATTCCCGATACCGAATCCGCGGTCACCCCGGATCTGCTCGACGACGCCTGACGAGCAGAGGCCTGACGTATCGGGCTGGGCCCTCCCACCCAAGGCCCCCGATTCAGCTCCGGGCCGGGCCCGCCGCGCGATTGGCCTCCAGCGCCCAGCGGATCCCGCCGACCAGCACCCCGCCGGCGAGCCGGACCCCGGTCGATTCCAGCACCGGCAGGTAGGGCAGGCGCAACGGCAGCCGCGCCCAGACCGGCAGCAGTCCCACCGCGGCCGACGCCAGCACTCCGTAGGGGGCGCGCGCCGGCAGCGACAGCGGGGGAGTGAGAAGCAGAAAGCGGGCCGCCTCCCGCGCGGCCTCGGTGCTGCGAAGTTCCGGGCGGAACCGGGCGAGGCGGGATCGCAGGGCGGCTTCGGTCCTGGGCGGATCGATCACCCCGAGCGCCTCGGCGACGTGGGCGGTGTCGCTGACGTAGGCGTCGCGGCCGCGCTGATCCAGCCGGCTGGTGCCGTATCGCTGGTAGGCCGCCAGGAAGCTGTCCACTTCGGCGATGTGCACCCACTCCAGGAGGTGTGGGTCATCGGCCCGGTAGGGCCTCCCGTCGGGCGCGACGCCGTGCACCCGGCGGTGGATGCCGCGCACCCGGTCCACGGCACGCTGGGCATCGGCAGCGGTCCCGAACGTGGTGACGGCCAGGAACGTGCTGGTGCGTTGCAAACGTCCCCACGGGTCGCCGCGGTAGTCGGAGTGCTCGGCCACCCCGGCCATCGCCAGCGGATGAAGCGATTGCAGGAGCAGCGCGCGCAGACCGCCGACGAACATCGACGCGTCGGCGTGCACCTGCCGGATGGGACGGTCCTCGGCGAACCAACGAGGTCCGGGCGTCTCGTGGATACGTGCGCGGTTCTGCGGCCCGTCGGGACCGGCGACCATGGCGAACAGACTGGCGCCGAGGCGCTCTCGCACCCGACCGAGGTCCAGTGTGACTGTCATGATCCAGACGGTACGCCTGCGGTTTCGCCGCCGTCCCGCACCGGATTTCGGCCGGAACGCCAACCGCCCGCGGCGGCGGATGCCGCAGCACTAGGCTTGTCTGTGAATCGCAGTCGACTGGAGGAGACACACGTGACGATCCGGGTTGGTGTCAACGGTTTCGGCCGTATCGGACGCAACTTCTACCGGGCCCTGGCAACGCAGCAGGCCGAAGGCCGGGCAACCGACATCGAGATCGTGGCGGTCAACGACCTGACCGACACCGCCGCCCTGGCTCACCTGCTGAAGTTCGACTCCATCCTGGGCCGGTTTCCCGAGGACATCAGCGCCGAGGGTGACACCATCCACGTCGGAAACCACAAGATCAAGGCATTCGCGGTCAAGGACGGCCCGGCCGCCCTGCCGTGGGGCGACGTCGGCGTCGACGTCGTGGTCGAATCCACCGGCATCTTCAACGACGCCCGCGCCAGGGGCCACCTCGAGTCGGGTGTCAAGAAGGTGATCATCTCGGCGCCGGCTCAGGACGAGGACATCACCATTGTGATGGGCGTCAACGACGACAAGTACGACGGCAGCCAGAACGTCATCTCCAACGCCTCCTGCACCACGAACTGCCTAGGGCCGCTGGCCAAGGTCGTCAACGACGAGTTCGGCATCGTGCGCGGCCTGATGACCACCATCCACGCCTACACCGGGGATCAGAACCTGCAGGACGGTCCGCACAAGGACCTGCGCCGGGCCCGGGCGGCCGCGATCAACATCGTGCCCACCTCCACCGGCGCGGCCAAGGCCATCGGCCTGGTGCTCCCGGAACTGAAGGGCAAGCTGGACGGCTACGCGCTGCGGGTGCCGATCCCCACCGGCTCGGTCACCGACCTGACCGTCGAGTTGAAGAAGGAAGCCAGCGCCGCGGAGATCAACGCCGCGCTCAAGGCCGCCGCCGAGGGCAAGCTCAAGGGCATCCTGAAGTACTACGACGCGCCGATCGTGTCCAGCGACATCGTCACCGACCCGCACAGCTCGATCTTCGACGCGGGCCTGACCAAGGTCATCGACAACCAGGCCAAGGTGGTGTCCTGGTACGACAACGAGTGGGGCTACTCCAACCGGCTGGTCGATCTGGTCGGCCTGGTCGGCAAGTCCCTCTGACGGGGGCGCCGACCGTGGCAGTCAAGACTCTCGCCGACCTGTTGGCAGAGGGGGTCGAGGGTCGTGGCGTGCTGGTGCGCTGCGACCTCAACGTCCCACTCGACGACGCCGGATCGATCACCGACACCGGCCGCATCGACGCCTCTGTCCCGACCCTCAAAGCCCTCAGCGACGCCGGCGCCAAGGTTGTCGTGACCGCCCATCTCGGCCGGCCCAAGAGCGGACCGGAGGCCAAGTTCTCGTTGGCCCCGGTGGCTGCCGCGCTCGGTGACCGGTTGGGCCGACACGTCGCGCTGGCCGGTGACGTCGTGGGCACCGATGCCCTCGCCCGGGCCGAGGGCCTGACCGACGGTGACGTCCTGCTGCTGGAGAACATCCGCTTCGACCCGCGCGAAACCAGTAAGGACGACTCCGAGCGTCGGGCACTGGCCGCCGAACTGGTGGAACTCGTGGGCAGCGACGGAGCGTTTGTCTCCGACGGCTTCGGTGTCGTGCACCGGAAGCAGTCCTCGGTGTACGACGTGGCGAGCCTGCTGCCCAGCTATGCGGGCACGCTGGTCGGTGCCGAGGTCAAGGTCCTGGAACAGCTCAGCAAGGCCGCGGACCGTCCGTACGCGGTCGTGCTGGGCGGATCGAAGGTTTCCGACAAGCTGGCCGTGATCGAAAACCTCGCGGGGAAGGCCGACAGCCTCATCATCGGCGGCGGGATGTGCTTCACGTTCCTGGCCGCCCAGGGGTTCTCCGTCGGCACCTCACTGCTGCAGGAGGAGATGGTCGACACCTGCCGGCGGCTTCTTGAAGAGTACGGCGACGTCATCCACCTGCCGGTGGACATCGTGGTCGCCTCCGAGTTCTCCGCCGACGCCGAACCGGAAGAGGTTCCCGCCGAGAAGATTCCGGACGGCAAGATGGGCCTGGACATCGGACCCGGATCGGTGGCGCGGTTCGCCACCCTGCTCTCCAACGCCCGCACCATCTTCTGGAACGGCCCGATGGGGGTGTTCGAGTTCCCGGCGTTCGCGTCGGGGACCCGGGGTGTGGCCGAGGCCATCATCTCGGCCACCGCCAAGGGCGCTTTCAGCGTCGTCGGCGGCGGGGACTCGGCGGCGGCCGTGCGCCAACTCGGTCTGCCCGAGGACGGTTTCTCGCACATTTCGACCGGCGGTGGGGCGTCGTTGGAATACCTTGAGGGCAAGACCCTTCCGGGCATCGACGTGCTGAACCGCGACTCGTCGTCCTGATCGGTCTGGATCGAACCCCGTCGACCGTCATCGAGTCCCATCGCGTCCCATCGAGCTAGGAGTGCTGTGTCCCGCAAACCGCTGATCGCCGGTAACTGGAAGATGAACCTCAACCACTTCGAGGCCATCGCCCTGGTGCAGAAGATCGCCTTCGCGTTGCCCGACAAGTACTTCGACAAAGTCGATGTCACCGTCATCCCGCCGTTCACCGACCTGCGCAGTGTGCAGACCCTGGTCGACGGTGACAAGCTCCGGTTGACCTATGGGGCCCAGGATGTGTCCCAGCACGATTCCGGTGCCTACACTGGTGAGATCAGTGGCGCGTTTCTGGCCAAGCTGGGGTGCACTTTCGCGGTCGTCGGCCACTCCGAGCGCCGGACGTATCACCATGAGGACGACGCACTGGTCGCGGCGAAGGCGGCTGCCGCTTTCCGGCACGACCTGACTCCGATCGTCTGCATCGGGGAGCACCTCGAGGTCCGCGAGGCCGGTAACCATGTGGCTTTCAACCTCGCCCAGTTGGAGGGCTCGTTAGCCGGCCTCAGCCAGGAGCAACTGGCCCAGGTGGTAATCGCCTATGAGCCGGTCTGGGCCATCGGCACGGGCCGCGTGGCCAGCGCCGCCGACGCCCAGGAGGTGTGCGGGGCCATCCGCGCCAAATTGGCTGAACTGGCGTCCCCGAAGGTCGCCGACGGTATCCGGGTGCTCTACGGCGGTTCGATGAACGCCAAGAACGTCGGGGAACTCGTCGCTCAGCAGGACGTCGACGGTGGACTGGTCGGCGGGGCGTCCCTCGAGGGGGAACAGTTCGCCACCCTGGCGGCCATCGCCGCGGGCGGGCCGCTGCCCTGATCGGGGATATCGCCCGGTAGGCTACGCGCCATGATTCTCACCCTGCAGATCCTGCTGATCATCACCAGCGTGCTGATGGTGCTGTTGGTTCTGTTGCACCGCGCCAAGGGCGGTGGCCTCTCGACGCTGTTCGGCGGCGGCGTGCAGTCCAGCCTGTCCGGGTCGACGGTGGTGGAGAAGAACCTCGACCGGCTGACCCTTTTCGTCACCGGCATCTGGGTGGTGTCGATCGTCGCCGTCGCGCTCGCGATCAAGTACGGGGTGTAGCACAGGGTTCACTCAACGGCAACGGCAACGGCACCGCATCCAGCATGTACAGGTGGATTTCAGCCGGTGTGCTCTTGCTGGGGCTCCTGCTGGGCGGTTCCGTCCTGGGCGGCTTGAGCGGTTCGGTGCCACAGAGCACCGCTCAGGACTTGCCGCTCACCCCCGCGGCCGGCCCAGTCGGTCCCGACACCGTGATGGCGGGTGTGTACGTCACGAACATCCAGAGCGTCGACCGGACCACCAACAGCTTCGATGCCGACTTCTACGTCTGGCTTCGGTGGAGCAACCCCGACATCGACCCCACAACGGGCTTCGAGATCATGAACGTCTACGAGAGTTGGGCGCTCACCCAAACCCCGGTTTACGAGAAACCGAAACCCCAACCCGACGGAAGTCGGGTCTGGCTGGTGCGCTACCAGGGTTCGTTCAATTCGCCGCTCTCCCTGTCAGACTATCCGTTCGAGAAGCAAACCCTCAAGATCGTCATCGAGGACGCGGACGACAACGTCACCCGGATCGTCTACGAACCCGATGCTGATCCGATCACCCTCGACCCGAACATCACGTTGGCGGGTTACAACTTCGCCCAGCCGCGAATCAAGTTCGACACCAACACCTATGGGTCATCGTTCGGGGACGTCGGCACGACCGCCGAAGACCGGACCTATACCCGGATCACCGTGGAGATGCCGGTCTCGTCGCCGGCGGTGTCGGGCATCGTCAAGATCGTGATGCCGATCATCATCGTGCTGATCGCCTCGGGGCTCGGGCTGATCATCCCCGCCACGTACGTCGACTCGAAGGTCAACGTTCCGATCACCGCCCTGCTCGCCCTGGTGGCGATGCATTTCGTCATCGCGACCTCGCTTCCCGAGGTGAGCTACCTCTTGATGGTCGATGTCGTCTACCTCTTGGCCTACGCCACCGTCACCGCCATGCTGGCGGGCGCCGTTCGCGGAGCCTGGGTATTGAAGTCGAGGGGAGAGGACGCGGCGATGGCTCTGGAGCGCCGGTTCCTGGCGGTGACCAGCACAATCTTCATCGTCGCCGTGGCCGCTGTATTCATCTTCTATCTGGCGTGAGGTCGACCGGGAACCAACGTCCCTCGTAGACCGTGCCCAGAATCGGGATATCGGCCAGTCGTTCCGGGTCCACCAGGTAGGGGTCCTCGGCGAGCACGGTGAAGGTCGCCGCTTTGCCCGGGGTGATGCTGCCGATCTCGTCTTCGAGCCGCCAGGAGTGCGCCGCTCCGATGGTGACGGCGCGCAGCGCCTCGTGCACCGAGATCCGCTGCTCCGGCGCCACCACCCGGCCTGCCGGGGTGCAGCGATTGACCGCGAACGAGGCCAGCGCCAGCGGCGCTGCCGGGCCCATCGGCAAGTCCGAGTGCAGTGACAGTGGGATGCCACGCCGCAGTACCGAAGCGGCTCGGACCATCGTGTCGGCCCGGTCGGCACCCAACCCGTGCGCGGCGTACTGGTCGGCGAAGCCCACCGGGTAATACGGGTTGGCGGACACGATGCAGCCAAGCCGGGCGATCCGGTCGACCTGTTCCTCCGTCGAGTTGGCGAAGTGGACGATCACCGTCCGATGGTCGTCGCGCGGATGGGTGGCCAGGCATTCCTCGACGGTGTCAAGAACCAGGTCCAGCCCGGCGTCGCCGTTGACATGCACGTGCGGCTGCCAGCCCGCAGCCCAGTAGGCCCGGAAGAACGCGCGGAACGTTTCGGGCTGCATCATCCACTCGCCGTGGTGGCACAGGTCGGGGTGCCCGGAATCATCGAGGTAGGGCTCACGCATCTGCATCAGCTGACTGATGATCGCGCCGTCGGCGAACAGCTTGACGTGCTTGGGCAGTAGCCGGACCTTTCCGGTGGCGGCCCGCGCAACCTGAGCCTCGGCGTCGGCCACCGCGTCCACCGGGTCCATCCCCGAATCAGCCTGGCTGCGGGCGTCGACGAGGAACGTTGACGTGAACGGAGTTTCGCTCGACCCGAGGATCTGCTGGTAGAGGTCCCACGGCTCGACGGCCCACATGATGCCCGGCTCGTTGATGGCCGTGACGCCGGAGGAGCGCAGATACGCCACCAATTGCTGCAGGCCCGCCGCCAACCGATCGGCCGTCATGACCACCGGTGTGAGCGCCGGAAGCAGCAGGTTCATCCCGGCCTCCCACCAGTGCCCCGCCTCGAAGTCCACCATCGCGCTGGCCGGCCCGTGGCCCGTCATCTGATCGGCGCTCAGACCGAGCGTGGCGATGGCGGCGGAGTTCAGGTACCACTCGTGGCAGGACCGCTGCCAGACCACGATCGGCCGGGTCGGACTGATGGTGTCGAGCACCGACCGGTCCAGGTCACCGTGCCACAGCCGGTGATAGCCCCAGCTGAACAGCCACTCGCCGGGGTCGGTCAGTCGTCGATCGGCGTCGGCCAGACGGCGCCGGTAGTCGGCCGCCCCGTTCGCAGCCCGGAAGGTATAGCCGGGCAGCACCCAGTCCTCGATCGCGATGACCTCCGTCATCAGGGTGGCTGCGCCGAGAACGGGATGCAGGTGCTGGTCGATGAGGCCCGGCAGCACCACTGCGTCGGCGAAGGTGTCGTCGACGGTGCCGGAGTGGCGGAGTTCCTCGAGTTGACCCACCGCGGTGATCCGCCCGCCGGACACAGCGATGGCGTTGGCGCGCGGAAGCACGGAGTCCATCGTGATGATCCGCTGGGCCGGATAGACGATCGCGGGGACTTGAATCACGGTCTCCACCACCTAACTTAACTAAGCCTCGAACGGCACGGAAGTCACCTCGCGCGCTGCGACGAAGTCAGCGCGATGTCGAAGATGTTCACCCTCGCCAGATAGACGGTGGCGCGGAGCGGTCATCCGCGGGTGGAGGTGTGACTGGGGACCTGACCGTGGACGGCTGGGGTGGCAGGGCCACTGCCGAAGTTGTCTCAGCCGGCGGGACGGGCTCAGATGGTGTGGCGGAAAGACCACGGTCAACATCGAGAACCAGTCGCTGCACCAGATTGGCCGCGGCCAGCATGTTCTCGTACTCCGCCTTGTCCACGTCGGTGTGAACCGTCCCGCCACCGGTAGACGTGATCGTCAGGCCGAGGCTGCGCGCCATCCACGCTTGGAAGGCCCCGAACGCCAGCAGTGGGAAGGCGAACAGGGCGCCGATGATGGCGAATATGTCGAAGGACATTCGGCTTGACATCAGTATGAATAGCCCAATGCCGGTGGATAACAGGGCAGACCTGACCCGCCTACGCGACAGCATCCTGCCAGTAGTCACGTCACAGATATGCCGGATGGGAACGCTGGTTTCGGCATACCCCGCCCTGATCACAAAGAACAAGTATTGCGGAACCCGCACGGACACCCGGTCCTGTGTCACGACGAGGCCGGATTTGATGTGACGCAACAATGGCGAGGGGGTGAAGTCTGCTGCGAAAAGCGGCTGTTCGCCAGGCAGCAGGGTGATATTCGCGTGCTCGGCCGGGGTGGACGGTGACGTAACGCCGCTGAATGCGGAATTTGGATACGCGCTCATGGGTGCCCTCTTTCCTGTTTGCTCGGTGGAACATTCATCACGGCGGGATCAGGAAGCGGAACTGACGCGCCGGGTAGATAGATGGTGTTGCCGGACTCGCGAACAACCTGCTGGGCCGAATTGACGTCGAGGAGAATGAACGAATCGGGTAACTCCGGTGGATCGCTGCCCGAGTAATTTACGGCGACGATACGGTCGGGACTGAACTCCGCCCAGTTGTCACCTATGAGCCGCAGGGATCCGAACCGCTCGAAATCTGGTGGGGTGAGCGGCGCTCCGCTTGAACACTGGACTCGCGGCACTCCGAGTGTGTCCACAAGCACGGCGCTACCCCTCTGGAGCACCGCTTGATGTGGTTCGGCAACCTTGTCGACAAGTTGGTGAGTGGTGACCCAGGTGTCGGCTAGCGCGATCACAGGTGTCAGTGTGTTCAGATAGTGGGGAATCTGCTGGGGTGTGATCCCGAGGGCCAGTCCCCACGTGCGCGCAGTAGTGGGGTCTTGGTCGAGGTCGTTGGCGAGGGTGGCGGTATCGCAGGGTGCGGTCTGTCCGGTGGCGCCGTAGAGCCCCGGCAGCCGACCGGATGCCACTCGGACCCCACGGTCAGCGCGGACTGGAACCTGTCGGAGTATCTCGGCATTCTTGGCTGCTGTTGCGTCCGAGATCACCACCGGCGCAACAAGAATCGATCGGGTGAACGGATTCGCAGTCGCCGTGTTGGCGGCCAGCAGCATGAGGTCTTCCGGCTTCGAGGTTCTTTCGTGCAGGTGGGTGCTGACCAGAACCACAGCGATCAGGGTGACGATCACCAGCGCGGTCAACAACACACCGGAGACAACAAGCACGGCCGCGGTTCGGCGATCGACCGGATCGGGTGGGTTCGGATCGACCCAGCCGGACGGTGAACGGGTCACCGCGCCGGGCTCTCCGTGGTGGGAGAGGGATCGCCCGCCCAGGACCGGACGACGGTGCCCTGGAACTTGTCCATTACGGTCTTCTGGCCTGTGAACCTGGGGTCCGTCGACCTGTCAAAATCCTGACCCACATCGGTATAGACGGCGTGCTGGCCGTGATTGCCGAACAGCAGAGCATCGATGGCATTCCCGGTCCAGTCCGGAGACACACCCGGATTGGAGCAGAACAGGTTCGAGGATTCGCCGGACAGTGGGTCGAGCAGTGGGATGCGATCCCCGGGGCCATTGATCAGGTCCGCGCGCAGCAGGGCCGCATGCAACGGGTTTCGCGTGACAAGCGCCAGAGCCTCAGCGGGAAGGTTGGGGGTGTTGTCACCCTCCGCGCGCAGATGCACGGTGCTCACACCGCTGGCATCCGCGTGCGTCAGAGGGGAGCCGTAGGTCACCAGCGCTGTCGCGTTGTAACGCCCTGAGGCGATTATGTTTTGGGCCTCCATGCCACCCTGGCTGAATCCCACGAACATCATTTCGGGTTGTTTTGACCGATCGTCGGGGTCGTATCCGACCATTCGCAATGCATCATCTATCTTCTGCAGTGTCGCGTCATCGACCGTCCCTGTGGCGAGGCTCACGTTACGCCCGGCATCGCGTTTACTTTCGGTCGGATCTGTGCCGGCCAGATAGACGACAAACCGCGTCTTGTGGTCGGACGCCTCTACCATCTCGATGCGAACACCGTCGTAGCTGTCGTCCAGCGTGTGGATGCGTTTGTACAGCTCTGCTGCACCGCGGGGCGCGGTGGAGAGGCTGGACAAGTTTGCAACGGGCGACCTGCCAGTGCTGACAGCGCTAGCCTTCTCCTGCTCGTCGGCATTGCGCCGCAGTATCAACGCACCCTCTCTCAGCGTGTTGATTGCTCCGTTGAGCGACGCACTTGACCGACTGTTCCAGTCGGTGCGGAATTGCTCCGAATCAGGGCCTCTCCAGAACGAAGAATTGCTAACGACGCCGTGAATACTCCGCAACGTCCCCTGCAGTTGGTCAGCCGCCTGCGTGAATTGATCTGCAGTGGAGCGTAACTGGGCGGTGTCTGCGCCGCTTATGCTCATGGATTCCTGCTCCAAGGTCAGTGAGATGCGCCCGCGCCCGCGTCGGTCCGCAGCGGGCGCGGAGTCGCATCATCCCGTTGTAGATCGAGGTTGGTTACGTGCTGGCCTGCTGCTGTTCGGCGGCGTTACGGCTTGCGTTCTGTGATGCGTTCTGCAGTGCTGTGACGACTTGGCGTAGCTGCGGCACGTACTGACCTTGCCAGTCTGACTTGAATCGCTCAGCGTCGGGGCCCATCCACTGCACCGAGTTGATTGCGGATGTCAAGTGCGAGATGACGCCCTCGATGTCGCTGGCTTTCGCGTTAAGCTGGGTTGCAAGCTGCCGGACTTGATCGATGTCCTGACCGTAAATTGCCATTTCCTGTTGTCCCCTAAAAGTTGTCGCGATTGTTTGGTCAGCTGTTTGGTTCAGATCGCAGGTTCTGCTACCTGCATCCACACCCCCTTACCCCGTTCGATGAGCATCCCGCGTCCCGGTGGGAAGTCGCGGCGGCGTACCACGCCGATCGACGTGCTCAACAAGCCTTCGGTCTCGACACCGCTGGGCCACAGCAGCAGTCCGCGTCGGGATGCTTTGAAGGGCTGGGCCAACAACCACGCTTGGTTCCAACCTGCTACCTCGGATTCGCCGATAACGAAAGCGGTCTGGCCGACTGTCTTTATCAGCTGAACAATGTCGTTCTCGGCCGGGGTGCTACCGAAGTTTGCGACGTTTTCGATCACGATCATCAGTGGGGCGTCGGCACTGGGCGTCGCGTCTGACATCAATTGGTTGGCCAGGTCGATCACTGGCTGTTGGCCGACTGCGGTGTCGCTCCAGACCTGCAGGCCGCCGATGGTGGAGGCTTGCGGTGCAAGAAGGACGATCCTGGTGCTCGGTCGGTGCCGACGGACGCTTTGCGCCAGCGTCGCCAGCGCGGTCGAACGACCGCTGCCGGGCGGACCGGTCACCATCAGAATGCCCGTAGGGTTGATGCTGATCGGTGAAAGTGACTCGTCATCGACACCGATCACCGCACCTGTCGGTGTGGTGTCCGGTAGCGCGTCAAGCTCGATGTGCTCGGAGAGTCTTTCCACCGGTTCAGGCGGCGCGAAGCCGTCGCGCCGCATCCTCTCCGCCAATCGTTCGATGGCGCGGGCCTGCACAGCCATGTTGGGGTCGCCACCGAACACGCCGACCTGCACCTCGGATTCATCGATGATGCCCCGGCCCTGTGGTGCGGTCCTCGACAGAATGTCTGCGGGAACGCCGGCGAGCACGTAGTCCTCATCGGTGGCCAGGCGCATCACCAGTCTGCGCTGCATGGTGGAGGCGAGCGATGACGGAATGGCTGCCGGGCGGTCAGCAGTGATGATGACGTGGATGCCCAGCATGCGCCCATCGGAAGCGAGCTGGCTGAGCATGTTGAAGAACGGCGTGTGCGAGATGTGTTCGTACTGGTCCCTAAATGGGCCGATCGCGTCCAGCAGCAGCAGGATCCGTGGTTCCTGCGCATTCGCCAGGGTGCGGTATTCGGTGAGTGTGGAGGCGTTCACTCTGGCGAACTTGCGCGCTCGATCGTCGAGGATGCCGGTGAGTCTTCGCAGGACGCGCCCGATCCGCTCTGCGTCGTCCGCGCCGATGATTGCGCCGACATGCGGCAATGCTTCCAGCATCGTCAGACTTCCGGATGCGAAGTCCAGTCCGTAGACGTGCACCGGCCCGTCGTCGGGGTTTAGCGCTGCTGAGATTGCCAGTGTTCGCAGCGTTGTGGACTTTCCCGACCCGCCTGTTCCGATGATCGCCATGTTGCCGGCGTCGTCGGGGGAGAAGGTTTCGATCGGCTGGGTCTGCTCAGCGGGGACGTCACGCCTGCCGACTACCAGAGCGCTGGTGTTCGCCTGCCGGAGGAGATCTTCCAGGGCGTAGGTGGGCGACAGTGGTGGCAGCCAGGGGTGCCGTGGGGGCTCAATTCGAAGCTGGTTGGCCGCCCCGCGGATGGTGGAGACCATCCGCGCTATGTCGGTGGGCCCGGAGGTCTTGGCGGTGCTCTTGCCGGCAATCGGGTTGTGCCACGGTCGACGCCGGCCGAACACGAACTCCGTGATGTCTATTGGCGCCTGATCGGTCTGCTCACCTGTCCAGCCGCCGACGTAGGCGGATTGGAAAGTGGTCAGCCGGCCGGGCCCGGTCTTCGCGGCGGCCCGCCCGGGAATCTCTGGCGGGAAGTACGCGGCCAGGGGATCGTCGATGACATCCAGTGAGTCAGCGATATCGTTGAGGCGCAGCGCTATTCGCAGATTCGTGTTTGCGCGAAGGTTGTCCTTGATGACCCCGGCAGGGCGTTGGGTTGCTAGCACCAGATGTAAGCCCAGAGAGCGCCCGCGCTGGGCGACGTCGATCACTCCGTCGACGAACTCGGGGACCTCCGAGGCGAGTGCGGCGAACTCATCGACGATGATCACCAAGCTCGGGGGGGTTTCCGGATCGCCGGTCTGTTCCAACGAGATGAGGTCTTTTGCGCGTTTGCGGTTTAGAAGCTGCTCGCGACGACGGATCTCCGCACCGAGGGATGTCAGCGCCCTGCGGACGAGGTGCGGTGAGAGGTCGGTTACCAGCCCAACTGTGTGGGGTAGACCAACACATTCGGCAAAAGCCGTCCCGCCCTTGTAGTCGACCAGCAGGAAGTTGACCCGATCCGGGCTTTGTGCCGCAGCCATTCCGATAATCCAGGACTGCAGAAACTCGCTCTTTCCCGAACCGGTGGTTCCGCCGACGAGCGCGTGCGGGCCGTGCTCGCGCAGGTCGAGATGAAAGTTCTCGGCACCGGTGGACCCGACAAGGGCTTGCAACCGGGAGGGTTGGCCGGCGCCGCGCAGCGGTTCACCGTTGCGGGGCAGGACCGAATCGTTGGCGACCCATTGTCCCGCCACGAAGGACGCGTCGGCGCCCACCTGGGTGCCGGCCAGCGCCATGTAGGACACTGAACGTGGCAGATCCGTGGCGTCCTCGACAGCCGCACCTACATCGACTACCGGTGATAGCAGTAGTGCGATCTGGCGGCTGTCGGCGATCTCGATGCTTTCGCACGCGACTGGGAAGATGTGCTGTCCACGGCGGACGTGCCCGACGGTCGCGCCCGAGGACTCGTTCTCCACTAAGAGAAAGGTGCGGCATGCTGCTGGCAGGCTCCCAACCTGGGTGGCGACCCAGATGACGTGGACGCCGACGGCGCCGCCCCGTTCAGCCAACCGGGTGAGTCGCGAGCGGTCGATCGGCGCAGTGTCCTCGACGAGGACGACCACCGCTGGCGTGATGTTCGAAGCCTTGGTGGCACCGGCTGAGCCCGGATTGATGGGGCCGAAGGGGTATCCGGTGGAACTGGCTTCATCCAGGCTGCGCTGCTTGACAAGGTCTTCGAGGCGTGACAGCAGGGCTCGCCCTCCGTTGACGCTGTCAGTCAGATGATTGCCGGACAGCGGGCTGTGTGCTGAACCAGCGTGCGGCAACCACTCCAGCCATTCCCAGGACGACCGGGACTGTGCCGAGCTGAAAGCCGTAATAGTCAGGTCGGCGGGCGAATGCAGGCCGGCCAGTTGCATGACGACTCCCCGTGCGACACCGTCGATCACACCGCGCGGGCCGCAGAGGCCGAGGGCTCCGGATTCGCTCAGGTCAGCGACAATCGGAACGTCCTTCACGGTGGCGAATTCCCGCTGCAGTTCGCTGAGTTGATCGGCGTGGATGGGCGCTGCATCGTCGACATCCGGCAGCCGAATTCGGCATCTTGAAAGCGCATCACCGATGCCGAGTCGCACATTCAAGAAACCGGTGCTTTCAGGCCGATGGGTCCATAGCAACGGTCCGAGGCGATGGATTGCCTCTACCACCTGATCCAGGGCCGGCGCCTCAGCGAGTCGCACCGCTTGTTCCACCCGTTGGGCCTCGGTCAGGGTGTTAGCCAACGCGCGCAAGGAGTCTGCGAATCGCGCAGTCTCGGTCTGGCGCTTGCGCCGGGCCTGCAAACTGGCGTCGATGTACATGCCGAGCATCAGCAGTGGGCTCAGCCCGACGAACAACAGAGTCAACGTGCTGCGCGTCACGGCGTAGAGAACCAAGCCCATGATCAGCGGTGCCACGATCGCCAGGATCGGGAACCGGGTGTGCTCGGTCGGTTGCGGAGGTTTGGGCGCCGCGAACTCCTGTTCGTCGAACCGGGCGACCACGCGGGGTGATCGATTGAATTCGATTGCGGCACTGTCATTGTGCGCACCCGAAGATCGAACGATCGGTATCACTGCCAGCGATGTGTTCGCCAGCCTGATGACGTCGGATGCGCTGATGATGGAACGCTGAACGGCTTGGCCGAAAATCAGCACGCCCGATGGGCCGGCGAGATTGACGATCTCGATGCTCTCGCCCACTGACACAGCTGCGTGCACGTCCGTTAGTGCGTGGTCAGACAACGACACGTCGCAGGCCGGTCCGCCGCCGATCGACGAACTGCCGGCTGGTAGCGGGAATTCCGCGCCCGCGTCCGGTCCGTCCAGTACGCGCACCACGGCGATCGCCCGGCCGCGGCGCCGCCGCGGATCCGCGGTGTTCGCGCTGGCGATACTGACCGTAGAACCCGACCGCAGCCCCGAGTCGGCCAGGCTGCGCGCCGGGTCAAGCAGCCGACCCGCCGTTCCGTTATCGAACGCGGTGTGTTCCACCTTCAGGGTCAGGTTGCCGCCGGCCGGCTGCTGGCCACGGCCGGGGTCGCTGGCGAGGAGCGCCTGGGCCAGGTCGGACACGGTTGCGGTTGCGTCTGCGGTGATCGCCAGCTGTGCTTTGCTGCCGTCGGGTCTATGAAGAATGAGCTTCGCCTGCATCTATCTCCCCTTTGGCGCGGGCACGGGCACGGGCGAGGACACGCGACGCAGAGTGCGGTCCGGTGAGTGCCGAATCGTCTTCAGTTGCCGTCTTCCCAGCGGATTGGTCCCCAGCGTCACATCGAGCACGGTGAGGCCACTGATCCGGTCATGGAGTCCCGTGCTGTGCCCGGTCGAAAGCGCCACCGGTAGACCTGCGAGGCCTAGCGTTCCCAGGAAAACCAAGGTGCGCAGCAGAGTGGCTCCGACGCCGGGCGCGCGTTGGTCGATGGACCGGATCAAGCGCAGCCCCAACATGGATTTGCCGAAGGTCATACCGGTCAATCCCTGCCAGATCTGCATCCACAGCCAGACCGCGACAAAAGCGATTGGCACTACTACGTAAATGACCTCGGCGACCCCTAGGACCGCGCCGGCAATCGAGAGTGGCATCGCCGGACTCATCATCGCGGCCAGGTCCAGCAGCGATGCCGCACACCGCACGCCAGGCCCGGCAGCAACCGGTTGGTCGGCCGCCACCTGTGGGACGGGCAGCGGCGCGGACGCCGCGGCCGGAACGGTCCTGAAGGACTGGTTGCTACTGCTGGGGGTGGCGACCGGATTGCCGCAAGCCCGGCAGAACCTGATGTCGGGTTCTAGAATGGACGCGCAGTACGGGCATGACGCCCTCTGTTGTCCGAGCATCACAGTGTCCCACCGTCCTCGAACCCGAACGTGATCCGCCTACCAAGCGCCCTAACAGTGATGGGCGGCGTGCTCAGCTTCGAAGAACAGTAGTGTTCGCCAGACGGAGGCGCTGACTTTCTGTGTCGCCCGATCGTACGACTATCGGCTTCGCCGACCGTCGGCGAGTGTGAAACCAAGCAGTACCGGGAGTTCTGAGGGGGTACGCGTTGGCGCAAGAAAGCTTGCCGCCCAGCAGGTTCGGCACGGGGTACACAGCAGGCGTGTCACATTCGTTGCCTGCTGCGGCGTCCGGGCCCGTAGCGGCCCCCCTGGACAAACTCGCTGCAGTCACCTTCATCGCGGCTTTGCTCCTCGGCCCCTTAGCGACAGCGCTCACTCTTCCGCTGTCCTGCGTCGCGATTCGGCGAATCGGCGATTCTCAGAAGAGTGGCGCGTGGCTTGCGAGAGCGGCACTGATGATCAGCGGCGTCTACCTCGTGCTGGGGGTTGCCGTGGCCGGTTTGTACTGGTACGTGGCATTCGTATCCACCCCGGCATAGGGCGACGTCGTCCTACGAACGGACGATTGCGAGCGGACTGCGGTCACGGAAGGATGGCGATTAGCGCCTGATCCCGATTGGGTCCTCAGCCAACCGTGGAGGATTAGAATCAATTGGCGCTGTGGTCGGGAGCGCGGCGCACATGACAGGTTGTGAAAGGCGGGGGCCAGATGGACGTTACTCTCGGAGTGGCAGTCGAGGGGGCGGACGCTCGGGTTGTCCTGCTTGGCGCAGGCAGTTCCCGCGAGGCCATCGACAAATCCCATGTGAATCTCTCTGAGTCGCCCGTGGACTCGATTGTATCGATACTCACTTCAACGGATCGACTGCTGAGGGACTCAGGACACCGACTGGTCGCTACCAATGTGTGCAGTTCGGACGAAACAGTCGCGAACTCGGTGTGCGACGCGCTCACCAATCGTGGTTTGACCAAGGTCAACGCGGTGTCTCAGGTCGATGCGGTGGCGGCGGTGACCCGCTTATTGGCCGGGACCGACACTGCCGCGTCGTTGGCCGGAGACAGCGACACTCTGGCGTTGTCCATCGTCGATACGGCTGCCGAGGTAACTTCGTTGATCGCGGTCGAATCGGTAGTCAACGGCGACCGTGAAGCGGCATACAGTGCTCTGCTTGAGCGACTCGGCGAAGAATTGGGTGGCGCGACGAGGGTAGTCCTCCTCGACGCAAGCCTTAGCCAACTGAGCGTTCAATCCTTGGAGCAAGTCTCGCCGGTTCCATTGACTTTGGTCGATGACCCCGAGTTCGCCATTGCGCGGGGAGCAGCGCTGATCGCAGAGTATCCGAAGCCTGTCGATTCCTTTCCCGCTGATTCGCTGGATATGGCTGTGACCATGCAGGGTCCGCAGGTACAGCAACTCGCATATTCAGAAGTCGAGGATTCAGCGGGCTTGGAGTTGTCCGCCGATCCGGTGCCGATGCAGGTGCCGATGCAACCGTTGCGGGCCGACTGTTATCGAGAGACTGAGTACCAAGAGAGCGAAGTCGGGGAGGATTCGGGTGCCAGCGCAGGACGCCCACGAGTCCTCCTCCTCGGCAGCACCGCTGCGGCGGTCGTCGTGGTGGGCTTCGCGGCACTGGCCGTCACCGTTGCCATAAACATCCGGCCCACTGTGCGTGAGCAGCCGATCCGGTTGGCGGAGGAGACGGTGGCGGGGAAGTATTTCCCCGTTACGCCCGGTCAAGGTGAGAAGCCCGATGGTCCGAACTGGACCATGATCGAGGAGGTTCCGCCCGCCGGCACCGATCCTGTGGCGCGAACTTTCCGGCCACAGTCACTGAATGCGACGCCGGGGGAGACCAGCGCCACCTTGGTCAAATACTTCCGGGACGGGACGATCGGTGTTGTTCCGGCGGCAGATCCGATTGCCGCAAATGCCGGCTTGCCTGCTCCGGCCGGATTTCCTGACATACCCGAATACATCACCCGGTTGATTCCAGACTTTTCCAGGTGGACTCCCTCCGAAGTACTCGCACTGGTCGGCAACATGGGCGCGATGGCCCAATCTGCGGGAGGCGGGATCACGTCCGCAGCCGCTGCAGCAGCCGCCAACACTCGCGTCGAGGCGGCCGGCGGCGCCGGAAACGGGCCTAACCTTTCCGACGTCGGTGTGGTGGCTGTGGTTCCCGCCACCAAGGGCTCCCTATTCAGCACATCCGACGCCGCAACCGGCGCGGCGGCAACCGACGTATCCGCGATACCCGCGGAGATATTCAAGGCCTCGAATCCCCAGCAGGCAACCGCGGAAGTGCTGCCCTCGGACACCAAGGTGGTCGACGCTGAGGTACTCGAGCCCTTGGCCAGCGCTGCCGGAGGGGCGGACAAGTCGGTACAGGTTTCAATTCCGGTTCTCGGGCAGGTTATTTCTCCCGAGGTCACCAGGGAGTTACCGGGCACTGCGGGGAATCTGCCGGTGACCGAACCGGGAAGCAACCTTCCAGAGCAGGCTTCTCCGCCGCCACAACTTCCGAGTGTTCCGCTGCCTGCCGGATCGACACCCAAGCCGACCGTTAGTCCGTCGGCGGTGGATGCCCCGGCAGTTCCGCCGAAAGACATCCCGTCGATAGCGCCACCGAAGGTCGATCCTCCGGAGGTGGCACGGCCGGGGGTGGAAGTTCCGCCGGTGTTAGATCTTCCGGTGTCCCCGCCGAAAGTGGAGGCCCCGCCGCCACCGCCGCCGGTGCTGCCCCGACTGCCGGCGGCGCCGCCAGTGGTGGATGTTCCGCCGGTGTTAGATCTTCCGGTGTCCCCGCCGAAAGTGGAAGCCCCCCCGCCACCGCCGCCGGTCCTGCCCCAACTGCCAGTGGCACCCCCGGCTCCGATAATCGACATCCCGGAGTTACCGCTGCCCTCGATGGCACCTGATGCCCCCAAATTGACGTTGCCGACGCTGACGTTGCCGACGCTGACGTTGCCGACGCTGCCACCAACGTCATGACGACGGCATCGTCGGATTCTGCGGCCGACCTCGACCGGCCAAGTCGCGATCCGGCTGCTGTGACCTCCGACATCGGGCTGTCGAACCGCCTGGACCGAGTCAACATGCTTCGTGACGCACTCGCCGGTCTGATGCTCGTTCTGGCTGCGCTGCTGCCGTGGAACATCTACGTGGGAACCAGCGTCAGCGGGACCCGAGGCTGGGTTCTAGGCCTGATCGTCGGGGCCACGCTGGTTTCGCTGGCATCGGTCTTGGCGAGTCGCTTTGGCCCCTCTGGTGCCGACACCGACACCAGTCCGCATCGGCTCAACAGCCTTCGGCGGCTCTCGAGTATTCCGTATCTGCTGCTCGTGGTGGGGTTTCTGGTTTTCGCTGTCGAACAACAGATTCGACTGGGCGGTACCACGGACGTCCCGCCGGGCTTGGGGCCCGGGGTCTGGTTCGGTGCTGCGGGGGCGCTTATCGCCGCCCAACCGGTAATCGGAACCGTCGGCACATACGAGAGCCCGCGCACCCACCGAGCCTGCCGGGCGGTCGGCATCATTTCGCTCGTCCTCGCCCTACTGGCAGTGGCATCGACCCTCTACTACCGCACGCGATACGTGCTGTCCGATGCCGCTGACTCGGACATTTCCGTGCAGTCCATCGTGGTCGTCGTGGCCGCAGTACTTTATGGCGCGGTCGCGTTACTTCCGATCCTGATCGGTGCCCGCTGGATGATCTCGGGGAACGTAGCGAATCGGTTGGCCACCGTGCTGCTCGCGATATCAGTCTTGATCGCAAGCTTTTTGGTGTGGTTCTTGCCGGTCGGACGGGAGGTTGATGCCTTCCACGGAATCGCGCAGGCCACCTCGACTGCGGGAGTCGGGTTCGAGGGATATCTGGCCTGGTGTGTTGTCGCCGCCATCAGCGGAACACCGATCTTGTCGAGCGCATTCGGTGGCCGCGCAACCCGATTCTGGGTTGATGCGGGGCGCAAGTCCTTGCTGCTCATCGCCGCGTGGTGCGGTGGGTCAGCCGCACTTCGGATCGTCGATTTGGCAACTGTCTCAGCATTGGATTTGCCCAGTCAGCCCTACAGTGACACCGCGCTGATGGCTTGCGACCTGACCACGGCGGTACTAGCCATCTGGCTGATGGTCAACGGCACGGGCGAGGTTGCGCCCAAGCCGCTCCTCTCACTTCTGTTTGGAGTTCTCGCCGTTCTGACACCTTGCCGGGCGGTTCTGGGTGTCGCGTTGGTGCCACGAACCGAGCCGTTGAACCCTTCGGCGATCACTGACGTGTACGGAAACACACTCGCCCAACAGATCACCAGCACCTTCGACGTAGCCGCGGCGATACTTGCGATCGCCCTGTTGGTCATCGCCGTCCGGGCGGGTGGGCGCGCTGTAGCCCAACCGACTGTGACCCTGACGCATGCTCCGCCTCCCGCCCCCGACGGTGCGACGGTCAGGATTTACCGCGAACCTGACGCGACGCCGGCCGCCCCGCCGGCCACCCCGCCGGCCACCCCGCCGGCCGATCGGGTAGCCGACGTCCTCGCCCAGTCAACTCGACGATTCGCGGCTGGCACGACATACACCGGCGCGGCGAGGACGCCTTCGGATGAAAGTTCGGGCGCGGATAGATGATCCGGGCAGATGGCAGGGCGAGTGCTGATCGTGCGGCAGTAGCCGGTTCCCTTTGAACTGGTGGTGAGACGATCTTTTAGGTCATGCACGGACAGAGAGGGGCGTACCAGTGTCGGAGTGGAACTGGTCGGTTGCGTTGAACGACGCCAACCCGGATCCCCGCATCGCGTGCGTCGTGTTGGCCGATGTTTCGGGGTCGATGCAAGGCGAGCCGATCGCCGCACTCGAGCGAGGTTTCGCCGCGTTTACGCACTATGTACGCACTGAGACTCTGGCATGTAAGCGGGTGGAAGTCGCGGTGGTCACGTTCGGCACCGTTGCCAGCGTGCTGGTTCCGATGCAGGAGGCGCGCACACTTGCTCCCGTGCAATTCACAGCTGGTGGCACGACAAACCTGGCCGCCGGAATTCACCTGAGCCTCGATGTTCTCGAGGACCGGAAGCACGCCTACAAGGTTGCTGGGCTCCAGTACTACCGGCCCTGGATCTTGGTGCTTACCGACGGCAAGCCGAATGTCGAGGGGTTCGATGAGGCCGTGGCTCGCCTGAATTCGGTTGAATCAGCAAAGGGAGTCACTGTGTTCGCAGTCGGGGCCGGGCCGCGCGTCGACTATCGGCAGTTGGCCCGCCTTTCCACTCAACGCAGTCCAGCCCCGCTGGACGGGTTGAAATACGAGTCGCTCTTCGAGTGGTTATCCGCATCGCTGAGCAACGTGTCGAACTCGTCGGAATTCGCCCGCGACGATCAGGTTTTCCACGCCATGGGTGATGGAATTCCGCTGCCCTCCGTCAGCGGGTGGACTAGCGCATGACATCGGCGCTCCCGGGCAGTTCCCGGGCCGGCTATCGGTGGGCGGCCTGTGCTGCGTCGGTGACCGGCCGAGAGCATCGCCACCGCGGCCTGGGCTGCGACGACGCATACAGTTTCGGCATCACCGGTGACTTCGTGGTGGCAGCGGTCGCAGACGGAGCCGGCTCGGTTACCGGTACCTCTGCTTGGGGCGCATACATCGCCTGCCGGGCGGTAGTGGACAACGCGCTCCGACCCGATTTCGTCGACCACTACCGTCACTGCGCACCCAACGAAGCCGAAGGTTTGATCCACTGGTTGTTTGAATCGGCACTGGAACGGGTCACCCGCCAGGCGGCGCTGATGGATCTGGATTCGGGACTTTTGGCCACGACGCTGTCTGTGGGCGTGACCGACTACCAACGGGCGGTGTTTGGCCAAGTCGGTGACGGCGTCATAGCTGCCGAATGCGACGGGATGGTCGAGACCTTGCTCATCGAGCGGAAGGACGGGTACGCAAACACCACGTCTTTTCTGCAGTCGGACCACGCGCTAGACCATCACCTGCGCACGACGCTGCGGACGGGCGTCACCGCCTTCGCGCTGTCCACCGACGGAATGCTTTACAAAATAACCGATGTCGCGAGCGGACAGGCCTACGAACCGTTCTTCCTGGACTCGTGGCAGCACGTGCGGGCCGGAGCGAGCGCCGATAAGTTCGGCGAACTCCTAAACACCATAGAAGATGACCAGACGGGCGACGACAAGACCATGGTCCTGGTCGCGACGGTGCCAACCGGTCCCCAGAGCACCGACATGCCGCCGGAGTCCATCAGAGATCACTCGATCCCGCCGAGCAACCTTGCTGCCGAAACCACAACAGTACCGATTGCGCCTATGCACCGACATCGCAGACGGACCTGGTTCGAGTCAGCGCGTTGATCATGACGAATGGCAATGTACGGCCACCACGAGTCCAACTCGCGACTGGCGAACCGCTGACCCTCGAGCCGGTTCTGGCCAGGGCGGGCGAGGGCACAGTCTATGGGGTTGCTCATCGACCTGAGTTGGCGGCCAAGGTGTTTCATCCTGAACTCAAGGGTTTGCAGTCCAAGTTGGACAAAGTGTCCGCAATGATTGAATCTCCGCCCCCGGGCCGGGTCCAGCCCAATGGATTCGTAGTGTTGACCTGGCCGAACGCGCTGCTGCTGGAAGGCGGTCGTCCGATCGGCTTCGTGATGCCGCGCATCGATACGGCCACCTCAGTCGAGATACATACGATGAGTAATCCGGCCAACCGCCAAGATCCGCTCCCGGGGGCACCGCAGTGGCCCCGGCACGCGACATGGGGACACCTGGTCAACGTTGCGGCAAACCTGTGCCTGGCGGTTCAAACGGTGCACCGAGTCGATGCCGTGATAGGCGACTTCCAGGAACGCAACATTCTGGTGTCGGACACCACCCAGGTCACTCTCGTGGATTGCGACTCAATGCAGTTCACTAGTGCGCGTGGTGACCAATTCCTCTGTGGTGTGGCAAGGGCCGAGTTCACTGCCCCCGAGCTTGCCGGTCGGGATCTTCGGACCTGGCTACGTGAGAAGCCGTCCGATCTTTTTGCTCTCGCAGTGCACATATACCAGCTGTTGATGGCCGGAAACCATCCGTTTATGCGCGGTTACTGGACCGGGGCGGATCAGCAGCCAGACGCTCTTGCCCTCGCGCGGACTGCCAGTTGGGCTGGTGGACCCGGTTCGCCGCTGCTCACTCATCCGCTCGCACCACCGATTACGTTTCTGCCGGACGAAATCCAGCTTTTATTCACAATGGCTTTCACCGAAGGCGCGCGGAACCCAGCCTGTCGGCCCACTGCCCACGAGTGGCGGGATAGTCTCCTGCGGATCGCGGTGACAACATGCGGTCGCGGCCTACACCAGGTGCCGAGCACAACCGCATCTTGCCCATGGTGTGCAATTGACGATGAGCGTCTCCGACGGCAGCGAACAGTGTCGGGTCAGCAGCACACCGGTCCACGGCCGATGGTGACTCCGAAGCCGATCAGGCAAACTCCTTTACCGGATCACGGGTTTGGTGCTGACCCGAAACTTGTGCTTGCCGGGCTGATCACGGTGGTGACGATCGTGTTGGCACTGGCGGCATTCATCATTTGGGCCGTACTCAGCGGAGCTTCGACGTTCGGTGCGGGTTAAGTCCGGCCGAAAGCGGCTCTGATTAGAACGGAATCCCAGAATTCCACCGCCCTACCATCGATGAATCCGGTCACCGAGTCGGGGCCGACGGCTACGGCATTCTGGCCCGCAGGCCCGAAGCGCACCACGCAGACCCATCGCGAACGCTCAGCGTCATCATCGAAAAGCTCACCACGGTATGCCTTCTCCGCCAATTCAAGAACGGCGTGGGCGGCATCATCGGTGGAAGCCGTCCGCAGCGCATGCACTCCCGCCGCGGTGGCGGTGTCGACCACCCAGCCTTGGTCCGTACGAGCGGCGGTGACGGAGGCGCCACCGAGCCTCGAATGGTCGGCCGCCGGTGCGAGATAAGCTCCGACGCGTTCGGTTGCGTCCAGAAACGCAGCGACATCGCGGGCGATCATTTCGTGTGGACGCACGCCGGGCCGTTCGGCGTCACCGCCAGCGAGACGGCGCACCATCAGGGAACGCATTCCCCGGATTCCTGCCTTGGACAACTCCTCGACGCTTGGTTCGACGGTGTTGAGCCCGATCGGCCACGGTCGGCCGTCGGCGGCGCATAACGCCACGATCTCGTCGTCGGTGAGCAGCGCAGTATCTTCCACGACTGACCAATCCTCCTACCAGGGAACCAAATTCGAGAACAGCTTCGGCAGATAGTCGATGACCGCATCGCGGGCGGCATCGAACGCCCCGCCAGGATCACTCAAGACGTAGTCGGCTGTGTTCTGCAAGGTCGGAGCGCTGAAATCGGCCTGGGAGAGTTGAGCGGCGACATCGCCCCACTGCGATACCGCCACACCGCTCAGATAAGGGACCGCGCCGCCGCCGGCCTTCAGTAGACCCCCTGCCAGATCTGTCAGCGAGTTCTGCGCCTCCACTATCCGCTGCGGATCGGTCAAGCGGCTGTCGCTGGCCAACCCGAGCGCGTCCAGTAACGGCAGCACGCCGTACTTGTCCGCCGGGCCCAGCAACGTCCCCCAAGTGATGGGCCACACGGCGTTGGAGTTGAGAAAATCGCGGATGTCGACGGCCGGGTTGACCATGTCGGACCGGCCTCCAAGGTTTCCGGCGAAGCCACCTGAGCCGGTGTCAGGGCCCCAGGACCTCGCCGCCGAAGCGCCACCGCTCGCCGCGCTCGCCGTCAATTGCTCATCGGCGTTGCGGTTGAGCGTGTTGGCTGCCTCGCGCAGGGCCGTCACGACCGCACGAACCTGGGCAACCGATGCGCCGTGCCACTGTGAGCGGTTGCGCTCCGCGTCAGGGCCGGCCCAGGTCGTCCCGGCCAGCATGCTGCTCACGGTGCCTGACATCCCTTCCAGGAGGTCGGCGGCATGACCCAATGTGCGCGAAAGCATTCGCAGTTGGTCGACGTCTGCGCCAACCATTCCCATATCTTGACCTCCGCAGAAACCTGATCCGCCGCGGGCGGTGCGTCTAAGCCAATCACACCAAATCGTGCGTCAGTCGGCTATCAGTCCAACGAAGGACGGTTTGGCTGGTCTGAGACAGCGCTAACGGGCCTCAGGCAGAGTTAATATGCGAGGCAGCGCACCGGAGGGCCGGCAAATCGCCGCGACGGCTCGGTGTTGCAGGTGAGCCGTGAAAGGGGATCGCAGCAGATGACGCTGGAGGCGTCGTCGCAACCGCTGGTGACCGTCGCGGTCATCGACGCCCACGACGTTGTGCATGCGGGTATCGCTGCGTGGTGCGCATCGGGGGAGTTGCCGATCCGGCTCGTCGGAGCCTTCCGCAATTCGTCAGAGTTCATGGCGTCTTATCCGCAGACGCCGCACGACGTCGATGTCGTCGTCTTCGATCTGCAACTTGACGGGGGGCGACTGGACTTCGACAGTCTGCGGGTTCTCTGCGCGAGGGATGAACGCGTGGTGGTGTTCTGTGACTTGACTGCCGACGAAGTGATCCTCACCTCCCTTGAAAACGGCGCGATTACCTATCTGGTGAAAAGTGAAGGGCGCAAGCATCTTCTCGACGCTATCCAGGCGGCTGGCACGACGCGTCCCCACGTCGGTCCACGGATGGCCAGGGCCCTGCGCAACGACAGCATTCTGGGACGAGTGCGGCTCTCCGATCGGGAGAAGGAGGTGCTTATAGCCTGGTTCCAAACCGAGAGTAAGGATGAGGTGGGGCGGCGTCTGTTTATTGCGCCGACGACGGTTCGCACTCACTTGCAGCGCGCCAGGGCGAAGTACGCAAGTATCGGACGACCCGCGCCCACGAAATCAGCACTTCTGGCACGTGCCATTGAGGATGGCATTCTGACCCTGCAGGACTTATAGTTTCGCCAGACCGCGTCAGCCGAACGGCTGAATTGCTGGGGAAATGATATGTTCGCGCCGTTCCGCCGCGTTACGCTTTTGCGATGAGGCTGCGGCGGATTCTTGCCCTGTTCACAGTTGCCGCAATACTTGCGGGCTGCGCGGCCGGCCGGCAGGCGAGTGCTCCTCCGTCGCAGGCGCCAACACCTTCAGCGATCCCCACCGTGCTGATTCTGGACGGGTCGGGATCTATGACCGAAGCCGACGCCCCCGGACCCCGCATAGACGCGGCCAAAGCCGCCGCGCACGGACTCATCGCGGCGCTGCCGGACACCACCACCATTGCGCTGCAAACCTATGGCACCACAACGGGATCTGCCCCGGAAGACAAGCCGGTCGGCTGCCGCGATGTCACTACTCTGCTTCCGCTGCAACGGCTCGACCGCGCCGTTATGAATACCGCCATCGACGGTATCGCCCCGTCCGGCTATACCCCTATCAGCTTTGCCTTGCGGAGCGCCGCTGACCAACTGCCTACCGACAAAACGCCCCAGGCCATCGTGCTGGTGTCCGACGGCGAAGATACGTGTGACACCCCGCCCTGTGACACTGCGGCGCAATTGAAGAAGTCCCACCCGGGGCTGACCATCTCCACTGTCGGCTTCAGAGTCGACGGACTCGCGGCTGATCAACTGCGCTGTATCGCCGAAACCACCGGCGGAGTTTTCATTCAAGCCGACAACGCCGATCAACTCGCCGCCAGACTGCTGGCCACACAGAACATCGACGAAGCCAACAACTCCCTGTCCTCTACTGGAATCGGCAATGTCGAGCTCGGCACTACCTTTGCCGACATCCGCGCTAAGAACCCGGACTTCCCCGAAGTCGCCCCCACCGAGTCGGTCACTGTCGTCTGGCGCGACTGCGATTTCATGTTCGCGAACGGCACCCTGATCTCCATCGCCCCGCACAGCGGCGGCCGCACAATCGACGGCGTTACTGTGGGTTCACCCGTGAGCAGGGCAACAGATCTTTACGGCGCACCCGCGGAAATTCAGATCAACGACGGCAGTGGCACTCTGACCTTCACCGCTGATCAGGAAGCCGCCACCGCATACAAGATGACAGTCGAAGGCTACGCCGACGCTGCCGGCACCATCTCCGGCACAATCAAGAACATCGTCCTGTGCAAGTGCGCCCCGCGTGCGAGTGCAAATCCGACAAAACCCTTGGGCGTCACCGACGACACTATTCGCAGCATGACGTTCCCTCCTGGTACCTGCGGCAACAGCACGGGAGGCTGGAACAACACCGCTCCCATTACAGTCCGCAACGGAGAGGGCGAAGCACGAACTCCGTCGGGCGAATTCGGCGGGGCGTCGATCAGGGATGCGAGGTTGGTTGGCTGGGTCGACGTAAGCGGGGATGGAACAGAAGATGCGGTGGTCTCGTTCGTCTGTTTCGGTTCTACGTTCGACATGTGTTGCGCCGGCCGTTCATCCATGATGGAGTTCGTCGGCGTTTTCGACTTCTCGACGCCGACTTCGCCCCGGCCTGTCGGGGACACGATCATGCCTGGTTCTTCGCCGGTCCGCGGTGAAGCGTACGCCGAACCTCGCCGAATTGACCAAGTGCGAGTTGACGGCCCGGCGATCATCACCGATGAAAAGCTGATCTACCCCGAGCGCGGTGGATCAACCGCAGACCTGGGCTCCTCGCCGGATGCGACGGTCGAAGTCACGCACCGCTTCGCAGACGGTCGGTGGACCTCAACGGAGCGGGTTGTGCGCTGAACGGTAAGCCGCTCTGCCTTGCGTCCGATGCACGGTTCAATTTGAGGAGGGGAATTGCGTAATCAATTGACGCTAGCGGTTGCCTTGATCGCGAGCATGGTCGTCGGCTGTGGGGCGCGGGCATCCCAGAACGACACTCCCGACGCAACTGAAAGCGCCGGTCAATCATCTGCTGCATCGGCTGCGGCAGCAGCGCCGTCGTCGATGCCTGAACCGGTAGACCCATGCACCGGAATCAGTAGTTGCCGGGAGGTGGCGACAGTCGACGTCGACGGTGACGGCGTGCCCGATCGTTTGGGTCTCTCGGTGGTAAGGCAGCCCCCGCAGTCCCCTCAGGTTGCCTACGGCGGCGCTGTCATCACGGTCGCGGTGGCGACCGGTGACAAAGTGCATCGGATCGACGTCGATAGCTCGGGAAACCTGCCCGGCTACGGGGGCGATCCGCAACCGTTTGTGGGCGCCTTCCTGATCAGCCGAAAGGCAGGTGCTGACCTCGTCCTTCATACCGAAATAGGCGCGGGCAATGCAGAGCGATTCGCGGTGATCGGGTGGCAGGACGGCCGGCCCATGCGGGTGAACAGACCAGCGTACAACGCCAACACCGCTTCAGTTGAGGTGTGGTTCATCAGTTCCTCTCACGGCGTACGAGAATGGGTCACCTGCTCCGACGGCGCCGCAGTGACGATCACTACGCTCTCGGCCGCTGTCCGCGAAGGTGTTCCCGTCCCCGGTGGGGGAACACGTAAAGAACAGCGGTTTGCATACGACAGTGGTGCGTGGTCACCCGCCAGTTCCGAAACGATTGCAGATGACAACTTCACCTATCATTTCGACCCGCACACTGAGACCTTCCAGTGCGAGGACAAGTCCACCCGAGCGGTTGTGACGCCGTCCGGCAGTTCCCCCGATGCGCCAGTTCCGCCGACTTGCGACTCGGCTGCAATCTCTCGCGACTTGGGTCAACAGCTTTATGTCGAACGGTGCTACCAGGATTGGGCTTATGTCAGCACCGGCGAACTAGGCGACGCGCAGTCGCTCCTGCGACTGGTCGGTGGCACGTGGACCCGTTATGCGGGTTTCCCGAGCAACATTTGTCGCGCGCAAGCCAGTGCCGATGGGGTGCCCAGCGAAGAGTTGAGCAGCTTCGGGACCTGTTGATACGCGTGCAGTGCCCGCACTCCGAGCCCGCGGTGGTACCGCTGTCGTTCTCGACCCCGAACGCTTGAAGACGCAAGCCCAGCGCGTCCGAGTAGTCGAGCAGTTCCTGCGATCGAGGGGCGGCACGCCCCCGCCAGTGGCGGCCGCCACTGCTCACGCTGCGGGTGCCGGGCCGGGACGGGATAATCGGCGGGTGCCCGACGACATCAGCCTCGAACCGATCGGGGCGGTTTACCGCACCCGCGTGGGCCGCGAGGCCACCGAACCCATGCGCGAGGACATCCGCCTGCTCGGTGCCATCCTCGGCGACACGGTGCGGGAACAGAGCGGAGACGATGTCTTCGAACTCGTGGAGCGGGCCCGGGTGGCGTCGTTCGGGGTCCGTCGATCGGAGGTCGACCGGGCCGATCTGGCGGTCATGTTCGACGGGGTCGATATCCGGCGGGCCATCCCGGTGATCCGGGCGTTCAGTCACTTCGCGCTGCTGGCCAACGTCGCTGAGGACATTCACCGGGAACGGCGTCGGGCGGTTCACATCGCGGCGGGGGAGCCGCCCCTGGACAGCACGCTCGCAGCGACGTACCGCAAGCTTGATGAGGCTGGTCTCGATGCCGCGACCGTGGCACGTGAGCTGGATTGCGCGTTCATCTCCCCGGTCATCACCGCCCATCCCACCGAGACCCGGCGTCGGACGGTATTCGACACCCAGAATCACATCATCCGGCTGATGCGACTGCGCATGCACGGCCACGCAGAGACCGACGGCGGCCGGCCCATCGAGGCCGAATTGCGCCGGCACATCCTGACGCTCTGGCAGACCGCGTTGATCCGGCTGTCGCGGCTGAGGATCACCGACGAGATCGAGTCCGGCTTGCGGTACTACCGGGCCTCTTTCTTCGAGGCGATTCCCAAGGTCAACGCCGAGGTTCGCGGCGCACTGCGCAGCCGCTGGCCGGACACCGACCTGCTTGAGCAGCCGATTGTGCGTCCAGGCTCGTGGATCGGGGGTGACCGGGACGGTAACCCTAACGTCACTGGCGACGTGGTTCGGCTGGCGACCAACAACGCCGCGTTCACCGCACTGTCGCACTACCTTGACGAGCTTCATGTTCTCGAACAGGAACTGTCCATGTCGGCACGGCTGGTGCGGGTCGACACCGCCCTCGAGGCGCTCGCCACCGCCTGCACCGAGCCCACCCGCGCCGACGAACCCTACCGGCGGGCGGTTCGGGTGGTGCGGGCCCGGTTGACCGCGACCGCCGCGACGATCCTCGACAGTCAGCCGGAACACGTGCTGGACCCATCCTCCGGATTGCGGATGGCTCCGTATGAATCGCCGGCCGAGATGCAGGCCGACCTCGATGTCATCGACATCTCGCTGCGTGCCAACGGCAGCGCGGTGGTCGCCGACGATCGGTTGTCCCGGCTGCGGGAATCGCTGGCGGTGTTCGGCTTTCATCTCTGCGGCCTCGACATGCGGCAGAACTCCGAGGTCCACGAGCAGGTGGTCGCCGAGTTACTCGCCTGGGCGGGCGTGCATCCGGACTACGGATCGCTGTCCGAGGCGCAGCGGGTCGAGGTGTTGTCCGCCGAGTTGACGGTTCGGCGGCCGTTGACCCGCGCAGATGCCGACCTCTCGGATCTCGCACGAAAGGAACTCGGCATTCTGGGTGCGGCGGCCCGAGCGGTCCGGGTTCTCGGCGAGCCTGCCGTGCCCACCTACATCATTTCGATGTGCCGATCGGTGTCGGACCTTCTGGAGGCGGCGGTTCTGCTCAAAGAGGTTGGTCTGCTAGATGTTTCGACATCAGCAGCCACCGATCCGGATTCCGCGTTCGGTCGGTACGCACCGGTCGGTGTCGTGCCACTGTTCGAGACCATCGACGACCTACGCAGCGGCGCATCGGTGCTGCAGACGGCGCTCGGATTACCGGTCTACCGCCGCATGGTTGACGCCTGGGGGCATACCCAGGAGATCATGCTCGGCTACTCGGACTCGAACAAGGACGGCGGATACCTAGCCGCCAACTGGGCGCTCTACCGGGCTGAACTGGATCTGGTGGAATGCGCACGCCGCAACGGAATTCGGTTGCGGCTCTTCCATGGTCGCGGTGGCACGATCGGCCGTGGCGGCGGGCCGAGCTATGACGCGATCCTGGCCCAACCGCCCGGGGCGGTCAACGGTTCGTTGCGTTTGACCGAACAGGGCGAGGTGATCGCAGCCAAATATGCCGAGCCGCGGATCGCGCACCGCAACCTGGAGAGCCTGATCGCGGCGACTCTCGAGTCGACCCTGCTCGATGTCGAGGGACTTGGCGACGCCGCCGAGCCGGCCTACCGGGTGCTCGACGAGTTGGCCGACCGAGCGCAACGCGCCTACGCGGAATTAGTCCACGACACAACGGGATTCGTCGACTACTTCACCGCATCGACGCCGGTCAGCGAAATCGGCTCGCTCAATATCGGCAGCCGGCCCACCAGCCGCAAGCCGACGTCGTCGATCGCCGATCTGCGGGCGATCCCGTGGGTGCTGGCCTGGAGTCAGTCTCGGGTGATGCTGCCCGGCTGGTATGGCACCGGCGCCGCGATTGAGGGCTGGATCGGTGGCGACGATGAGCGCCTTTCGGTGTTGCAGGAGCTGTACCGAGACTGGCCGTTCTTCCGGACGGTGTTGTCGAACATGGCGCAGGTGCTGGCCAAGTCGGACATGGGGCTGGCTGCCCGGTACGCCGAGTTGGTCGGTGACACCCGGTTGCGGGAACGGGTGTTCGGGATGATCCGCGCCGAGCATGAACGGACGATCCGGATGCACGGGCTGGTCACCGGTCAGGATGACCTGCTGGCCGACAACCCGGCGTTGGCCCGCTCGGTGTTCAACCGGTTCCCGTACCTCGAACCGCTCAACCACCTGCAAGTGGAACTGCTGCGGCGCTATCGCGCCGGCGAGGATGACGACCTCGTTCAGCGTGGCATCCTGCTCACGATGAGCGGGCTGGCATCAGCGTTACGCAACAGCGGATGAGCTACGGCGCAGGTCGGTAAACCTGGAGCGCACGGTAGACGTTGGTGAAGCGCGCGCTGGTGCGGGGACTGTCGACCTCGCCGTCGCGGGCCACCGCGATGGGTCCGTCGACAGCGGTGAAGCTGAACTCCGGAACCTGCAGTTCGTGGTACAGCGGACTGCGTTCCAGCCTGCCCAGGACGAGCGAGGTCATAATCCGCAGCCGGCTGTATGGTCGTCCGCTCTCGAGGATTCTGACGTCCATCAGCCCGTCGTCCATCCGGGTGCGCCGGGCGGGGGCGAATCCGGAAGGCAGGTAGACCGAATTCCCCAGGAAGAACAGGGAGGTCGTCACCGTGTTGCCGTCGTAGCTGATGCGCACCGGCTGCCCGTGACGCAACGTGTGGATCATCGCGTAGAGTCCCGCGGCGGCCTTGCCGACCTTGTACTCCCATTTCTCGCGGGTGGCGACGTAATGCGGGTATGCGCCGATGCTGGCGGTGTTGACCACCGTTTGCTCCTCATCGAGTTTGACGATGTCAACGCACCACACGCTGCCGGTCCGGATGGCCTCGACGGTCGCCCCGACATTGTCGCAGCCGATGTCCTTGGCGAAGTGATTGAACGTTCCCGCCGGGAATACCGCCAAGGGAATCCCCTGAGCTGCAGCCACACCCGCCGCGCAGCCGACAGTGCCGTCGCCGCCAGCGACCGCGAGAACCTCGGCGCGCCCGGCCGCTGACCGCAGTGACTCCGGCCCGTCGTCATCCGGGCCGAGTGTCACGATCTCCATCGCGGGCAGCGCGCTGCGCACCTCGTCGATGACGTCGGTGCCCGCGCCGCCGCCGGAGGCCGGATTGACCACCAGGATCACCCCTGATCCGTCCGGGCGTTCGGGTGCGGTGACCCGTAAAGCGGAGGTGCGCGGCAATTGTGCGGGAACGACTGGCGGGACAATTCG
>Ga0116181_1000516_pt1 | contig 35217 bp, 32 predicted proteins | sample AD_UKC075_MetaG_FD_89752 | JGI IMG/M metagenome (GOLD analysis project Ga0116181, IMG submission 89752) | Active sludge microbial communities of municipal wastewater-treating anaerobic digesters from USA - AD_UKC075_MetaG | ecosystem: Engineered > Bioreactor > Anaerobic > Digestate | place: USA... | reverse complement strand
CGAGCGCGTGGGGGATCGCCCGCGCGCTCGAACGTCGGGGGCAACCTGGAACGCTCTCACTCGACCGCGACGACGACGTCATCGCCAGCGCTGCCCGCGAGCTGGGCCTTGCGACCGCCACCTCGCCAAGGTGCTCGGACCCCGCCAGGTGGTGGTGGCGTTCACCCCAGAGATGGCGCTGCCGCCTTGGTCGCGGAGGCCCAGGCCGTCTTCCAGGCCGAGTACGCCCACCACCTGACCTCGACACCCCCGCTCGACGTGACGGTCGTCGACCACGCCGCTGTGGCGAAGGGTGCCGCCTACACCCAGCTGGTCCGGCTGTTCACTGGTCCGACGGTGACGGCGGAGACGGCCTGAGAAACACCGGCGAGGCCCAAACCCGGCCGTCAGCCGTACAGGCCAGGACGTCCACCTCGTCGGTCCGTTGCGCCAGCTCCAGCGTGCTCACTCCACCCGCCAGGATGGCGGTCGCCCAGACGTCGGCGGTGATGATGTCGTCGGCCGCGACCGTGACCTGGCTGAACGTGTCGTCAGCGGCGAGCCGCCAGACATGCTCCCCTCGCTCGGCCGTGCCCGACGTGGCCACGGCAGGCTTGGTGAGCGCCAGGTACTGCGTCCACAAGGCGGTTCGGTCGTCAGGGTCGACGACGCCGACCACCCAGGGCTGCCCATCGGGTTGCTCGCCGTCAACCAGCACGTCCCCGCCGGCGTTGAGGCACCAGCCCCGTACACCGTGCCGGTGCAGCGCGTCGGCAGCGGCCTGGATCGCCAGTGCCTTGACCACTCCCGACAGGTCGATCGCGCCGTCGGGCCGGTGCGGGGTGAAGGCGCCCTCCGTACGGTCGCGCCAGCCCAGCGCCAGGTCATAGGCCACGCGGTAGCTGCTGCTCGCGTGCCGCACGCGCAGCAGCCGTCGCGCCACCAGGTCGCCTTCCGACCCAGGCCGGTAGAGCGAGAACCGGTCGTCGAGCGCCTCAAATGCGGATACGACGGCAGTGGTGGCGGCCACGCTGAGCGGGTCGTTGGTCCGGAGGCTGACGACCGTCCCCATCGACTCGAACACGTACGGCGGATGGTCCAGCTCGAGGGCGAGCATCAGACGGCCTTCGCCAGCGCAGCTTGGAGCGATGTCAGGTAGGCCTTCGTCGTGTACGTCGCGCCGGACACCGTCGACACACTCGCCGAGTTCGCTGCGATCACCCGAGCCTTGATCGTGGGCAGGGACTGGTTGTTGATCTGGGTCGACTTCCGGTCGCCATCGTCAACCACGGCTGCAGTGGCGTTGGTGATCTTCCCGCCCGAGATGGTCACCGTGACCGTGACGGAGCCGTACCGATGGGTGGCGGTGGTGCCGGTGTAGGTGCCGTCCTTGTAGGTGCCCGTGGTGGTCGTGGCAGAGGTGGACGCGCTGGTGGGGGCGGCGGTGGTCGTGCCCGTCGTTGTCCCGGTACCTGTCCCCGTTGTGGCCGTTGAGCTGCTGGCCGTGCCGGTCGAGGTGCCCGACTGGGCTGCTGTGGTCGCGCTGCTGGTCTGGGTGGCGGGTGCCGCAGCGGTCACGGTCCCGCCGTTGGCCGTACCGACCGACCAGCCAGCAGCCAGGATCCCGGCTGAGGCCAGGACGGCGGCGATCTTCGAGTTCTTGCTCACCAGGAGAACCTTTCGTGATGGATGGCGCCGGCGGGGACACCCGCGGCCAGCGCCTCGGCGACGACCAGATCAGTGGCTGCCTGCGGACCGCAGACGTAGACATCGGACTGGCCCAGATGCGGGACGAGGTCGGCGAGCCCGAGCCCGGCGTGCGACACGGGTACCCACGAGGCCTCCCCGGTCCGTCGGATGGCGCGAGGCCCCACGAGCGTGATCAACCGGGCACCCCGCTGACGGCACAGGGCCTCGATCTCACGCACCAGGTAGAGCTCGTCAGGACGGCTGGCGCGCAGGATGACAGTCGCCTTGCCAGGCACAACCTCGGTGGACTCCAGCAGGGCACGAACCGGCGCGATGCCGATTCCGAACCCCACCAGCACCAGGCCCGATGCGGTCCGGGCAGCATCGGTGAACGTGCCGTACGGGCCCTCCACCATGACCTTGGTGCCTGGCTGCAGATCCATCAGGGAGGCCGTCCCGGCGCCGAGGTTCCGCACCGTGATCCGGAGGGTGTCCGCCGTTGGCGCGGCCGAGACCGAGAACGGGTGCTGATGCCACCACAGACCCTTGGCGAGGAACCGCCAGTTCAAGAACTGCCCGCCGGCGACGTCGAGCTCGGGCAGGTGTCGGCCGCGCATCTCGATCGAGACGACGTCGTGCGCCTCCCGTACCACCCTCGTGACGACCAGTCCGTGCTGCGCCGTCGAGAGCAGCGGCAGCATGACTCGGAAGGCGAGCAGCGAGATGACGGTCGCCCCGTACAACCCGATCCAGTACCAGCGCTGCCACGTGCCGTCGGCGAAGAGGCCGGACATCGAGAACTGGTGGGGGATCGAGAGCCCGACGGCGACGTACGCGGTCAGGTGGATGACGTGCCAGGCCTCGTAGCCAAGCGCGCGCTTCACCGCGATGACCGATGAGACAGCGACCGCGGCCAGCAGGCCGAGGGCGACGAACCCAAGCATCACGTCGGTCACACTCCATAGCGAGACCGTCTCCTCGATGACGCTGACCCCCTCGGCAGCTGCATAGCCGACGATGAGCAGGGCAGCGTGCAGCCCGAGGCCGGATAGCACCCACTTCCCCAGCCGCGAGTGCAGCGCGACGGCGCGGTCGTGTCCGTAGGAGCGGTCGACGTACGGGATTCGCGCCGCGAGAAGCAGCATCAGGCACATCAGGTCGGTGGCGACCAGGCCAGCGATGATGCCCAGCGCGGTGAGGGCGTGGGGGAAAGTGTCGAACTCGTACATGCCGCCGTAGGCGAGGTAGAGCGCGACCGAGGCTGCGACCGAGGCCCAGCCGATGACGGTCAGGGAACCGGCGCGCAGGTTGCGGGCCCGGGTGCGCCGCCGGTAGCGCGAGGTGTCGTCCGGTGGAGGGGTCTGGGTTGGTGCAGTACGGGCAGGCAGCGTGACCGGAGTTGCCCAGGCTGGGGCAGTCGTCGCGGTCGCCTGCCGGGCCGCGAGGGTGCTGGTGTTCATGCATTGACTGTCGCGACCCACCCTGTGGGGTTGCTGTGCCCAGGCTTCGGCTCACCCCAGTGTTTCGCTGCACGGGCGTCGGTCCCTGAGCCTGTCGAATGGCCTGCAGGCTGAGGCGCAGACCGGCTTCGGTCGCCGCCCGCACCCGGAGCCACTACGGTGAGCGCAACGCCCGCCGTGAGGAGCCCGATGACCCAGAACCCGCAGCAGCCCTCGTTCGAGCCGCCCGCCGGACCTCCGCAGCAGCCGTCCGGTCAGGGCCAGCCACCGTCGTACGGCCAGCCCGGGGCGATGCCGTCGTACGGTCAAGGCCAGACGCCCTCCTACGGGCAGGGGTACGGAGCCCAGACCGGCTCCCCGTGGTACGGGCAGCAGGGCCTAGGGCAGCCGGGGTACGGCCAGTCGTCCCCGTCTCCTCAGCCGCAGCAGCCGCCGCACCCGCAGCCGGGGGCGCAGCAGCCCTGGCATCCTGCCGACCAGCCGTTCGCCCAGGAGGCGACCGACGCGCCCGCCGGGCCGGAGAACGTGGGCAAGGGCCTCGGCTTCGCAGCGCTCGGCATCCTCGTCGGTGCGATCGCCTCTGCCGCGATCTACCACTTCGGCTTCCTCGCCTCGATTGTCGCGTTCGGCATGTCGGTCGGCATGGTGTGGCTGTACGCGAAGGGTGCCGGCAGCCAGGCCCGCAAGGGCGCCATGGCGTTGATCGCGCTGATCGTCGTGGGCCTGGTCTTCGCCTGGGTCTTCACGCTCGGCTCGGAGCTGTTCTTCCTCGCGCTCGACGAGGGTGCGACCACGGGCGAGGCGATCGGCTTCGCGCTGGGCAACATCACCGACCCGAAGCTCTACACGGTGACCGCGAAGGACGCGCTGTTCTTCTTCGGCCTTGGTGTGCTGGGGCTGTTCAGCACGGTCAGGCAACTCCTGGCGGCTCGCTCGGCCTGACCGGCCTGACCCGCCTGGCTGGCGCCGGGCGATCCCGGTCAGCTCGTCCAGTCGACCAGGCCGGCTCGGTCGTACTCGCCGCCGGGCCACACTGCCCGCTCGATCCCGGCAGCGGCCAACGCCTTGCGGCAGCCTGGGCAGGGCGGGTCGGTGATGTAGGCGGTGGCGCCCTTGGTGTCGCGGGTCGCGAACAACAGGGCGTTGACCTCGCCGTGGATCGCGATGCAGAACCCTGGCGTGCCCGGCCGGTCATAGTCGCCGAGGCCAGGCACGACGCTGTAGTCGAGCTGGCCACGGGGGCAGGCCCCTTGCAGACAGTCGCGTTCCCCCGGGGCGGCTCCGTTGTAGCCCGTCGAGATGATCCGGCGGTCGATGACGAGGACAGCGCCGACCTTGCGTCGGGTGCACTTCGCCCGTACGGCAACGGCCTCAGCGATGCCCAGGAAGTACTCGTCCCAGCCCGGCACCTCGTGCACCCCAGGGAGGCTCATTCGTACCCCTTTCAGACGTCTCGACGTCACTGTGACACATGGACAGCAGGGGCCCGTACCCCTCGGTCTGCTTTGATCGACAGAGCGGCCGAGAGGGGGCGGGGATGGGTGGGATGCTGCGGGCAATGGCTGAGATCTACGTCAGCCTGATGCCAGCGATCCTCGCCGGGGTGCTCAACATGGCTTGGGTCAAGACCCCGGTGCTGTGCAGCTGGGCGCGCCCGATCGACGGGGGACGGGAGTGGGCCGACGGGCGACGGATCCTGGGTGACCACAAGACCTGGAAGGGGTTGGCCGGGATGCTGGTGCTCGGCGCCTTCTGTGGTCTGGTCTGGGGGATGGTCACCGCCGCGACCCCGCTGGCCCCGTACAACCTCTTCCACGTCGACCACGCTCCCACCCCCGGCTGGAACGCGTTGACGGGCGGGCTGCTCGGGTTGGCGTACGGGCTGTTCGAGCTGCCGAACAGCTTCCTGAAGCGGCGGGTCGGGATCACTCCGGGCAAGACAGCCCAAGGTGGCTGGGCGTGGTTCTTCGTCGTGCTCGACCAGATCGACTCGGTGATCGGCTGCGCGCTGGTGTTCGCCCTGCTGGCGCCGGTGGGGATCGGGATGTTCCTCGGCATCATCGTTGTGGGCGGGCTGACCCACGTGGTGCTGAACCTGCTGCTGTTTACGGCTCGGCTCAGGGACAACCCCTTGTGACAACACACGTCATCGATCTGAGCTCAGCGGTCGGACAGGCTGGCATCGGCGCCAAGGCCAGGTCGCTCGCCGAGCTGATGGCGGCTGGCTTCGACGTGCCGGACGGGTACGTGGTGACCAGCGCGGCGTTCGACGCAGCCTTGGCCGAGAGCGGGCTGCGGTCCAAGGTAGAGGCCCTGCTCGAGAGCCTGACCAGCGACACCGTCGCCACCGTGGGCCAGCAGCTCCGCTCCCTGACCGCAGATCTCGAACCGATCCGCGCACGTCATGCCCAGGGCCCGGGATCGGCCGGCAGGAGGGGGATCCCCCGACATCGTCATGACTTACGCGGATCGGCCCCCCTCTACGCGGTGAGATCCTCCGGCGCCCGGGAGGATACGGGCGCCCTCTCCTACGCGGGCCAGTACCTGACCAGACTCAACGTGCCCGACGCCGAGGTCGCCGACGCGGTGCTGGACGTCTACCGCTCCACCTTCTCCGACACCGTGCTCAGCTACCTGGTCGATCACGGGATCACCCCGACCGCCACCGACTTCGCCGTCATCGTGCAGGAGATGGTGCCAGCCGAGGTCTCCGGCGTCGCGTTCACGGTCAACCCGCTCAGCGGCGCTGACACGGAGATCGTCATCGAGGCGGCCGCCGGGCTGGGTGAGGACCTGGTGTCTGGCCGGGTTCGCGCGAGTCGGACCGTGCATGACTGGTACGCAGACCGCACCCCGGAACACGGGCCCCTGCTGACCCCCGCCGAGGAGCAGGCGGTCGTTGACCTGGCGCTCAAGGTTCAGCGCCACTACGGGTACCCATGCGATCTGGAGTGGGCCATCGCCGATGGCCGTCTCCGCCTGCTCCAGGCTCGGCCGATCACCCGGATCCACCACAGCGGCATCATCGACCAGTGGTCGAACGCCGACTTCAAGGACGGTGGGGTCTCGTCGACGGTCTGTACTCCGTACATGTGGAGCCTCTACTCCTTCATCTGGGAGCGGCATCTGCGCCGGTTCATGCTCGACTCGAAGCTCCTCGAGCCGGCAGAGATCCGCCAGTTGGGGGACATGTTCTACGGCCGGCCGTACTGGAACCTGTCCGTCGTCAAGGCGGCGATGGCGGCGGCGCCGGGCTACAGGGAGCGCCAGTTCGACGAGGAGATGGGCGTCCGGATCACCTACGACGGCGACGGCGAGACCACCCCGATCACCCCGACCAGCCTCGCCAAGGTCGCCCGGGTTGCGCTGCGACAACGGGCGATCGTACGGGAGCAGCGGGAGACTGTCGCCGCGACCCGCGAGGCGCTCCTGGCCACAGCACTGTCGTACGAGCGGTGGCTGGCTCGCCCCGTCACCGACCGTGATGAGGTGGTCGACACTTGGCGGCGGCTCGTCTTCGACGACTACGACCGGTCCGAAGGCACCTACTTCTGGCAGATCTTCATCAACACCATCCACCAGGCGCTGACCAAGGACGCGGTGGTGAAGGTGGTCGGCGAGGTCGGCTACTTCCGGCTGATCTCAGGCCTCGACCAGGTCTCGCACCTGCGGCCGTTCTACGACGCGTGGCGGCTGAGCCGCACGATCCATGACGATCCCGGGGCGCTCGACTACTGGACATCACGTTCGGTCGTTGAGATCACCGCTGACCTCGACGCTGGCTCATCAGCGCACCACCTTGAGGGAGTCCGGCGACTCATCGCTGACTACGGCTATCACTCCGTACGGGAGCTCGACGTCACCCATCCCGATTTCGACACCGACCACGCCGCCGTGGTGACCATGGTGCGGGACACCGTCGGGCTGGACGACTCGTACGCCCCCGATGCCGACCGTGCCCGGCTCCGCGAGGCGTACGAAGCTGAGCTCGCCACGGCCGAGAAGCGCGTCGGCCCGCTGCGGCGACGGGCGTTCCGGCGACGGATCGAACGCACCCGGCAGATGCTCTGGTGGCGCGAGGAGCTGCGCGACACGTCGACCCGGTTCTACCACCTGATCCGGCTGACCACCCTGCGTCTGGCCGACGCCCTGGTCGCCGACGGGACCCTGGACCAGCCCGACGACATCTGGTTCCTCACCATCGACGACCTCGCCGCGGGCGGGGAGCTCCGGGCGCTCGTGGCGAGGAACCGCGCCTACTACGAGTCGTTCCGGAACTTCCAACCCCCGAACGAGCTGGGGCAGCGGTTCGACGCCGAGCGGGCTGCCACCGCCACGACCGCCGACGGCGGGATCCGCGGCGTGGGGGCTTCACCCGGCATCGTGGAGGGGACCGCCCGCGTGATCGATGGGCTCGCAGACATCGGCCGCCTCCAGCCCGGCGACATCTTGGTCACGAAGTTCACCGACACTGGCTGGACGGGCAAGTTCGCCCTGATCAGCGGCATCGTCACCGAGTACGGTGGCATCCTCACCCACGCCGCGATCGTGTCGCGCGAGTACGGGATCCCGTGCGTCGTGGCTTGTCACGACGTGATGACCTCGATCCCAGACGGTGCTCGCGTGCGCGTCGACGGCACAACCGGAGAGGTGGTGCTGCTGTGATCCTCGGCTCATGGAACCCCTCGGTCGTGCTGACCTACCTGGGCGCGGCGGTGGCGGCGTACGGAATCGGCCTCGCCGCCGCGGGCTCCCTCCGGGGAGCGCTCACGTGCCTAGTGGTCGCCGGGATCCTGGATCTGGCTGATGGGCCCATCGCCCGGCGCGTCAAGCGCGACGACAAGGCCAAACGGTTCGGCGTCGTGCTCGACACCGTGGCCGATGTCGTCTCCTTCGTCGCCCTGCCGGTGGCGGTGCTGTTCGCCGTACTGCCCCTCGGGGCTGCTGCGCTCCCGGCGGCGATCTGGGTGGTCGCCGGGCTGGCGCGGCTGGCCCACTTCACCGCCAACGATGCCGACGCCGAGGGCGCGGTCAGCCACTACCGCGGGGTACCGGTCACGTACGCCGCCCTTGTCATCCCGCTGGTCTGCCTGACCAAACCGCTGCTGCCCGGGGTCGCGTTCCAGAGCGTGATCACGGTCGCGATGGCCGCGCTGGCTGCGCTGTTCGTCCTCGACGTCAAGGTGCCCAAGCCGCGCGGCATCGCCTACGCCGGGTTCGGGCTGTTGGCTGTCATCGTGGTGGCTCTGCTGTGGATCGTGAGGCTCTAGATGAACGACGCAACGCTCGTGTACGACCGCGCCACCGGTGAGACGTACGAGGAGAAGCAGTTCGGCGACGCCGGCCTGACGTTCCTCTACGGGAACCGCCTCGGCCGCCTGCTCCGACCGCTGGCGACCAACCGACTCACCTCCGAGGTCGCCGCCCTGCCGCGCCGTCTGCCCTGGTCGCGGCGCGACATCGACGACTTCGTGGCCGACTACGGGGTGGACCTGGCCGACTATGTCGCGCCGGAGGGTGGCTACCGGTCGTTCGCCGACTTCTTCGTCCGCGACTGGGCACCGGACGCGCGACCCGTCGACCCGGATCCGCAAGCCCTGCTGTCGCCAGCCGACGGAAAGCTGCTGCTCGTCCCGATCGATGGTCGCCGGCTCAAGCTCAAGGGTGTCGAGTACGACGTCGCTGACCTGCTCGGCGAGTCCCACCTGGCTGACCGGTTCCGGGGCGGCACGGCTGTCATCGTCCGGCTCACCCTCGACGACGCGCACCGGTACTGTTACCCGGCCACGGGTCGTACGGTGCGGGGCGCGGCCCGACGCTCCAAGCTCGACACCGTCGGACCGCGGGGCGGGGGTTCGCCCGTGCTCGCGTCGAACAGCCGTACGTGGGACCTGCTCGACACCGACACGTTCGGCCGCTTGGTGCAGCTGGAGGTGGGCGCGCTGCTGGTGGGCAGGATCATCGACGAGCACCTCGCTGCCTTCAAGGCCGGCGACGAGAAGGGCCGCTTCGAGCTGGGCGGGTCGACCGTGGTGCTGCTGGTCAGGGCTGGTGCGGTCGAGTTCGACGCCGACCTCGAGTCGTGGTCGGCCAAGGGAACAGAAACCCGGGTCCGGGCCCGTGAGCGCATCGGCGTCGCGCCGTGACAGAGCGGGGCACTGAGCCCGGGGCCAGGACTTCACCCAGTACTTCGGTCCCTGAGCCAAGAACGTCGGTCCCTGAGCTTGTCGAAGGTCTCCGTACCACCCCCGACTCCACCCACCGACCCGTCGGCACCCCGACCGACCCACCCGCAGCCACCTGGTTCGGCCGGGTCGGCACGTACCTGCGAGAGATGTATCCCGTTGCATCGCGCCTTCTCGTCGCGGTGATCCTGTTCTTCGAGATCTACTTCGTGCTGCTGCTCAACTACGGCGTCACCGAGTTCAACATCGGCATTCAGGAGGCCGTCGGCACCTGGACGATCTTCGCGTTCCTGCTGATGCTGCGGGTCGCCGACGACTTCAAGGACCGCGAGGTCGACCTCACCCTCTTCCCGAACCGCCCGCTGCCGTCGGGGCGCGTGACCGTACGGGACCTTCGGATCCTCCTCGCGATCGTCATCGCCGTCACCACCGTCCTCAACGTCGCCGTCATGAACAACGTGGCGTTCTTCGTGGTGCTCTACGCGTACGGCGCCGCGATGAGCGTCTGGTTCTTCGCCCGCGCGAAGATCCAGCCCAACCTGTTCCTCGCCCTGGTCACGCACAACCCGGTGATGATGGTGATGAACATCTACGTGATCAGCTTCGGCGTCATCAAGTACGGCCTCGAGCCCTTCACCTGGACGACGTTCCTGCTCGCCTGGACGATGTACTTCCCGAGCCTGATCTGGGAGATCGGCCGCAAGATCCGCTCGCCGGGCAACGAGACCCAGTACGTCACCTATTCGAAGCTCTGGGGCTACAAGACCGCGGTCTTCTTCGTGCTCGCCGTGATCCTCGTCGACGTGGCGACCAACCTCTCGCTGGTGTACGCGGTCTCGCGGGTCGCGATGCTGCCACTGCTCGCGAACGTCGCGTGGATCAGCTGGACGATCGTGCGCTGGAGCCGCAACCCGGAGGCGTTCGTCATCGGGCCCCGGATCGACCGCTACACCTACGTCGTCGAAGGCCTCATGGTGATCGCGGTCGTCACCTACCTCACCCTGGGCTACTACTGATGGCTGGTCCTTCGATCGGCGGCAAGGCCGAGGGTCTTCGGCTCCTGGTCGAGGCGGGTGAACAGGTGCCGCCGTACGTCGTGCTCGAGCCCGGTGCCGACGTCCCCGCCGCGGTGGCCAGCCTCGGCCCGGGTCCGTACGCGGTGCGGTCGTCGGCTAGCGATGAGGACGGGTCTGGCTCGGCGCAGGCGGGTCGGTACGAGTCGTACCTCAACGTCGCCGTCGCCGATGTGGCCGCCCGAGTGGCTGAGGTACGCCGGTCGTACGGCAACGCCGAGGGCAGATCAGGCGCGGTGATCGTCCAGCCGATGATCGAGTCAGACGTCTCCGGGGTGGCGTTCTCCGTGCATCCAGCGGGCATCCTCGACCAGGTGGTGGCGTCGGCGGGGGCCGGCGCCGGTGCCGTGGTCGCGGGTCCGGAACCGGCGCGCACGTGGGTGACCTCGACTCCCGATGGGCGGCGCTACACGTACGCCACCAGCCCTGACGTGCCAGAGCTGCTGACCCCGGCCCAGGTCGACGAGGTCGTGGCCGCCGCCGCTCGCGTGGCCCAGCAGCGGGGCGCCCCGATCGACATCGAGTGGGCCTACGCGGATGGCCGCCTCTGGCTGCTCCAGGCCCGTCCGATCACGACGCTCGCAGCTGCACCGCGCAGCACCCTCGACAACGCCAACCTCGTTGAGTCGTACCCCGGCCTGGTCAGCCCGCTCACCGCCTCGTTCGTTCCGACCGCGTACGAGGGGGTCTTCCGCTCGCTCGCACTGCGTGTGACCCGTGACCCGGAGCTGGTCGCGGCGTACGGCGATGTCCTCCCGCGGATGGTGGCTGGCTCGTCGGGGCGGCTCTACTACCGGATGGAGTCCTGGTACGCGGCGCTGGCACTTATGCCTTTCGCGCGGCGCTACATCGACGTGTGGCAGACCTCGCTCGGGATCGAGGAGCGGTCGTACGAGAGCCCTCCGGTCCGGGTGACCCGCCGCCAGCGGATCCGGACGGCGGTCGGCCTGGTCCGCGAGCTCAGGCGGACCCCCCGGGAGCTCGACCGCCTCCAGCGCGGCGTCACGGAGGTGGTGGCCTGGTTCCCCAGTGAGCTGGCCCGCGCCGCGACGATCGCCGACCTCACCCAGCTGTACGACCGCGTCGAGTCCGAGCTCCTGTCGCGCTGGGATGTCACCTTGCTCAATGACGCCCGCGCCTTCGTCGCCCCGGCCCTGCTGCGGCTGCTGGTCAGGGACGATGCCGCGGTCAACCGGCTCGTCTCTGGCATCGCCGCGATCGAGTCGCTGAAGCCTGTCCGCGAGCTGACGGCGCTGGCGGCCGACGCCCCCGCGGAGCTGGGAGCCGTGACCACGACCGCTGACGCGGAGCGCTTCCTCGCTGGCGACAGCCTGTACGCCGCCCGCCTGCGCAGCTACATCGAGACGCACGGGGATCGCTACCTCGAGGAGCTGAAGCTCGAGTCGCCCACCTTTCGGACCGACCCACTGCTCTTGGTCCAGACCGTCCGGGAGCTCGGGGCATCGAGACGGTCGGCGCCGCCAGAGTCAGATCCCAGACCCAGCGTGCGGAGCCGCAATCCGTTCGTCAGAGCCCTCGCGCGGGCGGCCACCGAGGCGATCGCCGGCCGCGAGTCTGCGCGCCTCGACCGGGCCCGGGTGTACGGAATGGTCCGCGCCATCGTCGGCAAGGCTGGGGCTCTCCTGGCTGCAGCCGACGCCATCGACGAGCCGGGGGATGTGTTCTGGCTGCGGCTCGAGGAGGTGCTGGCCCGCCAGACCGAGTCTGCGCGCTCCGGCCCGCTCCGGGCATCGGCGACGGCGAGCCTTCGCGACCTGGTCGGCCAGCGCAAGCGCGACCAGGCGGCGTACGCGCTGCTGCCTCCGTTCCGGCGGCTCACTTTCGCGGGCGAGCCATTCGATGTCCACGTCCCGCTCGCGACCGCCACCGAGACCGCCGCTGCTGCCGGGGGCACCCGGACCGGACTCGGTGTTTCCGGCGGCGTCGCGACCGGGCAGGTGCTCGTCGTGACCGATCCTCGTACGGTCACCGATGCCGCGGGCAAGGTGCTGGTCACCCCGATGACCGATCCTGGTTGGGTGTTCCTGATCTCCCGCGCTGCAGCCGTGGTGGCCGAGCGGGGCTCGCTGCTGAGCCACACGGCCATCGTGGCTCGCGAGCTGGGCGTGCCGGCGGTTGTCGGTATCCCCGACGCGACAAGGCGCTTCGTTGATGGCGAGGTTGTCACCGTCGACGGGGGGCGGGGGGAGGTGCGCCGATGATCACTCTGCGCGCCACGACGGACGACCGGACTCGGCGGGACTTCGTCCGACTGCCGACGCAGCGTCCGTACGGCACCTACGACAACGACGCGGCTGCCGAGGCAGCCTGGCTCACCGGCACCCACCTGCTCGGCGCGGGGCTCGAGGTGACCGGCGTGGTTGCCTACCAGCGGGGCCGGCCCGTCGGCCGGATCGCCGTCACGACCGCCGCAGACGACCCAACGACGGCCTGGGTCGGGTTCCTGGAGGCATCCGACGGACCGACCTCGGACGCTCTCTTCGACTGGGCGCACTCAACGGCGGCCAGCCTCGGCCGAACCCGGCTGGTCGGACCGGTCGATGCTTCGTTCTGGCATCGGTACCGGCTCAAGGTCTCGGGCTTCGATGAGCGGCCGTACCTCGGTGAGCCACTCAACCCACCCGACCACGTGATCTGGTGGCACCGGGCCGGGTACGAGGAGACCGACCGCTATCGATCCGCCCTCTACCAGCGCGCCGAGCCGGGGATGGTCTTTCCGCGGTTCGCCGAGCGGCTGGCTCGGTTCGAGAAGCGTGGGTTCACCTTCAGCCATCCCACGGCCGAGACCTGGGACCAGACGATGACCGACCTGCACGCCATGCTGCACGAGCTCTACGCGCCGATGGCCGTGTTCCGGCCGCTGCCGCTCGACACGTTCCTCGCCCACTACGGGCGGCTCAAGCCCGTTGTCGACCTCTCGATGGTGTGGCTCGTACACCGCGACGGCCGGCCCGAGGGGTTCTGCGTCAACCTGCCCGACTACGGCGTCGGCCTCACCACCGGCCCCACCTGGCGCCGGCTCTGGACCCTCGCTCGAAACAAGCGCCGCAGCGACCGGTACGTGCTCGCCTACCTGGGTGCCCGCATCCCCGGTCTGGGTTCTGCGCTGATGCAAGGCCTCGTCGCCGAGCTCGCGGCCCGTAGAGCAGCTCCGATTGGCTCGCTCACCCACGTCGGCGTCAGCAGCGAGGGGTACGGGGCGGAGTTCGTCCGGACCCGCAACGAGTACGTCCTGCTTGCCCGCGACCTCTGAGGGGGCACGATCCGGATCCCTGCTGTTCTGGAGCCAGAACGGCCAGGCGGGATGGGCTGGGGCGGCAATCGGCCACGGCTCATCAGTGTCCCTCGTCGGCCACCGGTGTAGCTAAGTGGTGACCAGGGGCAGGGGCCTCGCCGTATGTGGGAGACACCGGCTCCAGGTCACCACTTAGCTACAGGATCCGAGCAGTCGCGGTCGGAAGACTGGGCTGCGGCATCCGAATCAGAACGGAGGAGGCAGGGTGAGTGTGCGAATCAGACGATCCAGGTCACGTGGGGACCGCAGCCGCACAACGGGCGGGAAGTCTGGGTCGGCGACCCATGCCGCGATGCGAGCTCGCTTCCGAGAGAAGGACGCGAAGTGCCATCGGATGATCGAGTTCCTCGAGAACAGCTGCCGCCATGACTCGGTGTTCCCGTTGCACATCTGCTCCTTGGTGATGACGCGGCTCAAGGTACGGCACAGCAGGCGACTCAGGCTGACCCAGCGCGGGTAGTCGAGCGCAACCACCACCTCGACCCGGTCAATCACCTGGGGCAGCCACTTCCCGTACGCCGAGTCGAGGATCCACGAGTCGTCAGCCGCGATCCGTGACGCGATGCCCCGCTGCTCCTCCGTCGGGCGTTCGACCCAGTCCGGTAGCCAGCCGATCTCCTCATCGACCAGGTGCACGGGTCGCCCAAGCGATTCCCCCAGCCGTACGGCAGCCGTCGACTTCCCAGATCCGGTCACGCCGTAGCAGAGCACCCGCCGCGCGCGGGCGACGTCGCCCCAGGCCGCCATTGCCATGCCCGCAGCCTACCGAGGCAGCCATGCCTAGCCGCAGCGCTGTTGCCCCAGGTGAGATGCTCCGGCGGGCCGGTACCCTGGAGTCACCACCACCATCGAGCCGAGAGGGATGCCGTGACCATCTTCTTTGTGATCGGTGGCCTCGGGATCCTGCTCCTGCTGATCTCCCTCTTCGCAGGCGACCATCTGCACGGCGTCTTCGACGTTCTCGGCGGTGGTGACTGGTTCACCGGCGCCTCGCTGGCTGGCTTCCTCGGCGCCTTCGGGTTCGGCGGCGCGATCGTGCTGTCGATCACCAACAACGTGCCGATGGCGGTGCTCGCCGGCCTGGTGCTCGGCGTGATGCTGGGCGCGACGGTGGCGTACGGAGTGCTGCAGCTCCGCCGTACGCAGGAGGGCGGCGCCCCGCAGAGCTCGTCGCTGGTCGACAAGGTCGGCACCGTGATCAGCGATATCCCGGCCGATGGGTATGGCGAGATCCGCGTGATGCAGGGCGGCCTGATGGTCAAGGTCAACGCCCGCTCCGCCATCCCGATCAAGGCTGGCACCCAGGTCACCGTCACCGACGTGCTGTCGGCGACGTCGGTCAAGGTCATCCCCACCTACGAGTGACCCACAAGTTTCGTCCGTCCACCTCTGACAAGGAGCTCCCAGTGCCCTTCGGGAACATCGCATTCGCGGTCGCAGGCATCATCATCCTGGTCGTCCTCCTGGCGATCCTGGTCGTCACGCGCTATCGGGTCGCCGGCCCCAACGAGGCCTACATCGTCACTGGCCAGAAGGGGAAGGAGACCCGTGACGCCACCACGGGGTCGGTCTCGCAGGACCTCTCGGGTCAGAAGGTCGTCATGGGTGGTGGCGTGTTCGTGCTGCCGTTCATCCAGCGGCTCCACGTGCTCGACCTGTCTAGCCGGCGCATCCCGATCCAGATACGGGGCGCAGTGTCAGGGCATGGCATCAAGCTGAACCTTGACGGCGTCGCCATCGTGAAGGTGGGTGGCAACGAGGACCAGATCCGCGCCGCCGCCCAGCGCTTCCTTACCCAGCAGAACGAGATCGAGCCCTTCACCCAGGAGGTGCTCGCTGGCGCGCTTCGCTCGATCGTCGGTTCGCTGTCGGTCGAGCAGATCATCCGCGACCGCGCGGCGTTTGCCCAGCGGGTCGCGGACGAGTCGGAGGCCGCCCTCACCGGCCAGGGCCTGCTGCTCGACACGTTCCAGATCCAGGACATCACCGACGACGGCTCGTACCTGTCTGACCTCGGCCGCCCGGAGGCTGCCCGCATCGGTCAGCTCGCGGCAGTCGCCGAGGCCGGCGCTCGTCAGGCGTCCGAGCAGGCCCGCCTCGCCGCCGAGCAGCAGGTCGCCATCTCCCACCGGGAGCTGATGCTCAAGCAGGCCGAGATCAAGTCCGAGACCGACGCCGCCATCGCGCAGGCTGCCGCGTCCGGTCCGCTGGCCCAGGCTGATCGTGACCAGGCCATCCTCACCGAGCAGGAGAAGGTCGCCGTACGACAGGCAGCCCTCAAGGACCGCCAGCTCGACACCGAGGTGCGCAAGCCGGCCGACGCCGAGCGGTACAAGGTGGAGACCGAGGCCGCTGCCTCGCGTCAGAAGGCGATCCTCACCGCCGAGGCCGACAAGGCCGCCGCTATCGCAGCGGCCGAGGCCGATGCCGAGAAGTCGCGCCTGACCGGCGAGGGTGACAAGTCCCGCCGCGCCGCGATCGCCGAGGCGGTTGCCATTGAAGGTGCCAAGGCCGGTGAGGCCGAGAAGGCCCGTCGTATCGCTGAGGCCGAGGCTGTTCGGGCCGAGGGTGAGGCAGCCGCTGCCGCGATCCTCGCCAAGGGCAACGCTGAGGCTGCCGCGATGGAGAAGAAGGCCGAGGCCTACAGCCACTACAACCAGGCCGCTGTGCTCGAGATGCTCGTCCGGGTGCTCCCCGACGTCGCTCGCGAGGTCGCCGCGCCGATGGGCAACATCGAGAAGCTCACGGTCATCTCGGCCGACGGCGCCAACGAGCTGCCCAAGCAGGTCGGTCAGAATGTCGTCCAGGTCATCGAGATGCTGAAGAACACCACCGGCGTCGACCTGCAGACGCTCGCCCAGAAGTACGCGGGTGAGACCGGGGCCGTGTCCCTGAAGTCCGAGGCGTGAGGTACAACCCGCCGCCGAACTGGCCGAAGCCCCCGGCTGGCTGGCAACCGCCAGCCGGGTGGCAGCCAGATCCGGCATGGGGCCCGCCACCGCCCGGCTGGCAGCTGTACGTCGCTGACGCTCCGGCCGCAGGCCCCGGGCCGCAGCGTTCGTGGCAGATGCCGGTCCTGGTTGGCGTCACTGCTCTCGTGGTGGTGTTGGCCGGTCTCGGCGTCGGCTGGGCTCTCACCCGGAAGTCGGACCAGACCGGCGGACCGACGTCGAGTTCAACACGTGCCAGCGGTGGCCAGACAACGGCGCGCGGTCCCAGCAGCGTGCCGCCCTCGTCGCAGCGACCGTCCAGCCAGCAGCCGACGACGACTCGTCCCACGGCGGTGGGGTCGACGGTCCCCCCTCCCACGTCGAAGCCGTCCGGCGGAGCCGTCGTGACCACTGGCGCCGACCTGGGCAAGAAGGTCACCAGCAACGGTCTGGAGCTGACCCTCAAGTCGCAGCAGTGCGGCGTCAGCGAGATCAAGGGCAGCGGTACTCGGGTGACCAAGGCGATCGGCGAGTTCTGTGTCTACGAGGTGGCGGTGCGCAACGGCAGCGACAAGCAGCTGAGGTTCTCGATCGTCGACTTCAGCATGAGCAGCGCGTCAGGGCGCGACTACAAGGTGTCGAGCGACGCCTCTATCGCGATCCCCGACAACCGCTTCATCAGCGAGAACGTGCCGCCACAGGGTGCCGGGACGGCGCTCGTCGTCGTCGACGTGGCGGTGGGCGACAAGCCAGCCACGCTCAAGTTCGGCGGTGTCCTGGTGACCAGCGGTACCGGCACGAAGGCCGAGGCGGTCAGCTGGGCGCTGCCCTGACGGCGGCCGGACTGGGTCCTGGATTGCCCGCTGCCCGCTACTCCGCCGGCTGCCAGCAGATCAGGCCGACGGTGTTCCCGTCCGGGTCGGTGACGAACGCCATCTGCTCGTCGTGACCCGCGGGTCCGAGCGTGTCGTCGTCGTGGCTGAAGATGACGTGTGGCTCGCCCGTGAGCTCGATCCCGGCTGAATCCAGCCGTTCGACTGCCGCCGACATGTCGGCCACCCGCACGTACACCATTCCTGCCGGTGCGCCCATGTCGAGCAGCAGCCGTACGCCATCGAGGTTGAAGAACATCAGTCCCGGCGGGTCGAAGACGGCGGTCGGCTCGGCCTCCAGCAGAGAAGACCACCACGCTCGCGAGCGTTCGAGATCGGTGGAGCGGAGAGCCACCTGCACCAGCTGCATCGTCGCCCCCTCAGACCAGGTCCGGACGGGTCGGCTCGGCGCCGTCGGTGTGGGTGGCGAGGAAGCCGCGGACGGCCTGGTACCAGACGATGGCGTGGTTGGGCGTGAGCACCCAGTGGTTCTCGTCGGGGAAGTACAGGAAGCGGTGCGGCATGGTCTCGGGATCGCCGTCATACGACGACACCAGCGCCCACCACAGCGCCAGCCCCTCGCCGATCGGCACGCGATAGTCCTTGTCGCCGTGGATCACCAGCATCGGCGTCGTGATCTGGTCGACGAACTGGTGCGGTGAGTGCGCGGCCCTCATCTCGGGGGTCATCTCGCGCGCCCAGTACCAAGGGGCGTCGGTGGTCGGGCCGAACGACTCGAGGTTCCACAGGCTGGCGTGGGACACGATCGCCTTGAACCGGTCTGTGTGGCCGGCGATCCAGTTCGCCATGTAGCCGCCGAACGAGCCACCCATCATCACGGTCTTGGAGTCGTCAATGTCATCGCGAGCCTCGGCCGTATCGGTGATCGCCATGATGTCGTGGTACGTGGCTCCGCCCCACTGGCCCCACCCGCGGGCGACCATCTGACGGCCGTACCCGGTGGACAGCGCCGGGTCGGGGAGCAGGACCGCGTACCCCTGGGACACCAGCAGCCACGGGCACCAGCGCCATGACCAGGCGTTCCACGAGTTGAGCGGGCCGCCGTGGACCCAGAGGGCGAGCTTTGCCGGGTTCGCGGCCGACGCGCCCTCGGGGAGCAGCAGGTAGGCCGGCACGCGCGTGCCGTCCGCGACGGTGGTCTCGATCCGCTCCATCCGGCCGGGGAGCGGTTCGTACGTCACCGGCGGGCGCAGGTCGGTCACGTCTCCCGTACCCAGGTCGATCCGGACAACCGAACCAGGGTCGGTGTACGAGGAACGCACCGCGTACAGAGCCGACCCGTCCGGGGCGACCTGCACGTGGGTGAACGCGCCAGCGCCGGTGAGGCGACGGATCGACTCGGTCGCGACATCGATCGCGAAGATCGCATGGTCGCCGTCGTCGTCATCGCTGACGTAGAGGGTGGTGCCGTTGGGGGACCAGCCGAGCGGTACGGCCCAGTGGTCCCACTCCTCGGCGAGCGGGGTGACCTCCAGCGTGGCCGCGTCGACCAGCACGAGGTGCTGCACGAACGGCTCGGTCGGGGTGGCTGGCAGGATCTCCATGGCGGCGACCCGGGAGCCGTCCGGGGAGGGGATGCCGTGCTCGTACTCGTGGGTGTCCGATTCGAGCACGCGTCGTTCGCCGGTCGCCACGTCCCACAGCGCGAGGGTCTCCCAGACCACGCCGCCCCGGAGCGTACGACGCCAGCCGGTCACCAGCGTCTTGCCGTCGCGAGTGAGGCTGTACGGCTCGGACAATCGCGCTCCCACGTCCCCGGTGATCGGGTGGAGGTCGGTGGCCTTCAGCGTCAGGTCGCCGTCGCCAGGCGTGACGTCGACGCGATGCAGCCGGGACGTCTCGGGGCCGAGGTCGTGGTCCCAGTACCGGATCGGGACCTGGTTGTGCAGGATCGCGGCGACCTTCTTCTTGCGACGCTCGCCGCGTACCTTCGCCGCGTCAGCCTCATCGGTCGTGCCCGGCATGGCCGACAGGCCGACCACGGCGACATCGGCATCGGCGGCGGTCAGCAGCGCGTCCCAGCCACCATCGCGCCGGGCGAGCACGTAGGACTCCCCACCGCCCGCGGGCAGACACCAGATCGCGCGGGTGTGCTCGGAGATGTCATCGGAGCCGTCGGGGGTGACCGGCCGCTTGGAGGTGAACAGCAGGCTGCCGTCGCGGAGGAAGGCCGCGGCCGCCTCACCCTCGGCTCCGCGGGTCACCCGACGCGACGGGTTGTCGCCGGTGGGGTCAACGCGCCACAACGACGACACGTAGCCGTTCTTCTCATGGTTCAGCTGCTGCACCGATGCGACCAGGGTCTGGCCGTCGTGGCTGAGCGTGAGCCCAGTCAGGCGTGGGGTGGCGACGTAGGCGTGGAGGTCATCCCACGGCGACCCGGGCGGTGCCTCGACGGAGGTCTCATCGGTCGACAGGGACAGGTCAAGACCCTCAGTGGGGACGGCGTCGTCGGTCACCAGACCACCGTAGTGCGCGTGACCCCGTACGACGCCGACGGGATGCGGGCTGCGTCAGCCGATCCGCTCATGGTCTGGCTGGAAGCCGTGCTTGATGCCCCACAGAACGGCCTGTGAGCGACGGGTGACGCCCATCTTGCGGTAGGCGGAGCGAATGTAGGACTTCACCGAGTTGATGCTGAGGTGGCTCTGCTTGGCGATCTCGTCGTTGGACAGGCCCTGGGTGATGAGGGCGACCACCTCCGACTCGCGTGCCGTGAGTCCCTCGGCTCGCCCGGGCCAGTCCCCGCCGCTGATGGGTGCTCGACGCCCGGGGTCCCTTGACACGACACGGTCCCCCCGGTGCACCCGCATCAGGGCATCCACCAAGTCAGGTCCGGCGATCGACTTGGAGAGGTAGCCTGCGACCCCGGCGCGGGCGGCTGTCTGGATGAGGGCGGGGTCCATGTTCCACGTGAACACCACCAGCCTGGCAATGTGCGGGTTCGCCAGCAGTTCCGCCAGGTCCGGACGATCCACGCTCGGTGCGCCGAAGGTGTCGTACAGCCCAATGTCGACCGGTTCATCGGTCGCCGTGTTGGCATTCAGTTCCACGATCTTGATCCAGCTCGGGTACGGCTGCAGCATGGCAGCGACACCCTTGATCACGATCTCGTAGTCGTTGATGATGGCGAGCCTGATCGGCTCACGTGGAACGGCGGACATGAGTCGCACGATAGTGGTGCGACACCGATAGGCCCGCGTGCGGACCCCCGCCGCGCTCTCCGGGTGCCACCCCCGTCACCCTTTGGGGTGACGCATTTCAATCGATTCAGCGATCGGCGATGTGTGGGAAAGTTGCTTGCTGAAAGTCACAACCCCGGAAGCGGAGCACATGCGCGATCTCAAGGCCGTTTGGCTGCTCGTCGCCGCCACATTCGTCGTGTTTCTCAACGAGACCACGATGGGTGTCGCACTGCCCTGGATCATGGACGATCTCCACATTGACGCCCGCGCCGGGCAGTGGGTCACGACGGCGTTCATGCTCACCCTCGCCGTCGTCATCCCGCTGACCAGCTGGCTGATCGAACGGCTCACCACCAGGCAGGTGTTCAGCCTCGCGATGGGCCTGTTCTGTGTCGGTACGGTGATGGCCGCGCTGGCGCCGGGTCTCGTACCGCTGATCATCGGGCGCGTCGTGCAGGCGTCCGGTACGGCCGTGATGCTCCCGCTCTGCATGACTACGCTGATGACCGTCGTACCGGCCGCCCAGCGCGGCGCGATGATGGGCAACGTCTCGCTGGTCATCTCGGCTGCACCAGCGATCGGGCCGACGCTGTCGGGGGTGCTGCTGCAGGCGATTGGCTGGCGCGGCATCTTCTGGACGATGCTGCCGGTCGGACTGGTGATGGCGGTGATCGGGTTGGTGCTGCTCACGAACGTGACCGAATCGGGCTCGGCGCACCTCGACCTGCTGTCGATCCCGCTGGCGGCGCTGGGCTTCGGCGGCCTCGTCTACGGGCTGAGCCAGGTCGGCGGGGGAGCTCCGCTCCTTCCGACGCTGGTGGGGGCGGTGGCGCTGGTGCTGTTTGTCGTACGGCAGCTGCTCCTTTCCCGCCACGACAAGGCCATGCTCGACCTCAGGCCCTTCCGGGAGCAGCAGTTCACCGTCGCCTTGCTGATCATGGTGTCGGCCATGGCAGCGCTGTTCGGCGTGGTGATCCTGCTGCCGCTCTACATGCAGGGCGCCCTCCACCTGTCGGCCGTCGACGTCGGCCTCGTCCTGCTGCCGGGCTCGTTGTTGATGGGCCTGCTGGGTCGACCGGTCGGGTCGCTGTACGACCGGATCGGGCCGCGTCCGCTCGTGCTGCCCGGGGTGGTCATCACGTCAATCGCCATCTGGTCGCTCACGTTGATCGGCGACCACACCTCGCGCTGGCAGCTGCTCGGGTCGCACGTCACGCTGAGCCTCGGGCTCGCCCTGGTGTTCACTCCGCTGTTCACCTCGAGCCTCTCCTCGGTGCCGCCGACGCTCTACTCGCACGCGAGCGCGATCCTCGGCAGCATCCAGCAGGTCGCCGGAGCTGCGGGAACCGCGCTGGCCGTCACGATCATGGCGACGATGGAGTCGGCCGCTCGTTCGGCTGGGGTGACTGGCGAGGCGGCAATCGCCGCTGGGACGCGTGGCGCGTTCGTCGGAGCCGCCGTGCTGTCGCTGGTGCCGGTGGTGGTGGCGTTCTTCGTACGGAAGCCCGTTCGGGAGGCGCTCCACCTCGACGCCCTGCACGTCTGATTTTCTGGGTTGGTGGACATCGACGACGACGAGCGACGGGTGCGGCTCGCGCAGCGGCACCTGCTGGTGTCCCCCACCGACGATGTTGAGGCGATCACCGATGCGCTGGTGGCGGTGCACTCGTCCGATCCCGCGACGGTGTTCCTGACCTACTGGGCGCGGATGAGGCACCCGTCGGTGGCGGCGGTGGCGGCCGCGCTGTACGAGTCGGGCCGGTTGGTCAGGCATCACGGCATGCGCCGTACGTTGTGGGTCACCTCGGTCCCCATGGCTCGGGCGATGCATGCCTCGACCACGCGGGATCTGGTCGCGGTGGAGCGGCGGCGGCAGATCAAGGACCTCACGGCGACCGGAGTGGCCGACCCTGAGGCGTGGCTGGAGAACGGTTCGGCGGCTGTCGTCGCGGCACTTGCCGAGAAGGGACCGCTGTCGGCCAGGGAGCTCGGCAAGGTGCTGCCGGAGGTCGCGCAGCAGGTGGAGCTGTCGGCTGGCACGACGTACGCCGTCGTGGCCTCGGCGCACACCCGGCTCCTCACGCTGCTCGGCTTCGAGGGACGGCTCGTCCGTGAGCGGGCATCGGGTTCGTGGGTCGGCAGCGAGTACCGCTGGCAGGTGACGCCCGACGACCTGGAGCTCGACTCCCTGGAGGTACGGCCCGCAGCCGCAGCGCTGGCGGCCGCCTACGTGGCTCAGTTCGGCCCGGTGACGACGGCCGACGTGGCGTGGTGGGCGGGCTGGACGAAAGCCCGTACGAAGCAGGCGCTCGCCGATGCGGACGTGCGGGGGGTGACGGTCAGTACTGGCCAAGCCTGGGTGTCCGCCGCCGACGTGGCGCCGAAGGACCCCGGTCCGTGGGTGGCGGTGCTGCCCAGCCTCGACGCCAGCGCAATGGGCTGGAAGGACCGCGCGTGGTATCTGCCCTCGTGGGCGTGGGACGCGTTCGACATGGGCGAGGGCGTGGGCAACGCGGGACCGACCATCTGGGTCGACGGCCGGATCGTCGGCGCCTGGGCGCAGAAGCCAGACGGCGAACTGGTCACCCACTGGTTCGAGAAGGTTGCTCCCGCTCGTCGGAGCGAGGTCGCTGACCGGCTCGAGACCGTACGGAGCTGGCTGGGCGGCCGGGTCGTGAAGCCGAGGTTCCCAGGTCGGATCCAGGCCAGCCTGCTCAGCGATCCGTCCGCCGCCGCGGGTGAGTGAATCGCGGCCTGGCTAGCCCGTACGCCTCCACGTGGAAACCTCAGCGGTCCATCACCACCGAGGCTTGGAGACCTTCGCCGCGGGCACGGAGGGCGAGTGCCACGAGCCCGACCACGATGTAGCCGGCCGCGATCGCAGCCCAGAGCACCGGGCCCTCGGTCGAGACGCCCAGCACGGTGGCCGCCGTGGTCGCAAAGTGAAGGCCAGCGTGGATCCCGACTGCGACCCACAACGAGCGGCAGAGCAGGAGCAGGGCGCCGGCGGCGAAGCCGAACGCACCTGCCTGCACGACGTAGACCAAGCGCTCAGCGAAGCCCTGCTGACCCCCGACGGAGACGATGTGGAGCGCTCCGAAGAAGACGGCCGACAACACAACGGCCAGCACCGGACGGTTGCGCATCGTCTGCAGCATGTAGCCGCGCCAGATCAGCTCCTCGGGGAAGCCCTGCAGCACGATCCCGAGCACGAGGCCCTGAATGACGACGGCCCACACGGGGACAGACGATGCCTCGAGCGGGCGGGCGTACGGCTGGAGCAGGGCCGCGAGCGGCAGGATCACGGCGGCACTGACGACGATGCCGAGCGCCAGCATGCCGAGGGAGTGGCGAGTCCAGACCAGCCCGGTGTCGCGGAGGGGACGGCCGTCGACCTTGGTGACCAGCAGCCAGACCAGGGTGATCGCGACCACCGGGGCGAGGAGCATCGAGATGGTCATCATCACGACACCCCACGCGAGGCCCTCGTCGCTGTTGAGGTAGGAGCCGACGCCGGGGATGAGTGACAGCGGGAACTGGAGCACCAGCGGTGACATCGTCGCGAGCAGCATGAAGACCGGCAGGACCAGGATGCGTGCCCACAGCGGCCAGCGGGGGGCGGCCTCGCTGGACGCGGGTGGAGTGATGGGGGACGGGGTGGGGGTGCGGTTCGTCATGTCCCCATGCTGGTCGAGCCAGGGCGGTGGCCGCATCGAGCCATGGTCAGGATCCGATCGGCCGTACCCATGACCTGGGTCATGAATCTCTCCAGGGCTGGGGCCGGTTCGACGACACCGCCTAGATTCGGGGCATGCTGCACATCTCGCGCCGGGCTCGCGTCATCCTCGACGTGATGTTCGGGGTCGCCGTCGTGATGGCGGTGATCTCGACGCTCGGCGTCATGGAGACCGGGATCTGGCGCGACATCGTCCTGCTGGTGGCGGCCGCGGCCACCGTCGCCTGCTGGGTCGCCTGGCGCCGGCAGCGGTTGGACCGCTCCCGGACCGTGGTGCTGCTGGCGATCGCGGCAGGCGTCACGATGCTGGCCGGTGATGGGCAGGGCGGACTCCCAATGATCTTCGTCGTGCTGGCGGTGGTGGTCGTCGAGCACGGGGCTCGCGCTGGACTGCTGACGGCGCTGGGGATCACGACGTCGGCGAGCCTGATGATGGCGTTCGTCTACGACCGGTCAGCTCTCGACAACCTGCTGCAGAGCGTGGCGGCGTTCGTGCTGCTCGGGCTCGGCATCGCGCTCGGCATGCTGCTGCGTGAGGTCGACCAGGCGCGTCGTGAGAATGCTCGGCTGCTGGGCGAGCTCCGTACGTCGTTCCAGGCTGAGAAGGACCATGTGCTCGCCGACGAGCGGGCCCGGGCGGCGCGCGACCTGCACGACGGGTTGGGCCACCAGCTCACGGCGATCCGGATGGGGCTGGACTTCGCCGAACGGGTCCGCGGACGTGACGACGAGGCGGCGTGGGAGGAGATCGCGCGCTGCCGGGACCTCTCCGTGGTCGCGTTGGACCGCATGAGGGTGTGGGTACGGGCGCTCGACCCGATCTCCGTCCATGCGTTGACCGATGCCGGGGCGTTAGAGGCGGTGGCGGAGGCGTTCCGGGGCACGGGGTTGGAGGTACGGGTGACGACGTCTGGCGTGGATCAGCCACTCGACCGCGAGACGGCCCTGTTCGCGCTGCGGGTCGCTCAGGAAGGTCTGACCAACGCGCTGCGGCACGCTGGGGCGCGGCGGGTGGAACTGGCGGTCGACCATCGCGACACCCTGACGATCACGCTGACCGATGACGGCGGCTCGAGCGACGCCGAGCCCAGTGACGCCGACCCAGGCGTCGCGCGGCCTGAGCAGGTGCAGCTGGGGTACGGTTTGCGCGCCCTGAGCGAGCGAGCGCGGGTGCTGGGTGGTTCGGTGGAGGCAGGCTGGACCCCGAGGGGGTTCCGGTTGAGTGCCCAGGTGCCGGCCGTACGGGAGGTGGTTGCGGCGTGACCCGAGTCGTGGTGGTCGACGACCAGCAGTTGCTGCGGCGAGCGTTGCGGATGCTGCTCTCGACCGTCGACGGAATCGAGGTTGTCGGTGAGGCCGCCGACGGCGCCGAAGCGCTGGCGGTGGTCGCGCAGGTGGCTCCCGACGTGGTGGTCACCGACGCGCGGATGCCGGTGATGGACGGCCCGACGCTGGTGGCCCGGTGCGGCGAGGAGCACCCGGACCTGCCGGTGCTGGTGTTGACCACGTTCGACGACGCCGACCTCGTCCGTGGGGCGTTGCAGGCTGGGGCGGCGGGGTTCCTGCTCAAGGACGTCTCCCCGGAGCGACTGGCCGAGAGCATCGTTGCGGTGAGCCGGGGCGAGCTGGTGATCGACCCGCGCGTGGCCCGGGTGGCGTTGGGCGGCGAAGCCCGTACGCCTTCACGCGCCGGCGAGGAGGAGGCGCTCGCGGTGCTGACACGAGCCGAGCGGGCGGTCGCCGTACGGGTGGCGAAAGGGATGACCAACCCCGAGATCGCTGCCGACCTCGTGGTCGCCGAGGGCACAGTGAAGAACCATGTCAGCGCACTCTTGCGCAAGCTCGACCAGCCTCACCGCACCGCCTTGGCGCTGCTCCTCGACCGTGCCCTCAACGGGGACGGTTGTGCCTGAGGGGGACACCGTCTGGCGGGCGGCGGCTCGCCTGCACGTGGCGTTGGCTGGCCGTGAGCTGACGCGGACGGACTTCCGCTGGCCGTCGGTCGCGACAGTCGACCTGTCGGGGTCGACGACGCTCGAGGTGGTGGCGCGGGGCAAGCATCTGTTGCAGCGGGTGGACGGGCCGTCGGGGCTCGTGACCGTCCATTCGCACCTGCGCATGGAGGGGTCCTGGCGGGTGGCGGGGCTGGGTGGCTTGCCGGTACGGGCGCCTGACATACGGGCAGTGCTCGAGACTGCCGACACCATGGCGGTCGGGCGGCGGCTGGGAATGCTCGACGTCGTTCGTACGGCTGACGAGGCGACGCTCGTGGGGCATCTGGGGCCGGATCTGCTGGGGGGCGACTGGGACTCCGAGGTGGCCGTGGCGAACCTGCGGGCTTCGACGGGGAGCCTTGCGGCGGCGCTGCTCGACCAGCGGAACCTTGCTGGACTAGGCACGTTGTGGACCGCCGAGACCCTGTTCGTCGAGCGACTCAACCCCTGGGCCGCCGCAGCCGCGCTTCCCGAGGCACAAGTCCGAGCGTTGGTGGATCGGGCGAAGCGGCTGATCGAGGCGGGCAAGCTCCATGACGTGCAGTCGTCGACCGGGTCGTACGTGAGGAGCCAGAACACCTACGTGCACGGCCGTTCGGGTCTGCCCTGCCGGCGCTGTGGTGAGACCGTACGGGTTCAGCTCGACGGCCCGCCGACCCAGGAGCGGACCATCTTCTTCTGCCCTCGGTGCCAGGGTCCGGCCCCAGGCGACGACAACCGCCCACAGGCGCCACTGGGCGCTCGGCGGCGCCGCCCCTAGTCGCCGCGACGAACGGGTCGACAGTCAGGCTGCCGGGGCAGGCTGTCGTCGGAACGGTCGCTGGTACGGGTCGACGCGGACCGGTGCCGTGATCTCAGGAAGCTGGCCCACGCCCATGCGGATCTGCCACTGGTCCCTCGGGTCGCCACGGGCGGGTTCGAGCAGGGCATGGTGCCGCGAACAGAGCAGGACGAGGGTGTCGAGGTCGGTCGCCCCGCCTGCCCACCAGGGCTGGATGGCGAAGCCATCCTTGACGGTGAGGCAGCCGGTGCTACCGCGGCCCCACAAGCCCAATCCACCCCCAGCCCACCGCCATCGAAGCCGGACCTCAGCGGCCGAGCCCCGTCGCGAGGCAACCGCGAAGCCACCCAGCCGTCAGCGAGCTCCCACCGCCAACCTTGGATCCACGAGCGCCAACGCACGGGCGACCCCGATCGCCGCAGTCTCTCGGTCTGGGGCGGTGGCGACGACCCCGTACACCATGCGGAGCACGACCAACAGGTCGTCGGTGGTGAGGTCGGGGACGAGGCCAGCCGTACGAGCTGCCGCCAGCGGACCATCGAGGCAGGCGACCAGGCGCTCGGCACCCGCCCAGTCGGGGAGCTTCGAGTGCGACAGGGCTTCGATGAACGCCACCGACTCGAGGCACTGCTCGACCAACCGCGCCCAGACGAGGACGAAGGCGTCCGGCCCGTCGGTCGTCCCGGCCAGCTGCTCGATCTCGGCCACATTGTCGGCGAAGACGGCGAGCGCGAGCGAGGCCTTGCTGGGGAAGTGTCGATAGAGCACGCCCTGGCTCACCCCGGCCGCCTTGGCGACCGCCGACAGGGGCACGTCGAACCCACGGTCGGCGAAGAGCACGCGCCCCCAGTGCACCAGGGCTGCACGGTTCTCGGCGGCCGCGGCGGGTCCCCTGTTGATTGGCGGGCCGGAAGCAGGCATGCTGGGAGCGTAGCAACCGGACAATAGTGTCCGGTAGGTGTTCATCGTGGCTTGGAACAGAGAGGTTCGCTCATGACCGACCGCACGCTCACGACCGACAGCACCCCGACGTGGGACCACTCGTACGACGTAGTGGTCGCGGGCACCGGGGCAGCGGCCTTCGCTGCCGCGATCACCGCGGCAGACGCGGGACTATCCGTGGTGATGCTTGAGTCGACTGACCGCTGGGGCGGCAGCAGCGCGATGTCAGGCGGCGGGCTGTGGCTGCCGAACAACCCGCTGATGCGCCGCGACAAGGTCGGAGACTCCCGCGAGGAGGCGCTCACCTACCTCGCCGAGACTGTCGGCGAGGAGGCTGGCCCGGCTGCCTCGCCTGAGCGGCGGGAGGCGTTCGTCGACAACGTGGCAGGCTTCGTCGAGCTCGCCGAGCGGCTCGGCATGCGGTTCACCCGCGCCGCCGACTACCCCGACTACTACCCCGAGCTCCCGGGCGGAAAGGTCGGTCGCGCGATCGAGTGCGAGCCGTTCGACTCCCGTACGCTCGGCGACTGGTGGGCCACCTCGCGCGGCCAGGATGGCGTGCCAGCCCCGATGAAGACCGATGACTTCTGGCTGCTGCAGCGGGCGTGGTCGACGCCGGGCGGATTCGTCCGGGGCGCGCAAGTCGTGGGTCGGGTGGTCGGCGGCCTGGTCCGGGGCAAGCGGCTGGTCGGGATGGGCGCCGCGCTCGCCGCGTCGTTCCTCGCTGTCGCCCAGCGGTTGGGCGTCACGATCTGGCTGTCCAGCCCCGTCGAGGAGTTGGTCGTCGAGGGCGGTCGCGTCGTCGGTGTCGTGACCAGCAGGGACGGTCGTGAGGTACGGGTCGAGGCCCGGCGCGGCGTCGTGCTGGGTGCTGGCGGCTTCGACCACAACCGGGCGCTTCGTGAGCAGCACCAGGGCGTCGACGGTACGGCGTCGTCGGGGTCGAAGGGCAACGTCGGGTCGGGCATCGACGCGGCTGCCCGGGTAGGCGCAGCGCTCGACCTGATGGACGACGCGTGGTGGGGCGGCTCGATCCCGCCCGCGGATCCGGCAGGCTCGGCGTCGTTCCTGGTCAGCGAGCGATCGGTTCCGTACTCGATGATCGTCGACGGCAACGGCGAGAGGTTCGCGAACGAGTCGGAGTCGTACGTCGACCTCGGTCACCACATGCTGGCCCGAGCCAAGGAGGTGCCGGGTCGGTTCTGGATGATCGCCGACGTGCGGCATGCGCGGCGCTACCTGCGGTCGTACATGGTGATGGACCCGAAGGCGAAACAGAAGTTGAGCGCCGCTGGCCTGTTCCATGAGGCGGCCGACCTACGGACCCTGGCCGGTCTGATCGGCGTCGACCCGTCGCGGCTGGCGGCGACCGTCGACCGGTTCAACGGGATGGCCCGCAGCGGCGTCGACCACGACTTCGGACGGGGCTCGTCGGCGTACGACCGCTACTACGGCGATCCGCTCTGTCGCCCGAACCCCAATCTCGGACCGATCGAGAAGGGTCCGTTCACCGCCGTCGAGATCGTCGCTGGCGACCTCGGTACGAAGGGCGGGGTCGTGACCGATACGTACGCCCGCGCGCTGCGTGAGGACGGGTCCGTGATCGACGGTCTCTACGCGGCGGGCAACTGCTCGGCTTCGGTGATGGGGCGCACGTATCCGGGACCGGGCTCGACGCTCGGCCCGGCCACCGTCTTCGGCTACATCGCGGCCCGGCACCTGGCCGGCCGCGTCGGAAAGGACTGAACCATGACTGCGCTGGCTGGCAAGGTGTTCGTCGTCACCGGTGGCGGCAACGGGATCGGGCGCGAGGTCGTGCGGCAGCTGCTCGCCAATGGTGCCCGAGTCGCGGCGGTCGACCTGAGCGAGGATCGGCTCGACGAGACTCGGGTGATGGTGCAGTCGTTGGCCGACCGGCTGTCGACCCACGTGGTCAACATCACCGACCGCGATGCGGTGATGGCGCTGCCCGAGGCAGTTGTCGCCGCCCACGGCCAGGTCGATGGGGTGGTCAACGTGGCCGGCATCATCCAGCGCTTCGTCCCCTTCGCCGAGCTCAGCCTCGAGGAGATCGAGCGGGTGATGTCGGTGAACTTCTGGGGGACCGTGTCGATGGTCCAGGCGTTCCTGCCACTGTTGCTCTCCCGGCCGCGGGCCTCGATCGTGAACGTGTCGAGCATGGGCGGCTTCATCCCGGTGCCCGGGCAGACGGTGTACGGAGCGAGCAAGGCCGCCGTGAAGCTGTTCACCGAGGGGCTGCACTCCGAGCTCCGCGGCACCAACGTCAAAGTGACGGTCGTCTTCCCGGGCGGCGTGGCGACGAGCATCACCGCCAACTCGGGCGTCCACATGCCTGCGGTGGCCGGAGCGACCCCACCGAAGGGTGCCCCGTCGCTGACCACCCCGGCAGAAGCTGCCTCGGTGATCGTGAAGGCGATCGAGCGAGGCAGCTACCGGGTCGTGATCGGCAAGGACGCCAAGGCGATGGACATCCTCACCCGGCTCGTTCCTGAGCGCGCGATGACCACGATCGCCGACCAGATGGCTTCGCTGCTGAAGCGCTAGCGAGGGTTCAGAGCCGCAGTTGGGCCAAAGCCACTGCTCGATGCGCCAAACAGGCGACTGAACCGTTTCGATTCTCGTCGAGAAGCGGATCTGGCCCACTCGTGGCTTCCGAGCTGCTCCGGCGACCCATGCAGCTGCCCGCTGGGGACGTGGGACCGCTTCGGAGCGGTCCACACCTTCTCGTCCCGGCTCCACTCCGGAAGGGGGCGACCAACCGGCATGGTCAATGGCTTTGGTCCGGACGACGCGTCACAGCTAGGGCGCGGCGCCCGCGACCGGCGGCTTCGCAGCGCCGGGCGATGGGGAGAGCGACTCAAGCCGCTGCTGGCCGTCGTCGCCGAAGCCCAGTTCGTCCACACCGATCCGGATGAAGCGGATGCCGTGGTAGTCGCCCACCTCGTAGACGAGCCCGAGGTCACCGTCGGGGAGCACAGCGAGCACAGAGTAGGCCGCAGCGCCGGGGTCGACGACGATGCTGGGCGACCAGGTCAGCCCGGCGTCGTCGCTGACGCGGAGCACAAGCCCGCAGCGGTCGGTCTCGTGGTCGAGCAGGGAGATCACCAGACGCTCGTCAGGGAGGGTCACCGCGCCGCCGTTGCATCCGGGATCGAGGAGCGCGCTGTGGGGCTCTGGGAGTGAGTAGGTCAGACCGTCCGCCGACCAGCTTGTGCGCCGACGGGGCCGGTCCCGGGCGAGGAGCAGCACGCCGCCGACCCCGTCCCTGGCGCTGGGACCGGCGGCGGTCTCAGCGGAACGTGGCTCGTCCTCGACCACCTCGACAACCTTCGTCTCATCGCAGTCCGGGCCGACGCGGGGGCCGAGGGTCCAGGTCACGCCTCGGTCGTCGGACGCGGCGACTGCCGCCCATCGCTTCCCATCCTGGGTGCGCAGCACGAACGGCTGGAGCAGGCGGCCGGCGTACGGACCTTGCCGCAGCACGATGCCGTTGCCCGAGGTGGCGAACATGCCGCCCACATCGCTCGGCCTCAGGCCAGGGACCTCTGTGTGGGTCCAGGTCTCGCCACGATCGACCGAGTGCGCCAGCCAGAGCCCGAGGCCATGGCCGGCGGTCGCTGTGAAGAAGCTCGGCCCGTCGGAGGAGACGTACCAGCACCACACGTCGTCGCCCTCAGCGATGAGGGAGGCGTCGCCATATCCGACGGATCCGTCGTGCATGCGGAAGGGGATCGGAGACGACCAGGTCCGGCCGACGTCATCCGAGGTGCGCAGCATGATGTCGAACGGCCCGGGCAGGTCGCGCCAGTCCTCGCGGACGTCGTACGCCAGCAGGAGTCGTTCACCCGACGCCACAAGTGCGGGGATCCGGAAGCACGGTTGGGCATACGGCGAGCCCGGCGACGGGTCGCCAGTCCGGACGATCTCGACGACCTCCATGAACTACTCGGAAGCGGCGGACTCGACGGCCGCGGCGAACCATGACGTGATCGTTGCCGGGTGCGTGATCGCGGTGCCGACACACACTGACCAGGCGCCGCGGCGGAGCGCCTCGGCTGCCTGCTCGACGGTGTGCACACGGCCTTCGACCATGACCGGCAGGGAACCCAGTCCGACCACCTGGTCGACGAGCTCCCAGTCGGGGCCGACGGTCTTTGGCCGCTCGCCCGAGTAGCCACCCAGGGTGGTGCCGAGGATGTCAACACCCGCCGCTTCCGCTGCGATGGCGTCATCACGTGAACCGCAGTCGGCCATCACCATGACGTGGGGGAACTGCTCCTTGAGACCGGCCACGGTCTGCGCGAGCGTGAGGCCGTCCGGTCGGGGTCGGCGCGTGCCGTCGAGCGCCACGATCTCGCAGCCCGTCTCTGCCACGGCAAGGGCAGACGCCAGCGTCGGGGTGATGTAGACCCCCGTGTCGCCCTCCTTGACAAGCCCGATGACCGGCACCGACACGACTGCCTTGACGGCGCGGATGTCGTCGAGCCCCTTCGCCCGGACAGCCGCTGCGCCACCCCGCTCGACCGATGCAGCGACCTGCGCCATCGTGCGCGGGTCGAGCATCGGCTCGCCGGGGTACGCCTGGCACGACACGACCAGTCGACCGCGGAGCTGCTCCAGCACGCCCTTCATCGTCAGACGTGGGCGGGCTGACGGAGCCCGACGCTGCCGAGGATGTCGCCGATCTGGGCCACGACGTCGTCGGACAGCGGCCGCAGGGGAGCTGGCATCGCGCCGGACCCGATCACACCGAGGATCGCCAGAGCCGCCTTGAAGGCGCCGATGCCACCCGCATCGCCCGACATGCCCGAGGGGGCGAAGGCGATGCTGAAAAGCTGGGCGATTCGGTCCTGCTCGAGCTTGGCGGCCGGCCAGTCGCCGCGCTGGGCTGCCTGCCAGAGCCGTGCGTAGCCAGCGGGGTCGACGTTGGCGAGCCCTGGCACCGCACCGTCGGCGCCCAGCAGGAACATGCCGTCAAGCATCACCTCGTGGCCGCTCAGCACGTCGATCGGATGCCCTGCGGCCTCGTTGGCCGCGACCAGGCGACGGAAGGCAACGTCGTCGCCAGACGAGTCCTTGACCGCGCAGATGTGCCCCTCGAGGGCCAGGTCCATCAGCGTGTCGAGGGTCAGCTTCGAGCGCACCCGGACGGGGACGTCGTACGCGATCACCGGCACGTCGACGCCCTTCGCGACCATGCGGAAATGGTCGCCGATCTCGCCGTCATTGTTGAGCGCGTAGACCGGAGCGGTCACGACGATTGCGTCGGCGCCCAGCTCGGCGGCGCGGCGGCCTTGGTCGACCACCCGCCGGGCCGACATGTCGGGCGTACCAACGACGACGGGCACGCGACCTGCCGTACGGGCAACGACGCGAGACGTGACGATGTCGCGCTCGGCATCGGTGAGGTAGGCGACCTGGCCCGAGGAGCCGAGCACGAACAGGCCGTCCATGCCGCCGTCGATCAGGTGGTCGACGGGCCGGTCAAGACTCTCGAGGTCGAGCGAACCATCGGCGTGCATCGGGGTCAGCGTCGGCGGGATCATGCCGCGGAACGTGGGCATCTCATGCTCCTCAGTGGCCATTCGACAAGCTCAGGGCCGGGTTGGGTGGCTCGGGGGCCGGGTTGGATGGTTCAGTGGTTGCGGTGGGGTTACAGCAGGGATGGCACGGCGCTGAGCAGCGTGCGCGTGTAGGGGTTCTTGGGATCGGCGAAGACCTCAGCCGCGGGGCCAGACTCCACGATCTTGCCGGCGAGCATCACGGCGATGCGGTCGGAAACGTAGCGGACCGTCGAGATGTCGTGGCTGATGAACACCAGCCCGAGCCCGAGGGTCTCCTTGAGGTCGGCGAGCAGGTTGAGCACCTGGGCTCGAACGGAGACGTCGAGGGCCGAGGTGGGCTCGTCGGCGACGATCACATCGGGCTCCAGGGCGAGGGCACGGGCGATCGCGACTCGCTGCCGCTGGCCGCCGGAGATCTGCCGGGGCAGCACGTCGAGTGCCGACAGCGGGAGACCGACGAGACCCAGGAGGCGACGCACGCGGGCCTCACGCTCGTCCGGGGTGCCGATGTTGTGCACCCGGAGCGGGTCGAGCAGCTGGTCGCGGACGACCATGCGCGGGTTGAGCGCGGTCGCCGGGTCCTGGAACACGACGCTGACCGAACGGCCGAGCTTCCTGCGGAAGCGGGACCCGTACACCAGCGGCTCACCCTTGAAGAGCACCTCACCGGACGTCGGCTTCTGCAGTCCGACAAGGACTTTCGCGAGCGTCGTCTTGCCGCTGCCGGACTCGCCGACGATGCCGACGGTCTCGCCGCGAGAGACTGAGAAGTCGACCCCGTCGACGGCGGTGACGGTGCCACCGCGGAACAGGCCGCCGGTACGGGTCTTGTGGACCACCCGGACGTCCTTCAGCTCCATCACCGGACCGGGGCTGGGGTTGTCGAGGGTTGTCATGCGGGCACCTCCTCAGGCTGCATCGCGACGGCATGGTCGGTGCCGGGCAGGGTGTAGAGCACGGGTCGGGTGTCGAGCCCGTACGACGGCCGTGACGAGCGGGGCGCGAACCGGTCGCCGACGACGAACTCGCGAGGCGACGGGACGACGCCGGGCACCTGGTGGAGGCGCCCCTGGCCGGACTCAATGGAGAGCACGGCGCCGAGCAGGCCGCGGGTGTACTCGTGCCGCGGATCGGTGAGGATCTCGCGTGTGGTGCCGCTCTCGACGACCTGGCCGGCGTACATCACGGTGATCTTGTGCGCGACCGATGCGACCAGCGCCAGGTCGTGGGAGACGAAGACCATGGCGAAGCCGAGCTTGTCGCGCAGCGAGTTGAGCAGATCGACGACCTGCTTCTGCACGGTCACGTCAAGGGCGGTGGTCGGCTCGTCGGCGATCACGAGCTTCGGGTTGCGGGTCAGCGCCATGGCGATCAGTACGCGCTGACGCTGTCCACCGGAGAGCTCGTGGGGGTACGACGCGAGCGTCCGGACGGGGTCCAGGCCGACCAGCTCGAGAAGCTCCTCGGCT
>Ga0116181_1000502_pt1 | contig 35696 bp, 34 predicted proteins | sample AD_UKC075_MetaG_FD_89752 | JGI IMG/M metagenome (GOLD analysis project Ga0116181, IMG submission 89752) | Active sludge microbial communities of municipal wastewater-treating anaerobic digesters from USA - AD_UKC075_MetaG | ecosystem: Engineered > Bioreactor > Anaerobic > Digestate | place: USA... | reverse complement strand
GGGAATCACGGAAGAGGCGCCGTGAAGGACGATGGGAAAACCGGGCATCCTTCTCTGGATCTCTTCCAGGATGTCAAACCGCAGCCGGGGCTCTCCTTTAAACTTGAAGGCGCCGTGACTGGTGCCGATGGCTATGGCCAGGGAGTCAACCCCCGTTCTCTCCACAAATTCTTCCGCCTGGGCGGAATCGGTAAAGGCCGCCTCCTGATCGGAGACATTGACGTCATCTTCAATGCCGGCCAGCCGCCCCAGCTCCCCCTCCACCACTACGCCCTTGGAGTGGGCATAGTCCACCACCTGCTTGGTCAAGCGGACGTTCTCTTCGAAGGGCAGGAAGGAGCCGTCAATCATTACCGAGGTGAAGCCGCCGTCGATGCAGGCCTTGCAGAGTTCAAAGCTGTCGCCGTGGTCCAGGTGGATGCAAACGGGCAGGTCCGTTTCGATGATGGCCGCCTCGATTAGCTTCATCAGGTATGTATGGTTGGCATACTTTCTGGCTCCGGCAGAAACCTGCAGGATTAGCGGCGCCCGGACTTCCTTGGCCGCCTCGGTAATACCCTGGATGATCTCCATGTTGTTGACGTTGAAAGCCCCGATGGCATAGCCGCCTTCATAAGCTTTCTTGAACATTTCCGTGGAGGTTACGATAGGCATTACATCACTCCTTTCTCCGGTTCTTTATTACCATATCCTATTCTAATCTTATTTTACGCAGATTTCAAATCTACTTTTTCCATTTTCCGGACTTATTTCCTGGAGCTAGAGGATCGCCGCCCCCTTGAGCAGCAAGCCGCCCAGAATGGCCAGCAGGGCGCTTAACAGGGTCCCCACCAGGTAGTATTCGGCAAAATCTTTGTTCTCCAACTCCTTGTAGCGGGCGATGGATTTTGCCGCCAGGACAAAGGCGATAGAGGTAAAGGCGCCGGCCAGGGTCAGGCTTAAAATTATCGCCCGCTCCAGGTAGCCGATGTAGCGCCCGGCCAGGAGGGCATCTCCCCTGCGGCTGCCGCCGCCGCTGCCGGGAGGAGAGAGGGCCCCGGCATCCAGGACTTTTCGGATCAAAACGGAGCCGGCGGCGAGCACGTAGCCGTACACCACCACTAGCAGGAGGAGGCGGGCGGGGGTTGCGCTGGGGAAAAGGGTCTCCAGGAGTTCCCGCCCCGGCGGGGCCAGCAGGCGGCCGTAGAAAACCGCCGCCGGTTCAAAGGCCAGGGAGGGCACCCACTGCCAGGCAAAAAAGATGAGCAGCAGGTGCAGAGACTGGTCCAGGAGAAATACCAGGCTCTCCGCCGGGCGGCCTGGTGGAAAGAGCCGGTCCTTTATCCAGTCCAGGAGAACATGGGCCGACGGCAGAGCGATCCAGAGCAGGAGCAGGGCCGGGGAGTAAAAATAATGGGTAAGAAGAACCAGGGCTGCGGCATGGCCGGCGGCGTGCTTCAGGTAGGCGGGAAGCCGTCCCGCCCCCCGGTCGGCAACCATCCCTTCCGTCTGGAGCAGGAAGTCGGCCGCCAGGTGGGCCAGGAGCAGGAGCAGCAGCAACTCCATTATTCCCCGGCTCCTTCTTTGAGCAGCTTATTCAGGTAGCGCTCAACCTGGGCCACCGCCTTCCACTGGGCGGCCTGGCAGCGCTTGTGCACGTTCTGGGGAGTGATCTTCAGCTCGGCAGCAGCGGAGCCGTAGGTGCCGCAGCGCTCGTAGGCCTCCACGGCCAGCCACTGCTTCTCGCTCCAGCGGCTCTCCACGGCATCCAGCAGCAGATAGAAGGTGTTCACCGCCTCCTCATGCTCTTTCTTCAAGCCGGCAAAGCAGGTGGCGGGCACCCGGCTGGCCTTAATCCGCTCCAGGGCCTCCCGGGAACAGTGAAAAGCGCGGCCGTCCATCTGCCAGGAATACTTCCCCTCCCCTCCCGTCTCTAGCCCGCCATAACCGACCCCGATGCGCAGTTTAAGGGGGCGCAGGAAAAAGCGCAGGCGCCGGATCAGGGGGGCCAGGTCCGCCCAGGGGTGCAAGACTCCCTGGATTTCGTCGCCCCGGTACAGGGCAAATTCCGCTACCAGCATGTGGCGACAAGAATCGTTAAACCGCTCCAGCCCGCCGGCAGCGATTTTGTTGGCGCCGCCCATCTTTCTTGAACCGATTATGTCCGCCGTAAGCACATAACAGGATTCCAGGGAAGGCATCCCATCACCCTCCAGGCAGTGATCGCCGGCAATCACCTTAACAACGGTGATGAGCTTCGACGCCGGGAGAAAAATTCCTGCCCCGGGCGCCGCCGGGCGCATTTTATTATTGTGGCTATAGCCCGGAAAAACAGCCCCCTTTTCACTCTCCTGTTGTCCTTCGACAATGTTCATGCTAAAATACAGTTGCCAAGTTAAATATATCCAAAGCGAGGCCGGCCTATTTTGAGCAAAAGTTTTTTTGAGAGAGTCAACAAAAATCCCATTATTGCCGCGGTTAAGGATGTAGACAACTTTGACCTGGCCCTCACCTCCTCTTGTGAAATTATTTTTCTCCTCACCGGCAGCATCTTTAACCTAAAGCACCTGGTGGAAAAAGGCAGCCAGGCCAATAAGGGCGTCTACGTACACCTGGACCTGCTGGAGGGTTTCTCCAGGGACTTTACCTCTTTGAAATTTATTAACGAGCAGATCAAGCCGGAAGGGATCATCACCACCAAGCCCAGCCTGGTAAAGAAGGCCGGCGAGATGAATATCTTCACCATTCAAAGGCTCTTTATCTTCGATTCCCTCTCCCTGAAAACGGCCATCGATTCCATCCGCAGCACCAAGCTGGATGCCATCGAGATCCTCCCGGGGATTATGCCGCGGATTATCCAGCGCATTATTGAAGAGACCAAGATTCCCCTGATTGCCGGCGGGCTTATTGAGACGAAGGAAGATGTTATCCAAACCCTTAAAGCCGGAGCCATCGGCGTTTCCACCAGCAACCAGGAGATATGGAACTTGTAGGGGGAAAAATATAATAAAAAAACAGGTTTTTTTGTAAAAATGATCAATTTTATCCTTTTCAAAACGGCAATAAGGTGTTATAATTGAGATGGTAAAGGCATATAGCAAGTTATGGCGGAGAAATGGAGAGCCATGCCCTGGAACCGGAAGGTTCGGAGTGCATGGTTTTTATTTTGCTGGTGCCAATCAAAAAGGTGCTAAAGGAGAGGAAACATGTACGACCTAGCAATTATTGGAGCCGGTATCATCGGCACCGCTATCGCTCGAGAACTGGCCCGCTATGACTTAAAAGTGGTCCTGCTGGAAAAAGAGAGCGATGTAGCCAACGGAACCACCAAAGCCAACAGCGCCATTATCCATGCCGGTTACGACCCTGAACCGGGCACCTTGAAGGCCAGGCTCAACGCACCCGGCCACCTGATGTTCGACCGCCTCTGCCAGGAACTGGATGTTCCCTTCAAGCGGATCGGCTCCCTGGTGGTGGCCTTCAGCGATGAAGAGCTGGAGACGCTCCAAGAGCTGTACCAGCGCGGACAGGTTAACGGGGTTCCGGAATTGGAGATCCTGGATCAAAAGCGCCTGCGGGAATTGGAGCCCGCCCTTTCCGAGGAAGCCCTGGGCGCCCTCTATGCGCCTACCGCCGGCATCGTGGATCCCTATCTCCTGGCCATCGCCTTGGCGGAGAACGCCGCCGAAAACGGGGTGGAGGTTAAACTGGAGAGCCCTGTTGCCTCCATCGAAAAATTGAAGGAAGGATACAAGATTCATTATCTTGGGGGGCAATTAACAGCCAAGTATGTAATTAATGCCGCCGGGTTATTTGCCGATGCAGTAAATGAAATGGTCAGCCCCCCCTATTTTAAAATAATCCCCACCCGGGGAGAGTACTACCTGCTGGACAAGAGCGCCGGCAATTTCGTTAAACACGTGGTCTTCCCCTGCCCCACCAAGCTGGGGAAAGGGGTGCTCATCGCCCCCACCGTTCACGGCAACCTTTTGGTCGGCCCCAACGCCGAGGCGGTCGATTCCAAGGAGGCCGTGGAGACCACGGCCGCCGGGTTGGAATGGGTTAAGCAGGAGGCCCAAAGGCTGGCCAAAAAGGTTCCCCTGAACCAGGTGATCACCTCCTTTAGCGGGCTCAGGGCGAAAACCCCTTCGGGCGATTTCATCATTGAAGAAGCCTCGGGGGCGCCGGGATTTATTAACGTGGCCGCCATCGATTCCCCCGGCCTGGCCTCTTCTCCCGCCATCGCCCGGTACGTGGTGGAACTGCTTCAGTCCATAGCCGGGCCTTTGCCGGAGAAGAAAAATTTCAATCCCATCCGAAAAGCCATCCCCAACTTCATGGAGCTTCCCCCCGAGGAGAAAGCCCGCCTGATTAAGGAGGATCCCCGCTACGGCAGGATTATCTGCCGCTGCGAAAGTATCACCGAGGCGGAAATCGTCCAGGCCATCCACCGCCCCGTGGGGGCCAGGACTCTGGACGGAATCAAAAAAAGGGTCCGGGCCGGATGCGGGCGCTGCCAGGGAGGCTTTTGCAGCCCCCGGGTAATGAACATTATCGCCCGGGAGATGAGCCTGCCCCTCTCCCAAATTACCAAGGACGGCAGGAACTCGTACATTTTAACCGTGCCCACCAAGAACAGGGCTGAAGAGATCGTCTCCCCGGAACCGGAGGCTCTCGCTCCCGCCGACTCCCCCGTGGATGAGCGCTATGACCTGGTGGTCATCGGCGGCGGCCCGGCGGGCATGGCGGCGGCGGCGGCCGCCTGGGACCGGGGCGTAAAGAACATCCTGATTATTGAACGGGACAAGGAGCTGGGCGGAATTCTGCAGCAATGCATCCACAACGGCTTCGGGCTCCACATCTTTAAAGAAGAGCTCACCGGGCCGGAGTACGCCCAGCGCTTCATGGAGGAAGTAAGGAAGAGGGGGATTAGCTGCAAACTGGACACCATGGTCCTGGAGATCAGCCCGGACAAGCGGGTAACCTTCATTAACTCCCGCGACGGCTTGAGAACCATCCAGGCGGGAGCCATTATCCTGGCCATGGGCTGCCGGGAACGGACCTGGGGAGCCATCAATATACCGGGGACCAGGCCGGCGGGAATATTCTCGGCGGGCACGGCCCAGAGATTTGTCAACATGGAAGGCTACATGGTGGGCAAGAAAGTGGTTATCTTCGGCTCCGGGGACATCGGCCTGATCATGGCCCGGCGGATGCTCCTGGAGGGGGCTGAAGTGGTAGCCGTGCTGGAGCGGAAATCCTACTCCGACGGCCTTACCAGAAACATCGTCCAGTGCGTGCAGGATTTTAACATTCCCCTGCTCATGCGGCACACTATCGTCGATATCAAGGGCAAGGACCGGGTGGAAGGGATAGTCATTGCCCAAACGGATGAAAACAAGCAGCCCATCAAGGGCACGGAAAGGGAACTGGAGTGTGACACCATCCTCTTCTCCCGGGGGCTGATCCCGGAAAACGAGCTTTCCCGGGGCGCCGGCATCGAACTCAGCTCCACGGGGGGGCCGGTGGTCAACGAATCCATGGAAACCTCCATCGAAGGGATCTTTGCCTGCGGAAACGTGGTTCATGTCCACGACCTGGTGGACTGGGTTACGGAAGAGAGCAGGAAGGCCGGCCGGGGCGCCGCCGTCTACCTCCAGGGAGGCCCGGCGGAAGAAGGCTTCACCTTCCGGACCAAGCCCGGCGCCTCCATCAATTACATCGTCCCGCACATCGTTAGAACCGCCTACCTGGAGGATAAGCTGGAGCTCCTCATGAGGGTGCGGGGGAACCACGAGAATGCCCTCCTGGTGATCAAGGGCGACGGCAGGATTATTAAAACCGTTAAAAAGAAGCGCTTGACCCCGGGAGAGATGCTGGTCCTCAAGGTCAACAAAGAGGACCTGACGCGGCAGCAATTCCAAGAGCTAACGGTAGATCTGGAAAAGGAGAAGGCCTAGTCATGACCGAAAAAGAACTCATTTGCATCGTCTGCCCCCTGGGCTGCAAGATGACCGTCAAGGAAAGCTCCCCGGAAGCCGGCCAATACAAGGTGGAAGGGGCTCAATGCGCCCGGGGCAAGAAATATGCCGTGGAAGAGTACACCAACCCTACCCGCATGGTCACCTCCACCGTGGCGGTGAAAAATGCACCGCTGCCCAGGGTCCCGGTGAAAACCGCCCGGCCGATACCCAAGGGCCTGGTTCTCCGCTGCATGGAGGAGCTAAACCGGGTGGAGCTGACCGCCCCGGTAAAGATAGGCGACATCGTTATTGAAAACCTGCTGGGCACGGGCGTCGATGTAATAGCTACCCGGGACCTGGGTTGATTATACCGGTTTACCCACTCACCCAGTTGTCGGCCGCCTTCTATAATTGAAATAGAAGGCGGCCTTTTCTTCTTCTCCTTCTCTCCCTTTAAGCCCGGGCGGGCCCTGGGCCTCCCCCAGAGAGCTTAATTAGCTCTTGGCAACATCAGCCATGGATCCCGCCGCTGCCCAAAGCTTGTCGGCTTCCCGGCACCAGGCTTTAAAAGCGGAGATCTCTTCGGGAAACTTCTCGTAGTGCTTCTGGATCTTCCCGGCAGCGGTTACCGAGCGGAGAAGAGCTTTTACCGTGGCCAGGGTAATATTCCTGGTCAAGACCCCGGCAACAATCTTGAAAACCATGGCCATTATGTCGCCCAGCCCCAGAGTAACGCCAAAATTCCGGTTCATGGTGGTCATATCCTTCTCGTTGAAGACGATGCCCGTCCGGAACTGGTAGTCGTTCTCCTCGGGCAGGGTGTTCACCGCTCCCACCAGGGTGGCCATGATGTAGGCAAATTTGGCCCCCTGCCCGCGCTGGTAGCGAACGTTGGTCTTCCATACCCTGGCCGCCTCGGGATACCTCCCCTCCTTCATGGCCGCGCCAAACTCCTGGGCGGCAATGGCACACAGTTCCCAGGCGGAAGTGATCCCCTCGCCGCTGTACGGCTTGGTAAGGCAGGCGGCGTCGCCCAAAACCACAAAGCCGTCGGCTACAAAGGAGTAGGGGGGGCGGCGGTAGGGAGTGGTTCCTTTCTGGATGTACTGCAGTTCATGGGGGGGGAGCTTGACCTGCTTTATGAACTTCTGAAAGACCTCCTCGGCGTATTCGTAGGAGAAGTTGGCGCCTACGCCGATGATGGCCCCGTCTTTATCGTGCTGGGGACCGATCCAGGTCTTGTAGTACGGCCAGTTGACGGTGCATTTAACCCGGTCGACTTCGGGGTGCTTGAGCCTGGCATAGCGCAGAATCACGTAAAATTTATCCCGGGGGCCGATTTCAAAGGTCTCCACGCCGTAGTCCTCCGGGAGCTTGCGGCGCCCGACGGATACAATCCCCGAGGCGTCGGCCACCAGCCGGGAGAAAACCTGGACCGTCTCCTCCCCCTGCTTGAGCTGGGCGCCGCAGATCCGGCCGCCTTCGTAGATGAAGTCCAGGAATTCCGTCTCAAAGGCATATTCAACCCCGAAGCTTTCCGCCCACCGGGCCAGCCGGGCCAGGAACTGGGGCAGGCGCAGGACCAGGAAAGGGTAGAGGGTCCGCTTGGGGTACTGGTCGAAAGCCGACTTGCTGATGCTGTACTCAAACTCGGAAACGTAGTCGTCATCGCCCGGCGCGGGAGCCGGTATGCCAAACCGGGGCAGCCTGTCCCGATCCAGGTGAAAAATATCCAGCCGCCGCCCCAGCTTCTCCCGGGAAGATTTTTCCACGACCAGAACACTATAGCCCTGCTCGGCCATCAGCTTGGCAAAATAGCTGCCGGCGGTGCCGGCCCCGATGACTATGACGTCATAGCTCTTCTGCATACGGATTCTCCTTTTTTTATTATTACTTTTTAAAAAATGCTATCACAGTATAAAATTGGCGTCAACAGCCCGCCGTGTTTAACCCTTTTTTTCTCCTATCCGCCAACACTTTCTTAGGCGATCCCTCATTTTTAACTATAACCTTGCCCAGAGGATCGGTTCCCTCACAACAGAATTATCCCGGAAAGATGCCGGCTGATGGGCGGCTTCCCAATCCCCGGAAAAGCAAAGTCGTCAGGCAAAGCCAAGGAGATCCGCTTCCGGCTTCCGGCCCCTGAAAGCGCCCTTTTTCCCAAAGGGCCAAGTCAGCGGGCGGCAGGGGAGCCCCTGCAGCCGCCTCCGGCGTCTTTCGCCCGCAAAAGGGCCGGCTAAAATTTTTCCGGCAGCCCCCGGCCGCCAGGCGGCTGCCGGGAGCAAGGGCCGCTTTTTTGAACCCGGTTTACCTGCTCCGGAGCCGGGGCGGGAATTTCGAACAAGAAATGGGGGCCGCTTCTTGGGCGGCTAGGCTCTTTGAACAATGGCTAGACTATTGAAGGAGCGTTAAACTGGCGGCTACCGCCGCTCCGCTGGGAGAATTCCCATAGCCATGGGCAGATTATTGAGCGAGGAAGCATTGCCGCAGGAGCAGAAGGCGAGGGTTGGGTTCTATGGAGAAAAAGAGCAGCGGGCAAAGGGGCCGGATCCAGGAGGGCCAGGTTCGGGTTCCCCTGGAGGAAGAGCTGGATTTGGCGGGCCTTTCCAGAGACCTCCGGGCGCGGGGCTTCTTCCTGGCCAACGACCCCGAGGCGATGGATTCCCAGGGCTGGGGCGAAGACTACGACCCCGAAGGCTACTACCCCTACTGGGTTTTCCGCGACGGTAAGCGCTGGGTGTTCGCCTGCCCCCCCAAAGACCTCTTCACGGGGGCCGGGGGGCGGCGGGAATACGCCATCGGCGCCCGGACCGAAGAAGTATTGCAATCCTGGCTGCCCTATGTACAAAAATGGTGCCGCTGAAGAGAGCCCTTCAGCGGCAGAAGGCAAATCCATCCGGGGCGGCGGAGCCTTACTCCAGGACCACCGCCGTCCCCGAAGCGGTGACCATAAGCATGTTCCCGCCTTGCCCCAGCACTTCGTAGTCAACATCCACTCCGACTACGGCGTTGGCGTTCAGTTCGGCGGCCCGCTTGGCCATCTCTTTAAGGGCCTGCTCCCTGGCTTCAATTAGCTCCCCTTCATAAGCCCCCGAGCGCCCGCCAAAAAAGTTGCGCAGGCCGGCAGCAAAATCTTTTATGAAATCGACGCCCGAGATAACCTCCCCGAAAACGATGCCCTTGTAAGCGACGATCTTCCTCCCCTCCACGGTGGGGGTTGTGGTTACCAGCATCTTGCCTCCTCCTTTCCGCTGTTTTTCCGCCGGGTAACGCCAGCCGTTCCCCTATTAAAACGGGGGGCGCTGAAAAGCGCCCCCCGTAAATCCTGCCTCTATTCCTTGACCTGGTGGTAAGCCCATTCCAGCCACTGCAGGGCGATCTCCAGGTCCTCCCGCTCCACGGTGGAGCCGCACCAGAAGCGCAGTCCCTCGGGGGCCTCCCGGTAAGCGGCAATATCGTAGGCCGCCCCGTGGTCTTCCAGCAGCTGGATTAACTGCTTCAGCTTATCCGAAGGGAGGTCCACCTTCAAGCAGACGCTGGTATTGGAACGGATGGCCGGGTCCTCGGCCAGAAAGCTGATCCAGTCGTGCCGGGCCACAAACTGCTCCACCGCTTCCAGGTTGCTCCGGCTGCGGCGGATTAAGCCCTGAAGGCCGCCCACCGACTCCGCCCAGTCCAAGGCCGCCAGGTAATCCTCGTTGCAGAGCAGGGAGGGCGTATTGATGGTGGAACCCTGGAAAAGGTCCCGGGTCAGCTTCCCTTTCTTTGTGAGGGTAAATATTTTGGGAATGGGCCAGGGGGGAGTGTAGCTCTCCAGCCGCTGCACCGCCCGGGGGGAGAGAACCAGCATGCCGTGGGCCGCTTCGCCCCCCAGCACCTTCTGCCAGGAGAAGGTGGTGGCATCCAGCTTCTCCCAGGGTATCTCCATGGCGAAGACGGCGGAAGTAGCATCGCACAGGGTCAAGCCCTGGCGGTCCGCCGGGATGAAATCGCCGTTGGGAACTTTAACCCCGCTGGTAGTCCCGTTCCAGGTAAAGACCACGTCATGGTCAAAATTTACCCCGGAAATATCGGGAAACTTCCCGTAATCGGCGGCGAAGACGTTGACTTCCCGAAGCTTGAGCTGGTTCAGGATGTCGTTGGCCCAGGCTTTGCCGAAGGACTCAAAATAGATCACGTCCACCGGCCGCTGGCCCAGCAGGTTCCACATGGCCATCTCGAAAGCCCCGGTATCCGAGGCGGGGACAATCCCCACCAGGTAATCCTCGGGAATCTCCAGGATCTCTTTTGTTCTCCTGATGGATTCGTACAGCTTGGCCTTGCCCAGCTTGCTGCGGTGCGAACGTCCCAAAGGAGCTCCGGCCAGAGAATTCAGGGTGAATCCGGGATGCTTGGCGCACGGTCCGGAGGAGAAGTTAGGGTTCTTCGGCTTGACTGCAGGCATTGCTTTCATGGCAACCGCTCCTTTAGGTTTATAGTTGCATGTCACACTAATAATAATACTGCAAGACAGGGAACAAGTAAATGTCGGTCTCCTCCAAAATCCTGCTTCTCCCCGCCCCTTTGGGGAGGCGGCGGGAGCCGGGCGGCGGGCGTCTCCCCGGAAACTACTCTTTGTCGATCCCGGCCAGAACCCGGGCCAGTCTTTTCTTGGACTCCAGGTTTGCCTGCCGGGAGATCATGATCCGCTGGGCCTGGGGCGAACCGGCCCCGTGCATGGATTCCGTCCGGTAACCCACCGCCCCCGCGCCCATGGTAATATTCTCCATCAAGCGCAGCATCCGCAGGCGGTTCTCCGTGGGCACCTCCGCCACCCCTTTCAAGTATTTCCGGATGTAGGGACCGATCTCGGGGTGATGGAGGTCTTTTTCCGAGGGCATGGTCACCATCAAGCCGCCGGCGATATCTTCCGCCAGACGGGCGATCTCGTAAGGAAGCCTGGTCACGTTCAATTTGCAGACATTGGCCAGGAGCAGGTCAATGAGATAGGTGCCCGAGGCGGTGGGGGCACCCTGGCTGGAGCAGGCGATCCCGCAGGCATAGAGGGTTTCGTTGAGATGGATCATCTCAATAATCTTCTCCCGGATATGGGAGGCCTTCGCCGTCCCGTTATACTCCGCTATCTGGGCGGCGGCCCCGATTAACACGTCGCCCACACCCACCTTGCAGCCCCCGTAGCTCTGGCGGTGATAGCCGGCGAAGCGCTCCACCAGCCGGCCGGTAAAGGCATGCTCCCCGCACATGAAGACCCGTTCCCGGGGGACAAAGACATTGTCGAAGACAATCATGGCTTCATGCCCCCCGTAGCGGCAGTTGCCCACGTCCAGGCTGCCCCCCTCCAGCTTGCGGGTATCGCCGGCCTGGCGGCCGTAGATGTACAGCAGCCCCGGGCTGTCGCTGGGCAGGGCAAAGCAGACGGCGTAGTCGCTGTCCTCCGGCCCCATGGCCACCGTGGGCATAACCATAATTTCGTGGGCGGAGAGGGCCCCCGTCTGGTGGACCTTGGCCCCCCGGACTACGATCCCCTCCTCCCTCTTTTCCACCACGCGCAGGTAGAGGTCGGGATCCGCCTGCCGGGAAGGACTGAGGGAGCGATCCCCCTTGGGGTCCGTCATCGCCCCGTCCACTACCAGATCTTCCTCCTGGACCCGGGCCAGGTAGCTGCGGAAGCGCCGGTGGTACTCCGTGCCCAGCTCCCGGTCCATTTCAAAAGTGACGCTGTCCACGGCATTGATGGCATCCAGGCCCACGCAGCGCTGAAAGCAGGAGGCCGTCTTCTGCCCCATTAGCCGCAGCATCTTCACCTTCTTCACCAGATCCTCGGCGCTCTGGTGCAAATGGGTAAAGCGGTTGACCCTCCGCCTCAGAATATTGGATTCGGCAGTGAACAACTCCCGGTACTGGGGGTCCCCTGCCAGCTCGTATGTTTTCGCCACGGCATTAAGAGAGGGCCGGATCATGGGATGGTCCACCACCTCCTCCAGCTCCTCGCCAAGCAGGTACACCTTCCTCTTCAGCTTGCGCAAGGAATCAAAATATTCCTCCGCCGTCTTCACACCTCTCCTCCCTCCGGTGCCTGGCACGTCAACTTTGTCAACTTTATTGAATATTCTGTTTAGTTGAGGATTTGAAGGAAGTTGTTTAATAATAACGGGGCTGCGAGGAGTGCCATCGTGCAAGGCTGTTTTTTTGTAGTATATATCATGGATGCCTGGCCCGTCAATTTGGTCAACTTTGTTGAGTTAATAGATCATGCGGCCTTCGATGAAGGCCTTGGTGCGGCTGTCGGCGGGGTTGTCGAAAAGCTGCCCCGTTTCGCCCATCTCCACCACGGAGCCCTGGTAGAGAAAGATTACCAGGTGGGCCAGGCGGCGCGCCTGAAAGATATTATGGGTAACCATGATAATGGTCATGCCCGAGTCGCGGTTGAGCTGGACAATCAGCTTCTCCATCAGCTCCACGTTGGCGGGATCCAGGTTGGCGGTGGGCTCGTCCAGGAGCAGCAGCTCGGGATTAAAGGCTACGGCCCGGGCCAAGGCCACCCGCTGGGCTTCCCCTCCGGAGAGGGTATCCGCCCGGCGCTCGGCCATCTCCCGCATCCCCACCTGCTCCAGCAAAGCCCCCACCCGGCCGGCAATTTCCTTCTGCTTAAAGCCGCGGGCTTTCAAGCCGTAGGCCACGTTTTCCCGCACGCTGGTCTTGAAGAGAACCGGCTTTTGAAAAACCAGGGTCATGCGCCGCTGCAGAGAGAGCCGGGCGGCGCTGTTCTCCGGCACGGGCTGCCCGTCAAAGCGGATTTCGCCGCTGTCCGGGGGGGTGATCAGGTTTAGAATGCGCAGCAGGGTACTTTTCCCGGCACCGCTGGGTCCAATGATCCCGTAAATCTTCCCCCTCTCCAGGGAGAGGCGCGGGATGTTGAGGACCTCCCGGGTGTAGCGCTTGGTCAGGTTTTCGATTTCGATGAAATACTTATTACTCATGGCGCTCCCCCCCTCCTCTTTGAAAGCGGTAGAGCAGTGAGTTTATCAGGAAGGCTAGGAGCAGGAGAATGAGCCCCAGCCCGATGGCAAATTCAAAGTTGCCTTTTCCCGTTTCCAAAACAATGGCTGTAGTCATAACCCGGGTATGGCCCTGGATGTTGCCGCCCACCATCATAACCGCCCCCACTTCGGCGACAACGCGGCCGAACCCGGTGATGATGGCACCCAGAATGGAGATGCGGGACTCCCGGATCACCGTCCAGGCCGCCAGCCCCCTGCCCGCCCCCAGGGTGCGGGCGGTTTCCTCCACCTCCCGGCCGGTGGACCTAACCCCCACCATGGTCAGGCCGGTGACAATGGGGAGCGCCAGGCATACCTGGGCGATAATCATCGCCGTGGGCGTGTAGAGAAGGCCCAGGACCCCCAGGGGTCCCTGGCGGGAAAGCAGCAGGTAGATAAGCAGCCCGGCTACTACCGGGGGAAGCCCCATCAGGGTAAAGATAATCTTGCTGATCAAGCGGGTCTTCCTCTCCTCCTTTAAGCCCAGGAAGGAGCCCAGGGGCACTCCCAGAAGCGTGCTGATGATGATGGCCGCTCCGGAAACCTGGAGGGAGAGGAGCACTATGCGCATAAGGTCGGGATCCAGGGTGATGATCAGTTTAAAGGCTTGAATGATTCCTTCCAGCAGGGGGGGCATAAAATCCTCCTTGCTCGGGCCGGATCCGCCGGCCTTTTAATGGGCCTGGGCTGGCACGGTAAAAAACCTGCCGCCCTGCCGTTGGCAAGGGCGGCAGTGGAACAAAGGTGGCTATTCCTGGATGCCAAGTCCGGGGAAGAAGAGCTGTTCGCCTTTTACCTCGAAGGAAGCGATCAGTTCCTGCCCCTCTTCGGACATGAGGAAATCGATATATTTTTTCGCCAGATCATATTTCACATGCTCGTGCTTCTCCGGATTAACAGCCATAACCCCGTACTGGTTAAAGAGCACCGGGTCGCCCTCTACCAGGATCTCCAGTTCCAAATCATCCTTTAGGGAGAGATAGGTGCCCCGGTCGGAGATGACGTAGGCTTCTTTCTCATGGGCAACGCGTAGGGTATCGCCCATGCCCTGTCCGACGGCGTTGTACCAATCTTTCCCTTCCACCTCGACCCCGGCCTGCTCCCACAGGCGCAGCTCCAGGCGGTGGGTTCCGGAATCGTCGCCCCGGGAAACAAAAGCGCTGTTTTTCTCGGCAATCGCCTTCATGGCTTCCACGGCGTCTTTCATCCCTTTGATCCCGGCGGGATCAGCCGCCGGCCCCAGGATGATAAAGTCGTTATACATCACGTCCTGGCGGTCAACAAAGTATCCTTCCTCCACCAGCTGCAGCTCCGAAGCCCGGTCGTGAACCAGCAGCACATCGGCGTCTCCCCGCTTGCCCAATTCCAGGGCTTGTCCTGTTCCCTTGGAGGTGACCTTCACTTCGATCCCGGTCTTTTCCGTAAAGGCCTCGTTCAGGTAATCCAGCAAGCCGGTATCGTAAGTGCTGGTCGTGGTGGCCAGCATGATTTCGCCGCCCGTCTCCTCCTGCTTCTGGCCGCATCCCGCCAAAACCAGGCCTAGAACCAGGACCGCAATCAAGCCGGTCAAAAAGGATTTCCGTTTTAAAAGTTGCACCATAATCTTCCTTTCTTTTTTTATTTTGCCAAAATTTACCGAAGACTTTTCTCTTCGATACTGACCCCGCTCTTATAGACCCCCCCTTTCCAGGAACTCCCTTCAAAGTTCCGGCAATAAAAATCGCTACCCCCAATGCGGAGCAGCGATCTGGATCCACCTTCTTTCCACACCGGGAGGCATAACCGTTTCCAGTCATACCCTAACGCCCGCGGGCCTTAACCGAAGCTTTAGACGCCGCGGATCGAAGGCGCTTTTCTATTTAATTGGCTTTTGATGCCGCAGGTCGAAGACCTTTCTCTGGCACTTATCTATACTATTTAACTGCACTTATTGTTCCGCCGCCGCTGCCGGAAAATTACGGCAGCCCGGCTTATTAGTAATTATAATGAAAACACTTGGCCGCCGCAAGCCTTTTCCGCCCACCCGGCCGGCGGGAATATCTGCCGGTTTTTCAGTTAAAGGGATACTCCCTTTCAGCCGTCATTAAACTGTTATCAAAGTGCGATAAAAATCTTCCGCCAGGCGCTCCGTCCCCTCTCTTACTTCTTCGCTGAGGGAAAAGCCGGCTTCCGTGCACTTGGGCTGTATGCCGATGCAGATTACTTCACACGTTACTTCCGCCTCCAGGTACTTCAGCAGTACCGGCAGCGGGAGCATATGGGTGGAAAAGGAGATGCCGCTTATATCCTCCACGGGGATCACTCTTGCTTCTCCAGGCGCGCCCCCTACATGGGCGGCGTCCACGATAAAAAGTATGTCAGGGGCAAAATTCTTGATCACCCCGGTGAAATTCTCCGGCGCCGTAGAGCCGGCAATCAAAAGGACATTCTCCTTTTTTACCAGGCTTTCCAGCAGTTCGATAAAGTACATGCCGGCGGCATCGTCCGACCGGAGGGTCGACCCGACGCCCAGCACGGCGATTTTCTGGCCTGGCCGGATAAGGCGCTTCAAATAATCCCGCATCTCCATTAAAGCTGCACCACAAGCTCATCCTTGTTCAAGCTGGAAAGGTCGATCTCCTGGGTGTAAGACAAGCATTTCCGGGGACAAGAATCCACGCACTGGCAGCAGAAGATGCACTTGGCCACCTCCAGGGAGGCCTTCATCTTCCGGTCTTCCTTGGTCCCTTCATTGACCACGACGATGGCCTTGGAAGGGCAGTAGCGCATGCACAACCCGCAGCCGTTGCAGTTCGTGGGATCGTAGGTGAGCCTGCCCCGGTAATTGCGGGCGATCTGCATCTCCCCCTTGGGGAAGGAGACCGTTGCCGGCTTCTTAAACAAGTGCTTAACTGCAAAATTGGTGATTTTGCCTGGTGCTCTTTTAATCATAGTCCCAATCCACCCCTAACCAGAAGATTTACCACGATCTGCAGAATGGCAATGGGGGTCAGGTACCGCCAGCAGAAGCTGACCATCTGCTCGATCCGAAGCCGGGCCATAACAGAGCGCAACAGCGCCAGGAAAAGAAGCACGGCCACCGTTTTGACCAGGTACAGGATAAAGTCCCACCCCGGATTACCCGTCATAAAGGGCAGGAAGATCGCCGACACCAGCGAAGCAATCAACACCAGCTCGCAGTCGACGGTTACCCTGAAGATGGCCAGCAGCCGGCCGCTGTACTCCACCAGGGGCCCCGCCACAATCTCCGTTTCCGCTTCCGGAGTATCAAAGGGGACCCGCTCCAGCTTCCCCTGGGCAGCCACCAGGGCTACAAACAAAGCCGGAATGTTGATTAGTATATAGAGGGGATGCTCCGCAAAAAACGCCGTCATTTCCGTAATGGACCAGGTTTTGGCGATAAGGGCAGGAGCCAGCAGCGCCATGAAGAGCGGCACTTCGTAGGCAAACATCTGGGTGAGGGTCCGTACCGAACCGACGGTGGCGTATACCCCTCTGGAGTACCATCCCGCCAAAAACAGGCACATGGTGGGAATAGTCAAAAAGTAAAGCACAACGATAAGATCCCCCGGGAAGGAATAGACAGCCTCCTTGCCAAGAACCGGGACGTAAATAAAGGCGGCCGCCACGGCAGCTAAGGATACCACCGGCAAGGCGTTAAACATGGTCTTGTTGGCCCCGGCGGGAATAATGACCTCCTTGCCGACCAACTTCAAAAAGTCCGCCAGCGGCTGGTACCACGGGGGCCCCATCCGGTTCTGCAAGCGGGCATAAACCTTCCTGTCCAGGTACTCGAAGAGAAACGCATATACCGTTAAAAACAAGAATCCCGGGAATATCAGTATCTTTCCCAATCCTAAAAGCATCCCCATATCCCCTTTACATAAATATTTATAAGCGTCATCACCGGTAAACTTCCTTAAAAGTACCTCCGGCGCTCCGGCATCTTAATGGAGGTCACATCGATGCCCTTCTTCTTGTACCACTCGATGCTGTACTGCCTGAGCTGCGCCCAGTCCATGAACTCCGTCTCTCTTCCGGACTTGACGATGACAGCCCGGTCGGTGCAGGAGAAGCAGGGATCGATGGCGGCGATGGTAATGGGCACGTCGGCAAGGTACTGGCCCAGCAGCATGTGCCTCATGGCGTGCCAGTTGGCTTCCGAGGGCGCCCGCACCCGGACCCGGTCCGGAATTTCCGTTCCGTTGGAGCGGATGTAGTGGATATCCTCGCCCCGGGGCGCTTCCGTCCTGCTGATTACTTCCCCGGCGGGAATGCGCCGCGGAACCTTGGCCACGATATCGCCGTCGGGCATATTCTTTATGCAGAAGCGGACAATTTCTATGCTCTCCAGCAGCTCCAGGACGCGCACCACCGTCCGGCCAAAGATGTCGGCATGGGTGTCCGTAATCACCTTAAAGGGGATCTCGCCGTAGACGGCGTAAGGGTCTACCGTCCGGATATCGAAATCGACCCCGGAAGCCCGGATTACGGGCCCTACCGCGCCGTACTTCAGGGCGTCTTCCCGGGAAAGCTTTCCGATCCCGGCCAGCCGGGCGGCCAGGGTGGTTTCCGTCAAGGCCAGCTCCCGGTAGTATTTTACCTGCTCCTCCAGGGCATCGGTCATCTTCAAGATATCCTGCTTGAGGGAGTCATCGATGTCTCTGCGCACACCGCCGATGGTGTTGATGGCATAGTTCACCCGGTTGCCGCCGATCTCGGCCAGGATATCCAGCACCGCTTCCCGGTCGCGCCAGGTATACATGAACATGGTATCAAAGCCGATCTCGTGAGCGGCAACGCCAAGCCAGAGCAGGTGGCTGTGCAGCCGTTCAATCTCCGCCACCAGCACGCGGATATAGGCCGCCCGCTTGGGAATTTCCACCCCGGCCAGCTCCTCCACCCCCTGGCAGAAGGCGGTAGTATGGGTATGGGAACAGATGCCGCATATCCGCTCCAGGAGATAGACCACCTGGGTGTAGTTCCTGCTCTCGCAGGCCTTCTCTATTCCCCTATGGTTGTAGCCGATCCCCACCACGGCATCGACGATCTTCTCCCCCTCCAGGGTTACCGTAAAGCAGCCCGGCTCCTTTAAAGAGGGGTGCTGCGGTCCGATGGGTATAACGACCCGGTTGAGTTCACTCACTCTGCTCCGCCTCCTTCTCCTCGGCTTCTACCGGCGGGTTGTAGGACATGGTTCTATTATCGAAATACTCCGGATTCCATTCCTTGCGCAAGGGATAGTTCCCTTCGGGCCATCCGTCGGGAAGGGGATAAGGCGGCCCGGCGGGCAAGCCCTCCACCTCCGCCCCAAAAAGGCCGACCAACTCCCGCTCGTGAAACTCCAGGGAGGGGTAATCCCCGGTAAGGGCCTTGATCTTGGGATTGGACTTGGGCGCCTTCTCCTTTAGGGCCAGGATGACTCCATCGTCATTGGTCAACAGGTAGATGAAGCCGAGATCTTCCCCTTCATCCGTCCCCACCACGTGGCTGGCCCGGTTGAAGCCCATTTCATCGCGCACGTAGGGCAGGACCGTTTCGAATTCCTCCCGGGTAAGGAAATCGGAAAAGATGCGCTTCGATCTCTGGAAATGCAATCTATCCTTCAAGATATCGAATTTCTCGACTAACCGCTGGATAATCGCTTCCTCGTTCGACATCCTTGCCACCTCCTTTTTGCTGGGCCTCCAGGGCGCCCAGGAGCTTCGCCACGGCACTGATGATCGCTTCCGGGCGCACCGCACAGCCGGGAATATAAACATCTACCGGTATAACGCTGTCTATGCCTCCCATGACGCAATAGCAGCCATTGAACACCCCGCCCGAACAGGCGCATGTGCCCGTGGCGATGACAAACTTCGGCTCAGGCATCTGGTCGTAGATCTGCTTCAGGCGGTCCTTGGTCTGCAGGGTAACGGCCCCGGTGCAGACCAGGATGTCGGCATGGCGGGGAGTGCCCCGCTGCAAAATGCCCAGCCGCTCCAGATCAAACCTGGGTGTCAAGGCATCGACGATCTCTATATCGCAGCCGTTGCAGGAGCCCGCATTGAAATGGATGATCCACGGCGACTTCCGTGTCCCCCAGGCAATTGCTTTCTTCATAAGGCTCAAGGCATAATCACCTCTTTAAGTTTATTGCTTGCGCCAAGCACCCGCCCACATCAATTCTTAAAGATGATTATCATGGCCAGCACTCCAGAGGCTACATAGATAATGGGCAGCAGCAGCGCTTCATAAGAAGCCGTCGCCACCACCAGCACCAGAACGTGCATGATGGTGAAGAATAGGGCAAAAGGAAAGAACTGGCTGTAATCAGGGTTGACATAATGCCTGACATTGCGCTGCCCGCAGGCGTACCCCTCCAGGCCGTGCTCCCGATGCGCGCTGCTCGGGGCATACAGGGCAAAAACTTTGGAGCCCACCAGGAAGAGGACCAGAAAAATCAGAAATACTATGGGAGGCGAATAGAGCAATCCAACCATCTCTCGATACCCCTATCCTTTCAATTTTCTTAAATTGCGGATATCCATGTTTCCGTAGAGTCGATAAAGGTTCAAAGCCAGCCCCACGGCCACCACGGCTACCACTACTTCGATGACGATTACCGTAATCACAAAGGCTTGCGCCAGGGGAGCCTTCCCGTTAATAAATCCGGCCAGGATGACAAACATGGTCACCGCCTTCATGGCCACCTCGACGCCGATAATGACCTTAAGCAGGTGGTACGTGCGGATGAGGCAGTAGCAACCGGCCACAATCAACAAAAACCCTACGATGAGTATAACGGTCTCCATGTAGGCCTCCATATTACTCACGCTCCTTGAACAGGGCCACCACGGTTAGAGCACCGGTGAGGACCACGATGACTTGACCCCAGATATCCACCTGGCGTTGGTTCCAGAAAATCTCCCGGAAAGTATCCGCCATCTCTACGGCGGGGACGGCAGCCGGCAGCATAAAAGATGTCTTCGCCACGATCAAGATCAAGATCACGCCGCAGATGATCAGGACGGCCGGCAGCGCCGCCATGCGCTTGGCGTCCTCGTAAAGCCTGGGGAGATCTTCCTTGTCCGTATTGGAGAGGCTGATGGCGCTGATAAAGACAACAGTAATCAGCCCGGCACAAACGGAGAGTTCAAAAATCCCCGCCCATACGGAGCCCAGCAGATACATGATTATCGCCAGCATGGCACTGGCTCCCGCCAGGGCAATGGCGGATTTTAACAAGCTGCGCAGCATAACCGCCAAGATACCGAAAATAAGCATCAAGCCCAGGCAAATATAGATAACGGCTTCCATAGCCTCGCCCTCCTCCTAAAGTATTCCAATTCCCCCGAAGTAGCGCAGGGCAAAGGGGAATAACAGCCCGGCGGCAATGGTAACCACCGTCAGCATGATTTGGGCCCATTTCACACTGCCGCCTATTTCCGTAAGCTGGGCAAACTTATCCAGCAGCTTGCCGAAGAACACTTTCCTCTGCAGCCGCAGGAAATAGGCCGCGGTGAATATGCTGGCGATAAGGGCGATGGCGGCAAACACCCAGTCGCCGCTATTCCAGAGGGCCATGATGATTAGAAGCTTGCTCCAGAACCCGGCAAAGGGCGGTATGCCCGCCGTGGACATAAATGCCGCCAGGGAGGAGAAGCTGGTTACCGGCATCTTTTTCTCCAGGCCGCCCAGTTCATTGATATCGTACGTTCCCGTCTGCTCGTGCACGGCAGCGGCATTGGTAAACAAGGTGCTCTTGAAGGTGGCATGGTTAAAGACGTGGGCGACGGCCCCCAGCAGCCCCAGAACACTGCCCGTGCTCAAGCCCAGGAGAATGTATCCCATCTGGCTTACGCTGGAATAGGCCACGATGCGCTTGAAATGACTCTGCCGCAAGGCAAAGAGCGCTCCCACGACTATGGAAACGGTTCCGATGAGGGCCAGAGTCAGGTCGATGCCGGGAAGCCGGCCGAAAAAGTTCGTGATCACGATAAAGCCATAGATGCCGGCAATCTTGATGACAATACCGCTCAGCAGTACGGAAACGGCCGTATTGGCACTTTGGTGCGCGTCGGGGAGCCAGCTGTGGAAGGGCACGGCCCCCGTTTTGATGGCAAAGCCGGCGATCATCAGGGCCATGGCCGTATACATGAGCGCCAAGTGAGGAGCGCCTGGACCGACCAGGGCGCCGCCGGCGGCGCCGACCTGATCATACTGCAGGCTTCCCGTTTGCATAAATACAAAGGCCAAGCCGGTCAAGATCATTATGCTGGCCAGGACAGACATCACCAGATATTTAAAGGCGCCTTCCAGCCCCGTATCCGACTTAAACATGGCAATCAAAACAAAGCTGGAGATACCGACGATTTCCAGGAAAACATAAAGGGAGAAGAGATCCGTTACCAGCACCATTCCATTCATACCCACGATCAGCATCATCAGGAGGCCGGCGAATCCCGCCCTCTTTTGGGGTACGGTCCGGTTGGCAACCATAATCGCAGCCAGGGTTACCATCCCGATGCAAAAGAGCAGCACCAGGGAAAAGACGTTTACGGCAAAGCGCACGGAAACGGCGCCGGCCAAATTCCAGGAGATGGCAAATTCGTGCTGCTTCAATTGCGCAATCTGGACCAAGCCTGCCGCCGTGGCGACAATCTGGACCAGGGGGGCAAGATAGGCCAGGCCAATGCTGGACTTTTCAGCCAGCTGCCTGGGTAAGAGAATATTGATCAGGAGTATGACCAAGGGAACGGCGAAAACTAACAGGGTTGTATACTCGATTACTTGCACTGGAAATCCCTCCTTTCTTCCCCTAATTAATGGCCAGGAAAAGGGCAATTATGCCGGCAACACCGGAAACGGCCACCAACAGGTAGCGCGAGAGGCTTCCGTCGTTGGCGCGCTGCAATAAATTGCCCGCTCCCTTGACGATGCCCACGACGGCATCGTCATAAAGCCAGATAATACCCCGCTCAATCCAGTTGCAGACCGCGGATACGCCCCTGGCGATCTGCAGCAGCCAAATATAAGGATCGAAAACCTGCCTTTCGGCCAGGTCGTAGATGGTCTTCAGCCCGGGGGCGTAATGGATATGGTCGGCGGCGTACAAGGCACCGCCCGATTTCCTGCTTCCGTAGAGGTGATCAACCAGGGCCAGGAGCAGTACGGCCACGGAGATCACGACCAGGGTCGCAGAATGCGGCCAGCCCGAGTACTTGTGCGGATCTCCCACCGCGGGCCCCAGCAGTCCGTCCAAAGGCAGGGTGTTGGCCACCCCAAAGAGCACGCAGAGGATGGCCAGAACAGCCATGGGCAGGAAGATGCCCGGGCCGGATTCGCGAACATTCTGGCGACCCGCAGGAAGCTTAAGCTCTCCACCGAAGGCCGCCCTCCCCAGCTTCAGGAAGGAGATGGCCGTCATAAATGCCCCCAGCAGGGCGCCCAGGTAGAAGACGATATTGCTTTCCAGGGCGGCGTCGAAAACCAGCTCCTTGGAGAAGAATCCGTTCAAGGGGGGCACCCCGGAGATGGCCAGGGCGCTGATTATAAAGCAGGTCATGGTCAGGGGCATTTTGCGTCCCAGCCCGCTGAATTGCTTCAGGTCCGTGGTCCCCGTCTGCAGCTCCACGCTCCCCGCCGTCATGAAGAGGCAGCTCTTGTAGATGACGTGGTTGAGCATGTGGAAGATACCGCCCATGATCCCAATGGGCAGCGCTGTTCCGATGCCCAGCACCATGTATCCCACCTGGCTGATGGCATGGTAGGAAAGCAGCCGCTTCATGTCCTTCTGAATCAAGGCCATGGCCACGGCCAGAACGATGGTGAGGGTTCCGATGGTCATAACGGCAATGCTGGCGCCGCTTCCCGGCTGAACATCATAAATGTCCATGACGATGCGCGCCGCCAGGTAGATGCCCAGGAATTTCTCCAGGGCCGCCGGGAAAGCCACCATGAAGGGGGTGGGCGCATCTTCGGCGGCGTTGGGGATCCAGCTGTGGAAGGGCATGCTTCCGGCCTTGCCGATAGCCCCCAGCATCATGCAGGCAAAGCCCACGGCCGCTGCCCCCGCCACCGGCAGCTTCTCCATCTGGCTGATGCAAAGGGTCCCCGCCTGGTAGGCTGTAATGATGATCCCCAGCATCATCAGGAGATCGGCAGTGCCGGCAAGAATAAGAGCCTTAACCGCCGTCCTGGGATGGTGCAGGTTATTGATGAGCAAGATCCCAAAGAGAGTACAGAGAAGACCTTCCCAGAAGAAGAGCAGTATACCCAGGTTATCGGACATGAAGGCCCCGTTCATCATGGCCAGGCTGATATACATGTACAAGAGGAAGAGGCCCGCATGCTTCTTGCCCTTAAAATAGACCACGCTGTACAAGATGACCAGCAGGAAGCAGACAGCGATAAAGGTCAAAAACAGGGAGGAGAATCCGTAAACATTAAAGGATATATTCAATCCCCCTGCGGCAAAGGGAAATACCTTATAAAAGCCCTCCGACCGGAAAAGGCTTACCGCAAAAAGAAGGTTGGCCGCAGCCGACGCCAGGCCCAGGATCAGCCTTAGAGGGTAGTTTTTGATAAGCCACAAGACGACCCCCACGACGGCAGGCAGCACGATCATAAACCAGATGAGATTGGCGTCACTGCCCAGAAAAGAACTAATGGAAGTCAGCATACTAGATACCTCCCCCGATCAAAGATGCAAACCCTGAAGGCCAGTGTATCGAAATCCCCAGGGCCACGGAGAGTATGGCCAGGACCACCACGGAGGCCACCATGACAGGCGACCCCGCTTCCCTGGCGTCGGAGACGGTTTCTCCCAGGAATACCTTAATGAAGAGCCGGCTTAGGTAGAGGACGGTCATAACCGCACCGGCAATAAAAACGGCGCCCAGCCCCACATTTCCTGCCGAAATAATCCCGTCAATAACCAGGTATTTGGCGAAAAAGCCGCCGAAAGGAGGTATCCCCATGACCGAGAAGGCACAGAAGAGGAAAGCCAGGGCCGTCAAGGGCATCCCCTTGTATAATCCACCCATCTTGGTTATATCCTTCGTATGCAAGGTGTGCTCCACGATCCCGGCGCATAGAAAGAGGCCGCCCTTGGCCACGCTGTGCATCAGGATGTAGAGCAGCCCTCCCAGGACACCAATCTCCGTGCCGGAGGAGAGCCCCAGGAGTATAAAAGCCAGCTGGCTAATGGTGGAATAGGCAATGATCCGCTTGATATCGTTTTCCCGCAAGGCCACCCCCGCGCTTACCAGGGCGCTGACGGCGGCGATAATGGGCACGGCAACGGTAAAGACCTTGTCGATTTCGAAGCTGTTAACAAACAGCCGGGCATAGATATAAACGCCAATTTTCACAAGCACAGCCGCGTGAAGCAGGGAGGTAACCGGCGAAGGAGCAACACCGGCATCAGGCAGCCAGTTGTGCAGGGGGAAGGTTGCCGATTTGGAAAGCACGCCGAATAAGATCAGGATAACGATCCAGGCCGGTAGGTGGGTGCCTTTCATCGCCGCCAGGTCGAAGGTGCCCGTTTGCCCGTAGATGCCCACAAAACCCACCAGCATGATCAGGGCGCCGACGACGGTGACGATGAAAGCCTTGTTGGCCCGGCGTATGGTAATCTCTTCCCGGTAAAAGCCGATGAGCCTCCAGCAGCAGATGGCCGATATCTCCCAGAATATATAAATGAAAATAAGGTTCGTGGAGAAAACCAGTCCCATCATGGTGCCGATGAAAAGGCAAACCATCATGTAATATTCATTCTGGTGATCGTATTCCTTGATATATTCAAAGGAGTAGATCACGATTATGGTGGCCACCAGGGAGGAGGTCAAAGCCATAAATACGGCCAGAACATCGGCATAAAAGCCGAAACTCAATCCCAGAGGCAGTTCGTAATGGAGAGAAAGGGGAGTTCCGGCCAGCACTTCGGGCAATGCCAGGGCGGCACATACAAAAGCGGTAGCCGTAAAAATTAGCGCCGCCGCATTCCTTAGTTTTATATTAATCATTCCCAGAAGGGGGAGAAGAAAAGAACCAAACAACGGAACGCAAATACAAACCAAAAGCACTTCGCTTCCCATTTGTTTCCCACCTCGTACAATTTGATAAGGCTTACCTGGCGGTGTTGGGCGATCTTTTCTCCGGCGATGGAATCGAAATGGATTGGGAACGGCTGGCTTTTTTATCACCCAAAACGGGAACCGCAACCGCTTAAAGATCCGGAAAACACGGCCCAGGGAACGGAAAAATCAAAAACGCACCACTTGAAGCTAAAGATGTAAAATTCCGTCCATTGCCTCTGCTGCCATCCACCAAATATCGAAAACTTAAAGGTTAAACTGTTGGACAAGCTTTATCACAGGGAGACCACACGCCCTTAAAATATGGTCTTTTAGCTGTCCGCTAAACTGCTCAGTTCTCACGGCTGCCGCGGATAAAGCCGAGGCAAAGAAGTGTTCCCGGCGGCTTCTCCGGCGTTCTCCGTGTTAGCTGTTTTACATGCATATTCATCTCCTTTTTTCTGTTTTCTTTGACGGACACAAAAAAATGATCCCTTCTACTATTAAACTGCATTTCGAGAATTAATGCAACAGTATTGCAGTTTGTACTGTAATATAAAAACCAGGATTGCGTCAAGAAGAACAAACCAGTCCGCCGCCCCCAAGGGAGCCGCCTCGGGACCGGCCCCCAAAATCCGGCAAAACGGCTTTAAAGGCCAAGGAGCAGCCCTTTTTCAGGAGCTCCTGGGCAAGAAGGCCGCCGGGCGCAAGCTCCGCGGATACGCCATCACGTTTAGCCTGGCGGCACCTCAGGCCGCGGAAAAGGTCAGCAGATTCGCGGAAGCAGCTCGCCCCGGGGCATCATAATTTTCCGGTGCGTTCCGTACTCCGTCACGCTATAGACGCTGCCGCTCCCTTTCCTGACTTCCCCGATGATGGCGGCGTTCCTGCCTGCATCAACAGACTGCAGGGCTTGCAGGACCCTTTCCGCCCAGGGGCCGGGCACGGCAAAAAGCACAATCCCCTCGTTGGCAATATAGAGGGGATCCATCCCCAGGATTTCGCAGGCCGCAGATACGTCGGGACGTACCGGCAGCCGCTCGTCGTAGATGATGATATCGGTATCCGGGGCCACCCACTCGCAAAGGGTGGCCGCCACCCCGCCCCGCGTGGGGTCGCGCATGGCATGGACTTCGCACCCGTCTTGCAGCACCCGCTCCACCAGGGCCGCCAGGGGTGCCACATCGCTTTGGATGGGCGGGTGGAAGGCCATATTTTCCCGAGCCGCCATGACGGCCATCCCGTGGGAGGCCATATAGCCGCTGATGACAATCTGGTCGCCGGGGAGGATCTTTTGAGGCGGGGGCTGTCTCCCCTCCAAAAACAGGCCGACGCCGGTGGTGGTGATGAAAATGCCGTCGGCCGCTCCCCCCTCCACTACCTTCGTATCGCCCGTTACCACGGCTACCCCGGCTTCCCTGGCCGTAGCGGCAATGGATTCCACGATGCGGCCCAGGGTCTCCATATCAAATCCCGCTTCGAGAATCATGCTGACGGATATATACCTGGGGGAGGCGCCGCTGACCGCCAGGTCGTTTACCGTGCCGCTGACGCAAAGCCGGCCAATATCTCCTCCGGGGAAAAAAAGAGGCTTGATGACGTAGCTGTCCGTGGTCACGGCGATCTTTTCGCTCCCCCGGCAGATGGCCGAATCGGTGAGGGGCCGGAGCATCTCGTTTTCGAAGGCGGGGAGGAAAAGCTCCTGCACCAGTTCCCGGTAGGCCTCTCCCCCCGAGCCGTGGGCCAGGGTTATTCTTCGCGCCATGGCTTATTTTCCCCCCCAAAACGGTAGTAGGCGGCACAGCTGCCTTCGGAAGATACCATGCACGGTCCCAGGGGCCGTTCCGGGGTACAGGCTCCGCCAAATTGCCGGCAATCCGTAGGTACGCTCTTGCCGCAAAGAATGCGGGCGCAGAGGCAGCCCTCGGCTTCCCCGATGTCGCCTCCGCTATCCCCGGGGATAGGAAATCTATGCAAGGCATCGAATTCCCGGTATTCCTCTTTCAGGCGCAGCCCGCTTCCCTTTATCTCCCCGAGCCCGCGCCAGAGAGCGTCGCAGGGCTCAAACACCCGGTCCAGAAGGGAGAGGGCCACCCTGTTCCCCTGGCCGGTTACCGCCCGGGGGTACATATTGACGCATTTCCTTTCACCGCGGTGCAGCATGCGCACCAGGCTAAGCAGGCCCACCATAATGTCGTAGGCCTCGAAACCGGCCACCGCCGCCGGCAGCCCCAGCTCCCGGGGAACAAAAGAGAAGGCCTCGGCACCGATAATGGAGGCCACATGCCCCGGGCAGAGCAGGGCGTCGATTTTATGGTCGCCCTTCAGCAACTGGGCAACGGCTTGGGGTATGGTTTTATGAGCCGACAACACGCTTAGGTTTCTTATCCCCGATTCCCTGGCCGCTTCAATCAGCGCCGCGGTAAGAGGAGCCGTGGTTTCAAAGCCTATGCCAAAATATATTACCTGCCGGCGGGGATTATTTCGGGCCATCTCCAGGGCGTCCAGGGGCGACGTAATGACGCGGATCTCCCGGCCCTGTTCATAGAGGGAGTAGAGGCTTCTGTCGCCGCAGGGGACTCGCATCATGTCCCCGAAGCAGGCAAAGATGACCTCTTCCCGGTCGGCCAGGGAGATAGCCACGGCGATATCCCGCTGAGGCGTTACGCACACGGGGCAGCCGGGCCCGGAAACCAGCCTCACATTGTCGGGCAAAAGCTCCTGGATCCCGTATTTCCGGATGCCGGCGGTATGGGTGCCGCATACCTCCATGATGGTGATCCGCCCCAGGGCCGCCGCCAGCTCCGCAATCCCCTTCTTAATTCGCTCGATCTGCTCTTTCATTTTCCCCGCTACCTACTTGCTCCATTATCTCTTCAATAAACTTGCTCAGTTCCTCGCCGGCCTCCTGGTCCAGGATCTGGATCACAAAACCGGCATGCACCAAGGCATAATCGCCCACCTTGGCTCCTTGAACCAGCCGCAGGCTTGCCTTCCGGGAAACGCCGCCGTAATCGATCTCGGCGTAGCCGTTGCCGATGTGGACAATCTTCCCCGGTATTGCCAGGCACATATCCGCCACCTCCCTATCTCCGCAGCGGCCATGGACAAAAGAGCTTCGCTCTTTTCAAGAGGCAAGCCTCCGGGAGGCCGCCGCCGCTTGGCCGAAAGATATCCCCCCATCGTTGGCGGGTACTTTGGCATTGGTATAAACCTCAAATCCGCTATTCTTAAGCCTGGCCACGCCGTGGTCCAGGAGATACGCATTCTGGAAAACCCCTCCCGACAAGACCACCCGGCCGCTCCCGTAGTGCTTCCGGGCCAGGAGGGAAACATCGGCCAGCAGCTGCACCACGGCCCGGTGAAACTTGGCCGCAATTTCGCCGCAGCGAAGGCCTTTCCGGGCGTCGCGCACCACATCGCGGATCAGCTGGCGCCAGTCGAAGATCATCATGTCCCCTTCCCAGGCGATATCGAAGCCGTAGCTTCCCGCGGCGGAATCATCCAGGACCTGCTCCAGGTCGATGGCCGCCTGCCCTTCGTAGGTGGTATGGGTCCTAACCCCGGCCAGGGCGGCCACCGCGTCGAAGAGGCGCCCCGCCCCCGTGGTCGCGGGCGCGTTAATGCCGCGCTCGCCGGCCTGGAGCAGCAGGGCGGCCTTGTCGCCCTGCTGGGCAAAATATTCCAGGGCCTCCTCCTTCCCGCAGGCCAGGTACACCATGGCCAGGGCCATGCGCCAGGGCTCGCGGATGGCGGCTTCGCCGCCCAGCAGGGGAGCGGGCAGCAGGTGCCCGATCCGCTCCGTTCCGGCGATATCCCCCCACAGGGCCTCGCCTCCCCACAGGGTGCCGTCCTCCCCGTAGCCGGTGCCGTCAAAGATCAGCCCCACGGCCTTCTCTTTAAGATTATGCTCGGCCAAAACCGAGGCAAAGTGGGCATGATGGTGCTGGATCTGGTAGACGGGAAGCTCCTTTTTAAAGCGCCGGGCGTACCTGGAGGAGACATAGTCCGGATGCAGGTCGCAGGCGACCACCTCCGGACGGGCGCTAAACAACCGCAGGTAAGACTCGATTTCCCTTTCATAGAACCGCTCCGTATCGGGGTCGTCCAGGTCGCCGATATGCCCGCTCAAGAAGGCGTCCTCCCCCTTGGCCAGACAAAAGGTGTTCTTCTGCTGCGCCCCCAGGGCCAGGATCACGGAGCGGTTGCCCTCCAGCCTCAACGGCTCCGGGGCATAACCCCGGGCCCGCCGGATCATCCGGGTTTGGCCCGCGGCCACCAGGCAGACGCTGTCATCCACCCGGCGGAAGATCTCCCGATTATGGGTCAACATCGCCTCCGCGATGGCGAAAAGAGAGCCGGCGGCCTCGGCGTCGTCATAAATCATGGGGCGGTCGGAGATGTTGGCGCTGGTCATCACCAGGACCTGGTTGTTCTCCATGATCAGGCAGTGCAGGGGCGTGTACGGGAGCATCACTCCCAGCCGCTGGTTGCCGGGGGCGACCTCTTCCGCGATCCGGCCCTCCTCTTTTCTCCTGAGGAGCACGATGGGCTTTCTGGCATCCAGCAGCGCCGCCTCCTCCTGGGAATCCACCCAGCAGAAGCGCTTTGCCGTATTAAGATCGCGCATCATCAGGGCGAAGGGCTTTTCATAGCGGAGTTTCCTCCTCCTTAACCGGGAGACGGCCTCCGGGTTGCAGGCATCACAGGCCAGATGATATCCCCCCAGCCCCTTTACGGCCACGATCCCGCCTTCTCGAATGCACTCATCGAAGAGGAGCAGGGGATCGCCCTCCTGCCTCTCCCCGGCCTTATAAAAATAAAGCTCCGGCCCGCAGGCAGGACAGGCATTGGGCTGGGCATGGAAGCGCCGGTCCAGAGGATCCTCGTACTCCTGCCGGCAGGCGGGGCACATGACAAAGGCGGCCATGGTGGTATTTTTCCGGTCGTAGGGCGTCTCTCGGATAATGGTAAAGCGGGGGCCGCAATCGGTGCAGTTGGTGAAGGCATAGCGGTAGCGCCGGTTGCTTTTATCCGCTATTTCCGCGGCACAGGCGGCGCAGATGCCCATATCCGGTGATACCAGGGCGTTTCTCCGGCCGCGGCTGCTGGCGACAATGTGAAAGTCCGCCTCCCCCTCCCGGGGCCGCTCCTCCACGTGAATGCTCTGTATCCGGGCCCGCACCGGCGGATGATGCTTCAAGGCGTCAATAAACCGCTGGCAGGCGGTGCTTTCGCCTTCAATTTCCGCGTATACCCCGTCGGCGGTATTGCGTACATACCCCCCCAAAGAAAGGGATTTGGCCAGCCGGTACAGGTACGGACGGAAGCCTACTCCCTGCACGATCCCTTTAATGGTCAGGGCATAGCGAATTATCTTTTTCCCGCAGTCTACGCTCTCGATAAATATCCCTTCTCCACTTATCACAAATTATCACAGAACTCCGGCTTTGACAAGCGGACCGGCCGGAGCGCACCCCCGGCGGCCCAGGGCGCAAAGACGCAAAGCCTGGCCGGGAATTAGGAGCCGGCTCCGGGGCCGCTCCCGGCCGGGAACTCCCTTCCGGGCAGCGGTGAAGCCGCCCCTTCCCTCTCTAAGCTAACGCAATTGCCGCCGCCTGTCAAAGCCTTTCGGAGCAAGGTGCCGGTTCCGGCGCCAGGTCTGCGTCCCCGCCGCCTTTTCAACCTTCAATGGGCTTAAGCTGCTTGCGCAGGTACTGCTTTTTGCAGAGGCTTCTCTGGAGCTTGCCCGAGCTTGTTTTCGGCAGGGTCCCCGGCCGGACCATCACGATGTCCGCTGGGGTAACCCCGCAAACCCCCAGGACACAGCGACGGATCTTGCGCCGGAGTTCAGCCGGGTCTCCGCTGCGCACCTCGGCCACCACCACGATGGATTCCTTCCTCCGGTAGCCCTCCACCCCGAAAGCGATGACGTTTCCGGTGCGCACCCCTTCCAGGGCGCCCACCGCCCGCTCGATGTCTTCAGGGTAAATGTTCCGCCCGGAGACGATAATCATATCCTTGATCCGGCCGCAGATCACCAGTTCGGGGGGGCCGCCGTCGGGGCCGGGGACAAAGTAGGCCAGGTCCCCGGTCCGCAGCCAGCCGTCTCTGAACAAGGCGGCATTCAGCTCCGGGCGCCGGTAATAGCCGGAGGTTACCGAAGTGCCCCGGATCTCCAGTTCGCCTACCCGCCGCTCCTTTAAGACTTCCCCCGTAACCGGGTTGCAGATGCGCATCTCCAGCCCCGGGATGGGACGCCCCAGGAGGGGGAGGCGGCGGGCGGTAGGCAAGTCGCTGGGCACCGGCCTGGCCACCCCCTCGATCTCCAGGCCGGTCCGGTCCACCACATCGCAGGCCATGCCCCGCATCGGCTCCGGGAAACTGCCGCCGATGGCCACTTCGGCCATGCCGAAGGCACAGAAGACGGCCCCGGGTCGAAAACCGAACTTCGCCGCCGTGGCCACAAATTCATCCACGGCATCGGGATCGATGGGCTCCGCCCCGTTGAGAGCGATCCGCACCCGGGAAAGGTCCAGGGACTTCTCCTCGCCGCCCAGGCGCTTCAAGGCCCGGGTGGCCAGAACCCAGGAAAAGTTGGGGCCCGCGGTAATCGTCCCGCCGTAATCGCTCATCCATTGCATCCAGTCGCCGGGCCGGGAGAGAAAATCCTGGGGGGCGGCCAGGACCAGGGAACAGCCCACGGTCATGGGAACGATCAAAAAACCGATCAAGCCCATGTCGTGGTAGAGGGGCAGCCAGGAGACCAAAATATCCTCCAGGGTAACCTTGGCCGCCTGGATCATCCCGTCCAGGTTGGCGCCGATCACGTGGTGGGGCAGCATTACCCCTTTCGGCTCCGCCGTGGAACCGGAGGTAAACTGCAGGACGGCCAGGCGGTGGGGGTCGTCGGGGACCTCCCGGTAGTCCTTCGCCGTCGGCTTTCCCGGCCCGGGCTGAATTTCGTTCAGCATGACCACCGGGGGGTCGCCGGGTTCGGGCCGGCAATAGGCCGCCAGGCTGGGATCCAGGAGCAGCATGCGGGCCTCCCCGTGCTGCAGCTGCAGCCTGGTCTGCTTCATGAAGTCTTCCAGGGAAGTGAAGCGCAAGGGAATGGGCAGCACAATCACGCAGCCCCCCGCCAGCCAGATCCCCTGGATGGCGGTAACCAGCGCCCGGGTAGTGGGACCCAGGAGGGCGATATGATCCCCGGGGACTACTCCCCGGGCCTGCAGGGAGGCGGCTACCGCCAGGGCCTCCTGGTGCATCTGGGCCCAGCTAATGGTTACCGGCTTCGCCCCGGGACCTCCCGCCGCCGAACCCACAAAGGTTATGCCATAAGGACTGCTGGCCGCTCTCCGGATCCTGGGCAGCAGGGGCTCGGCCAAAGGGCCGCCGGCATCGCCTCCTCCCCGGCCCCTCACTTCCTTCTTCCGGCCGTGATTTAAAGAATCCGACCCCTCCCCCTTCTGAGGCCGGGTAAAAGTTACGGGAGCTTTTTCCACTGCCTACGCCTCCTTATTTGAGACTAAGAGAAATATCCTGGTTGTTTTACATTAATATTACGAATTTTCTATTGAATTTCCTTTTTAAGGCTTGGCCTTATTTTTCCGCAAGCTTGAGGCGCGGCTTTCCTTGGCTGAAGCCGCCCCGGAAGAGGGCCGGGGAGAGAAGGAAACACAGCTGAGGCAAGCAAGGATGATTCGTTGAAGACAAGCCGGCCGGCTGTATGGGCAAGCCGGCCGTGAAAGAAGCGGCGGCGCTCCCGGCCTTAAGGGCAGCCAGGGTTCCGGGGCGCCCTTCGGGTCGAAGCCCCGAAGCCGCGGCGCCGGCCCGTGGAAAAGTGGGGGCCGGGGCCGGCCAGGCTTAATCGCTCAACTCGATGGCGTCGGTGGGACATTCTTCCGCCGCCTCCCGGCAGCAGTCTTCCTGCTCCTCCGGAACCTGGCTGACGATTACTACCGCCTTATCATCCGCCAGTTGAAAGACCTCCGGGCATAACTCGGCACAGAGCCCGCAGTAGATGCACTCGTCATTAACCAGCGCTTTCATCCCATCAGCCTCCTTGGATCGCTCATGGCCTTAATATTAACTTTTTCCCTAGGGCTTATACCCGGTCTGCCGGCACCGGCCCGTCCTGGAAAGCAAAAAAAATAGAGTAATTATAAAAATTACTCTATTAAAAAGGATCCCGTTGGATTAACCGATTTTTTATTTTTTATTTTTATTTTTGGAAGGCCTTGTTATTTTTCTTGGCCAAGTGCTCCAGAAGGTACGGATTCAAGACCTTGATATAGGTCCCTTTCATACCCAGGGAGCGGGACTCGATTACCCCGGCGCTTTCAAACTTGCGCAGGGCATTGACGATAACCGAGCGGGTAATCCCCAGCTGGTCGGCGATCTTGCTGGCTACCAGCAGCCCTTCATCGCCGCCCAGCTCTTCGAAGATATGTTCCACCGCTTCCAGCTCGGAGTAGGATAGGGTGGCGATGGCCAGCTGGACAACGGCCTTGTTGCGCGCCTCCTCCTCGATCTTCTCGGCTTTCGACCTGAGGATCTCCATCCCCACTACCGTGGCCCCGGTTTCCGCCAGGATCAGGTCCTCGTCATCGAAGAGCTCGCTAAAGCGGGCCAGCATTAAGGTGCCCAGCCTCTTTCCACTTCCGACGATGGGTATAATGGTGATAATCTTGTCGGAGAAGCGGCACTCTTCCGTATCAATAAACACGCAGTCATTCTTCTTGGGTTTCAGGTTAACCCGGGATTCATCAGTCTTCAGGAGAAACTCGTTGTATCTCTCGGGGAAGCGCCCCTGTTCAAGCACGCTGCTAACCATAAGGTCGCATTCGAAATCATCCACGAGGGAGTACCCCAGAATTTCTCCCTGGCGGTCCACTACGTAGATATTGGCATTGATTACGTTCTTTAGAACATCTGCCACCTCTTGAAAATCTACGTGCTGGCCTGCCGTTTTCTGTAGAATTTTGTTGATGCGACGGGTCTTCTCAAGCAAAGGAGAAGAGATCACATCTTTCACCTACCTTCCTTAGCTTCATTATAGGATATATTTGCTTAAATCTTTATTGTTAACAATTTTTCGTAATTTATTCCTGACGTACTCGCCGTCAATAACTATTTCCCTTTGTTCGACCTCCGGCAGCTCAAAGGAAACGTCTTCCAACACTTTCTCCAAGATGGTATAGAGGCGGCGTGCTCCAATGTTCTCCAACTCCTGGTTCAACAGACAAGCGGTTCGCGCCAGTTCATCAATAGAATCGTCTGTAAAAGTTATTTTCACTCCTTCCGTTTCCAGTAGTGCGGTGTACTGCTTGATCAGAGCATTCTGGGTCTCCGTTAAGATGCGCTTAAAATCCTCCTCTCCCAGGCTGTTCAGCTCCACCCGGATGGGAAAACGCCCCTGCAGCTCCGGGATCAGATCCGACGGCTTGGTCATGTGAAAGGCTCCGGCGGCGATGAACAAGATATGGTCCGTCTTTACCGGCCCATACTTGGTAACCACCGTAGACCCCTCTACGATGGGGAGGATATCCCGTTGAACGCCTTCTCGGGAGACGTCGGGCCCGCCCCGGTAATCTTTGCCGGCAATCTTGTCGATCTCGTCCAGAAAGACGATCCCCAGCTGCTCTGCTCTTTCCACCGCCTCGCTAACAACTGCATCCATATCTATGAGTTTCTGGGCTTCCTCCTGCTGCAGGATTACCCGGGCTTCCTTAACGGCGAGCTTGCGCTTCTTCTTGCGGACGGGCATGATGTTGCCCAGCAGGTCCTGCAAATTGATCCCCATCTCCTCCATGCCCTGGCCGGAGAAGATCTCCACCATGGGGAGGCGCCGGTCCTCTACTTCCATCTCCACCATGTAATCTTCCATCTCCCCCGCCCGGAGGCGCCGGCGAACGATTTCCTGCTCCTCCCGCGCTCGTTCCAGCTGCTGGCGGTAGTTCTCATCCTCCACGGCGTTCTCTTCCGCCGGCCCCGCCGCCTGAAAGAGAAAACCCAGGGGGTTGACCTGGCGGCGCCTTTTCCGGGGCAGAGGGACAATCAACTCCACCAGCCGCTCTTCGGCAGCCTGGGCGGCCTTGTCCTCCACCACCTTCATCCTTTCCTGCTGTACGATGCGCACGGAGGTCTCTACCAGGTCGCGGATCATGGACTCCACGTCCCGTCCCACGTACCCCACCTCGGTAAACTTGGTGGCCTCCACCTTGACAAAGGGCGCCTTGACCAGGCGGGCCAGCCGCCGGGCGATCTCCGTCTTCCCCACACCCGTAGGACCGATCATGATAATATTTTTCGGATAAAGCTCATCCTGCAATTCCGGAGGCAGCTTCTTGCGCCGATAGCGATTGCGCAAGGCCACCGCCACGCAGCGTTTGGCTTCATCCTGGCCGATTATATAACGGTCCAACTCCTGGACAATCTGCTTCGGCGAAAGTTCTTCTGCCGACACGGTTAAGTCCTCCTAGAGCTCTTCCACGATGATCCTATCGTTAGTATAAATACAGATTTCTGACGCTATACCCAGGGCTTCCCGGGCAATCTCCGCCGGAGAAAGATCGGTGTGGCGCAGCAGGGCCCTGGCCGCCGCCAGGGCATAGGGGCCCCCGGAACCGATGGCCACCACACCTTGATCCGGT
>Ga0116181_1000499_pt1 | contig 35785 bp, 21 predicted proteins | sample AD_UKC075_MetaG_FD_89752 | JGI IMG/M metagenome (GOLD analysis project Ga0116181, IMG submission 89752) | Active sludge microbial communities of municipal wastewater-treating anaerobic digesters from USA - AD_UKC075_MetaG | ecosystem: Engineered > Bioreactor > Anaerobic > Digestate | place: USA... | reverse complement strand
TTAATAAATTCATCCATGGAATATAATCCTCTTTTCTTTTGTTTAATTTTCATTTATTTTATCATATATTGTCATTTAATTCAATTAACCCTGGAAAGAACCAATTAAATTTTACCACTGACAGTTTTTACAGTACCTATGAGGAAAAACGCAAATTGAAGCTAAGAAATGCTAAGTTTTTGATTAAAAAAAGGCTGCTGTACCGTCTCATTGGCACAGCAGCCTTTTTTACTTAAATCATTTGTTTACAGGGAATGAAGTAATTATCTCCAACACATATCTACCTAAAATTACTGCATCAATGGAGTCTACTACACCATCCCCGTTTAAATCTGCACTTTCCAAAGGCGCCGGAAAACCATCTGATATTTCTAGTATATACCTTGAAAGCAATGCTGCATCAACTGAATCTATCATACCGTCTTCATTTAAATCACCATAAATTATGTCTCCTCCCGGAACCTCAACCGGTTCATTTCCATATACCAATTTTGATTTTACATATACTGTGATGTTCGGATTCTCTGTAAATTCTTTTGCTTCTAAATAAGAATAGTCATTTGACTGATCATATTTTTCGTAGTCTACTTTTTCTATACTAAATTGTATTTCACCTGTTTGTGAACCGGCACCCAGTACACCTGCATCCTCTGTAAAGCTTATTTCTAAATAGGTATCTGCCAGCTCTACAGGCTCGTCAATTGTCTTTATTACACCTTTTACATTGCTGCTTCCAACATGGGCATAAGGTGATGAAAATCTCTGTTCCTGATCCCCATCTCTTGTGTACCAGTAACGTACCACAAGATCTGAAAGATTGACAGGTGTTTTTCCGGTATTCTTTATATTTATTGCTGCCCTGATATCGTTGGTTTCACTTATTGTTAAGCCACTCTTGTATTCAACTTCTAATGAATAAGAATCTGATGGTGTAGTTCCCGGATCATCCGGATCAGATGTTGGTGTCGGATCAACTACAGCAGGTTCAGGCTCTTCACCAAATACCAACTCATCACCTATATAAAGAGGAACTTTTTCTGTAATAACAAAGTCATCAAAATTCAATCCATCCCTACTGTAGTCATTTGTTGGATCCCAGTTGCTATTGTAGTTTGAATCCTGTGCAGCTATTATTGCAAATTGTACTTCACGCTTACCATATATAATACGTCCGGTCCAGTCAATTTCTACGTAATATGTGCCTCCGTCATCATACTTAAATGGCCCCTTATATTCAGCAGGTCCATCGTAACCGGCTTTGTTTTCGTCATAATATACCTCTATGGTAACATCATCTATAGACTGTCCTGCAGCAATTAACTCTGAAATGTTAAAGTAATAACGCATTTTAAATTCTGTTTCAAATCTTGGAGGATAAGCAGAATAGTTGTTCAATTTTAATGTTACCTGTGTTCTTTCTTTGTTTTCCTGCTCCACTTTTGCCTCTGAGTAGAACTCTACAACAGGATCAGGCTCCGGTGGGAAATTCTCCAAAGGATAATGTCCTTCACCATAATAGGTATACAGTCCCGCCATCGCTCCTACAATTGCAGCGTTAAAATCCACAGCCACCTCATTATATACGTAGTCTGTAGTTTCATCCACATGGTAGTCATCTAAGTCAGGTCCGCCCACTAAAGCTCCCCAAAGTGTAAAGCGGTGTTCTTCCGGGTCAAGCATACTAAATGTTCTGGAACCATGAGCGGCACGGTGGTGAGGATGCTTTGCGTGGTTTTCGCCATATCCCACAATATAGCTTCTGTTTAGAGGGTTATTACCCATTATGTATTCCATTTGTCCTTTTGACCACTCTGCAAACCTCATGTCCCCGGTCTCTTTTGAATAAACCAGTGCACAAAGCTGTGCTGCTGTGTTGTACCTTGCAGAACCATAAGCATTAACCACACTGTAGCCGGATGGGCTCTGAGCTAAGAAAGTAGTATCTGAAGGATCTTCATGGGGTATTCCTGACCAATATTCAAGATTCCATCTGAAAATATACCAATCTCTTTCAGTGTTTGTTATAGGAGCAAGTTTTGCAAAAACCCCGCCCCAAACTGTATCCCAACAGTGTACCCATATGTTTTGCCATCTGTCACCTGGGTGTGCAATAATTCTTTGGAAATATCCAGTGTAAAAACCTTCATCATCTGTTTTTACTATGTCCTCAATATAATCCCAATCACCGGTTGCAATGTGTAGCCATACAGCAGCCCAAGCCATTTCATCATAGTCGTAGGATGATGTATAGAAACCTCCGTCATATCCAAGCCCTCTATATTTTACAGCAAAATCATAAAGGGCTATTGCAGTGTCCAAGCACTCTTCAGCATACTCCGGATCTTCATCTTTAAAGTTCAGATAGTTTATTGCAAGGGAAGCTGCTGCACCTGCTGCCTGGTCACTAGCCGGTGTCTCAGCTGTAGCAAAGTATGCAGGTCTTGAAAAATCCAATAAAACCTTTGAGTGCTGCAGCTCCGGAGGATTCCAGAAGTTATGGTCTATATTACCTTCTCCCACTTGATAACAATAAGCTATTACATCACCATTTTCATCCCTGTAGGTAACTTTAAGGTAATAATCGTTAAACCATCTTAATACTTCCTTTGCATGTTCAGCTGTGCCTGTAGCTTCAAAAGCATCCCTGAACTCATAAAATCCCCATCCCACTGTAGAACCTGAAAATGATCCTGGCAGTCCAAACTTAACGTGGTCTCCTGCGTCGTGGTACCCTCCACTTAAATCAATGGTACCGTCTCCATCCGGGTCTAATATGTCCCTGTATTTATCAATAAATTCCTGAGACATATTTGTACCCCAATAATCTTCTGTCATAGGAATTAGAGGCACTTCTGCGTCTTCCATATGACAATGTCCTCTCCAGGGCAATCTGTCCCCTGTTACCGGTCCACACATGTTAGCATTGTAGAAGTACAGAACCATTTGTAAACCCGCCGCAAAGTTATACTCCGGATCAATAGGAATGGAATATACTGCTAGCGGTGACGCCATTATAGAGGCCAACAAGCAAAAAACCAAAAGGAAAATCTGGACTTTTGCTTGCCTTCTAAACTTTTTTACCATTAAAATTCACTCTCCCCTTTAAATTCTTTTTTCTGGTTGAATTTCATAAAACAAGCTTATAAGCAAAACTTGCTATATTAAAACTTGCTTTATTTATATATCCCGGTTTTCAAAATTAACCATCTTACCCCCTTAAATAAACTTGTTGGAAATAAATAATTGAAAGCAAACATTATTTTAAAAAAATACAGCTTAATAATTGTAACATTTTTTATCTCTTTTTAATACTATATACTATAAAACTTATAAGTCACTTGAAAGGAGTTGTTGCTATGTCATATGACGAAAGAGCAGGAGCTGTTGCTGCAGCAAGTTCAGGTGGATTATTTGCTGGACCGTTGGCAATATTCTTTATAATAATTCTTATTATAATATTGCTTCCGCTATTTGGTTGTGGCGGATATGGTGTAGGTGGTTTTGCTAACGAATAAACTTTAAAACACAATCATCAATCAGCTACATAGCTACTAGTTTGTGGGGCTGGCTAAACATTCCTCCCCCACAAACTATTTTTCAATTTCACAAAAAAACCTGCTTATACTGCATTTATTTCTTTTCATTTTCTTTCCTCCCCACAAAAAACACTCCAAATATCCGCTTACTATCATATTATCATTTTTTTCATTTTCTTTAAAGGCTAATTTATTTAATTAAAAAAACACCGGCCCTGTTTTAGCAAAAGCTTTTAACATAACCGGCGTTTTCTTTTACTGGACTTATTCCGGATTTATTGACTTATTTCCGGATTTATTATTTCCAGATTTATTAAATAAAATTAAATTTATCAAATGAAATTCAGCTTATGTTTTAAATTGTTTTTTTAAATTAGCTTATGGTTTTTGCTTTGTCTTATGGTTTGAATTTTTTAATTTCAATTTCCAGCTCTTCTAAATATTTTGTAAGCATTTCAGGAGTTATGTCTCCCATATGACCTATCCTGATGTTTAAGTTTTCCCCGCTTTCTTCTAGCTTTTTATTTAATCCGCCATAGCCTGGGTCAAACAAGTAGCCTCTTTCTCTCATACTTTCCTTAATCGCCATTCTGTCAACATATTTAGGAATTTCTATAGCAGAAACCACCGCTGAACGGTAGCCCTCTTGTGAGAAGAATTTAAAATCATCACTTAATGAATTCTCCAGCCAGTCAGCCACCATTTTCTGCATTTCTTCATGGCGCTTAAACCTGTTTTCAATTCCTTCTTCTTCCACTATATATTTAAGCTGCTCTTCCATCTGGTTAATTAATGTACAGTTTGGAGTTGTTACAGTCTGGGATTTTTGAGCACTTGCAGCTATAGATACAAGGTCTGTCACATATCCCCTGTTTTCAACTGTCTTAGCCTTTTCTAATGCATCTTTGTGCACAAAAATAATTCCAAAACCAGCAGGAAGTCCTAAGCATTTTTGTGTGCTGGTTACATAAATTGATGGTTTTGCTTCTTCAAAAGGAACTTTCACTCCCCCAAAGATACTAACACCATCTACAAGAGTCATTGCACCATACTTTTGTATAAGCTTACATACTTCCACCATGTCATTTGTAACACCTGTAGAAGTCTCATTATGAGTAAATGTAACAACATCATATTTTTTGGATTTAAGCTTTTCTTCCAGTACATCTAAGTCTATAGCTTTTCCTGGTTTAAATTTTAACAAATCAACATTCCTTTTATTAGCAACTGCAATTTTGTTGTAAAGATCCCCAAAAGCACCTACTGATACATTGAGGATATTTTCATCATCCTTTGCCAGTGAGCGGATGGACGCTTCCATAGCAAATGTACCGCTTCCGGAAATCAGGCATACTTCATAGTCTTCACTAACTCCGGCTAGTTTTCTTAAGTTTGTTAAGATTGATTCAATTTTAACCTTTGCCACCTTATCACGGTGTCCAAATTCACAATAAGTACCTGCTTTTCGTATCTCCGGTCTTATGTAAGTAGGACCTGTGATAAATAGAATTAGATCTTTAAACTCTGTGCTTTTCATATATATTTCTCCTTTCAATATTTTATCCTATAAATTACAAATCTTTTATCTTGATAAAAGATTGATAAAAAAAAAACATTCAATACTATTTTACTACTTTATCATCAATTATTAAAGACATATAGAAAATTTTTTAAAATACATTTACTGCTTTTTTATATTGACAGAATATTATTCTATATAATATAATTTAAAGCCGTAAGTTCTTCAATAAATATACTTAATATAGAAGATATGGAGGAATATTTATGTCTAATAAAAGTGGTTCGAAAAAAGTGGTGCTTTTTGGCGGCATAATAGTGTTTATTGTTGCGGCAGCACTTACGGTATTAGCTTTTACTTCAAATGCTTTTAAATCTCCAAAGCAGGTTTATTTAAGTACCGAAGGGAGATATGCCAAAAAAATAATTGAAAACTTAAAAGAAGAAGGGGCTTTTTTAGGAAACATTAAAAAATTATCTGAACACTCCCATGAAACAGAAAGAGAATACTCTTTAAGTATTGATTTAGACACTTCAAAGATAAATATACCTATTGGTGGAAGTATTGATTTAACTTCAATTACAGAACTTTTAGATAATTCAAAACTTGTAATAAATGAAAAGTCAAATCCGGAGAAAAATCAAAAAATTACAGGTATAGATGTTTTAATCAACAATACAAAACTTATTGATTTTATTGCGGCTTTTGAAAACGACATTTTTGCCCTTTCAATTCCTGTGGTTTTTGATAAGTACATAGTCGCAGATTTAAGCAAGCCCGAAGACGCTATAAAAGATTCAGATCTTAAGAATCTGTATAATAAACTTTCCCCTGCAGCTAATGTAATAACCCCTAAAGGTATACTGAAATCACTGTCTTTTGATGAAAAGAATTCAGATCGGGTCAAGAAAAATTATAAAAAAGTACTAAATGAATCAATTAACAAAGAACAGGTTTCTTTAGAGAAAAACGTCCCATTCAAGGTCGGGGAATTTGATTTAAAATGCAGCAAATTAACCATTAAATTTGAAAAATCAGATTTACAGCGTCTTGTAGCAAACATAATGGATGCAACGGCTGAAAGTGATGCAGTTTATGAATTAGCCAAAGAAAATATAAAAAATATTTATGAGTTTCTTAAAAATACTGAATACTCAGATGAATTAGGTGATATTCAAGACATTGAAGCTGATTTTACAAAAGAAAAATTTAAAAAAGGAATAAATGAAATAAAAGCCAAACTGGAAAAAGCTTTTGATAATTTCGAGCTTCCCGATGGCATAAACATGAGTATATATATAAACAAAAAAGAAATAGTGGGAAGAACAATTGATACAAAGTTTAAAACCCCCGCATCAGATAATACGCTTAACTTAAGTGTGGACTTTAAAGGTGTATCAGAATATAAAAATAAAAACATTAAAAATTTAGAAATAGAATTTGGTTTTAGTGGCGACTCTAGCAGTGTTAGCAATGTAATTTTTGAGTACACCTTAGATGGAAATATTGACAGGGGAACTGAGTCAGGTAAAAAACACTTTAGCATAGCAGCCGGAACAGGAGGCATCTCTACAAAAATATTTAAACTGGATGCTGACTACAACGTTATATCCAATGCTAAATCAAATTCTAAAGAAAGCTCACACGACTATAAAATAAGCATTGGGGTTCCTATGATGTTTTCTGTAAATGCCGACGGCAGTTTGACAGTGAATACATGGGAAAAACCCAAAGAAAAACAGTTTGGAAAGGATGTAGATTTCAGCATAAATCTAGATATTCCTGAAAATATGCTCCTGGATAAAACATCCCTTGGTGTTGGTTTTAGCAGTAAAACCAAAAACACCCTTGACGTGGAATTTGATTTCCCTTCATTTAACCCTGAAAACTCAATTGACATCACCAATGCAAGTGAAGAGGAAATATCACAGCTTAAAAAAGAAATAGAAGAATCTGTTATAAAGTTTTTACAAAACAATGAAGAACTTATAAAACTGTTTCAATAATTAAATAATTATTTTGTCAGCAAAAATTACTTTGACAGTGCTTTTAGCCTTGGATAAGAAACAGACAGAAGCAGCATGGATAAAGGTATAAGAATTCCGGAATACCTAAACCACTCCAAACTGTTTCTGTCTATAAATATTTCATTTAATGCTTTAAGGGTTATCCCCTGGGGAGTTAAAAGTGAAACCTTCTCAAAAGTATCTGATAAAAGAGATATATCCACAAAGCAGCTTCCTGCAAAACTTGTAAGCAGTACAAAAACGGGTGTAAAAGCATTAAGCCGGGTGGCTGTTTTAAATACCGAGGCAAAAAATACCGCCATAGATGAAGCGGTTACAATAAATATAAGCAGTGCCAAAAATATTCTTGGTTCATTAAATACAATTGTCCCAAAAAAGGCATTTATAACTACAAAAACAGCCGCCTGAAATACACCGGAAATTACAAGGCAAAAAAACCTTGCCCAAAAAGAAATAATAAAACCCTTTTCCATGGTTTTAAATCTTTTTAAAACCCCGCTTTCCTTCTCTTCAATTATCCAACTGCTCCCAAACATCAGGAAAAACATTATAAACATAAGAAGCCCGCCATATACCATATACTTTTGTGAATCAATTAATTTTTTTGATTCCTCAAAAGTATGGGAAGCATTTACAATTTCATATTCAACCTGCATCAAGGGCTCTTCTTCTGTAAGCTTTATATAGTATTCATTTATTCTTTCCGCCAGCCTCTCTTTATAAAAATTAAGCTCTTCAAACTTCTCAGTTATAAGTGCATTTGACAATAATTTAGAATTTATAACCATTATTTCAGAGGATATAATCTCTGATAAAAAATCTCCTGAAAATGAGGACGGAAGTATATAAATTTCAACTAAAGAATCTGTATCCAAATTATAAAGGCTTTCTTCAAACCCTTCTTTTAACACAAATACAGCTTCCACCTTCCCTGCCTCTAACATTATTTTTCCCTCTTCAAGGGATGTTTCAAAAACCTCCAACCCTTCCCTTTTTTTAATTCTCTCATACAGTTCCAAAGAAAGATTTGTATTGTCATTGTCTACAAAAGCAGTTCTTATAACTGAGGCATCACCTTTATATGCGGTATAGCCGTATATTCCCCCTATTAGTACAGGAAAAATTATAGCTATAACAGTGAAATATACATTTTTAAATATTAATTTCATATATGTAGATACACATAGAAAAAACCGTCTCATATACTACCCCGCCTTTCATGCACTACCCTGTCTTCTTAACTATCCTGCCTTCTTAATTTTATAAATTACAGCTGAAGATACTGCAAAAACGGCTCCTATCATCACCAAGCACATAATCTCATAAGATACATCCGGGTACCTTTCCCCGGAAAATACTTTCATAAAGCCTTCCTGAATCCACCTGTTTATTGTAAAGGTGCTTAAAGCCCTTATTTTATCCGGCATTTTGGCAATAGGATAAATGCTCCCGCCGATTAACGCCATAAGCAAAATACCCATACTGCGTATAATCTCAAACTGCCGCTGGTCACGGGATACAACCAAAACAAACAAAGACCAGCATGAAACGGCAAAAACACCGGAAATAAAAACAGCAGAAATTATAAAAAAACCTGCTCCCCAATAGTTTTTAAATATTTTTGAAGTTATAAAAAATATCAGGCTCATTTGAAATATAGATATAAGCAGGGACACAATGAGTTTTGATGTCAATATCCTTACTCCTCCTGCATTGGTTGTGGCAAGCCTTGACCTTATACCCCATATTCTTTCCGTCAAAAGAAACCTGGATACAGGCACAGCTGAAAAAAGCAGGAAAAGAGCCAAAAGAGAAGCAGTATAATATTCTGTAGCCGTCAAATTATCCCCAGGATATGTCTTAATTTCAGAAACAACACTGTTTCTGTCTAAAGACTTCATTATTATATCCTGTGTAAGGGTATCAAACTCCCTGTTTAGCTCATCCCTTGCCACTCCCGTTTCATTTACAAATTTATAATAGGAATACAGCACCGCCTGACCTGATGAAACAATATTTGCGGCACCTGTTATAAGGGTTTTTATAATCATAGCCTGCTGCTCCTTCTTTACATTTCCTAAAATGGAAATGCTTTTATTATCCCCTGAAACAACGCTGGAGACAAACCCTTCAGGGATTATAATTGCCGCTGCAATTTTGTTTTCATCAATTAAAGAAAGTGACTCTTCCTCTGATACTCTGTGTATTTTGCCGATTAGCTCAATTTCCTCAAGCTGGCTTATTAATATCCTTGATTCTATGGTATTGTCTTTATCCACCACAGCCACTGAAACAGGCTGTACAACAGTGTCTTCTTTTAAAACAGGATAAACTGCATATGAAAAATACAGTATAAGTAAAACAGGCATTGCAAAAATTATAACAAGCATTTTCCAGTCAGAAAGCACCAGTTTAATATCATTAATCAAAATATTAATAAAAACCTTCACATAGCAGCACCACTCTTTACCATTACTATTATTAAATAAAGATATCTTCCAAAGAATCTTTATTGTATTCCTTCAATATATCATCCAACTTGCCACATGTCTTCACTCTTCCCTCTTCTAAAAGAACAATACGGTCACACAGCTTTTCAACCTCATCAGTACTATGGCTGGAAAACACAATGGCCCTTCCTTCTAATTTTAGTTTCAGGATTTTGTCCATTATTTTTCTTTTGGAAATAATATCAACCCCAACCAACGGCTCGTCCATAATAATTAGCATAGGATTGTGGAGAAGACCTATGGCAATGTTAAGCCTTCTTTTCATGCCTCCTGAATATGTATCAACCCTTCTTTTTATAACATCTTGAAGATTCATATCAGATATGGCATTTTCCACAGCCACTCTCTTTTCCTTTCCGGAAAGCCCGTAAATACCTGCCCAGAAATTCAAATTATCCCAACCGCTCAAACTATAATACAGGGCAATTTCCTGAGGCACATACCCTATGTTTTTTTTTATATACTGCTTATCTTTTGTTATGCTCTTCCCGTCTACAATAATATCTCCGCTATTGGCTTTTGATATAGTGGCTAAAATAGAAAAAAAAGTTGATTTTCCGGCTCCGTTAGGTCCTACAATGCCTAATATCTCGCCTCTTTTTATTTCAAAACTTATTCCTTTCAGTGCCTCCACATTTCCATAACTCTTTTTTAAATTTTTTACTTTTACAAATGTATCTTCCGGCATATACTAAACTCCTTTTAAATAGCCTATATATTCCACTCTATATATATTAACACATTTCTTTCCTTCATCAATATATTATGTTGCATAAATTACTTTATATTATCCTATATACCATGCTGTATAAACTCCTTTATATTATGTTGTATAAGCTACTTTATGCTATGTTGTATGCTGTCTTAAATACTATATTGTATACTCGCTGTATACTATCTTTTATACTATCTTTTATACTATCTTTTATACTATCTTGTAAAAATTACTTTGTAATTTAGTACAATTAATGGTATTATTATAATAGGTAAACAATATTATTTTTAGGGGGGGTTGTTTCATGAGGTCACCAAATTACAGTTCACTTTCCAATACCCTTATCAGGGACAAAATGCCTAAATACATAGAGAAAAGCGGCAAAAAAGCAATAATTGAAAAAGTAAGGGAAACTGATATGATTTTTTACTTAAACATGAAATTAAGGGAAGAAATAACAGGATATGAAGATGAAAGAAGCGTAGAAAAAATTGCAGACATCGTTGAAGTACTGTACGCTATTTTAGACTATAAAGGTGTATCCCTCAGTAAATTTGAAAAAGTCCGGGCAAAAAGGGCAAATCAATTAGGGAAATATAAAGAAAGGCTACTTTTAAAAGAAATTGTGGAAGAAGATTTATCTGACGCGTCTTCCCAGTAGTAAGCCCCTTGTAAAAAACACCTGCAAGTATAAGCAGCAGACATTAGCTATAAGCCATAAGCTGCAAGTATAAACAGCAGGTATCAGCTACAAACATAAGCGCATAGGCAGCTGGCATTAGCTACAAGTATAAGCTGTAAGCGTAGGCAGCTTTATAAAAATAAAGCAGCTTTATTTTTCTTTGCAACCGCAAAATTTGTCTTTAGAAAACTGATACAGTGCAATTCCTATTGATACAGGCAAGTTTAGTGAGTCTATTTTTTCAGAATGATTTATCCTTATGCTTTTACCATAATTTTGAAATTCATCACCTAAACCCGATGATTCATTTCCAAAAACCAGAGAATATAACGGTTTACCATACCCGTTAAAATCCTGCAAACTGTACTTGCCGTCTAACATAAATGTAAATACCTCATGATGCTTAAAAAAGTTTAAATAGTCTTCAAAGGAATCAAAGTATTGGAAATTAACATTAAACACCGCCCCCATTGAAGCCCTTACCACCTTTGGGTCATAAATATCAACACCAGGGCTTATAATTGCTAAATTATCTATTTCAAAGCCTAAAATGGTTCTTATAATAGTCCCTAGATTTCCCATATTTCCTGGATTTACCAGCACAACATGGGACTTATTTTCATCAAGGCTTGAAGTATACTTTTTAAACAGTCCTATGACATAGCAATTGTCCTTAGGACTTAAACGGTTTATCAGCTTATCATTAACCTGTACTTCAACATTAAGATTTTTACAGTATTCAAGTATTTTTAAATAGTTGTCATTATCAACAAAACTTGTGCTTACTATAACTTTAAATAATGCATCAGGCTTGGATTTAATCAATTCAAAAGTGGGAAATGCCCCTAAAGCATAAGAATAATTTGAGTTTTTATTATATTTTTTTATTTTTTCCGTCATACCAAACTCCTCTTATCTTCCTAAAGTCTTTATAACTTAATATTTAGTACTAACTTCATATCCACTAATTTTATCATATTTTATATGTCTTTTCTACTATGTCAATACCATATGTTATAAAATATTAATAAAACTGCTAAAAGTCTTTTTGTTTTTTAAGGTTAAAAAGTTAAAATAATATGTGGAAAATATAATTCATCTTTGCTAGAATATAATAAAAGCAATAGATGTATTTAAAATGCCCTTAGTAATTCAAATTAATTTTAAAGGATGTGAAGATATGTCTGAACAACTAAAGCAAATGGCAGAAAGGATAAAAACCCTTAGGGAACTTGCTGAGGTGTCTGTTGAAACTCTTGCAAATGACATTGGTATATCTGCAGAGGACCTTAGAAAGTATGAAAGCGGCAATGAAGACATACCGGTAAGTGTTCTTTTCAGCATTGCAAACAGGTTCAATGTTGAGCTTTCGGCTCTTTTGACAGGAGAAAGCCCAAGGCTCCACAATTACCTGGTTGTGAGAAATGGAAAAGGCCTTAAAGTAGAGAGAAGAAAAGAATACGACTATCAAAGCCTTGCCTACAATTTTGCCAACAAAAAGGCAGAACCTTTTTTAGTAACAGTAACCCCTGACACGGAAGAAACCCCTGTAAACTATAATTCCCATGCAGGACAGGAGTTTAACTATATATTAGAGGGTACTGTTAAAATCTTTATAAATGATCATGAAATAATCCTCAATGAAGGGGATTCAATATATTTTGATTCAGGAAACAAACATGCCATGAAAGCTTTAAATGGCAAAACTGCCAAATTTCTTGCAATAATTTTATAGAAGAGAGGTTTAAATAGATGTTAAGTAAATATGTTTCACAGGTTAATTTTAATTCTTATGATGAATTTATCAAATCCTTTGAAGTTCGCGTACCGGACAATTTTAACTTTGCTTACGATGTGGTGGACGAAATTGCACGCACCACACCTGATAAAGTGGCAATAGTCTGGTGCAATGATAAAGGGGAGGAAGCCGTTTTTACATTTGGTCAGCTAAAATACTACAGCGACAAGGCGGCAAACTTCTTTAAAAGTGTGGGAATTAAAAAAGGCGATCCTGTAATGCTTATTTTAAAAAGAAGGTATGAATTCTGGTTCTGCATACTTGCCCTCCACAAATTAGGGGCTGTCTGCATACCTGCCACACACCTTCTTACCGCCAAAGACATTGTCTACAGAAACAATGCTGCTGATATCAAGATGATAGTCACTGTCAATGAAGAAGATGTTATAAAGCATGTTGAAGATGCACAAAAAGAATCACCAACATTAAAATTTAAAGCACTGGTTGGAGGCAGCCGTGAAGGCTGGTACGATTTTAATTCCGAACTGGAAAAAGCTGATGAAAATTTTGTAAGACCAACCGGGGAGGAAGCAACAAAAAACAGCGATACCTCTTTAATTTATTTTACTTCCGGGACAACAGGTATGCCTAAAATGGTACAGCATGATTTTACTTATCCTTTAGGACATATTCTAACTGCAAAGTACTGGCAGAATGTACAGGAAGATGGCTTGCACCTTACTGTGGCTGACACAGGATGGGCTAAAGCCGTATGGGGTAAAATATACGGTCAGTGGACTGCAGGAAGTGCTGTTTTTGTCTATGACTACGATAAATTTGTCCCAAAGGAGCTTTTAGAAGTCATAGTTAAATACGGTGTTACAACTTTCTGTGCACCACCTACAATATATAGGTTCTTTATAAAAGAAGATTTGACCAAATATGATTTCAGTAAACTTAAATACTGTGTAGTTGCAGGGGAACCCCTAAACCCTGAAGTTTACAATCAGTTCTATAAAGCTACAGGATTAAAACTAATGGAAGGTTATGGTCAAACTGAATGTACCGTTGCCCTTGCCACTTACTCCTGGATGGATCCTAAACCGGGTTCAATGGGTAAGCCTTCACCTGGATACGACATAGATATAGTTGATGAAAACGGAAATTCCTGTGATGTGGGCGAGGAAGGACAGATAGTAATACGCACAGACAAGAGAATACCTCCTGGTATGTTTAACGGCTACTATCGGGATGAAGAGCTTACAAAAAAGGTCTGGAACAACGGGATTTACTACACCGGCGATATGGCATGGCGTGATGAAGACGGGTATTTTTGGTTTGTTGGAAGAGCCGATGATGTTATAAAAAGCTCCGGCTACAGAATCGGGCCTTTTGAAGTGGAAAGTGCTCTTTTAGAACACCCGGCTGTCCTTGAATGCGCCATAACAGCAGTACCTGACCCCATAAGAGGCCAGATTGTTAAAGCCACAGTGGTGCTGGCAAAAGGCTATACAGCAGGTGATGACCTGGCTAAAGAGCTTCAGGAACATGTAAAAACAGTAACAGCACCATACAAATACCCACGAATAATTGAATTTGTAGATGAACTTCCTAAAACTATAAGCGGAAAGATACGAAGGGTTGAAATAAGGGAACAGGATAGTAAATAAGTTTAAAAAAATCAGGATAAATTTAAAATCAGGGGCTGTGAAACATAGCCCCTGATTTTTTCTATCTAATTATGCCTTTAATATAATTTATAAACTGGGAAAAAGCCACTCCTGGGTCTTCTAATTCATCACACCAGCGCTTTACCCATTCATAGGAGATGTATCCTTCAAAATTATTTTCCATAAGAAGCTTAATAGCTTCTTTTACAGGAACATCCCCATGACCTGTCATTTTATATTTCACCGCTCCCTCTTCCATGACAGAGTCTTTTATGTGCACATGTTTAATAAAATCCTTCAGCCTTGAATAAGTTTCTTCAACAGGTTCATTCATAAAACGGTAAGGATGGTGTACATCCCACAGTACTGCTATATTGGCACTGCTGACTTTTTTCATAAGTTCTGACATTTTCAAAGAATCTGAAAGCACTCCGTTGGTTTCAACCAATACAATAACATTCTTCTCTTTTGCATAATCTGCAAGCTTTATAAGGGAATCTGCCAAAAAGTCTAGGGAAATATCCTCTTTTGGCTCAGCCTGCCCATCCCCTAGTACACGCACGTATTTTGTACCAATTGCAGAAGCTGTATCAATATATTCCTTTGCTTCCTCCATATTGGTCTCAATATTTGACTCATCAAATAAGCAGCTGGAAGAAGTAAAGCATGGTATACTCAAACCCATCTCTTCTAGCTTTTTCTTTGTCCCCTCTATATTTTCCGGCAAAAACTCCTTGATTTTCGGGGCATAAAGCTCTTTCCCCACTCCCCGTATCTCTATGCCGTTAAAACCCAAATCCTTTGCCATTGCCGTTATTTCTGCCCAACTCCATTCAGGACATCCAAGGGTGGAAAATGATACTTTCAATGCTATCCCTCCGTTTCTTTAATTTTTAAACCATTTACGCTGTTTCTATATTTGCCTCATCATGAAGCTTAAGCTCTTCAATTGCCATTTCCCTTAACTTATACTTCTGAATCTTTCCGCTGGCAGTTATTGGATACTCATCTATAAATCTCACATAAGAAGGAACCTTATGCCTTGCCATATTATCTTTAACAAATTCCTTAATCTCATCTTCAGTAGCTGTTTTACCGTCCTTCAATATAATATACGCCATTACCTCTTCCCCATACTTTTTGCTGGGCACACCTATAACCTGTACATCTTTTACAGCAGGGTGGGTATAGAGAAACTCCTCAATTTCCTTAGGATAGATATTTTCACCGCCTCTTATTATCATGTCTTTAGCACGACCGGTAATTTTGAAATAGCCTTCTTCGTCCATAACTGCCAAATCCCCTGTGTGAAGCCATCCATCCTCATCTATGGCATTTGCCGTTGCCTCCGGCATTTTATAATAGCCCTTCATAACATTGTAGCCCCTTACAACCAACTCACCCTGTGTATTAGGTGGCAAATCTTCTTTAGTTTCAGGATCCACTATTTTTACTTCAATAAAAGGCAAAGGTCTTCCAACAGTTGAAACCCTTCTTTCTATACTGTCATCAACCCTTGTCTGGGTACAAACGGGTGAAGCTTCTGTAAGACCGTAGGCAATGGTTATTTCACTGGCTCCCATCTCTTCAACCACCTGTTTCATAACCTTTACAGGGCAAGGGGAACCTGCCATGATACCGGTTCTTAGTCTAGGGAATTTAAACTTTTTAAAATCCGGATGCTCCAGCATGGAAATAAACATTGTAGGAACGCCGTGTACCCCTGTACACTCTTCATTTTGAAGGGCTTCCATTACCCTTACGGGATGGAAGTGGTCAAGAGCCACTATTGTAGTACCGTGGGTAACACATGCCATTATCCCAAGCACCAGTCCAAAGCAGTGGAAAAACGGCACCGGTATACACAGCCTGTCCTCGTGGGTAAGATTCATACAGTCACCTATGCTTTTTCCATTATTGACAATATTGAAATGGGTCAGCATTACACCTTTAGGGAATCCTGTGGTTCCTGATGTATACTGCATATTAACAACATCATGCACATCAATATCTGCCTGTGCGGCTTCTAATTCTTCATCTGATATTGTCTCTGCCAGTTCATACAGTTTGTTCCAATTAAGCATCCCCGGGTGTTCTTTATCTCCAATGTATATTACATTTTTAAGCATTGGAAGATTAGGAGAATCAAGCTTCCCCGGTTCAGAATCTTTAAGCTCAGGACACAGCTCATTAATTATTCCCACATAATCTGCATCCTTATAACCATCTATAAGAATCAATGTAGTTGAGTCCGACTGTCTGAGAAGGTATTCTACTTCAAAGTTTTTATAGTTTGTATTTACCGTAACAAGTACAGCACCTATTTTGGCATTGGCAAATATGGAAATAAGCCATTCAGGATAATTTGTTGCCCACACGGCTACATGGTCGCCTTTTTTTACCCCCATTGCCATAAGCCCTTTTGCCACCTGGTTGCATATATCCCTAAACTGTGAATATGTTTTCCTAAAATTATGGTCTGTGTAAACCACCGCTTCATGGTCAGGATACTTCTCTGCCATCCCGTCCAGTAAATCTCCCACTGTTTTTTTTATTAACTCCTTCATATTGACCTCCTAATTAACCTCCTGAATTCTTTTATAAATAAAAAAATAGATAAATTAATTATCAGGCTGAAATCCCAAATATCCTTATTGCATTCCCGCCTAGTATAAGGCTTTTTTCTTTATAATTTAAATCTAAATTGGCAATTCTGTCAAAATCGTGACTAGGGCTTCCCCAGGGATAGTCTGAACCAAAGAGCAGCCTTTCTGCACCTATAGTGTTTATCACATCAACAACCACATCATCATCAAGCCAGCTGGGCTCATTTGTCTCTAATATGTCAGGGTAGCCGCTTATAACAATTGATGTGTCAAAATACAAATTTTCGTACTCTTTTGAAAGCTTTATTACATCATCTATATTCCCATCAGCCATATGGGTGAGTATTATAGGTATATCCTGGTATTTGTCAATTACCGGGATTATGCATTCAACATCTGAAAACTCATTGAGCCTTGCATTTGAAACTCTCCCACAGTGAAACTCAATGGGAAAAGCAATCTGGTTGCAATAATCATAAAGAGGCTCTAGTGCAGGGTGTGTAGGCATAAACCCTTGAGCCATATTATGAAATTTAATACCTTTTGCTCCTTCACTTATATACTTCTCTAACAGGGGAAGTATGTCCTCACCCATATCCGGGTGAAAGCTCACCAGCGGAATAAGGCATTGGTTTAATTTAGACATTTCTATAGTCCACATATTATTGGAGTCAAGAATTTTAGGTGGCGCAAAATTTGCCATTACAGAATAATCAATCCCCGTTAAATTCATCCCCTGGATTAAATCTTCTATAGTCCCTTCCCCCGGAACATTAAAATCAATTGAATATACCTTATTAAAAGATTTTATTATTTTCTTCGCTATTTCGTCAGAAGAAAAGGTATGTACATGTCCGTCAACTGTCTTTATATTTTCAAACACTTTCTATTTCCCCATTCATCTATAAGGTGTAAATAATTCTAAAATAATTATATACTATTACTATAAGATAATTAATATACTATAAGATAATTATATACTAAAAAAATATAATTGCCAGTATTAATCTTCAAATAAACTGCCCAACACTTTTCCTATACTGTCGTTTATTACTAAATTGGCATTCTTGTCATAGGGTGTGGCAGACTTATTTATAAGAACCAGCTTATCCCCCCGGTAATATTGAACTAAACCTGCAGCAGGATAAACTGCCAGGGAAGTCCCCCCTATAATAAGCATCTGGGCATTTTTTATGTATTTTACAGCTTCTTCAATTGTATATGAGTCAAGGGGCTCTTCATACAAAACCACATAGGGCTTTATAATGCCGTTACACTTATTGCATTTTGGAACAATTTCAGGACTGTTTAAGACATAGTCTAAGTCAAAAGCCTCAGAACAGTTAAGACAGTAATTTTTATGAATAGTCCCGTGAAGCTCAATAACATTTTTAGATCCTGCCATTTGGTGCAGCCCGTCAACATTCTGGGTTACCACCGCTTTCAGCTTCCCCTCTTCCTCAAGTCTTGCCAGTGCTTTATGAGCGTTATTTGCCTTTGCATCTTTATAAATCATTTTGCTTTTATAAAACTCATAAAACTTCTCAGTATGCTCCATAAAAAAAGTGTGGCTGAGTATAACTTCCGGCGGATATTCATAATTATTTTTTTCACTGTATATTCCGGTATCTGCTGACCTGAAATCAGGTATACCGCTTTCCGTTGACACTCCTGCACCGCCAAAAAAAACTATATTGTCACATTCATTAACCATAGCCTTAAAATCTTCATACATACACTCTTCACCCCTTCTTTCTTTATTCATAGCATTTTCCCATGTCATTTTTCCCTGTCTTTTTTCCTACCTTATAGTATATAACCTATCTTCAAAAATATCAAAATACTTTACAGTTTTCTAATAGGTATGGATATATAAAACACACTTCCCTTTTCTTTGCCATCTTCAAACCACATTTCCCCGCCAAATCTTCCCTTTATGGTAGAGTAAGACAGAAGAAGGCTCAGCCCTGTACCCTTTTTCCCTTTAGAAGTAACCATGTGTTTAAAAATTTTATCTTTAACCGCCGGCAGCATTTTGTCACCATAATTCCTTATTTTTATTATAATGGAATCTTCCCTCCGGCATACATAAAAATCAGCTTTATATGCATTCTCATCATCTTCCCTGTATGATTCAACTGCATTTATTAAAATATTGTCAATTACTTTTACTAAACTTATTATGTCGCCTGATACCTTTGTTTTGTCATCAACCTCTGTATTGATACTTAATTTTAACTTTGAAAGTTTCTTGTTGTTATTTGAATTGATTTTTACTTTTTTATCTTGTCTTTTTCCATTAAAATAAGTGCACCATTTAAAATATTGCTGATTTGGGCCCATAATGATTCAAAATGTATAATGTCATCATTTACCAGCTCAAAGCACAAAAAACCAAAATTATCTTCTTCAAAATACAGTGGGTTTATCAGATAATAAAATCTTCTGTCTTTTGGAATAAAGGATTCAGGCACTAATCTTTTTGTGTCAAAAACTTTTTCATCTTCCTTTATTTCCACCCTTTCTCCGTCTTTGAAAGCATATAAAAGAATAGACTTTTTAGGAACTTCAAAGGTTTCTTTAAATAAAAAAGTATCATCATAGGTAATTGTACCCTCATAGTATGTAGAAATAAAGCAGTTTCTGAATCTGCATCTTTTAAATTCCCTGGTGATTCTTTCATAGATTTCATTTAAATTATATGTTTTTACCCCCATGCTGAATATACTCCGGGGTATAAGCCTTAAGTATTTATTTGATATTTCGTCTAATACGGTATCTTTTTTACATCCGAAGGACTGCCTTTTTACCAAAGCTGCAGGATATTTTATAATATCCTCTGTCTCTTTTCCGTCTATCTTGTCTAAAAGAACTTTAACAGCACCCTCACAAATATCTTCAAAAGGCTGACTTACCGTTGTCAAAGGAGGACTTGTCAATTTTGCATTGGTTACATCATCAAATCCGCATATGATACTTCTTTTGGAAATATCTATTTCGTGCTTTTGGGATAAATCATCAATTGCCTTCAGTGCACCTAATGCCATATCGTCATTTGAAAAAACAGCTGCATCATACCGGATATCATTTAAAATTACTTCTTTCATAATTCTATATCCTGTATGTGAGTTGAAATTTCCATTAAATATAATATTCTCATCTACAGGAATGTTATTTTCCTTTAATACTTCTAAGTAGCCCTCGTATCTTTCCATCGCTTCACAATTATTTTCAGGTCCTGTTACAAACATAATCCTTTTATAATTGTGATCCTCAACTAAATGCTTTACAAGGCTTTTCATTCCTGCTTTATTGTCTGTCAATATACTGGTAACTCCCGGTATTTGAAAAAATATAAGTACCTACATATTAAATCGGAATATATAGGGCTTTTTCTTATGACATTTTATAATTTGCATAATTATGTTATTGTAAAGTGTCAATTATTCGCTTTGAAAAAATTGTCTTTATTAAAATTGTCTTTATTTTTAATATACAAAATCTCCTTTGATATTTACCCTTACCTGTTGCCTGCACCGGCAGTAACAATGTTTTTTACGTTATTGCCCGGATCCATACTATAAGCATATGGGGGAGTAAAAACATAGGAATTTGGAGCCCACGAAGGAATGGCGGTATTTATAAATACATTTCCGTTATTCCAGTGAATTTTCCCTTGATCACTGCTGTTATTGCTGTAATTTCTCCAGGCATTTTTTTGATTTTCAAAATAGTTGTTTTCAACAAGTATCTGGCTGTGAACACCTACACCAATATTGTAAAGGGCACCCGGACAGCCAAAGTAATTATTGTAAACATGTACCTTTCCAAAGCGAACCCTAGGCATTCTTTGGTCACAGCCGGTGTCGTACCAATTATGATGCATGGTTACATGAAGCTTTCCTGCATCATTTGAAGCACTGTCACTGTTTCCTATAAGGTTTACAAAATTATGCTCTCTTTGATTGATGTACCTAAACCTGCACCAGGAAACGGTAACAAAATCCGATGCCCTTACTATATCTAAAGAGCCGTCTGCACAATCATAAAAAGTACATTTAGTTACAAAAACCTTGGTACTTCCTGAAATTTCTATACCATCACCTGTTCCTGCACCATTAGGATTTGTTATATTGAGATTTCTTATAATTACATTGTTAACTCTTTTAATTGAAATACAGCCTTTAATGGTGCTGTTTGAATCTTTACCCTGTATTGTTTTATTTGAAGTTACACTAAGTTCTGAGGAACCTAAATCTATATAGCCATCAACAATTATAACCATTTTTGATGATGAACCTGCAGCATTTCTAAGCTCTGATGCATTTTTAACGGTAACTACAGCCCCGCCTTCTCCGCCTGTTGTTCCTTCTGCAAACCCGTCAGCAATGCTTTGCACAGGCGGAAAAGTTGGAGTTTGCGTAGGTGTTGGTGTTTGTGTTTGTGTTGGTGTTGGGGTTTGTGTTGGAGTTGGAGTTTGCGTTGGCATTGGTGTTGGCGTCTCAGTTGGTGTTGGGGTTACTTCCCCGACAGGTAAAGTTTTGATAATTTCCAATAAGTATCTTTTCATTATATTATAGTCAATGGAATCCACTCTGTTATCAAGGTTTAAATCTGCATATTTTAGCTGCTTGTCATCAAATTCATAAATTTCAAGTATATATCTTCCCAATAGTGTAATATCCCTTGAATCCACTATATTATCCCCGTTTAAATCACCATAAATGCCGTCAGGATTAGCCTTAACAATAAACGAAAAAAGCATAAAAAAGACAAATACACTGCTTATAATTTTTGCACTTTTTAACATTATACCCAATCCCCCTACATAATTTTTATTGATTAAATACCTTATATTAAATAGATTCGAAAAAAGCCAAATTTTGCTGGTCATTTAGAAAATTTTTAGTTTTATCAGTAAGCAAAATTACACATGCAGGAAATTGAAATTAAATTAAGAAATGTAATGCCGGCTTTACTTCATCAACTGATTTCTTTAATTTTTAAACCTCCTATGCAATTGAATTCAATTACATAGGAGGTTCTTTTAATATTTAATACAGTACAACAACATCAGAAAATATACAATTTTACAGCCACTTGTCTATAAAATCAAACAAAACGTCCACTAAAGTTTTTGAAGCAGCTTTTATGTAGTCAGGCTTTTGATAATAGTCATATTTGTTAGGAGATAGTTCATCAAAGAAGTCCGCTATGTATACGAATACGTCTTGTAATGCCTCTAAATACTTTACTTCCTCTAAAAAGGCTAAACTTGGAGCAAAATCACTTGCTGAAAGTTCATTATTAACCATCCCTTTAATGATTTTGGAAACATCAAATTCTAACGCATTGAATATCTTAACCTTTATTGGGAAGGCAAGACTGTAAGCAAATGATTCATAGTTACTTCTCCACGCTTTTATCATTTCCCTGTATGCAACTCTCTCCAATTCCCTGCCTTGAGCATACATTTCTCCAAAGAATGGATAAACATGTCCTGCCGCAACATTTTCAAGCACAAAATGCTGCATGGCCATTGCGGGTTCTAATATACATGCTGCAATATTTGCTGTATCAATTAAGTTGTGAAAAAGCATATTTGCGTAACTGATATATATAGTTTCCATTGTTACAACAGTAATTGAAAGCTCTATAAGTGTAAAGGCATATCCTGATGGATCTATGTTGTTTACAGGGTCGTTGCCGCAATAAGTATATTTATGAAGAGTACGTGGATCATACATAGTTCCGGAATACTTATCAGCACTTAAAAATCTGCCAATATAAGGATTGTACCAGCGTGCTCTCAAATTATAAAAACCAGTATTAAAATCATATTGCTCTCCGGTAAACAGAAACTCATTTATAGTTGTCCCTGTTTTTGAAATTATATTACCAAATGCATCATAGTCATAAGTGTCAGTAATATTCTCATCCGTGTCTGTTAATGCCCTTGTACTTCCGGTACCATCATAATGATAATAACTTACTGCTCCTTCCCTTTCCTGACTTATCAAATCATCTCCATAAACATACTTAACAATAATTGAACCGTCTTCGTCTGTCTCCTCAATAATCATTGAATAATCCCTGTTAATATCAACAAGGTACTTGCTTATTTTCCCATTTGCATCCATTCCCACTTTTACTCCGTTGGCATTATATAGGTACTTCACATAACTAGTTTCAGCTGCACTCGTTTTCTTAACTTCAACCAGCCTGTTTTCATAATCATAGCTATAAGTCTCTGAATCCGTTGCTGAAGTTTTGCTTAACGTGTTTCCGTTGTTGTCATAGCTATATGTATAAGTTCCATCAGATGTCAGTCTGTTATTTTTGTCATATTCATAAACAGTTGTAACACCATCATCAGTTTTTGTCAGTCTGTTTCCAAATGCATCATAGGTGTATTCTATTACTTTTGTTCCTGATGAATCTTTTATTGTTTCAGATAAAAGCTTGTATGTATCGTCATAAACATAATCAACTGTCCTGCCGGTGTGTTCTGTTACCTTGGTTCTATTGCCGGAAGGTCCTAAATCATATGAATATGATGAAATAATTTCACCTGTTGATTTTTTGTTTGTAAGTTTTACCAGCCTGTTAAGCGTATCATACTCATACTCTGTTTTTGAACCATTTGGATACTCAACACTTTTTCTGTTTCCTACAGAGTCATAGCTGTATTTAGTTATATTCCCTTTATTATCTTCTACGGTTTCCAGCCTGTTTAATTTGTCATATGAATAAGTAATTTTACTATTTGGTGTCTCAATACTTGTCCGGTTTCCTGAAGCATCATAAGTATATGATATGAAAGTACCATCTGGATTTACTTGTTTTACCAGCCTGTCTCTTAAATCATATTCATATGTTGTCTTTCCTGTCCCATCTGTAACAGAACTTTTTTTCCCTGAAAGAGTATATGTATATGTCTCAAAGGTGCCATCTGGGAAAAGTTTTTTGGCTAATCTTCCATTTTTGTCGTATTCATACTTTATAGTGTTACCATTAAAATCAGTATAGGAAACAAGTAAACCGGTGCTGTCGTATTCAAAACTTTCTGACATTACCATAGGCAATGTTCTTTTTACTTTTCTGCCAAGCTTATCGTATTCAAATTTTGTAATATTTCCATTGGCATCTATCTGTGCAATAAGATTGCCAAGTTGGTCATATTCAAAAGAAACCTCATTATTTAAAGCATCCGTTACCTTTATGAGATTGCCATCCGGACTGTATTCATATTTAGTGGTTTTACCGGCTTGATCTGTTTCAGAAATTTTATTTCCATTAGTGTCGTATTCATTAGTAATAAATGTACCATCACTATAAATGACCTTGACATTTCTTCCAGCCATATCATATTCATACATGGTAATATTGCCATTAGCGTCAGTAACTTTAGTTACATTTCCTTTACTGTCATATTCATATAAAGTGGTATTCCCAAGGGCATCAGTTACGCTAATATTTCTTCCTGCTGCATCGTAAGTATATAATGTACTGTTTCCTCTCTCATCTGTCTTCCTTACAATATTACCCACTGCATCATATTCAATGGCTTCAAAAGCCCCATCAGGATAAGTAGTCTTTACAAGCCTTCCTAATTTATCGTAACTATACACTGTTTTCCTGCCCAAACGGTCAGTAAATGATGTTTTGTTTCCATTAGCATCATATGAATAGCTTTCTTCCGTTCCATCAGCATATTTTATTTTTATAAGGTTGCCCATATCATCATACTCATATTCTGTACGGTTTAATGCTTCATCCACAGTATATGCCTTTTTGCCAATCTCATTGTAACCAATTTCAAAACTGCCGCCATAATGGTCAATTATTTTAACCAGTCTGTTTTTCTTGTCATAGGCATATCTTGTAACTATTTCTTCCTCTCCATCCGCTGTAGTTCTTTTTACAATCATTGCTACCTGGTTTCCGTTTTCATCATACTGATACATAGTAACCTTGCCTGACGGGCTGGTCTCTGATGTTTTTAAACCATTTGAGTCATATGTATAACGGGTTATATTGCCTTCAGCATCTTCAATACTAACTAAATTACCGGAATTATCATAATTATATATAGTTTTCTTACCGGAGGAATCTGAAACACATACAAGGTTTCCTTTATCATCAAAGGTATTTACAATTACATTTCCATTTGGCTCTTTTATTGATTCTATTTGTCCTGAACTATTATAGTAATATTCAATTTTATTGCCCAGTTGGTCAGTTTTACTTGTAACCCTGTTTTCTGAATCATATGTAAAATATATAGTATTTCCTAAAGCATCGGTTTCGGATAGTTTATTATTATTTGAGTCAAAGGTGAATGTGGTTTTATTACCCATAGGATCAACCATCTCAATGATATTTCCTTTTTCATCATAGTTATAAACAGTTATATTTCCCATTCTGTCTTCAACGATTTCCTGGCGGTTTTCTATATCACGGGAATATTCAATTCTGTTTCCTTCAGCATCCACACGCGCTATAAGCCTGCCATCGTCGTCGTATTCATTGCGTACAGGCATTTTGCCCCTTGGATCCATTATGCTTATAATGTAATGATTTGAATTGTATGTAAACTTTGTAGTATTCCCCTCCTGATCCGTTACGCTAACAAGATCCCCATAATAGTCATATTCGTAAGTAACTTTGTTCCCCATTGGGTCAGTGATAGAAGTTATGCGTCCTTCTGAGTCCCTGTCAAATACAACTTCTTTTCCGGAAGAGTGGCGTATTCCGTCTTTGTTTAAAATTATAGTATTACCATATATATCTGTAATACTTTCAAGTCCTGTGTGTTGGTTTATTATATATACAGTACCATCTGGTTCTGTAAGTTTATACCTGTCCGGATTATATAATATTAAGGAATCTGAAGAATATAAAGCAACCCCTTCTCCTTCTTCTAATACATAACACTCATTATTGGTCAGTGCTTCAAGTTTTGAATATGTTCCTTTTTTTGGCTTATAAGAAACGGTAACTGTAACAGCACTACCTGCAATAGGTATAAGATTACTTTCATAAGGACTTAATACAGTTTCAAATTCCTCTACTTTGCCATTTGGATAAGTTATTGTTACTATATGAGGTTTTGTCTCTGTTAAATAATATTTCTTGATAATTCCTCCTGATACTCTTTCTTCCCAATTCTTACCTGGTTCACAGCTTTCACTAAGCTTTATATTATTTAAGCTTAGTGTCCAGCCTACTCCAAAATCACCCTTATTCTTAATCCTGCTGTCATAAGTCCGTATAATTGTAATAGGAATCCCTGCTACAGGAATTAACATATCCTCGTAACTCAAAGTGAAATTCCCTATTTTTGCTCCACCTTCAATTTGGTATGTAGTTGTTACTACTGCCATATTTCCGCTCTTATCTTCAGCAGTAAGCCTTATATCATACAATCCATTTTTCATTAGTGTAGGATCTATTATACCTAAAACACCATCTTTTACCGGCTCAGTTCCCCTTGAGATCTCTGTGTAATTATTTTCATCTTTTACTGAATATTCAAGTTTATACATGATAAGATTTTCATCACTGACAGTCCCTATGATTTTTGTTGGCATAGTAAGTTTCGTATCAGGTTCAGGAGATATAATTTCTATAAACGGACCTGTTTCATCCCCTTCTTCTATAAATTTTATTTCTTTACTTGAATATCCCTCATTTCCTGCTTCATCATATGCATATGCATCTATTTTAAACACACCTGGAGAACCTGACGTGTATTTTATTTCATCAGATTCATTTAACTCTACAGGGGCATTATTTATTTTTATTAATTTTTCCACCACACCTACATCATCATGTGTATTTATCGTTATTGTAACTTCATCATTGACTTTTAAAACATCTGCGCTTGTCTCTATTTCTACAACGGGTCTTGTAAAATCATCTGTTATCTTAGGTGTAGGCTCCGATGTTGGTGTTGGTGTTGGCGTTGCTGTTGGCGTTGCTGTTGGCGTTGCTGTTGGCGTCGGCGTTGCTGTTGGCGTCGGTGTTGCTGTTGGCGTTGGCGTTGCTGTTGCTGTTGGCGTTGGCGTTGCTGTTGGCGTTGCTGTTGGCGTCGGCGTTGCTGTTGGTTCAACTACCTGTATCTTTACAGATGCATTTGATGTAATTTTACCATCAAATACTTTCATTCTTATTAGGTAAGAACCTGCCTCATTAAAGATTGCATTCGTTGCATAACTTGTTGGATTATCAAAAACAACTTCACCAGATCCTTCTACTTTTTCCCACTCAAATTCTAAAGGAGTACCATAAGGCTTACAATCATCATATGTATCTGCCCTAAGTTCAACAGTTTCACCTGCCACTATATTGCTAATTTCTTCAACTCTAATAACAGGTTTTTTATTAGAACTCATTTTTAAAGAATAATCTTTTTCTGAAACTGTCAAATCATTAAGTATTGGACTTTTTCCATCACTTGAACGGGTTAATCTTACTTCGATTTTCAGATAACGCCCGTCAGGCACATCAAAACTACTCATATTTCCTGCTTTAACACTTTTGCTAAATGTTACATTATCTTCACTGCTTGATAAATAAACAGATATATCGCCGTCATTATATACTGTACCATTCCATTCAATATTTCCCCATTTGACGCCTTCTTTTCCACTGTCAAATACTACAGTCCAGGTACCTACAGGAGGTGCCCCCCTCAACGTACTTCCTGTCATGTCACTATAATTATAAAGATTTCCTCCTAAATACGGACTTATATAGTCTACTTCACCAATTGGAGTAACCCCGTCCGCTCCTATTGGTCCTTTATTTGGATCAATTCTGTACACTTTTCCTTCATTAAGATGCGTAACCCATATTTTACCCTTAGCATCTACAGCTACTCCGGTAGGTCCACTACCAACTTCGACGTTTCCTACATATGTTCCGTCATTTTTTATTCTTCCAACGGTGTTTCCATTAAGAGAATGTGCAACCCATATATCTCCATTATGGTCAGCTACACACCCCTGGGCATAATTGAATCCGTGTTGGTACACACCAATCAAAGTGCCGTCCGGAGCAAATTTTCTTATTTGATTGCCTGTATGAGATGTATTCCATACATTACCATACTTATCTATTGTTAAACCATAGCTATCATGGCTATATCCTGTCCAATTTTTACCGTTGGCTCCTGACAAAGGCAGTGATGTGTCCCATCTAAGCATAGGTCTTGAAGACCATATCACACCATTTTCATCAATTAGTCCTCCATAGCCTCCATATCCCACCGGTCCTTCTGATTTAATAATTTTCCCTGTCTTACCGTCTATCAAATCAAATATTCTATTTCCTGTACCACTTACCCATACATTGTTGTCAGCATCAACAGACACATGTCTTGTTTAACCACACTATTTCCATCCCTGTTTGCCACCCATACATTTCCTTCATGGTCAACTGTTGTCCTGGATGGATTTAAAGGCTGACCTTCCGGTGCTGTTCTATACTCCCCAAGTATTTCTCCTGTGTCTGTATTTATTTTAACCACGGTACCTTTACTGGAAACTGCAACCCACATATAGTTAAAAGTTTTAGTGGTTTCATCTAGTTTTAGACAATCAATTTCTTGAGAAGAAAGATTTATTTTTATCCCCTCTTCAAAATCTTTTGTAGTAGTATATGTACGATAAATTTTACTTACACCTGTAGGTGTCGGTTTTGGCTTTGAACCCCCACCAGTACTTGGAGTGCTTGGTTTAGGTGTCGGGGTAGTTGTTGGTTCCGGTGTTGACTCCGGTTCCTTGGTTGGAGTTGCTGTTTCAGGTGGAACTAGCGGTGGCGTCTCTTCCGGCACCTCAATATATTTAAGCACAACATTCAACATTTGAACTGCTTCTGCCCTTGTTATTAAATTATATGGTTTAAATGTTCCATCAGGATAACCCCGGACTATTTCATGAGATGCAAGATTTTTTATACTCTGATATGAATACTCTGGAAAAGTATCTTCATCTTTAAATTTAAATTCATCTGCACCTTCAAAAAAATCCACTTCAAAAAGCCTTGATACAAGTACAGCTGCATCCTGCCTCTGCATATTTGCCATTGGTTTAAATGTACCGTCTTCATATCCGGCTACTAAACCTTCACTTGCTGCATAAGATACTGCATTATAAAACCAGTCACTTTTATTTACGTCTGTAAAGCTACTTCCTTCTACCTTTTTTTCTTCCTTAAATATATTTACAACCATAGCTGTAAATTCTGCTCTGGTTACAAATATATCCGGACGGAACAACCCGTCATCATAACCTACAACCCATCCTTTAGCTACAAACTTTTCAATAACACTTTGACACCAATGATTTTTTATATCCGGAAAACTTTGATTTTCATCATTAGCATTAACATTTGATATCTTTTGGATACCTTGTCCATAAGTGCTATCTTCATTTGAAAGATTTAATCCTTCAGCGGCATACGCCACCCCTGTCATTATCATGGAAATGATAAGCAGATAAGAAATAATTTTTGTTTTCACTTATAATTACCCCCCGTAAATATATCTATTTAAAGTAATTATATATCATAACAATTTAATATGAAAGAAAAATCTTTTGATTATTCTTTAAAAGCTCATACTGATGACTAATCAGGAAAAATCCTATACCCCAACTGGCAAGGTTTGCTGCCAGGCCATATACATATTTCCGGCTTTTTGTTTTTCCTTTAAGAAACTTAGCAAACAAAACAGACTCAAACAATATTATTCCCAATTCAACAGGGAATTGGCAAAATAAGCGGCCATAGATCCGGAACTTATTAAATAAATACATCCGACGGTTCTTCTTCATTTTATGTTTCCCCATTTAGTACCGGCTTTTTCACTGTCAAATACCGTTGTCCATGTTCCCTCCTGAGGAATTCCAACCCTGACAAGTGCAAAGCTTCCGTTTGCTATGCCTCCATAGCCGGCATAAACAGCTTATTTTTTTGTCTATAAAAATATACTTAACAAGTTGCTTTTGGAAAAAATAGCCTTTAAGACCTTGCTAATTATAGCATATAAAAATATACAGTTCAACCACAGATTTTATGAAATGTTATGTTCAGTAATTTATTGCATCATGTATAGAACCTTTAAGAATTGTTAAAGCAGCATAAAAAATCAATATAACAATTATACTAAATACAATTAAATAAATAAGCCTTGTAATTATTACCGCCTTTTTTCTTATTTTTCTCCCATTTATCTCACGATATAAGTTTATTACATATGTAAAATATAAAAAGAGAAAACTCCCCGGAAGAGAATAAACAAATAGTTTGAAAAAGAATTGGTTTGGGAAAATTAGAAACGCAATAAAAGTTCCAATGATTACTAATATACAAATAGTTACTTCTATGGAATTCCTTGAGTGTAATTTGGATTTTTTCACAACCCCCATACCCCTTTTGCAGTTAATTTTTCTTACCCTCACTTGATTTTACTTGCTGTAATTTTAACACTTCATGTATCTATACAATTAAAAAATTTTGCCCCACTAAAAATTATACCACATAAACCCGTTATTTAAATTGCAAAACAAAAAATTGCTTTCTAACAAACAGTTTATATGTTATGCTTAAATCTAGGAAGCACCATCTAAAATTGGAGGATGATTGTTGATGAAATCCATAAAATATAATAAACTAATAAGAGACAGAATTCCTGAAATAATAGAAAAAAGCGGGAAAAAAGCCATAGTTGAAACACTTAATGAATCTGATTACATTAACTTTTTAAAAGCAAAATTAGAGGAAGAACTTGAAGAATTCAAAAAAAGCGAAGATATTGAAGAAATAGCTGATATTATAGAAGTACTGTATGCTATCGTAGAATTTAAAGGCATGTCTGTTAAAGATTTGGAAAAGATACGATTAGAAAAAGTTAAAAAAAGAGGTGCCTTTAAAAAGCGACTGCTTTTAAAAGAAGTTATTGAGAACTAGGAGGCTTTTAAATGGACATAAAAATTAAGGAAACCGGTAAGTTGGGTAGTTATGCTGAAGATCTTTTCATAGAATTATTTTGTGATACTTTTGGTGCAGATAAATCTCAATACCTGTTTCCCCAGTATCCTTTTATGGATATTTATGGAAATCACCGTTTTATAGATTTTGCACTTGAAACTGAAAACGTTAAAATTGCAATAGAAATTGACGGAGAAACATACCACAACCCTAAAAAAGTCTCAAGGTATAAATACTATGATGATTTATTAAAACAAAACAGTCTTGTCTACAATAATTGGAAAGTATACAGGTGGGTATATAATCAATTAAAAGAACAACCTGAAAAAGTTAAAGACCAATTGTTGCAATTTCTTGGAGAAGTGCCCTTATTCCGTTTAATAGAAGATTTTCTTCCGCAGCAAAAAGGGAGTTTTTTTGAATGTAAATTTGAATTAAAAGAACATCAAATATCAGCCCTTGAAAACCTGCAAAACATGCGTAAAAGAAATGAAAGTATAGCTCTACTATATCACGCAACAGGTGCTGGCAAAACAGTAACAGCTGTAACTGATGCTAAAAATTTTGGTGAAAGAACCCTATTTATTGCCCATACAAAAGAACTGATAAAACAAGCTAAAAAAACTTTTAAACAAATTTGGCCCCAGGTGTCGGTGGGAAGTTATTTGGGAGAAGAAAAAGAAAAAAACGCTTATGTTGTTTGCGGCAGTGTTCAAAATGTATCTCAAAACCTGGATGATTTTGCCCCGGACGAATTTGGCTATTTAATTATCGATGAATGCCATCACAGTGCAGCAAATACTTATAAAAAGATATTAAATTATTTTAAACCAAAATTTACACTGGGTTTAACTGCAACACCTGAAAGAGCTGACGGTGAAGATTTATTTATGTACTTTAAAAATGTAGCACATAAACTTGACTTAAAAACTGCCGTTGAAATTGGTGAACTGGTTCCGGTCAGGTGTATAAGAATAAAAACCAATATCGATATTTCCAATGTTAGAATAAACGGTATAAAGTATAATTCTCAAGATTTAGAAAGCAAATTATTTATCCCTGAAAGAAACAACATAATAGTCAATACATACCTTAATTATGTTAAAAATAAAAAAACAGTGGTTTTTTGTGCCTCAGTAAGTCACGCAGAGGAAATTGCAAGACTTTTTAGAGAAAACGGTGTAAGCTGTGAAGCAGTTTCAGGCTCTTTAAAATCAAAAGAAAGAAATGATATTCTGGACAAATATGAAAAGGGCATAATTAAAGTACTATGTGCATGTGACCTTTTAAATGAAGGCTGGGACAGCCCTTCAACAGAAGTTTTGTTTATGGCAAGACCTACTATGTCAAAGACTCTCTACCTCCAGCAACTGGGACGTGGAATGCGTAAAGCTCCTAATAAAGAGTATGTCATGGTATTTGATTTTATAGATAATGCAGGGCTTTTTAACATGCCTTACTCGCTACACAGGGTTTTTAACATAAATGAATACCTGGCCGGAGAATATGTATTGGCACCTGCTGAAAAGAAACAACTTGATAAAGAATTGTTCAGAAAAGGAGAAAAACCAACAGTATATCTTGACTTTCCAATTGACGTTACTGATTATGAATTAATTGACTTATTTAATTGGCAAGATAAGGCAAAAGAAATGATATCTCAATTTGAATTTGTGCGTATGGTTGATGTTCAATCTGAAACAATCAATAGATACATTAAAGAAGGAAAAATTATACCTGATATGGAAGTACCCATGGGAAATAATAAAAGCTTTAAATATTTTTATGAAGAAACTGTGAAAAAATATGCAAAACAGTTTAACTGGGATTTAATCACCGCTGCAAACATGAAAGAAAAATTTATGAATATGGTAGAAAAAATGGACATGTCCTATTCCTATAAGCCTGTTTTACTAAAAGCAATGTTTGAATATGTAGATTCTGACGGCAGGGTAAGAGTTGAAGATATTGTTGATTATTTCATAGACTTTTATAATGAGCGTAAAGAAAATGGTCTTGTTGTGGAAAAGAAAAACAGTGTATTTTGTAAGGATAATTTCACAAGAAAAGATGCAGAACGTACTATCTTTTCAAATCCCTTTAAAAGATTTCAGGACATGCGTTTTATGGACAGGTGCAGGGAAATTGAATATGTCCGGTTTAACAGACATATCTTTAAAAAACTAACCAAAGAGGATATTAACTGGATTATCTCACATTGTGATAAAAAACTTAAAGAATACTATGAAAAAAGGTCATTTAAATAATTCCTATAGAAAGTCCCTTCGTTGGATTAATTTCTAAAGCCGGTATTTTTATATTGATTTAAAAAATCCACTCGCACCTTTCTCTGTAATTTTTCTTTCTCTAATTTGATAAACCTAGGGCAGATTTACCTAAAATTAATAAAGAACTGCTGATTTTCCAGCAGTTCTTTAAAAAGCTATTGTATCTGTTTTAATGCCTTATTATGTTATCACCTTATTAAATTGGCTTTTATCCCTCATGGAAGAAATATGGAAGTGCATCATAAATATAATGCCTTACATATCCCCACCAGTGTGTAAGACCCGGAGCTACAAGGAAGTAGAAATTACCCTTAGAGAAATCTGAAGTATAATCAAACTGAGGGAGCGTTTTCATAACTTCAATTTGAGGTGCAACATTAGGGTATGCAATATCCTCTGAACCGGTTGCAGCAAGAATAAAATACTCTCTCTTTGAAAGACCGGATCTGTCAATTGCAGAAGCAATGGAATATGCCTTGTCGTGAGCAGAATTACCTGACCAGTGGTCACCACTTAAAGGCATGAAATATCCAACGTAATCCAGACAATTAACCATTACAGCCCATGTTGCAACTGCACCCATTGAGAAACCACCAAAAGCTCTGTGCATTCTTGAAGCAGCTATTCCCTCAGGAGTTGTTGACTCTGCATAAGTAGAATACTTGCTTTCTACAAATGGAATTACATTTTCTCTAAACTCCCTGTAGAAATTTTGAGCTGTACAGTTGCCACCGTTGAATGTAGGTGTTACAACTATCATAGGCTCAATATCACCGTTCATAATCATGTGGTCAAGAATAAGATGCAAATTAACATCATTGCTAAAAATTGTGTTTTCGTTTTCCCCACCACCATGCATGAGGTAGAAAATGTTGTATTTTTTGTTCGGGTCATAGCCGTAAGGAAGATATACATTAAGACTCTTCATTCCGTTTATACTATTATATGTTTCTCTAACAATCCTTCCCGGCTGCGGGCACTGAGTCAGATAAGAATTAGGAGCGGGTCTGTATTGTAATGCCGGATCATAGTTAAATGGAGGTTTACCAGGATCTTCAGGCTCCTCAGGTTCAGGCTCCCAAGGTTCAGGCTCTTCCTCAACAGGAAATCTGTCAATTATTTCTAATATGTAACGTGATAAAAGTGCCATGTCATTGCTGTTTACTTCGCCATCCTGATTAACATCAGCTGCACGCTCAGCAGCTTCGCTGGAAAATCCTTCTTGCAGTATACCTCTCATTGCCACTACTAAGTCAATAGAATCAATAATACCGTCAAAGTTTACGTCACCTAGCTTAAACTTAGTTTCACCAGGTCCGGTAATTACAGTTCCTGCAACTGCTCCAATTGCTTCATCTACGTAGAAATCCATGGTACCTTCCGCTGTTTCCACATAAACATACATATCTGTTGCATCAGCCGGAATTGTGTATTCCGGGTTATATAAATGAACCCATTGGTTTGCAACAGCAGTCTTCATATCTATAGTATCGTATTGGGGATCCCCGTTTGAATCCACGTATTGCAGTTTCATGCAGAATGTTGCAGAAGTAGCGCCTCCGGTAAACATAGCAACGGAACTGAAACAATATTTATTTCCAGGGACATATGTTATAGGACTTAATGCACGTTGTGCACCGTTCCATGCATCTGTACGACCGCTAACGAAAAGTGCCCCTGAGCCTTTATAAGATGCCCTGTTACTTAAAGCAACTTCTGCCGGTCCCCTGTTATTCCATTGTCCCATGCTGTCTTCAAATGTATCATAATAATAATATCCATTTCCATCCGGTCCCTTTGGCTGTGTTGTGCCACCGTCATTAGGATTACTACCATCTCCCCATTCCGATTGAGGAACAAGAGAAGCTAATGCATGGTAAGCTGCCTTTGGTTGGTTATTTCTATCAAATAAAAGAGGTGCGTTTTCAGAACCTATCCATGTATTTGCATCATTAGGCCCCCACACGCAGATTGCCGTAACCTTCCCTTTATTGGAGTTTTTATTTACATCAATGGCTGCCTGGAAAACAGCTTTATATTTATCAGCCTGCTGCTGTGCACTAAATTTACCGTTTTCTGTACTTATATCAAGTTCCGTAATCTGAACATCACAGCCTATATTAATATACTTATGCAATGCAGTTGTATAGGTTTGTATACCTGTAAACCCATTCATATCTGAATTAATGTGAGACTGCATTCCCACACCGTCAAGTAAACCCTTATTGTATAAGGATGTACACATTGCAACTATACAGTCCCTCTTATGATCCCAATATTCGTTGTAATCATTATAGTAAAGCTTACAACCTTCCGGAGCATATTTTCTTGCATATTCAAATGCTTTCTCAATAAACTTGTTATCCCCATAAATCTGAACCCATGGAGATCTACCGTTTCCATATCCCGGTTCTCTTGCCCCACCAAAATTTCTGGTTCTGTTAGCATCATCGCTCACAGCCTCATTTACAACGTCATAGGCATAAAGATTTAGTGAAG
>Ga0116181_1000497_pt1 | contig 35915 bp, 23 predicted proteins | sample AD_UKC075_MetaG_FD_89752 | JGI IMG/M metagenome (GOLD analysis project Ga0116181, IMG submission 89752) | Active sludge microbial communities of municipal wastewater-treating anaerobic digesters from USA - AD_UKC075_MetaG | ecosystem: Engineered > Bioreactor > Anaerobic > Digestate | place: USA... | reverse complement strand
GTTCCCCACGCCCGTGGGGATGAACCGTCCGAGGTTACGCTATACACGGTCTGGTTACGGCGTTCCCCACGCCCGTGGGGATGAACCGGCGTCGGCCAGGAGCGCCCAGTCCTGGACTCGGCGTTCCCCACGCCCGTGGGGATGAACCGCTGATCAGCAAGGCCGTGCTGGGCCGCTCCGAGCGTTCCCCACGCCCGTGGGGATGAACCGATTCAACCCGCTACTTTCACGGACCACCAGATGCGTTCCCCACGCCCGTGGGGATGAACCGATAATACTTCTTGTTGAACGGTGGTAGATTGTGCGTTCCCCACGCCCGTGGGGATGAACCGGATCTCTGGGTCCCGCTCTATCACTCCGGGACAGCGTTCCCCACGCCCGTGGGGATAAACCGCCTCGGCTGAAGGTCACCAAGGACAAGATGACGCGTTCCCCACGCCCGTGGGGATGAACCGCTGCGAATGATTCTGACCTCCACGTGACGCCGCCCAGCCAATATCCGACGCTTGATTGGTCGGCAGCAGATTGTTCAGTTGCAGCCGACTCACAAAGGCCGGGCTTCTGCTACGACCTGCGCACGAATCCGTACGGGCAGATCGCACGGCGTGACCACATCCACTGGAACTCCAAGCAAATCCTCAAGGGCAGCCTGTAAACCGCCAAGATCGAACAAAGTCGTGCCTGGAAGCGGATCGACTAGCAGATCGAGATCGCTACCCTCCTCGTCGGTGCCGTGCAGGACAGAACCGAAGATACGGAGATTGACGACATTATGCCGTGATGTCAGATCGCGAATTCTGGCAGTGTGGGAAGAAAGGACGAAAGACGGTTTCATGGAAACAATGATTGTCTGTTCAGCAGTCGGTAGAAAGGTTGAGTTCACTGCCGAATAGGCAGTCTGAAAACGCATCAACGGGCAGGCAACGATCGAGTATAGCCGCTGACGCTCGTACCATCGCTTCGGGTATAGCTCCGCACGTGGACCGATCCGCGATCTCCCCCGCCCATCCCAGCTAATGAACCCTCCTGATAGAGCACATCCTGACGAGTCATACCATCAACGACAGCCGAATTACGTCGTTGTTTCTCCAACAATTCTCCATCAGCTGGAGCCTGAATCGTACAGGGCTGTTGCTGGAAAGTGATGCCTCCCTGAGCGTTCGGACATCGATGTATTTCGGCCAGCGATCCTGGTCGAGAACGCTCATCCGCTCCAGTCGTCGTACGATCCGCAGGCGGTGCTGGCAAAGTGGCTACCGATACATCGGTCGACTGCAGCCGATGATGCCGCCATTCCCACGGCGGGACACGCTGGTCGAACTGCAACCGCCACAAGCCGGTTCGCGTACGCTGCGCCAATGCTTCCAGATCTTCCCAATGGGCGGGATGGGGATATTGCCGATAGACCCAGGCCGCCCCACGATTCACCAGCTCGGCGTTGACGTTGACTGCGCCGGCATGGACCACCCCCAGCGCCCGCCCGTATCGATCCAAGCCGGCACTTTCGACCTCGACCTCCTGGCCAAACACCAGCACAGATAAGTCCTGCCTGGCTTGCTGTCCATATGGCTGCGTCAATTCGGGGGCGTCGATGCCGGCCAGCCGCACCTTGACGGGACGGCGGCCATCGACCAGCAGCGTCAAGGTGTCGCCATCGTGCACGCCAATCACCCGCCCGATCAAAATCTCCTCGGCCCACAAGGACACGCTGGTCGACCAGACCAGGAAAACGGCGGCAATCCCGAAAGCGATGCGAACGTTCATGGGCTCCTCCTGACGAGGACGATCGACGGATATCCAAGGTTTCGACCACAAACGAAGCGCCACGCTCGACGCTCCTACACTATTCCCTATCGAGTGGGTGGGAAAGAATCGGCTATAATTCAAAATTAACATGATGGTTCGATCGATGGATTTCAATTCTGACCCGGCGCCGCGCTACAGCCGCCCCACCCCATGAAAAATGCCGGCTGTCGCTACAGAACTGCGCCAATAATCCACTTCATTCAGGAGTTTCGTCCCGTGCGAGATTCGCGCCCCGTTCGTAAATCCATGCCTCGATTCCGCCTGCGGTCCAGCGCTGGAATACTGCTGACGGTTCTCTTGAGCGTCGGACCAGCGCTCGCGCCGGCTCAGACAGCGCCAGGTTCGGCCCGTCCACCCACGATGGTGTCCATCGTCGAAGTCAAACCGGAAAACACCCCGGCCACCTTCGAATTCACCGGCAAGACCGCCAGCTCCCGTCAGGTCGAGATCAACGCCCGGGTCGAGGGCTATCTCGATAAGATCGCCTACACCGAAGGCAGCCTGGTCAAGCAGGGCCAGTTGCTGTTCCAGCTCGATCCCAAGCCCTTTCAAGCCGCCCTCGACAACGCCAAGGCGGTCTTGGCCCAACAACAAGCGCTACTAACCCGAGCCCAGCAAACCCTGGCGCGGGTCAAGCCGCTGGCCAAGCAAAACGCCGTCAGCCAACAGGACCTGGACAACTCCATCGCCAACGTGCTGGCCTCCGAGGCGCAAGTGCAAGCGGCCAAGGCCAACGTTGAACAAGCCCAGCTGAACCTGGGCTATACCACCATCCGCTCCCCGTTGACCGGCCTGTCCAGCAGCTCCACCTATCGTGAGGGCGCGCTGATCCGCTCGGGCGGCAGCGGCAGTCAGCTCACCACCGTAGTGCAAATCGACCCGATGTGGGTCAACTTCGGGGTCGGTGAAAACGAAGTCCTGAAAATCCGGGCTCAGCAGAAATCCGGCCAGTTGAAGGGGCCAGGACTCAGCAACGTCGAGGTGGAACTCGTCCTGGCCGATGGCAGCTCCTATCCGCAGAAGGGCCAGATCACCTTCGTCGATCCAGTGATCAACGCTCAGACCGGCACGTATAACATCCGCGCCGTGGTGCCCAATCCCAGCAATCAGCTGAGCCCAGGCCAGTTCGTGCGGGTACAGCTCAAGGGCGCGGTGCGGCCCAACGCCATCATGGTGCCGCAGGTCGCCGTGATGCAGGGACCCAACGGCAAGTTCGTGTTCGTGGTCGGCCCGGATAACACCGCCGTGGCCAAGCCGGTGCAGGTCGGCGACTGGTATGGCGATCAGTGGATCATCAATTCCGGACTCGAAGCCGGCGATCGGGTCGTAGTGGACGGCGCGGTGCGCCTGCAACCTGGTGCGTCGCTGCAGATCAAGCCCGCCGCCGCGCCCGCGCCTGAGCCCGAAGCGGCGAAGGTCCCCAGCGCCACTTTGCTCAAACCCTGATTCGAGGGCGCCCGATGATCTCCCATTTTTTCATCGACCGCCCGGTCTTCGCCGCCGTCATCTCCATCCTGCTGACGCTGGCTGGCCTGACCGCGATCGGAGCCTTGCCGATCGCCCAGTACCCCGACATCACCCCGGTGCAGATTCAGGTCAACGCCACCTATCCCGGCGCCAGCGCCGATGTGGTTTCGCAAAGCGTGGCTGCACCGATCGAACAGCAGGTCAACAGCGTCGACAACCTGATGTACATGTACTCGTCCAGTTCGTCGACCGGCAACATGACGCTGAACGTGTTCTTCGACATCGGCACCAATCCCGACATCGCCCAGGTCAACGTCCAGAATCAGGTCAGCCTGGCTTTGCCGCAGTTGCCGTCGGAAGTCTCCAAACAGGGCGTCCAGGTCCAGACCAAATCGTCCACCTTCCTGATGGTGATCGCGCTCTATTCACCCGACGGCAGCCGTGACGAGACCTTCGTCGGCAACTACGCCTACCTCTACGTCCTCAACGCCCTGCAGCGGATTCCCGGCGCCAACCAGTCCAGCATCTTCGGCATCCCCAACTATGCCATGCGCATCTGGCTGAAACCGGATCGGATGAGCGAGTTGGGCCTGACCACCGACGAGGTGATCGGCGCCATCCAAAGCCAGAACCAGCAATTCGCCATCGGCCAGATTGGCCAGTCGCCGACCAACGGTCCGGTGGAACTGACCTTCCCGGTCTCCACTCAGGGCCGGTTGGCCACACCGGAGGAATTCGAGAACATCATCCTGCGCGCCAGCACCAGCGGCGCGGGGGTGTTGCGGCTCAAGGACGTCGGCTACGTGACTCTGGGCATGCAGAGCTACAACCTGCGTAGCCGTTTCAACGGCAAGATCGGTACCGCCATCGCGGTGTACCAGCAGGCCGGCGCCAATGCCCTGGCGGTGTCCAAGCAGGTGCGCGAAGCCCTGGAAGAACTGAAGAAGAACTTCCCGTCCGGTATCGACTATGACGTTGCCCTGGACACCACCAAATTCGTGCAAGCCTCGATCGACGAGGTGGTGAAAACCCTGCTGGAAGCCATCGTGCTGGTCATCCTGGTGGTCTACCTGTTCCTGCAAAGCTGGCGGGCCACGGTCATCCCCATCGTCGCGGTGATCGTCTCGGTGGTCGCCACCTTCGGCGGGATGTATCTGCTCGGGTTCTCGATCAACATGCTCACCCTGTTCGGCATGGTGCTCGCTATCGGTATCGTGGTGGACGACGCCATCGTGGTGGTGGAGAACGTCGAACGCAACATGGCCGAATTCCATCTGTCGCCCAAGGAGGCGGCGCATCGCGCCATGGAAGAAGTGACCGGGCCGGTGATCGCCGTCGTACTGGTCTTGAGCGCGGTGTTCGTGCCGGTCGGTTTCCTGGGCGGGATGACCGGGCAGCTGTACAAACAGTTCGCCATCACCATCGCCATCTCGGTCGCCATCTCCGGTCTGGTGGCGCTGACCCTCAGCCCGGCGCTGGCGGCCCTGATGCTCAAGCCAGGCGAGCACGGCGATCAACGCACCGATCTGCTCTACCGCTTCTTCTTCGGTCCCTTCAACCGTGGCTTCGACTGGGTCACCCGCGGTTACGCCGAAGGGGTGCGCTTCGTCACCAAACGCGTGCTGGTGGGATTGACCCTGTTCGCGGTGATGCTGGTGGCGATCTATGCCCTGTTCGAGAAAGTGCCCAGCAGCTTCGTGCCCGACGAGGATCAGGGCTACGTGTTTGGCGTGGGCATCATGCCCGATGGCGCCAGTCTGGACCGCACCTCGGCCGCCGCCGCCCAGATGAGCGAGATCTTCCGGGCCAATCCGGCGGTTAACAGCGTGGTGTCGGTCAATGGCTATAGCCTGCTCGATTCGCAGCAGAAGACCACCGACACCACCCTGTTCGTGTCGTTCAAGGACTACGCAGAGCGTAAGAGCGCCAAGGAAAGCGCCCCCAACGTCATCCGCGAAGTGATGGGACACTTCGTCAAGTTCGGCGAGGTGGTCGCGCTGGTGTTCAACCCGCCATCGATTCCCGGTCTCGGCACCACCGGCGGCTTCGAGTTCTGGATCCAAAGTCGCGGCGAAGGCAACATCGCCCAACTGGCCAAGGTCACCAAGGATTTCGTCGCCAAGGCCAACCAGCGGCCGGAACTGCACGGCCTGACCACCACGATCAACCCGGCCTCGCAGCAGTTGTACGTGACCCTGGATCGTGAACAGGCCCGCACTCTGGATGTGCCGGTCAGCACCGTGTTCAGCACCCTGCAGGCTTTGTTCGGCTCGATGTATATCAGCCAGTTCAACTATCTGAGCCAGGTGTGGCAGGTGATCGTGCAGGCGGCCCCGGAATATCGTTCCCGGCCCGACGACATCAACCAGGTTTACGTACGCTCCAACAGCGGCGGCATGGTGCCGTTGGCGGCCGTGACCAAGCTGAACTACACCAGCGCCCCCAACCTGATCACCCGTTTCAATACCTTCCCCGCCGCCAAGGTGACCGGCGGCGCAGCGGCCGGCTACAGCTCCGGTCAGGCCCTGGCCGCCATGGAAGCGGTGGCCCGCGAGGTGCTGCCATCCGGCTATTCCTTCGGTTGGAGCGGCCAAGCCTATCAGGAAAAGAAGGTCGGCGGCGATTCGGCCATGGTGTTCGTCTACGGCCTGATCATGGTGTTCCTGATCCTGGCGGCCCAGTATGAGAAGTGGTCGTTGCCATTCAGCGTGCTGATGGCGGTGCCGTTCGGCATCTTCGGCGCACTGATGGCGGTCTGGCTGCGCGGGATGGAAAATGACGTGTACTTCCAGATCGGCCTGTTGACCCTGGTCGGCTTGGCGGCCAAGAACGCCATCCTGATCGTGGAATTCGCGGTGATGAAGCATGAGGAGGGCATGCCGACCCTGGAAGCGGCGGTGGAAGCGGCCCGGTTGCGGTTCCGACCGATCCTGATGACCTCGCTGGCCTTCATCCTCGGCGCTATTCCGCTGGTGATCGCTACCGGGGCCGGCGCTAACAGCCGGCACTCGATCGGCACCGGCATCGTCGGCGGCATGACTTCGGCCACCGTACTGGCAATCTTCTTCGTACCGATGTTCTTCCGGCTGTTCGAAGGCAGCGGTAGCGCGCGGGGCGGCCACCAACCGGCCGAACAATCGCCAGCGCTGCCGGAGCAGGAACCGCTGGCCCTGGCAGCGCCGCCGGCTACTCCCACCACGCCCGCCGCAGGAGAACGCCGTGATGCGTAAAATCGTGCTCGTATCCGCACTCGGCATCGCTCTCGCCGGCTGCTCGCTCGCCCCGACCTACGAACGCCCGACGGTACCGATCCCGGCCCAGTGGCAGGTCGACATTCAACAGGCCAACGATTTCGCCAACACGGCCTGGTGGGAACAGTTCAACGATCCGATCTTGAGCGATCTCGTCCAGACCGCGCTGCGGGAAAACAAGGACGTGCAGATCGCCAGCGCGCGGGTCCAGGAGTACATGGGCCGCTATGGCGCGGTCCATGGCGCGGAGTTCCCGCAGGTTGGGGCCGACGCCGTCGGCGCGCGGACTCGCAGCGGCGAAAGCACCGTGTCGCCGGGAACGCCGTTGACCAACAATCTGTTCCAGGTCAATCTGGGGGTGTCGTTCGATCTCGACTTGTGGGGCAAGCTGCGCAACGCCTCGGCGGCGGCCCAGGCTCAACTGCTGGCGACCGAACAGGCCAAGCGCACCGTGATCCTGTCTCTGGTCAGCCTGGTGGCCAATAGCTACGTACAGCTGCTCAATTACGACAAGCAGCTGGCCGTGACCCGAGCGACCCTGGAAACCCGCAGCGAATCGGTGCGAATCAACGGTCTGCGGCTCCAGGCCGGGCTGATCGGTGAGCTGGACTACCAGCAGGCGGTGGCCGAGTACCAGAACGCAGCGGTGCAGGTTCCCCTGCTGGAGCGGCAGATCGCCCAGCAGGAAAACGCCATTAGCCTGCTGCTGGGACGCAATCCGGGCAAGATTGCCCGAGGGCCAACCCTGGATCAACTGGCGCTGCCCCAGGTGCCGGCCGGACTGCCGTCCGATCTGCTGGAGCGCCGCCCGGATATCCTCGACGCCGAACAGCAGCTGATCGCCGCCAACGCCCTCATCGGCGTAGCCAAGGCGGCGTTCTATCCCAACATCTCGCTGACCGGCCTGCTCGGCACCGCCAGCACCGAGCTGTCCGATCTATTCGACGGCCCGTCCAAGACCTGGCAATTCGCCGGCCAGCTGACCCAGCCGATCTTCACCGGCGGCACCCTGACCGGCCAGTTGCAAGCGGCGGAAGCGGTGCAGCAACAAGCGCTGTTGAATTACCAGAAGGTCATTCAGAAAGCGTTCGCCGAAGTGGACGACAGCCTGATCGCGGTCAGCACGATGCGCACCCAGTTGCAGGATCAGCAGGCCCAGGTCAACGCCCTGCAGCGCTACCTGGATCTCGCCACCCTGCGCTACCAGAACGGCTATTCCGACTACCTGACGGTGGTCGACGCCGAACGCAATCTGTACTCCGCCCAGCTGCAATACGTGCAGAGTCAGGGTCAACTGTACACGGCGCTGGTGTCGGTGTACGCCGCCCTGGGCGGCGGCTGGGTCAACGAGGCGGAACGGATCAGCGCCCCGCCAACGCCTGTAGCCGCTGTACAGCCGCCGACCTCATGAACGATCGGACCGGTTCCGGTCTGGCTGAGCGTCATCGTCATGGCTGACCACTCAACCCGGCCGTGGGACCGGTCCGGTCCTGGCGTATCGCCCGTCGGCGGCGAAACAACGCCGGGGCTGCCGGGCCACCAGAATTCCACGCCCACTTTCCCCTCGCTCTGGCGCAGCGTGCGTGTGCCGGTGGTCATCTTTCTCATCCTGGCCAGCCTGATCGGCGGGCTGGGATATACCGTCTATGCCCACCAGCGCCAGGCCATAGGCCAGGCCAGGACCGACGAGCTGTCGACCATCGCCAACCGCAAGGCCGAAGAGATCGCCCACTGGCTGGCCGAGCGGCGCAGCGACGGCGAATTCATCGCCCGTGAGCCGTTCCTGTCCGCCACGGTGCGTCACTGGTTCGACACCGACGCGCCGGATGACAGTGCGCGACTGTCGGCCTGGCTGACGGCATTGCAGGAGACCTTCGGCTTCACCGCAGCGCTGTTGCTCGACCCCAGCGGCCAGATCCGCCTCAGCGCCGGGGCCAGCCAGCTCCACCCGGAGCAGCAGGCGCTGGTGCGGCAAGCCATGACCAGCGGCCAGGTCATCATCGGCGATCTCCATCGCCGTCACGATCATCTCGACAGTCCCATCGATCTCGACCTGATCGTGCCGCTGATGGATGGCATCGACGATCGCGGCTCTGCGGTCGGCGTCCTGCTGCTCAAGATCGACCCGACCCAGTATCTCTATCCATTGATCCGGAGCTGGCCCACCGCCACCAGTCCGGGCGCCGAGACCCTGCTGGTCCGGCGGCAGGGCGACAGCGTCGAGTATCTGAACGAGCTGCGCGACCGCCCGAACGCGCCCTTGCAGTTTCGTCTGCCGCTGTCCACCCCGCAGCTGGTGACGGCGCAGGCGGTCCAGGGTCGGACCGGAGTGATCGCAGGCGTCAATTATCAGCGGATCCCAGTGCTGGCAGCCGTCCAGGCCATACCCGAGACTACCTGGTCGGTGGTGGTCGAAGTCGACATCGAAGCGATCGATGCCCCGCTGCGGACTCAGATGGCGCGGGTGGCGCTGGTGGCGGCGCTGCTGATCGCGGCGGCGGCGCTGGTCGTCACCTTGGGTTGGCGGCAGCATCATATCCGCCTGGTGGCCGAGAGCTACCGCCGCGAATGGGAAAATCAGCTGCACCTGACCGAGCGGCGGGAGACCGAAGTCGCGCTGGACCACAGCCGGACCCTGCTGCAAACCCTGGTCGAAAGCACCTCCGACGCCATCTTCATCAAGGATCTGCAAGGGCGCTATCTGCTCATCAACAGCGCCCTGGCCCGCATTGCCGGCCGCAACCCCGACGAGGTGATCGGTCAGGACGATACCCACCTGTTTCCAGTGGACGAGGCCGATCAGATCATGGTCGGCGATCGCCGGGTGCTGGAAGGCAGGACCACGGCCATCCTGGAGGAAACCCTGACCACGGCCGGCGGGGAAAAACGGGTCTATCAATCCACCAAAGGCATCATCGTCGACAGCCAGGGCGAGGTCATCGGCCTGTTCGGCATCGCCCACGACATCACTGCCCGCAAGCAGGCGGAAGCCAAGCTGGCCGAACAGAAGGATCTGTTGGAAACCATCCTCCAGCAGGCCGCCGAAGCGATCGTGATGTGCGACGCCCAGGGCAACCCGCTGTTGGTCAACGCCGCCGCCCGCCGTCTGGCGCTGGGCGAAGACCGGGCCGAGCCGGAGACCGGCCCCAGTTTCCTGTGGGGCAAGGCTTATTATCCCGATGGCCACCCGATACCGTTGCAGGCGTGGCCGATGCACAAAGCCCTGCACGGCGCGACCACCATCGGCGCGGAAGCCCGGGTGGTGCGACCCGACGGCAGCTCCTATGACATGTTGATCAGCGCCGCGCCCGTCCGGCGCGACGAAACGATCATCGGCGCGGTCGCCATGTTCTCCGACATCACCGAACGCAAGCGGGTCGAAGAGAAATGGCTCTATCAGCTGCGCCTGAACCAGGCCATCACCGACAGCGCCACCGATTCGATCATCGTCACCGATGCGGAAGGGCGCATCCGCTGCATCAATCCGGAGGCGGAACGGGTATTCGGCTATCGCGCCGACGAACTCATCGACGCCAGTCTGCATGAGCGGCTACATCGCCACGATCTCGATCACCATCCGCTGCCGCTCAACCAATGCCCACTGGCCACCATCCACACCACCGGCGCCACCGTCCGCGATCACGAAGACGTCCTGTTCCACAAGGACGGCTCGATCCTGACGGTCGAATGCTCCACCGCCCTACTGGAAAGCCGGGGCAAACGGCTAGGCATGGTCTTTTTCATCCGGGACATCACCGAACGCAAGCGGGCCGAAGCCGCGCTGCGGGAAAGCGCGGCCCGCCTGCGCGCCATCATCCACGCCGTTCCCGACGTGCTGCTGGTGCTGGATCAGGACGGCCGCTACCTGGAGATTCTCACGCCCCAGCCCGAACTGCTCCACACCGATCCGGCCAGCCTCAAGGATCGGCTGCTCAGCGAGGTACTGCCGGAGGCGATCGCGCGCAAGGCCATCGCCGCCATCCAGCAGACCCTGCGCACCCGGCAGATCCAAAATTTCGAATACGAATTGCCGTTTCGCAAATCCGGCAAGCACCACTTCGAGGCGCGAGTCGCCCCGCTGGATGGCCTGGTGCTGGGCCGGCCCGCGGTGGTGCTGCTGGCCCGCGACGTGACCCAGCATCGACTGACCGAAGAGAGTCTACGCCATGCCCAGAAAATGGAGGCCATCGGCCAGCTCACCGGTGGCGTAGCCCACGACTTCAACAACTTGCTCGCCATCATCCAGGGCAATCTGGAACTTTTGACCGAGCGGCTCGATCAGGTGGAACTGCGGGATCTGACCCAACGGGCCCTGGGAGCGGTGGAGCGCGGCGCGACCCTGATCCGCCAGTTGCTGGCCTTCGGACGGCGGCAACCCCTGCAGGCCAAGCCGACCAATCTGAACACCCTGGTCAAGGCGATCAGTGATCTGTTGCGCCGCACTCTGGGGGAAACCATCGAACTGGAGACACTGCTGGCCGATGATCTGGCCACGACCGTTATCGACCGCAACCAGTTCGAGACCGCCCTGCTCAACCTGGCGCTGAACGCCCGCGACGCCATGCCCAACGGTGGCCGGCTGACTCTGGAAACCGCCACGGTCTGGCTCGACGAGGAATACGCCGCGCTGCACCGGCCGATCAAACCGGGCTGCTATGCGCTGCTGACGGTGCGCGATACCGGCACCGGCATGCCGCCGGAAGTACTGGAACGCGCGCTGGAGCCGTTCTTCACTACCAAAAAAGTTGGCAAGGGCAGCGGGCTGGGGTTGAGCATGGTGTACGGACTGGTCAACCAGATGGCGGGCACCATTCAGCTGTACAGCGAGCTGGGGCACGGTACCACCATCCATATCTACCTACCGGCCAGCGAAACGGTTCCCGACCCGGTCTCAGCCGCCCATGTAGGGGAAACCCTGTCCCAACCCGGTCAGGGACAGCTGATCCTGGTGGTCGAGGACGAAGCGATGGTGCGGCAACTGGCGGTGAACATGCTGCAGAGCCTGGGCTATCGCACCGTCGAAGCCGATATCGCCGCCACCGCGCTGCAGATATTGGCGGAGACGCCGCAGGTGGTGGCGTTGTTCACCGATGTGGTGTTGCCAGGCGGTGAAAGCGGAGCGGATCTGGCCCGCATCGCCCAGCAACGCTGGCCGCATCTCAAGGTCTTGTTCACCTCGGGCTACATCGGCCACCATTTAGCGGCGTTCAATCGCCAGGAAGGCGCGGGCTGGCTCAGCAAGCCCTATCGCAAATCCCAGCTGGCCAACAAGCTCCATGCCCTGCTCGGCGGCGATTCCACCGCAAGAGCGCCCACGACACCCCCCGAGACGCCCTCGAAACCAGCCTAGGCCGAATCCGACGATGACGAGCGGTGTCTTCCAGCGGCTCGGGATGCATGGAAGATGAAGGATGGGGATAGGGGTTATAAATTACGGCGAGTGGACGTAGACCATTCCATTACAACCACAACTCCATCACGACTGGTCTGATACCGTCGCTTACCATTCAGCCGGACCGGCATCAGGGCCGCTGAGTACATACTTCAACTCTGCCACTCGTTTTTTCTCAAGCGTGACTCGGTATTCCTCGATGATAAAATTACCGGTAGATCCTGTATTTCTATTCACCTCCGTTATGAATAAAAGACTGGCGTCACGATATTTCAGCCACGCTTTTTGAGCAGCTTCGAGTTTGAGCCTGCCATCGCTCGAAAGCGATTGCATTGCTTTATCATATACCGCATTCAATTCCTGCTCCGCTGCTTTATAACGCGCTGAAAGGCAATCCATTATAAAACCGGAATTTTCCCATCTGCTATTGCATTCTTCAGCGATCACCGCATTTGAAATAGTGAACAGGACTGCAAATATAACAGCCATATACTTGGTTTGCATAATAACCTCCAAGGTGTAATCAATCGGGTCGTGGCTCAGAGTATAGACGCCTATCCATAAATGCCTCTATTTCGGCAATCTCTATCACTTTTCCACACATCAACAGTTTAATTATACGCGTTACGCGAAAAATCTTTTTGGTCCTTCACTTGATAAACAATAGGCAAGCAGATGCCTGTTGTGTTCGGCCTTGCAGCGAACTCTGTCGCCGTGTACCAGACTTGAACGCGGCCGGATTCAGCAAAGTGCGCTACGGTCGGATGGGGCCAAGCGAAGTTTTGCGATGATCCGATACGCTCAGCTCATAAGGAGCGAGCGTTGGCGACCCCAAACATTCCCTTCGTGTCTTCCTATTCGGGGTAAACTAAACTGTCATTATTCACGATACCGTCATCATCCGCGATTACGCCCATCCATCCAACCTTTACCGCCGCATACCGGAGTTCGCCATGGGCCTGGATATCAATCCCGATAAGAAAGTCACGATGCAGATCGACGAGGATTCCGAGTTGGAGCTGCGGGTGAAACACATCATGGTGCCGCCCGGTCACAAGATCTCTCTGCACAAGGATTATGATCCCGCCTTCACCGCCAACTTCAAGAACAAGAAGGCGGCCAGCAAGAAGCTGGCGGCCAACATCGCCGAGCTGGCCGAGTATCAGGACATCCTCTACGCCCAGGACACCTACGCCCTGTTGATCGTCTTCCAGGCCATGGACGCCGCCGGCAAGGACGGGGCAATCAAGCACGTGATGTCCGGGGTCAATCCCCAGGGCTGTCAAGTATTCAGTTTCAAGGCCCCTTCGGCCGAGGATCTGGATCACGACTATCTGTGGCGGAGCATGAAATGCCTGCCGGAGCGAGGGCGGATCGGCATCTTCAACCGCTCCTATTATGAGGAAGTGCTGGTGGTGCGGGTCCATCCGGAGCTGCTGGAACATGAGAAGCTCCCATCGTCGGACCGTCAGCATCTGTGGAAACGGCGCTACGACCAGATCAACGCGTTCGAGAAATATCTGTTCGAAAACGGCATCATCGTCCTCAAGTTCTTCCTCAACGTCTCCAAGGACGAGCAGAAGAAGCGCTTCCTCGACCGGATCGACCATCCCGAGAAGAACTGGAAGTTCTCCACCGCCGACATCAAGGAACGCGGCTTCTGGGATGACTACCAGGCGGCTTACGAAGATTGCCTCAACCACACCAGCACCGAGTGGGCGCCGTGGTTCGTAGTTCCAGCCGACAGCAAGTGGTTCACCCGCCTGGCGGTGTCGGAAATCATCGCGCGCGCCCTGAAGCGCCTGAATCTGCGCTATCCCGAGGTCGACGAACAACGCCGCCAGGAATTGCAGGAGATTCGCAAACAACTGGAGGCGGAAGGCTGAGGACGCCCGCGCCTGCCGCTCAGACTGCCGTCGGCCCCTCGCCCGGATTTTCGGCGCTGAACACGCCGGAATCGTAATCGTAGGCGAACAGCTCGGCGTAACGGCCCCAGTCGATCATCACCTGCAACACCCGCTCGGCCTCATCTTCGCTCAGGTGATCCTCCAGCTCGCGCAGGAAGCGGCTTTCCGGCGCGCGCTGGTTCGATCGTTCATCGATGACCCGGCAAACATGGCTGGCCAGCGGCACCCGCTTGAGCAGATGCTCACCGAAGATCACCTTGCGCCGCTGGATGTCGGCGTCCAGGAAGGCTTGGCCGTGCAGGGTCAGGTGGATGTCGCCATCGGCGACTTGAGCGAAATCCAGCAGTTGCAGGGCTTCCAGGATGGGGAACAGATCATCGACCTCCAACTCCAGCGCGTTGGCCAGGGCGGACAGATCGGCCAGGCCCTGATAGGCGGGATGGCTGATTTCGTCCAGCACCCCCAGCAGCTGAGCCACATGAGCCGACGGCAGCCGATAGCCGATACCGGCGACGGCGCGCTGCTCGCCGACGGCGGTCGCCGTCATGACCTCGTACACCCGCTCCACCAGCCGCCGAAACGCCGGCGAGGTGTAATCGCGCGGGTGTTTGAGGGTGATCGGCAATTCCGCCTTGACCCGGCCTGGATTGCTGTCCAGGATCACCAGGCGGTCGGCGATCATCAGCGTCTCCTCGATGCTGTGCGACACCATCAGAATGGCGCGGGTCGGAATCTGCCGTTCCAGCCACAGATCCAGCAGGTCGCCGCGCAAGGTCTCCGAGGTCGGCACGTCCAGCGCCGAGAAGGCTTCGTCCATCAGCAGCACGTCGGGATTGACCACCAGGGCGCGGGCAAAGCCGACCCGCTGGCGCATGCCACCGGACAGCTCCTTGGGATAGGCCGACTCGAAGCCGTCCAGCCCGATCATATCGATGGCCGCCAGCGCCCGCTGCCGCCGCTCCGCCACTGGCACACCCTGCGCTTCCAGGCCCAGTTCGACGTTTTCCAGCACGGTCAGCCAGGGAAACAGGCCGAAGGTCTGGAACACCATGCTGATGCCGGCCACCGGCTGGGTCACCGGCCGATCGCGATACAGCACCTGACCGTCGCTGGCTGGAATCAGGCCGCAGATGATACGCAGCAGGGTCGATTTGCCACAGCCGGAACGGCCGAGGATAGCGACGATCTCGCCGGGCCGCAGACTGAAATCGATGTTCTGCAACACCACGATATCCTCGCGGCGATCAGTGGCGACGAAGCGCTTGTTGACCTGGCGCAGTTCGAGCAGGGTTTCGGTATCGCTCACGGGGAAAATCTCCTCATCGAACCTCAATCGAAGGCCAGGCGCCGTTGGGCGAAGGCGTACAGTCGTTTCCAGAACAACCGGTTGAACAGCACCACGTACAGGCTCATCACCGCGATGCCCAGCGCCACCCGCGGATGGTCGCCGCGCACGGTCTGCTCGGCGATGTAGGCTCCGATGCCGCTGGCGGTCAGCGTAGTCGAGCCCCAACTGGCGACCTCGGCCACCACGCTAGCGTTCCAGGCCCCGCCGGAGGCGGTCAGTCCGCCGGTCAAAAATGAGGGAAACACCGCCGGCAGCAGCACTCGCCGCCACAACAACAACCCGCGCAGGCCCAGATTGGCGGCGGCTTCCTTCAAATCGTTGGGCAGGGCAGCCGCGCCGGCGATGACGTTGAACAGGATGTACCACTGGGTGCCCAGGATCATCAGTGGGCTGAGCCAGATTTCCGGATCGAGATGGTGGACCACGATGAACGACACCACCACCGGAAACAGCAGATTGGCGGGAAAGGCCGACAGAAACAGCACCAGCGGCTGGCTATGTTGGGCCAGGCGCGGCCGCAGCCCGATCCAGACCCCGACCGGCACCCAGATCAGGCTGGCCAGCAACGTCAGGATCACCACCCTGGCGAAGGTGTAGCCGCCCAGCAGGAACACATGGGCAACCTCGGCTTCGCTGACTTCGGTCGACACGAAACGCACCAGGAACACGATGCTGGCCACCGCCGCCCCACCCAGCACGGTCATCCACAGAACATCCAGCCAGGGATCGACCCGCCGCCAGTAGCGCAACTTGGGCAGAGGCAGGCGCCGTTTCCGCCGCCGTAGCATGAGCGGCCGGATCCGTTCCCACAGCCAGTCCGGCAGGGCCATCGCCAGTTGCAATAGGCGGGAGCGCCGCAACAGCTCCAGAAACCACGACTGCGGCGCATCCTGGCTGGCGGCGAATTCGAACTTGAACTTGTCGGCCCAGGCCACCAGCGGCCGGAACAGTAGCTGGTCGGTGATCAGGATCACCACCAGCATGGCCAGGATGGCGTAGCCGACCGCCGCCAGATCGCGCTGCTCAATGGCGACGGCGATGTAGGAACCGATGCCTGGCAGCAACACCGTCCGGTCGGACACGGTGATCGCCTCCGAGGCCACCACGAAGAACCAGCCACCCGATACCGACATCATGGTGTTCCACACCAAGCCTGGCATGGCGTAGGGTAGCTCCAGCTTCCAGAATCGCTGCCAGGCCGACAGCTGGTACAGATTGGCGACCTGATACAGATCCTTGGGCAGCATCCGCAGCGAATAGTAGAAACTGAACGCCATGTTCCAGGCTTGCGAGGTGAAGATGGCGAAGATGGCCGCGCATTCCGGCCCCAGCAGACTGCCGGGAAACAACTGGACGAACCACAGCACGGTGATCGACAGAAAGCCCAGGATCGGCACCGACTGCAGGATATCCAGCAGCGGAATCAGGATCTGTTCCGCCCGGCGGCTGCCGACCGCCGCCTTGGCGTAGAGGAAGGTGAACAGCAGCGAACACGCCAGCGCGATCGCCATGCGCAGCACGGTGCGCAACGCATAGCCCGGCAGCATGGCCGGATCGAGCGAGATCGGCAGCTCCGCGCCGAAGGTGTAGGGCGCTGTCATCTGATGGCCGCCCCAGGCCAGCAGGAACAACCCGCCGAACACCAACGGCAACAGCAGAATATCCCAGCGATTGGGCAGACGCGGCCACGCGGTCAGCGTGACCGATGGCAATGGCTCGCTCATCGGATCCTGTCAGGTCGGGCGAGGACCGACCGGTCGGCGACCGATCGGCGATGCGGGAGGGCGGCTATCGGGTTCTGGCCCGGACCGTAGGGACGACCGACGCACTGCGTGAGTTGACGCTCCGTCGCGCACGGACGCCCCGGCGGCGCTGGCGTCACTTGGGCTCCGTGATGGTCTTGGGCGACATGGCCATGACGTCGCTGACCGCCTGAATGGCTTTGTCGGTCGCGGTGGGTCCGGCGAACAGATAGGACATCGTGCAGATCGTATCGACGCCGCAACCCCAGCCGGAACAGACCGAGACCTTGTCGAATTGGTAAACGGGTTTGCCATCTGGCAGCTTGTCATCCAACCCGCCCTTGTCGATATCGACGAACTTCAGGTTCTTGTTGGCATTGACGGCCTGGAACAGTTGATTGTTCAGGTTGCCGGGCGCGGCCACGAACAGGAAGGCGTCGGGTCCGCCGGGCGTGCCAAGCTGGTTGATGGCGCGGGTGCCGCCCTGGAACACGATCCGGGCGTTCTTATATTCGGGGACCAGGCGGGTCATGTTCTGCCAGGTGATCGCACTGCCCGATCCTTCCTCGCCGATGGCGACGGTGGCGTCCTTGACCCGCCGCAGATCCTTCTCGCTGGTCACCTTGCCATCCTTTTTGACGACCAGGTAACCGCATTCCTTGCCCAGGGGCGCGACGATTTCCAGCGGCTTGCCGCCAGCCTTGAGGTATTGCCCATAGGCGTCCAGCTGGGCGAAGCCGAACTGCGCCTCGCCCTTGCTCAACCGCTCCAGGTTTTCCATCGAACCTCTGCTTTCCAGCAGCGGCGCATCGTGGCCCTTGGCCTTGAGGATCTGGGCCAGATTGGCGCCATAGACCGTCTGGTAGGTGCCGCCGGCCTTGCCGCCGGAGATGGTGGCGGGATCGGCCAGAGCGGATGTGGCGATGAGAACGGCGGCGAGACCCAGTGTAGTCGGCTTCATCGGAATTCCTCCATTGCGATACTGAGATACGGGCATTGCCAAGTTCATGCGCGCGGCCACCGATCGAAACGGCGGTCGGCAGTTCCAGAGGGCGCGCCGTCGGATCGAACGGCCCCGATCGCGTTCAGTCGTAGCCGGCGGCTCACGACAGGCATTTCGCCAATCGCTCCAGCGCGTCGCCGGCCAGGCGCAGTTCTTCCTCGCTCAGAGGGGCCAGACGCCGCGCCAGTTCCTCCTGCCACAAATGATAGGCCCGAGTCACGATCGCTGCGCCGTCGGCCGTGACCGCCAACGCCACTCGCCGACGATTTTCCGGAGGAATCCGCGCTTCGAGCAGGCCCTGCTTGACCAGGCGATCGACTAGGGCCGAGGCGCTTGGCACGGTGATGATCAGATGCTCGGCCAATTCGCCCAGGGTGGATTCGGGCTGGCGCAGCACATAGGCCAGGGCGCGCAATTGCGGCAAGGTCACGTTGCCGAGGTTTTGCGCGCGCAGATAGTGGCGGGCGGCCTGCACCACCTGGGGCGCCAGCCGCAACAAGCGATCGGCCACCGACGAAGTCAGGAGCGACGCCGCGGGAGGATCTTCGGCGGCGAGCGGCGGTGACGGGAACCTATTGCTTTCGGAGCGACTCAAATTGCAGCCATTCGAACAGTTAGCCATGCTAGCAATTAGACTCCATTACCCCTTCCAGTTCCAATCCCTGTAGGCGTTTCGCCTCGAGAGAAAGCGCGCCCACCATGTCACGCCGCCATCGATTGCTCGTCATCGCACTCGTCGTCGTCCTGATTCCAGCCGGCATCCTGTGGGAAATCACGCGCCGCTCGACCGCCGCCCCCGCTGCGGAACCGGGTCGCGCCGGCGCAGGCCGCGGTGATCGCACCATTCCGGTTCGGGTCGCCCCGGTGCGCCAGGGTCCGATGGCGGTCACGGTCGACGCCCTCGGCACCGTCACCGCCCGCAACACCGCCGTGGTGCGGGCGCGGGTAGATGGCCTGCTGTTGCGCGTGCCCTTCCGCGAAGGAGACACGGCGAAGGTCGGCCAGCTGCTGGCCGAAATCGACCCGAAGCCGTTCGAAGTCGCGGTCGAACAGGCGCGCGGGCAATTGGCGCGCGACCAGGCCCAGCTCGACAACGCCCGCATCGACCTGACCCGCTATCGCGGTCTGCTCAAGCAGGACTCCATCGCCAAACAACAAGTCGACGACCAGGAGGCGCTGGTGCGGCAGCTGCAAGGCACGGTGCAACTGGACCGCGCCCTGCTCGACAACGCCCAACTGCAGCTGTCCTACACCCGGGTCACCGCGCCGATTGCCGGTCGACTGGGACTGCGCCAAGTCGATGCCGGCAACCAGGTGCGCACCAGCGACACCAATGGCATCGTCACCATCACCGAAACCCAACCGATCGATGTGGTGTTCGCGGTACCGGCCGATCGGCTGCCCACCATCCTGGACCGGCTGCGCAGCGGCGCGACGCTGACTGCGGACGCCTACGATCGCGAAGGCAAGACCCTGCTGGCCAGCGGACGACTGGCCAGCGTCGACAATCAGATCGATCCCACCACCGGCACCATTAAAATCAAGGCCGAATTCGCCAACCAGGATCAGCGGCTGTTTCCCAACCAGTTCGTCAACGTCCGTCTGGTGGTGGACACCCTGGCCGACGCCACGCTGATTCCCGCCGCCGCCCTGCAGCGCGGCGCGCCCGGCATCTTCGTCTACGTGGTCCAAAACGGCGGCGAGGGCGTCAAACCCCAGGTCACGCTGCGGGTGGTGACTCCCGGCCCCGGCGACGGCGACGCGGTGACCATCGCCCAGGGCTTGCAACCTGGCGAACAGGTGGTGATCGATGGGGCCGACAAGCTGCGCGACGGCATGGCGGTGGAAGTGGCCGCTGACCGGCCTGTCGCTGGGGCGGGTGACTCGACCCGCGCCGATCCAAGCCGGCCCGCTAGAGCAGGCGGCGGTCACCGTCGCCACGCGGCCGAGAACACCGCCCAGCCTGCGCCGTGAACCCGTCGCGCCTGTTCATCGAACGCCCCATCGCCACCACCCTGCTGATGGCGGCAGTGCTGCTGGCCGGGCTGCTCGGCTACCGGGCCTTGTCGGTCGCGGCGCTGCCGCAGGTCGACTACCCCACTATTCAGGTGACCACGCTCTATCCTGGGGCTAGCCCGGAGATCATGGCCACCACCATCACCGCGCCGCTGGAGCGCCAGTTCGGCCAGATGCCGGGGCTGGTGCAGATGTCCTCGACCAGTTCCGGCGGTGCAGCGGTGATCGGGCTGCGCTTCGGCCTCGATCTCACCCTCGATGTAGCCGAACAGGAGGTACAGGCGGCGATCAACGCCGCCAATTCCTTCCTGCCCACCGACCTGCCGATGCCGCCGATCTACAGCAAGGTCAATCCAGCCGATGCGCCGATTCTCACCCTGGCCCTGCGCTCGGCCACCCTGCCGCTGCCACAGGTGGAGGATCTGGCCGAGACCCGTCTCGTGCAAAAGCTGTCGCAGGTGCCCGGCGTCGGCCTGGTCAGCGTGGCGGGTGGACAGCGGCCGGCGATCCGGGTGCAGGTCAATTCGACCGCGCTGGCCGCCAATGGTCTGGCGCTCGACGATGTGCGCAGCGCCATCGGCACGGCCAACGTCAACCAGGCCAAAGGCAGCTTCGACGGGTCGCTGCGGGCCTCGACCATCGACGCCAACGATCAATTGCGTTCGCCGGACGAATATCGCCAGTTGATTCTGGCCTGGCGCAACGGCGCTCCGATCCGCCTGGGCGACGTGGCGGACGTGGTGGACGGCGCGGAAAACGCCAAGCTGGCCGCCTGGGCCGGCCACGACGCGGAACCCGGCCTGACGCCGGCCATCGTGCTCAACGTGCAACGCCAGCCCGGCGCCAACGTGATCGAAACCGTCGATCGCATTCGCGCCCTGTTGCCGCAATTGCAGGACAGCCTGCCGGCCGCCGTGACCGTCAGCGTGCTGGGCGACCGGACGATCACCATCCGCGCTTCGGTGGAAGACGTGCGCAACGAACTGCTGATCGCCATCGCCCTGGTGGTGCTGGTGATCTATCTGTTCCTGCGTGACGCCCGGGCCACGCTGATTCCAGCCGTGGCGGTACCGCTGTCGTTGGTAGGCACCTTCGGCGTGATGTATCTGGCCGATTTCTCGATCAACAACCTGACCCTGATGGCGTTGGTGATCGCCACCGGCTTCGTGGTCGACGACGCCATCGTGATGATCGAGAACATCGCCCGCCACGTCGAAGCCGGCCATCCTCCTTTGGCAGCGGCGCTGCTCGGCTCGCGCGAGATCGGCTTCACCATCGTATCGCTGACCCTGTCGCTGATCGCGGTGCTGATCCCCCTGCTGTTCATGGGCGATGTGGTCGGGCGGCTGTTTCGCGAGTTTGCCATCACCCTGGCGGTGGCCATCCTGATCTCGGGTGTGGTCTCGCTGACCCTTACCCCGATGATGAGCGCCCGGCTGCTGGGTCATGCTGCCGCCGCGCCGACCGATCATCAGAACTCGCCGGGCCTGTTCCGCCATCTGATCACCGCCTACGACCATGCCCTGGTCTGGGTGCTGCGCCATCAGGGTTTCACCCTGGTCGTGGCCGCAGCCACCCTGGCCCTGACCGTCGTGCTCTATGTCATCGTCCCCAAGGGTTTCTTTCCGCCGCAGGACACCGGCCTGATCCAGGGCATCACCGAAGCGCCGCAATCCATCTCCTTCGCGGTGATGGCCGAACGCCAGCAGGCGCTGGCCGAACAAGTGTTGCAGGATCCAGCAGTGGCCAGCGTGTCGTCGTTCATCGGCGTCGATGGCGTCAACGCCACCCTCAACGGCGGCCGCCTGTTGATCAACCTGAAGCCGCGCGGCGAACGCGATGGCGATGCGGTCGCGGTCAGCCGCCGGCTGACGGAGCGGCTGCGCACGCTCCCCGGCATCGCCCTGTATCTGCAACCGGCCCAGGATCTGACCATCGAAGACAAGGTCAGCCGCACCCAATACCAGTTTTCGCTCGAAGCCATCGACGCGGCCGCTCTGGACCACTGGGCGCCGCTGCTGGTCGAGCGGCTGCGCCAGCTGCCGCAGTTGGCCGATGTGGCCAGCGATCAGCAGAACCGGGGGCTGGCGGCCTACGTGACCATCGACCGCGACAGCGCCAGCCGGCTGGGCGTCACCACCGCCGCTATCGACAATGCCCTGTACAACGCCTTCGGCCAGCGGCTGGTCTCGACCATCTTCACCCAGTCCAACCTGTACCGGGTGGTGCTGGAGGTGCGGCCCGAGGACCAGCGCGGTCCCCAGGCCCTGCAACGGATCTACGTGCCGGGGGCCAACGGCGCGCAAGTACCGCTCACCGCCGTGGCGCGGATCGACGAGCGCTTGACGCCGCTAGCGCTCAACCGCATCGGCCAGTTCCCGGCGGTCACCATCTCTTTCAATCTGGCCCCCGGCGCGGCGCTGGGCGAGGCCGTGGCTGCCATCCAGGCGACCGAAGACGCGCTGGGAATGCCCGTCAGCGTCCAGACCCATTTCCAGGGCGCGGCCCGGGCTTTTCAGGATTCACTGGCCAACACCCTGTGGTTGTTGCTAGCCGCCGTGATCACCATGTACATCGTGCTGGGGGTGCTGTACGAGAGCTTTATCCACCCCATCACCATCCTGTCCACCCTGCCATCGGCGGCGGTAGGCGCTTTGCTGGCGCTGCTGCTGGCCCACCAGGATCTCGGGCTGATCGCGGTGATCGGCATCGTGCTGCTGATCGGCATCGTCAAGAAGAACGCCATCATGATGGTCGACTTCGCTTTGGTCGCGGAACGCGAGGAAGGCAAGTCGCCCATCGAAGCCATCCATCAAGCCTGCCTGCTGCGGCTGCGACCGATCCTGATGACCACCATGGCGGCCCTGCTGGGCGCATTGCCGCTGATGCTCGGAACCGGGGTCGGCTCCGAGCTGCGCCACCCACTGGGCCTGACCATGGTGGGCGGCCTGCTGCTGAGCCAGGTACTGACTCTGTTCACTACCCCGGTGATCTATCTGGCCTTCGATCGCCTGGCCCATCTGCGCCGGGGGCGCCGCGATCCTGTCGGCACCGGAATCGTCGTTGTCCCGCCGTCCAGCAAAGACGTGCAGCCATCATGAATCCGGCCGCCCTGTTCATCGCTCGGCCAGTCGCCACCACCCTGTTGACCCTCGGCGTGGTGCTGGCCGGCTGGATCGCCTTTCTGCAATTGCCGGTGTCGCCCCTGCCACGGGTGGACTTTCCGACCATCATGGTCCAGGCCAATCTGCCCGGCGCCAGCCCCGACACCATGGCGGCCACGGTCGCCGCGCCCTTGGAACGATCGCTCGGCCGCATCGCCGGCATCACCGAGATCACCTCGGTCAGCACGCTGGGCGCCAGTCAGGTGACCCTGCAGTTCGACCTGGACCGCGACATCGACGGCGCGGCGCGCGACGTGCAGGCGGCCCTGAACGCCGCCCGTTCCCTGTTGCCGACCGGTTTACCCAGCAATCCGACCTATCGCAAGGTCAATCCCTCCGAAGCGCCGATCCTGATTCTGGCCCTGACCTCGGACACCCTGCGGCGCGGCCAGATGTACGACATCGCCTCGACCATGCTGGCGCAAAAGCTGGCGCAGGTCGATGGCGTGGGCCAGGTCACGGTCGGCGGTGGTTCGCTGCCGGCGGTCCGGGTCGATCTGGACCCCAAGCAACTCAATCAGTACGGCATCGCCCCGGAGGCGGTCCGCACCGCCATCGCCACCACCAACGCCAACCGGCCCAAGGGCGCGCTGGAAGACGACGACCGGCGCTGGCAGCTGCAAGCCAACGATCAGGCCCGCACCGCCGCCGACTATCAGCCGCTGGTCGTGGCCTGGCGCAACGGGGCCGCGGTGCGGCTGGCCGATGTGGCTCAGGTCAGCGATGGCGAACAGGACGTGCGCAACGCTGGTTTCGCCAATGGCCAACCGGCGGTCATGCTCATCGTCAACCGTCAGCCAGGGGCGAACGTGGTGGCCACGGTCGACCGGATTCGCGCCCTGCTACCGCAGCTGCGCGCCAGCCTGCCGCCCACCATCGCCCTGACGGTCATGAACGACCGCACCCGCACCATTCGCGCCTCGCTGCGCGAGGTCGAGCATTCGCTGATGCTGGCCGTGGTGCTGGTGGTGCTGGCGGTGCTGCTGTTCCTGCAGAACCTGCGCATGGCACTGATTCCGCTGGTGGTGGTGCCGGTCTCGCTCATCGGCACCTTCGCAGTGATGTACCTGGCCGGGTTCAGCCTGAACAACCTGTCGCTGATGGCGCTGACCATCGCCACCGGTTTCGTGGTCGACGATGCAGTGGTGGTACTGGAAAACACCAAGCGCCATATCGATGGCGGCATGACGCCGTTCGCTGCCGCCCGGCGCGGGGTGGGCGAGGTCAGTTTCACCGTGGTGTCGATGAGCCTGTCGCTGATCGCGGTGTTCATTCCGATCCTGCTGATGGGCGGCATCGTCGGCCGGCTGTTTCGCGAATTTGCCCTGACCCTGTCGGCCGCCATCCTGGTGTCGCTGGTGATCTCCTTGACCACCACGCCTTGTCTGTGCGCTCGCCTGCCACCGGCCAGATCGACGGATTCGCCGGGCCGCTTCGCCGGACTGGCCCGCCTGGCGGCGGCGGGTTGGGGCAAGATCGAAGGCGGCTATCGCCGCTCGCTGGACTGGGCGCTGGCCCACGAGGGCTGGATGCTGCTGTCGCTGGCCGGGGTGATCGCCCTGACCGTCTATCTGTACGCCATCGTCCCCAAGGGTTTCTTCCCCCAGCAGGACACCGGCGCAATGGTCGGCTCGATCCAGGCCGACCAGAGCACCTCCTTCCAGGCCATGCGCGACAAGCTGCAGCGCTTCGTCGGCATCGTGCAGGCCGATCCGGCGGTCGAGGGCGTGGTCGGCTTCACCGGCGGCGGCCAGGTCAACTCGGCGCGGATGTTCATCACCCTCAAGCCGCTGGCCGAACGTCGGATCTCGGCCGATCGGGTCATCGGACGGCTGCGCGGCAAACTGGCCCACGAGCCGGGCGCCAACCTGTTTCTGCAATCGACCCAGGACATCCGGGTCGGCGGCCGTTCCGGCAACGCCCAGTACCAGTACACGCTACAGGCCGACGACATCGCCACCCTGCGCAGCTGGGAACCGCGGGTGCGCCAGGCGCTGTCGCGCCTGCCGGAGCTGGCCGACGTCAGCACCGACCAGCAGGATCGCGGCCAGCAAACTCGCCTGGTCATCGATCGCGACGCCATGGCCCGGCTCGGCCTGAAACAGAATCAGGTCAATGCCACCCTCAACGATCTGTTCGGCCAACGCCAGGTATCGACCATCTACAACGCGATGAATCAATATCGGGTGGTGATGGAGGCGGCATCGCCCTATGGGGACAGTCCCGAGGGGCTGCGCGAGGTCTATCTGATCAGCGCGCAAGGCGAATCCGTGCCGCTGGCCGCCTTCGCCCGCTGGGAGCCGGCCACCATGCCGCTGGCGGTCAACCATCAGGCGCAGTTTCCGGCCTCGACCATCTCTTTCAACCTGCCGGAAGGGGTGTCGCTGTCGCAAGCAACCCAGGCCATCGACCAGGCCATGCTCAAGCTCGGCGCGCCCACCGCCCTGCATGGCAATTTCCAGGGCACGGCCCGGGCCTTCAAGGATTCGTTGGCCAATCAACCGCTGCTGATCCTGGCGGCGCTGGTGGCGGTGTACATCGTGCTGGGCATCCTGTACGAGAGCCTGCTGCATCCGCTGACCATCCTCTCGACCCTGCCCTCGGCCGGGGTCGGCGCGCTGCTGGCCCTGCTGGCGACCGATACCGAATTTTCGGTGATGGCGCTGATCGGGGTGATCCTGTTGATCGGCATCGTCAAAAAGAACGCCATCATGATGATCGATTTCGCCCTGCACGCCGAGCGCCACGACGGTCTGGAGGCACGGGCGGCCATCCGCCAAGCCTGTCTGCTGCGGTTGCGGCCGATCCTGATGACCACCATGGCGGCCCTGTTCGGCGCGCTACCGCTGGCGCTGGGGACTGGCGACGGCGCGGAATTGCGGCGGCCGCTCGGCATTGCCGTGGTCGGCGGCCTGCTGTTGAGCCAGCTGCTCACTCTCTACACCACGCCGATGGTGTACCTGTCCCTGGAACAAGCGAAGCGCCGCCTGGCCGGCCGGTTCGCCTCGCCCAAACCGACCGCTGCGGCCGTGGAACCGAAATCGTGAAGCTTCGACCGATCCCCCCCTGCCTGTTGTTGGGCGCGTTGCTGTACGGCTGTGCACCCGTCGGCCCGGATTACGTCCGCCCTACCGTGACGACGCCCGCCGCATTCAAGGAAACGGCTGGCTGGAAGCTGGCGCAACCGGCCGACAACGCCCCGCGCGGTCCCTGGTGGCGCATGTTCGACGACGCGGAACTGGATGCGCTGGCCAGCCAGGTCGCGGTCAATAATCAGAACGTGAAAGCGGCGGAAGCCGGCTACCGCCAGGCCCAGGCGCTGCTGGCCCAGACCCGCGCCGGTCTGGTTCCCACCGTCACCGGCAATGCCTCCCTAAACTGGAGCCAACAGCAGTCCAGCAGCACCGCCAATTCGATCAGCCATGTCTACAGCGTCTCGCTGGGACTGGACTGGGAAATCGACGTCTGGGGCCGTATCCGCCGCGCCATCGAAAGCAGCGAGAGCGCCGCCCAGGCCAGCGCCGCCGATCTGGCCGCGGCCCAGCTGGCGGCCCAAACCACCCTGGTCCAGTCCTACCTGCAGATCTGCGCCAACGATGCCCAGCAGCGCTTGTACGACGACACCGTAGCGGCTTATCAACGGGCGCTGGACATCACCCGCAACCGCTATCAGGCCGGCGTGGCCCAGAAAAGCGACGTCACCCTGGCCGAAACCCAATTGAATACGGCCAAAGCCCAGGCCGCCGATCTGACGATCCAGCGCGCCCAGTTGGAAAACGCCATCGCGGTGCTGATCGGTCAGCCGCCGGCGCTGTTCGCCCTGGCCCCCCGCCGCGATCTGCCAGCGCCGCCTGCAGTGCCACCCGCACTGCCCTCTTCCCTGCTGGAGCGTCGTCCCGATGTGGCGGCGGCGGAACGGCGAGCGGCGGCGGCCAACGCCCAAATCGGGGTCGCCACCGCCGCCTTGTATCCGGCCATTGCACTCAATGCCTCCGGTGGCTTCGTCAGTTCAGCGCTGTCCAGCCTGTTGTCGGCCTCGCACCGCTACTGGGCGTTGGGGCCAACCCTGTCGACTACCCTGTTCGACGGTGGTGCTCTACAGGCGCAGGAAACGCAGGCGATCGCCCGGTACGACCAAAGTGTCGCGGCCTATCGGCAGACGGTATTGACAGCCTTTCAGGAGGTCGAGGACAACTTGGCGGCGCTGGTCGCCCTGCGCACCGAACTGGACGCGGCGCGCGCCGCCGAACGGGCTGCCGCCGAAACGTTGCGTATTACCCAGGAGCAGTACAAGGCGGGAACGGTCAGCTATCTGAACGTGGCCGTGGTCCAGAACGCTTATTTGAGCGCACAACGCAGCGTGCTGGACGGAGAAAGCCGCCAGCTCATCGCCACCGTCAACTTGGTGAGCGCATTGGGCGGCGGCTGGCAAGGTCTACCGTCGGGACAAGCCGTACCGGAGTAAAAATACGGTCCGGCCTGCAACGGTCTCTGGTCTGCCGTCGGCACCCGTAGGCGCCGACGGTCCCGAGCTTCTTATTTCGTGCCGATCGGCATGACCACTTGATACCAGGGATCGAAGGTATCCAAGAGAGTGACGAACTCTTCGAATTTCTCCGGTTTGCCGTCGATCTTGATCTTGCCGTCGACAACGCCTTGTTCGACCTTCAGCTTGCCGCCGATGATCTCGTTCAAGGTGCTGCGATCCATAGTGAGGCTGGCGTCGGCATCCTTCGCCTGCTGGTCTTTGTGGTATTGCAGAACGCCATACTGCACCACCAACAGGTACTTGTCCTTGGTATCCGGAAGATTCAGGTTGAGCTTGATGGTCTTGCCTTCGGCCTTAGGCCCATTGAGGCGGATCGACAGATAGTCGAAGAACAGTTCCAGCGGCATGGCGGCGACGGTGTCGGGGCTGGCGAAGGTCACGACCTGCATCGGTTTGACGCCTTCCCGCAGATCCTTGGCCGCACTCAGATACCAGCCGCGCCAGGTGCCGGCTTCCGTTTGGTAGCCGAGCTGCTCGCTGGCATCGGCCATCAGGTTGCGCGCCGCCATGTTGCTGGGGTCGGCATAGACCACCTGCATCAACGCCTGCATCACCCAGCGGTAGTTGCCCTTGTCGTAGTCCGCCTTGGCCTTCTTGACGATGGCGTCAGCGCCGCCCATATATTCGACATACTTCTTAGCGGTCTCGACCCGTGGCAGCGGATGCAGGGTAGCAGGGTTGCCGTTATACCAGCCGAATTGCTTGTCGATGGCCGCTTTGACGTTGTGGTTAGTGGTGCCGTAATAGCCACGCAGCCCCCATTCCGACTGCAAGGCTTCGGGCAGCTTGATCATTTCGGCGGCTTCGATCATGTCATAGCCGGAATTGGCCAGACGGATCGACTGATCGTTGATGTACTTGTAGGCGGCGGATTGCCGGGTCAGGTGCTCACTAACGCGCTCTTTGCCCCAAATCGGCCAGTGATGCGGCGCGTATAAGACTTCCGCCTCATCGCCCCAACGATCATTGGCCTCTCGCAGGTACTTGGCCCAGTTGTAGGCGCTACGGACCTTGGCCCCGCGCAGGCTATAGACGTTGTGTTGGGTATGCACCGCGTCCTCGGCGGTGGACAGGGCCTTGTATTTGGGGATGTAGAAGAACATCTCCGCTGGGGCTTCGGTATCCGGGGCCAGCATGAACTCGAAATCCAAACCGGCGATGGTTTCCTTCTGGAAGGGCTGGTTAATGATGTTAGTCGGCACAGCGAAGGTGACGGTGCCCTTGGAGGGTCCCAGGCCCAGGCCACTGGTCATCGTTCCTTGGGGTCCGTCTGCCACCAGCATGCCGTACTGATAACCGCTGAGACGGGTCTGGCGGTTGCCACCGATCACGCTCTCGTTGAGCGCCGCCCCGGTATAGCCTTCCGGCGCGTAGATCTTGACCTTGCCCGACTTGAGATCCTCATGGCTGATCACCCCCATGACGCCGCCGTAGTGGTCGATATGCGAATGGGAGTGGATCACCGCCACGACCAGCTTGTTGCCGCGATGCTTGCGATAGAGATCCAACGCCGCCTTGGCACTCTCAGCCGAGGCCAGCGGGTCCATAATGATCACGCCTTCGGGGGCCTCGATGAAGGTGATGTTGGAGATGTCCAGGCCACGCACCTGGTAGATGCCTTTGGTCACCTCGAACAGGCCGGTGTAGTGCGCCATGATCTGAGCCTGGCGCCACAGGCTGGGGTTGACCGTATCCGGTGAAGGCTTATCGCCTGCGAGAAACTGGTATCTGGACAGGTCGAAAACGATGCCGCCCTGGTCATTCTTGACTAGGCCGTTGTTGTCCAGCGGGGCGATGAAACCTTTCGCGGAATCCTCGAAGGCTTGTTTGTTATTAAATGGCAACTCCTTGAGCACCGCCGCGTTGGCCGACTTGGTGGCCTCGGTGGCGGGCTTGGCGGCATCGGCAGCATCGGCGGCCAGAACCGGTTGGCTAACGCCGGTGACCAGCATCACGGACAAGGTCAGGGACTTCAGTTGCATCTACAGTGCTCCTCGGGTCTTGGAATATCAATCATCTGCGGGATTTAGGATTTAACGACTACTGATGCGCGGGGAAACGACGGATGTTGTGTCCAGAACATGGCGAATCGCCATCTTTTCGGTTTCGTTGCCGTCGATCAGGATCATGCCGTTGGCCAAGGCTTGTTCGACGGACAGTCGGCCCGCGAGCAGTTCCGTCACCACCGGTTCACCGGTCAGCACCACGGCTTCACCTTGGGCCGGTCCATTGGTATGGATATCGACGCTGAGCTTGCCGTCAGACCAGGAATAACGAGCCCATAAGCGGCTCTCCACGTAACCCAGGGAGAAGCTCGCCGGCAGTTCCGCGACCGCGGGAGACACGGCGATGGCTTCCCTGAACGCATACAGGCGGCCCACCGCATCGATATAGAGGGCGCGACGCTTGCTGGGTGCTTGCAAGGCTGCAGCATCGATGACGCCCTGATCCGCCGCTTGGCGCAGGGCCACCGCTACCGAGAGGGAGCCGGGATACATGCCTTCGAGCTGCACCTCCGGCATGGAGTGAAAGCCGCAAGCCAATGTGGCCGGCACGGTACCTAGACCGAGCAGTCCGGCGAGCGCAAACGACATAGAAAGTTGCGACGGTTTTCCTGTCATTCATCTTCTCCGGATGAGTGAGATATGGATTGAGCACGTTTGCTGTGTAAGCGATGGAAAAAGTTGACCAGATTCCGGTAAGCCACCGACACTGTAGGTTCGATGCAGAGCTTGAAAACTGTCTTGCCTTTCTCGATTCCCTGGCCGATAGATACCCAACCGTCGGAAGAAGCGAGCGGGTATAGACTTTGCTTTGGGATTTGCGTGGCGAATACATCAACCGATGATTTTGTACCCAGTTCCTGGGTCACCTGTCATTTATTGAAACGATGCAACTCCATTTTCTCCTGAGAGTTTCGGCAAAGTGGATGCCGATTCAAATACGTGCGCACACGTATAGCCATATGCTTGGCCATACGCTTCGGGCTGGTGGGTTCCTAGGGGCGGGCGCATTGCATGGCACGGTCTCGAAGCCGTCGAATTGAACAGCGTGGAAACCGTGGATACCCTATATTTAATAAGGATTGAGACGACCGAATCGCAGGTATGCAGCACAATTTCCACAATACCCAGTCAATCATGGGTTTAAGAGTTCTTGCTGTGTGGCTGCTGGTCCTCGCATCGGCCAGTGCATCGGCGCTGCCTGAGCCGGAGCGCATTCTCGTGTTGCAGTCATTCCGCAACGCCATGCCCGTCAACAGCGATTTTTTCGCAGGAATTCGCGAGGGACTCGAGCTACCCATCGACGTACCCGTCGAAATTGACAGCGAAGACCTTGATCTTTCGAGGATCAACGACGAGAAATATGTCCGGAAACTGGTAGAAATCTACGCGCTGAAATACCGCACCAGCCCACCGAACCTGATCATCGCCACTCACACATCCGCAGTGCGATTACTGCTGCTGCATCGCAACAATCTTTTTCCTGGCGTACCGATCGTGTTCTGCGCTGCTGAACTATCTCCACAAGAGATCGCACAGCTTCCGCCGGATGTCACCGGCGTCACCAGCAAGGGCGATTTCGCGGGAACGCTGCAGCTGATGTCCCGTCTTCATCCGGACCTGCGACAGATCGCAGTGATCCTTGGAGGGAGTGACCTTGACAAGGCGCGGGAACTCGACGTCAGCACGGCACTCCGCCCATTTCAGAACCGGTTCGAAATCATCTGGCTCCGCGGCCTGCCACTGAGCGAGTTGGTCGAAACCACCAGGACATTGCCGCCCCACACCGCAACCCTGTACGTGGTGCAATTCGGTGACCGCAACGGCGTCTCTTATGTGCCACGGAAGGTTGTGCAAGCCGTAGCCGAGCACGCCAGCGGGCCAGTCTACGGTCTCTGGGACACCTTGATGGGCACCGGTATCGTGGGTGGCCGTTTGATTTCGATCGAGCAACAAGGCGTTATGGCAGGGAAAATCGCCCGACGCATCCTGTTGGGAGAGGACCCGGCATCGATTCCCGTCGTCAGAATGGAACAGAACCAGGCCGTCGTTGACGCGCGACAACTGCAGCGTTGGAACATCGATGAACAGCTCCTGCCGACGGGGAGCCGCATTCTGAACCGCGACCCTTCGATCTGGGAACAATATCGCAGCGCTATTCTGATCGTGATCGGACTCATCGCCTTTCAAGCCCTATGGATTGCCGCGCTGCTGCGCAATCGCCAGAGGCTGCAGCGGACCCAAATCTCCCTGAACGAGCAGCACGATCGGCGGGTGCGGGCCGAGGAGTTGGCGCGCCGGCTGCGGGCGCGCATCGGCGTGGCTGACAAACAGAACACCTTGGGCGCGCTGGCCGGGCGCATCGCCCACGAAATCAATCAACCGTTGATTGCGATCCAGAATTATGCGCAAGCGGCGCAACGCTATATCTCGACCGATTCGACGAAAGCCGGCAAGCTCGCTGAATTGTTGGCTGAAATGGAGGGCGAGGCTGATCGCGCCGGCACCATCATCCGCAAGATCCGGGAATTGCTCACCACCGGACAGATCGACGCCGTTCCCGTCGACCTCGACCTCGTGCTGAAGGAAGTGCTTGCGGTGATGAAGCCGGAAGCCGACGCTTGCGGTTGCCACATCGACTACCGGGTTACGGCGTCAGCGCCCGTGGTGCTGGCCGATGCGCTGCACATACAGCTCGTCGTGGTCAATTTGCTGCGCAATGCGATGGAGGCCACCGCGTCGGACCCGCAGGGCAAGGAGGGATCGGTTGTGCTGACCCTCGGCGCAACGCTCGATCGCGGAGTTCAAGTGAGTGTGGCGGACTCCGGTCCCGGCGTCCCCGCCGAAGAAGTCGAGGATATCTTCGAATCGCTCTATTCCACCAAAACAACCGGTATGGGCATTGGACTCGCCACCTGCCGAACCATCATCGAAGCCCATGGCGGACGCATCGAGTGTAGCGCGAATCCAGCGGGAGGCGCGATCTTCCAGTTTGTACTTCCGATGGCGGAAACAGGAGAGTGAGGCATGATCGAACCCACCGTATTCGTCGTCGATGATGATCGGGGCGTGCGTAATTCGATCCGTGAGCTACTGATCTCGGTCGGGCTGGCGGTGGAGACTTTCGAATCGGCGCAGTCGTTCCTGGCCATTTTCGACGCCACGCGCCCCGGTTGCCTGGTGCTCGATATCCGGATGGCGCATATGAGCGGGCTTGCGCTGGAAGCGAAGCTGGCTGAAATCGGCGCGGAGATTCCGATCGTGTTTATCAGCGGTCACGGCGATATTGCCATGGCCGTTCAAGCCATCAAGAGAGGCGTGGTCGATTTCGTCCCGAAACCCTATCATGCGCAGCAATTGCTCGATGCCATCAACGAAGCGTTGCGCCGCGACGAACAACAACGCGAGGAAGCACTCGCCACCCATGGCTATTCCGAGCGCATGCAATTGCTCACCTCGCGCGAGAGCGAGGTGCTCGATCTCGCGCTGCAAGGACATTCGTGTAAGGTGATCGCCCGTGAGCTGGGCATCAGCCACCGGACCGTCGAGCTGCATCGCAGCAATCTGCTGGAGAAGCTGGGGATCGCTTCCATCGCTGAGTTCTTACGATTGAAGCGCGGTAACGGTGCCTAGCATCGCCTCTCAACCAGACCCAGGGACGGTCGAGCGGTCGAATATCAGCGCTGCATCCAGCTCGCGTTGGGATTGGCGGGAGGCGGATGATCCGGATGCTGGATAGCATAGGTGATCGCTCCCACGACGATGGCCAGCAGTAAAACGATGGTGAGGTATTTCATCGGTCATGCCACGAACGGATGCTGTGGAATTCAAAATTGTCTGGCTGGCCCTGTTTTCGATCCCGTTGTGCAGGAGCGTAGCCGGGGTCAGGTATCCCAAGGTGGAGTGGCAGCAGCGGGCAACAGCAATCCCGCCTGCAGGATGATGACCCGATCGGCCAAGGTGACGGCTTCCTCAGCATCATGGGTGACGATCAGCGCGGTCAAGCCCAAATGGCGACGCAGCGTTCCCAACTCCGTCCATAGGATCTGTTTGGTAGACCGGTCCAGCCGGCTGAAAGGTTCATCGAGCAGCAATAAACGGGGATGACGGGCCAAGGCGCGGGCCAAGGCCGCCCGCTGCCGCTCGCCGCCGGACAAGGTCTGCGGTCGGCGTTGCGCCCGATGGGCAATCGCGCACAGGTTCAAAATCTGTCGCGTACGTTCCCGCCGCTGCCCCACGCTGGTCCGATCGAACAGCAGCGCCAAGCGGATATTGTTCTCGACGCTGAGATGAGGAAACAGGTGCAAGTCCTGACTGAGGTAGCCGATGTTACGCCGATAAGCCGGGACTCCCGCCATGGATACCCCGTCAAAGGTCAGGCGCCCCTGGTAGGGCAACAAGCCGGCGATGATCTTCAGCAGCGTACTCTTCCCAGCTCCAGAGGGTCCCAGCACGGCGACCGCCTCGCCATCGGCCACGGTCAGATCCAAGGGCCCCAAAACGGGATGGGTCACCGCTTCGAGCCGGAGCTCAGGCATGCTGAAATTGTCCTTGGCCAGCGGATTTTCCACCAGCCAGGAGGCGGATCACCAGCAACAAAGCGAACGCCATGCTCAGCAGGATCAGGGCGCAGGCGATCGCGACTTCGGTCTCGCCGCTGGCGATGTTGAGGAAAACGGCCATAGGCAAAGTTTCGGTATGCAAGCGGGTGGCGCCGGCAACCATCAGGGTCGCGCCAAATTCCCCCAGGGCCCGCGCCCAGCCCAACACGGCCGCACTGAGCAAACCACGCCCCGCCATCGGTATTTCCACCAGCAGGAAGGCCCACAGCGGCGTCAGCCCCAAGGTACCCGCCACCGCCGCATAGTCGGGATCGACCGCCTGGAATGCCGCACGGGCACTGCGTACGATCAAGGGTGTGGCAACATAGGTTTGTGCCAGAATGACGCCAGCGGGAGAAAACAGCAGATGCCAGCCAGCCGCCGCCATCGCACTGCCCACCGGCGCGTCTCGACCCAGCAGAAACAGCAGACCCATACCGGCAACCAGTGGCGGCGTCACCATCGGCAGATCGAGCAGCGTTTCGATCAGGGCTTGGCCGGGAAAGGAGCGTCGGGCCAATAGATAACCCGCCAGCGTCCCGAATAGCAGCGCCAGCGCCAAAGCCAACAGCGAGGTGTACAGCGACAGACGCAGCGCGAACACGGTTTCCTGTTGTTGAAGCGCCAGCCACAGCGCATCGAGCGGCAGATGGCTGGCCAAAGCCAGCAACGCCCCCAGGACGGTCACCGTGATCGCGATCAGACAGCCTCCGGCGAGGAGGAGCAATCCGCTCATGTGGTTGAGGCTTGCCCCTCAGGGGGCCGGCGCTGCAATAGGCAGAAAACCGACTTGGGTGAACGCGGCGATACCCTCTTTCGAGGTCACCCAGGCCACGAACTGGCGCGCACGCTCCGGGGCCTGCGTTGTGGAAAGCACGCCGATGGTGACCTCTTCGGGCTGATAGTACGCCGTCGGAATATCCACGATCGCGATCCGGTCGGCATGTTGTACCGCGGCCGTGCGACTGATGATGCCGGCATCGACATCGCCGTTGACCACATACAGCGTCACCTGCTGATCGGTCGCGCCGCGCGCCACTACATTGGCGCGAATCGCATCGCCCAGACCGGAAGCGTCCAGGATGGATTCAGCGGTGCGCCCCAAAGCCATGGCCTTTGGATCACCCAAAGCCAGGCGACGTCCCGGCGAGGCCAGATCCTCGAAGCGGGTCAGGGTCGCCGCGCGGGCCCGGTTCACGCCGATGACGGCGGTATGGTAAACCAGCGGGTGCACATCGCTGATCAAGCCCTTCTTCGCCAACTGATCGGTGTAGAAACGAGCGCCGGAAATGTACACGTCACCGCGTTGGGTGGTCTCGAAGCGGGTCGTCATCTGACCCATCCCGCCGTATTCGACGAAGACCTGGACCCCGGTTTCACGTTCGAAGCGATCGATCAAGGGTTGGACCGCTTGGCGCAAACCCGCGCCGGAATAGATGAACAGGCTGTCTGCTTGGGCGACAGTCAGCGCGCTGGCCAGCACGACCCAGAGCAGCGCACCAAGGAACGCGGGTTTGAGCATGGGGATGTCCTAATAGACTTCTGAAGCCGATTTGACTCTATATTTCAGCAAGTTGAATAAAGATATCCTTGCTGCAAGCATTGGTTATATTTATTATTATATAACGAATGGCCTGCAAAAGCGCCCACGATTGATCCGGCCAAT
>Ga0116181_1000496_pt1 | contig 35921 bp, 31 predicted proteins | sample AD_UKC075_MetaG_FD_89752 | JGI IMG/M metagenome (GOLD analysis project Ga0116181, IMG submission 89752) | Active sludge microbial communities of municipal wastewater-treating anaerobic digesters from USA - AD_UKC075_MetaG | ecosystem: Engineered > Bioreactor > Anaerobic > Digestate | place: USA... | reverse complement strand
TTGCGCGTTCGCTTGGTCGTCAGGTTCAGGCCCAGGTCGGCTTGCTTCATGGCGATCAGTTTGCTGTCACCTCGCCCCGCCGCCAAGCACATCGGCGACGGATATTTGCAGACCTTCCTTAGGCCCCACAATCCGCATCTGCGCGAACTACCGGAGTAGAAATACCATGCCACATAGCGCTCTCCGATACATTGTCGCCGCCGTAGCCCTATATGCTTGTCTACAGGCCGTTCTGCTGACATTCCAGGTGCAACAGTTTCTCATCGAACCTTACAGCACAGTCGGGTTCATCTCACTCTTGCTTTTTGCAGTCGCGCTTGCTGCCACTTGCATACTTGCGGTTGTGGGCCGCACTGAATTTCACTCCATCGCACTGCTCGTGTGCGTACTTGCGCCACCGTTTTTGGTCTGGGGCATCAGCCGCATAGCCGGTACGCCATTGCTGGAAGCATTCAACCAGGCCATTTGCAACCAAGGCGTTGGCATGTGCTTTCCGCAGGCAGCGTCTTTCCTTTTTATCCTTCCAGTGCTCGCCGCCGTCACGGCCATTTCTCTCGTTGCGGCGGTGCGCATTCAAGCACGGCAAAGTGGGGCCTAACAATTCGCTCAACCGGACGCTACACAGCTTGGCACCGTCCGGGCCTTCATTTCATTCTGGCCCTACCGGCACCAAACTGTTCCGCGCCGGTTAGCTCAAACGTTAGGCGTCAAATTCGAATGACCGACTCCTCCTCTGCGCTGATTGGTGTTCTGCTCACCTCGACCATTGGACTCGGGGCGCTTTGCTACTTGCTCTGGCGGCGCATAGTCGAGATGCGAAGCCAATCTGAACTACAGCGTCGTGAGCATGATGACAAGCGTAGAGAGGCCGTTCAACAGGCAGTCGCTGAAGAGCGCGCCAGAGCAAAGCAAGCGCTTCTCGAGGCGGAAGGCAGGCATGAGGCGGCAATTGAAGAGCAGAAGAAGAGCAACTTCTCGGTTGTCGTACATCCGTTCGTGAATACGGAAGGCCAGAAAGGCATCTTCACCCGCGAAACGAAAGTCGAGATCGGCTACAAGTACCAACTCTTCGTTCAGGGTCTCCCCTGTTTTGAACCGCACGAGATGGTTCTTGAGTCCACCACGCACAAGGAGGTAGACGAGCACATGATCGCCCTCCTGAAGCAAAAGGCTGAACAAGCTGCAGAGTCCGCAGTACTCGCCGGTTCGGGCGGCACTGCCAAGACCGCGATAACTATCGCAAAGGCAGCTCTAAAGGTGCTGCGTTGACGCCTAACATGGAGCTGCAGCCGACGCGCTACGGCGTGCCGCCACTCGCGGCTGGCAATGAGCTTCGCCCATTTTGTGCCAGCCGCTCCTGTCGTCACGCCGCAGCGCGCGGCTGAGCTCTACTACAAGGGCATCCCTAAAAGTCAACTCAAAAGCATTTCCCGGCGAATCGCGCAGCGATTCACCTCGATTGCCAACCAGTCGCCACCAGCGATTCAACAGCGCATTCAGGAGCAAGGTGCGGACTGCAACACTACAACCGGCCTCTGATGCAGCATCCAGTGCTGCGGGCCCTGATGAAAAAGACGCGCGCGGGGGGCTCCATTCGTTAGTCGCGGTCGTTGTCGCCAACGCCGCCATGAGCTATTCGAGCACTCCCCGCGCAGGTCCAACCTTGGTCCATCAACGCAGGCATCACGCGGTGGCAGGAAATCCGTTCAGTTCGGAAGGCTCCCGGGGGTTGCGGTTCGGTGGATCGGTTCGTCGCTGCGCGTCAAGCCGGCGTGAACGCCTCGCCCTTGGCCAGCATCGCCCAGGCCATGCGCGCGTTCTTCGCCGCGATCGCCACCACTGCCTTCCAGTACCCGCGCCGCTCGGCCAGCGCCTGCGCCCAGCGGCTGATGCGGTCGTGCTTGCCACCGGCCGCGGCCAGCGCCGCTCTGGCGCCCAGGATCAGCAGCGTGCGCAAGTAACTGTCGCCGGCCTTGGTGATGTGACCGAGCCGGTTCTTGCCGCCCGAGCTGTATTGCCCTGGCACCAGCCCCAGCCAGGCCGCCACCTGCCGGCCGCTGGCGAAGTCATGGCCATTGCCGATGGCCGCCAGCAGCGCGCTGGCCGTCGTCGGGCCAATCCCAGGCATGCCCATCAGTCGCTGGCTGCGCTCGTCGGCCTGCGCCATCAGCCGGATGTGCTGGTCGTAGGCGGCGATCTGTTCGTCCAGCCGGCGGATCTCGGCCAGCAGATCCATACATGCGGTCTGCGCCCACTGCGGCAGGGCTTCGGCGCGGGTGGCGGCTTCCAGGCGAACCGTCTTGGCCTTCAGCGGCATCACCTGGCCGAACTCGCTGAGCACGCCGCGCAGCCGGTTGATGGTGGCCGTGCGCCCGGCCACCAGGCCTTGGCGCACGGTGTGCACCGCCAGCCGTGCCTGCGCCAGTTCGGTCTTCACCGGCACGAACCGCATGTTGGGCCGCTGCACCGCTTCGCAGATCGCCGCGGCATCGGCCTTGTCGTTCTTGCCGCGCTTGCCGCTCAAGCGGTACGGCACGACGAACTGCGGCGCCATCAGCCGCACGGTGTGGCCGAAGGCCATGAACTGCCGCGCCCAGTGGTGCGCGCCCGAACAGGCTTCTATGCCGATGGTGCATGGCGGCAGCTTGGCGACCATCTCCAGCAACTGATCGCGCCGCACCGCTGGCCGCACCAGCCGCGCCTTGCCAGCATCATCGACGCCGTGCAGGGCAAACACGTTCTTGGCCAGATCGATCCCGACAAACACAATCGTCACAGGCGTCTCCTTGCGGAAGGCTGAGTTGAAGATGAGATTTCGAAACCCCATCGTCAGGTATGCCGGCTCGGGATACCAGCGGGGTTACCGCGGTGCACCGGGTGCGCGGGGGGATGCCCCTTTCATTCGTTAGGCCTCAGGAGTCAACCTTTGCGCGCGCTCGAACTCAAGGTTCCACCACTTCTGCTCACCGCGGCATTCCTCGCGGTCATCGTTGTGGCAAGCCGTCTGCTGCCGGGCGCTGCGCTCTCGTTCCAGTACAACAAGTCGGCCGCTCTTGTCCTCTTGGTGGCGGGCCTGGCGGTACTCCTCGGCGCAGCTCTGCAGTTCCGAATGCTGCGCACCACACTCGACCCCAGAACCCCAGGCAAAGCCAGCCAGTTCGTTGCACGCGGCCTCTATCGCGTCAGCCGAAACCCCATGTACCTGGGCATGGCACTTCTACTCCTCGCAGTAGCTGTGTGGGCTTCCAATGCGGTCGCCTATGCGCTTGTCCTGGCTTTCTGCGTATACCTAACCGAACTACAAATCAAGCCTGAGGAGCGCGCCCTTGAGTCGCTCTTTGGCGCAGATTATCTGGCTTACAAGGCTAGGGTTCGGCGTTGGGTCTGAGGCCGCCCAGTTACAGGAGCGACTACACATGGAAGTCCGTCTCAGGTAACCACTTGGCCAAAGCAACGGCACTCCCGGCCCTGTCGCCAAGCGAGTGCTGAACTTCATGCGGCGTCACTGAAGGTATGCACAAGTCGTCGCTTGCGCGAGTGAAGCTAACCCTCAGGACTCCGGGTCGAACATGATCTCGCGCACCTCCTGCGCGCAGCGGCAGCTGGCGGCGATGCGGGCGGCCCAGGCCAGGGCGTCGGCGCGGGTGGGCACCTCGATGACCGAGAAGCCGCCGACCACGGCCTTGGTCTCGGGCACCGGCCCGGGCGTCACGCTGCCGTCGGTGGCCACGATGCTGGCCTGCTGGCGCAGGATGCCGCCGCCGAAGATCCACACGCCCGCGGCCTTGGCCTGGCGCACCACGGCATGCGATGCCTCGCCAACGGCCGGCCAGTCGGCGTCGGGGATGTGGGCCATCGCGCCATCGTCGAAGCTGATCAGGTAGCGCGGCATGGTGAAGCTCCTCGGTCTGGGGTGAACCGCCGGTCGGCGGGCAGCCCCGATGGTGCAACATCCGCGTCCGCGCCCTGGCGCCGCCACCGAGGAGACGTCCCCATGCTCGAAGGCTCCTGCCACTGCGGTGCCGTCCGCTGGACCTGGAAACATGCCGCGCTGCCCGAGGGCGCCACGGCCTGCAACTGCACCGTGTGCCGGCGCTACGGCGTGCTGTGGATCTACGACCACGAGGACGAAGGCATCACGGTGAGCGGCCCCACCCGCGCCTATGTGCGCGGCCGGGCGGTCGAGTTCCACTTCTGCCCCACCTGCGGCTGCGTCGCCTTCTGGCGCGGCCGGCAGACCGAGGCCGACGGCCGGCGGCGCATCGCGGTGAACCTGCGGCTGACCGAGCCCGGGCCGGTGGCGGCCATCCCCATCGACCACTTCGACGGGCTGGACCGCTTCGAGGACCTGCCGCGCGACGGCAGGTGCGTGGCCGACCTGTGGGCCTGAGCCCGGCACGCCGCGCGGCGTGTCACGATCGGGGCCCAGACCCGTGATTGGCCGGCTGCACGCCGACCACCGCGCCCGCCGATTCCTCCACCACCGTTGTCCCCATGAACACCATCCACTTCGTCGCGATGCTGACCGTGCTGCAGTACATCTTCTTCGGCGCCCTGGTCGGCCAGGCGCGTGGCCGGTACGGCGTGCAGGCGCCGGCGGTCACCGGCAACGAGCACTTCGAGCGGATGTACCGCGTGCAGATGAACACGCTGGAACTGCTGGTGGCCTTCATCCCGGCGCTGTATGCCGCGGGCTGGTACTGGCCGTCGTGGGCCGTGGCCATCGGCGGCGGGGTGTTCATCGTCGGGCGCTTCATCTACTGGCGCGCCTATGTCAGTGACCCGGCCCGCCGCGCCCTGGGCTTCGTGCTGAGCATCGCGCCGACCATCGTGCTGGCGCTGGCCGGCATCGCCGGGGCGGTGCGCGCCGTCGCCATGCGCTGAGCATGCGGCGCGGCGCCCTGGCCAGGCCCCACCTGGCGCTGGCCTTGCTGACCTTGACCGGAGCCGCCATGGCCATCGACCTTGCCCCGCTGTGGGACTTCAACCGCCCCGACGAGAGCGAGCGCCGCCTGCAGGCCGCGCTGGCCACGGCCCAGGGCGACGACGCCCTGGTGCTGCGCACCCAGATCGCCCGCACCCACGGCCTGCGGCGTGATTTCGACACCGCCCGCCGACTGCTGGGCGAGATGGAGCCCGCGCTGGCCACGGCCGGGCCCGAGGTACAGGCCCGGCATGCGCTGGAGCTGGGCCGCAGCTGGGTGTCGGCCACGCATGCGCCCGGTCAGCTGACCCCCGAGGCCAAGGCGCTAGCGACCCAGGCCTACGACCGCGCCCTGGCCGTGGCGAAGGCGGCGCGGCTGGACGGCCTGGCGATCGACGCCATCCACATGCGCGCCTTCATCGACACCGCACCCACCGACCAGCTGCGCTGGGGGCAGGAGGCGCTGCAGATCGCGCTGGCGTCCGACCAGCCCGCCGCCCGGCGCTGGGAGGGCTCGATCCGCAACAACATCGGCGTGGCGCTGAACCAGCTGGGCCGCCACGACGAGGCCCTGGCCCAGCTTCAGCAGACGCTGGCGCTGCGCGAGCGCACCGGCAGCGCCGAGGCGGTGCACGTGGCGCGCTGGATGGTGGCGCACACGCTGCGGCTGCTGGGCCGCGTGGACGAGGCGCTGGCCCTGCAGCTGGACCTTGCCCGTGCGGGCGACGCCACCGGCCAGCCCGACCCGTCTGTGTTCGAGGAGCTGGAGGCGCTGTACCGCGCCCGGGGCGAGAACGATCTGGCAAGCCGCTGGGCCGCGCGCCGCAGCGCCGCAGCCGGCCGCTGACCGCCGCGTAAGATCCCCACGACGTCGCCACCTGTCCCCTGCGCCAGGGCCCCGCCGGGCCCGGCGTCCGTTGCCGCCCCGGCAGCCAGAGCCCGAGAGCCCCCACCGATGCCCCGTAGCCGCCTGCCCCGCGCCGCCGCCGCCGTGCCCCACCGCCCCGCCGTGCTCGCGCCTGTCGCGCTGGCGGCCTGCGCATGGCTGCTGAGTGCCTGCAGCACGCTGGAACAGCAAGCCAACCCGGGCGCCGCGGCGCCGGGCACGCCGGCCGCACCAACGGCAGCCGCCCGACCGGCCGGCCCCGCGCCGGCCGCGTCGGCGGCCACGCCTGCCGGCGGCGCCGCCGCAGCGCCGGCACCGGCACCGGGCCAGCCGCCGCCGTTCGCCACCGTCATCAAGGACGCCAAGCCCACGCACGGCCTGTTCAGCGTCTGGCAGAAGGACGAGCGGGTGTGGATCGAGCTCAAGCCCGAGGACTTCGACAAGCCCTTCTTCCTGAGCCCCAAGCTGCGCACCGGCATCGGCGAGGCGGGGCTGTACGGCGGGCTGATGGTGCGGGCGCCGACGCTGGTGCAGTTCCGCCGCCAGCACAACGTGGTGCAGCTGGTGGCCCTCAACCAGCAGCAGATCGCCCGCGCCGGCACGCCCGAGGCCCGGGCGGTGGCCGCGGCCATCTCGCCCAGCCTGCTGGCGGCGGGCCCGGTGGCCAGCGCGCCCCACCCCGACCGCAAGGCGGTGCTGGTCGACCTGAGCGCCATGCTGATGAACGACCTGCTGGGCGTGGGCGCGCACCTGCAGCGCACCTACCGCCAGAACTACGCGCTGGACGTGCGCAACTCGGCCGTCACCGGCGTGCGCGGCCAGCCCGGCCTGCTGGTGCTGGAGACCAACAACCACTTCGCCACCGCCAGCATCGCCCTGCCCCAGCCCGGCACGCCGCCGGGCGCGCCGGTGCCCACCGTGCCGGGCGGCCTGCCCGATGCGCGCAGCCTGTTCGTGGGGATGCACTTCTCGCTGCTGCAACTGCCCGAGCAGCCGATGCCGGCGCGCCGCGCCGACCCGCGCATCGGCCACTTCCAGGTCGCAACAGACGACTTCAGCGACGACCTGCTGCGCAGCCCGCGCCAGCGCTTCGTGGCGCGCTGGCGGCTGGAGCAGAAGGACCCGGCCGCCGCGCTGTCCGAGCCGGTCAAGCCCATCACCTTCTGGCTGGACCGCAACATCCCGCTGAAGTACCGCGCCACCATCACCGCCGGCGTGCTGGCCTGGAACAAGGCCTTCGAGCGCATCGGCTTCAAGGACGCCATCGTCGTCAAGCAGCAGGCCGACGACGCCGACTTCGACACGCTGGACGCCGGCATCGCCTCGCTGCGCTGGATGGCCAACCGCGAGCCCTCGTTCGGCGCCATCGGCCCCAGCCATGCCGACCCGCGCAGCGGCGAGATCCTGGACGCCGACATCGGCATCGAATCGCTGAGCTCGCGCAACCTGCGCAACCTGCGCGCCCGCGTGCTGGGCGGCACCGGCAGCGCCGCCGCCGCACAGGACTGGGCCGAGCTGCTGCAGGTGGCCAGCCCGCCCACGGCCGACATGCTGGCGCAGGGCGTGGGCCACGACCCGCTGCAGTGCCGCCATGCCGACCATGCGGCCGAGCAGGTGGGCTATGCGCTGGACGTGCTGGCCGCCCGCGGCGACATCGACCCCGACGGCCCCGAGGCCGAGGCCTTCGTGCAGGCCTACCTGCTGGACACCACCATGCACGAGGTGGGCCACACGCTGGGCCTGCGGCACAACTTCCGGGCCTCGCAGGCGGTCAGCGCCGCCCGCGTGGCCGACCCCGACTTCACCCGCCAGGAGGCCTTCACCGGCAGCGTCATGGAGTACGCCGCGGTGAACCTGCCACGCCCTGGCGAGCCGGTGCCCGCGCCCTTCCAGACCACCCTGGGCGCCTACGACTATTGGGCCATCGAATACGCCTACAAGCCCATCGCGCCGGCGCAGGAGAAGGCCGAACTGGCCCGCATCGCCGCGCGCAGCGGCGAGCCGGCGCTGGCCTTCGGCACCGACGAGGACAACTTCCTCGGCATCGACCCGGACGCGCTGCAGTTCGACCTGGGCGACGACATGCTGGCCTTCGCGGCGCGGCGCTTCGACATCGTGCGTGACCTGTTCCAGCGCCAGGAGACCCGCGCGCTGAACCCGGGCGAGGACTATGCCGGCCTGCGCCGGGCGCTGGCCTTCGCGGTGCGCGACGCCGGCCGCGCCGCCGGCGTGCTGCTGCGCCAGATGGGCGGCGTGCGCACGCTGCGCGACTTTCCCAACACCGGGCGCGACCCGCTGCAGCCGCTGCCGGCGGCGGCCCAGCGGGCGGCGCTGCAGCTGCTGTCGCAGCGGGTGCTGGCGGCCGATGCCCTGGTCGTCAGCCCCGCGCTGCAGCGGCGGCTGGCGCCCGACTTCTTCGAGCGCGGCGAGCAGCTGGCCACGCCCACGGAATACCCGCTGGCGCAGACGGTGCTGGACCTGCAGCGCGCCATCCTCAACCGCCTGATGAGCGACGCCCTGGCCGCCCGCGTGCTCGACAGCGAGACCAAGTTCAGCACGCCGGCCCAGGCCCTGCGCCTGGGCGAGCTGTACGACCAGCTGGAAGCCGACATCTGGAGCGAGCTGGCCACCGGCAGCGACATCCCGCAGCCGCGGCGCGAGCTGCAGCGCGAGCACGTGAGCCGCCTGGCCGCCCTGGTGCTGCGCCCGGCCACGATGACCCGCAGCGATGCCCGCGCCCTGCTGCGCACCCGCAGCGCGGCCCTGGCGCTGAAGCTGGAGCGCGCCGCCCAGCGCAAGGGCCTGAGCACCGAGGCGCAGGCCCACCTGGTCGACAACGCCGAGACGCTGCGCAGCGCGCTGGCCGCGCCGCTGCAGCGCGCAGGCGGCTGAGTCAGCGCCCGGTCAAACGCCGCCGGGCGCCGCGCGGCGGGCGTGGTCCAGCCACTGCGCCAGGCTGGCCGCCAAGTCGCCCTGGCTGAAGCTGCAGCTCTCCTCGCTGAACAGCGCGCTGGCTTCCAGCGGCGCCAGCAGCTGCTCCAGCACCGCGGCATAGCGCGGCGGCAGGCCGGGCCAGGCCGCGGCGGCGGTGCGCCACTGCACGGCCAGCGCGGTGGCACCCAGCTGCCCGGCGCGCCAGGCGGTGATGGAAGCGGCCAGGTCGTCGGCGCGGCTCATGCGGTGGTCTCCAGGTCACGCCCCAGCCAGGCGGCGCCGCGCACGCCCGAGGCATCGCCATGCAGCGCCGGCAGCAGGCGGGTGCGCACCGGCTCGCGCACGCCGCCCGAGAAGATCCAACGGCCCCACAGCGCCGGCACCGCGGTGTAGGTGGCGGCCATGCGCGACAGCCCGCCGCCCAGCACGATCACGTCCGGGTCGAGCAGGTTGATCACGCCGGCCAGCGCCCGCGCCAGGCGCTGGTCCCAGCGCGCCAGCGTCGCGGCACAGGCGGCATCGCCATCGGCCGCGCGTTGTGCGATCTGCAGTGCCGTGAGCGCACCGCCATGCAGGCGGGCGTGGTCGGCGGCGATGCCGGGGCCGCTGCACAGGGTCTCGATGCAACCGGCCTGGCCGCAGTAGCAGGCCAGGCGCGGCTCGTCGGCGTCGGCCCAGGGCAGCGGGTTGTGGCCCCATTCGCCGGCCAGGCGGTTGGGCCCGGTCAGCACCTGTCCACCCACGGCGATGCCGGCGCCGCAGCCGGTGCCCAGGATGGCGGCGAACACCACCGGCGCGCCGCGGCCGGCGCCGTCGGTGGCCTCGGACAGCGCCAGGCAGTTCGCGTCATTGCCAAACGCCACCGGTTGGCCCAGGCGGGCCTGCAGGTCACGCTGCAGCGGCCGGGCGTTCAGGCAGGTGGTGTTGGCGTTTTTCACCAGGCCCTCGGCGCTGAGGCTGCCTGGTCCGCCGATGCCCACCGTGGCCGCACAGCCCGCCGCCGTGGCGGCCGCTCGCCCCTGCTGCACCAGGGCGCAGACGGCATCGAGCATCGCGTCGTAGCCCTGGGCGCTGGGCGTGGCGATGCGCTGGCGCCAGCGCTCGGCGCCGGTGGCGTCCAGCGCCACCGCCTCGGTCTTGGTGCCGCCCAGGTCGACGCCGATGGCCCAGGCCGGGCTCACAGCGGCTCGGTGCGCCGCAGCAGCCAGGCCAGTGCGTCGGCATCCGACGCGGCGCTCAGGCGCGGCGCCAGGCGTTCACGCACGGTGGCGTGGTAGCCGTTGAGCCAGGCGATCTCGTCCGGGCGCAGCAGCGCGGGCTCGATGCAGCGGGCGTCGATGGGGCAGAGCGTCAGCGTCTCGAAGGCCAGCATCTCGCCGAAGGCGCCGTTCTCGGCCGTGGCCACCGGCACGTTGAGCAGCAGGTTCTCGATGCGGATGCCCCACTGGCCGGGCCGGTACACGCCCGGCTCGTCGCTGGTGATCATGCCGGGCTCCATCGCCATGTGGGGCTCGGGCACGGCCTTGCTGATGGTCTGCGGGCCCTCGTGCACGTTCAGGAAGTAGCCCACGCCGTGGCCGGTGCCATGGCCGAAGTCCAGGCCGTCGGCCCACAGCGGCGCCCGCGCCAAGGTGTCGAGAAAGGGGCTGAGCGTGCCGCGCGGAAAGGTGGCGCGCGCCAGGTTCATCATGCCCTGCAGCACCCGCGTGAAGTCACGCTTGTGGGCGGCGGTGATGGTGCCCACCGGCCACACGCGGGTGATGTCGGTGGTGCCGCCCACGTACTGGCCGCCGCTGTCGATCAGCAGCAGGCCGTCGCCGTCGAGCCAGGCATACGACTCTGGCGTGGCACGGTAGTGCGGCAGCGCGCCGTTGGCATTGAAGCCGGCGATGGTGGAAAAGCTCAGGCCGACGAAGCCGGGCAGCTTCGCCCGCTCGGCGCTGAGCTTCTCGTCGATGGTGAGTTCGCTGATGCGCTCACCCCGGGCCAGTGCCGCCTCGAACCAGGCGTAGAAGCGGCACATTGCCACGCCGTCGTCGACCATCGTCTGGCGCACGAAGGCGGCCTCGGCGGCCGTCTTGCGGCTCTTGAACAGGGTGCTGGGGTTGATGGCCTCGACCACCTTCACGCCCGCCGCCACCTGCTGGCGCAGGCCCAGGGTGATGCGGCGCGGGTCGACCAGCAGCACGCTGCCCGACGGCAGCGCCTGCAGCGCCGGCCCGGCCTGGGCGTAGTCGGCCAGGCGCAGGCCGTCGGCCGCCAGCTGCTGCGCCAGGTCGGCCGGCACCTTGCCGGCGCCGACGAACAGCGTGGCGCCGGTCAGGTCGACCAGCAGGTGGGCCAGGAAGACCGGGTTGTACTCGACGTCGGTGCCGCGCAGGCTGGTGATCCAGGCCACGTCGTCGACGGTGGACACGACATGGTGCGTGGCGCCGCTGCGGGCCATGGCCTGGCGCACGCGGGCCAGGCGCTCGGCACGCGGCACATCGGCCTGCGGCGCAGCATGGGCGTCGATGCGGCCCGCCGGCAGCGCCGGGCGGTCGGGCCAGGCGTCGGCCAGCAGGTCGGCATCGGTCTTCAGCGTGACGCCGGCGGCGTCCAGCGCGCTGCGCAGCAGTTGCGCAGCGGCCAGGCCCAGCACGGCACCGTCGACCGCCACCGTGCCGCCGCGCGGCGTGTGCTCGGCCAGCCAGCCGATGTGGTGCGTGGCCGCGCCGGTGGGGATCTTCACCAGGTCGATGCCGCTGCCCAGCAGCTGGGCCTCGGCCTGCTGCCAGTAGCGGCTGTCGGCGAACAGCGCCGCGCGGTCCGCCGTGATGACCAGGGTGCCCATCGAGCCAGTGAAGCCCGACAGCCATTCGCGGCCCTGCCAGTGGCCGGGCAGGTATTCGGACAGGTGCGGGTCGGCACTGGGCACCAGCAGCGCGTGCGCGCCATGCCGGGCCAGGGCCTGCCGCACCGCGGCGATGCGGTCGCGGACCGGGTTGACGCGGGTGTCCATCGTGGCTCCCTTGACTTGGATCGCGGGATTCTAGGTTTGTGTCCAGGGCATGAACTGCCAGGGGCTTGCAGGGCTGATCGACCGACCGCACGTGCCGCCCCGCCTACAATCGACAGCGTCAGGGCGCCACCAGTCACGCCCTCGCAGTCGATTCCGACCTCCGATCCGAACTGTCCGCCTTCCCGACTGGGGCCCTTGGCAACAAGCGGCTGCAGGCTGACCGCGATCCGCCCCACCCTCAACCGGGGCGCTCCAACTCCATGAAATTCACCGATCTCGGCCTTGCCGAGCCGCTGCTGCGCGCCATTGCCGACCAGGGCTACGACACGCCCACCCCGATCCAGGCGCAGGCCATTCCCGCCGTGCTGCAAGGCGGCGACCTGCTGGCCGGCGCGCAGACCGGCACCGGCAAGACCGCCGGCTTCACGCTGCCGATGCTGCAGCGCCTGTCCAGCGAGCCGGCGAAGAAGGACGCCAAGGGTCGCATCGTCATCCGTGCCCTGATCCTGACACCCACCCGCGAGCTGGCGGCGCAGGTCGAGGAAAGCGTGCGCACCTACGGCAAGTACCTCAAGCTCACCAGCATGGTGATGTTCGGCGGCGTGGGCATGCAGCCGCAGATCAACGCGCTGCGCCGCGGCGTCGACATCCTGGTGGCCACGCCCGGCCGCCTGCTCGACCACCACCAGCAGGGCACGCTGGACCTGAGCCACGTGCAGATCTTCGTGCTCGACGAAGCCGACCGCATGCTGGACATGGGCTTCATCCACGACATCAAGAAGGTGCTGGCCATCGTGCCGGCCAAGAAGCAGAGCCTGCTGTTCTCGGCCACCTTCAGCGACGAGATCAAGACCCTGGCCGACCGGCTGCTGAACAGCCCGGCGCTGATCGAGGTCGCCCGGCGCAACCAGACCAACGAGTCCATCGCGCAGAAGGTGCACCCGGTGGGCCGCGAGAAGAAGAAGGCGCTGCTGAGCCACCTGATCAAGACCGGCGACTGGCACCAGGTGCTGGTGTTCACGCGCATGAAGCACGGCGCCAACCGGCTGGCCGAATTCCTCAACGACGAAGGCATCAGCGCGATGGCGATCCACGGCAACAAGAGCCAGGGCGCACGCACCAAGGCGCTGGCCGACTTCAAGAGCGGCGACCTGCAGGTGCTGGTGGCCACCGACATCGCCGCCCGCGGCATCGACATCGACCAGCTGCCGCACGTCGTCAACTTCGAGCTGCCCAACGTGCCCGAGGACTATGTGCACCGCATCGGCCGCACCGGCCGTGCCGGCGCCCAGGGCGAGGCGGTCAGCCTGGTCTGCCTGGACGAGGAGATCTTCCTGCGCGACATCGAGAAGCTGATCAAGCGCCAGATCCCCAGCGAGGTGATCCCGGGCTTCGAGGCGCCGTCCGGTGAACGCGCCGAGCCCATCGTGCTGGGCCGCATGACCATCGGCGTGGGCGGCACGCGCCGCAATGCCGGCGGCGGCTTCGGTGGCGGCCGGCCGGGTGGCGGCGGTGGCGGTGGTGGCGGCCGTCGTGACGGCGGCGGCCGACCGGCAGCCGGCGGTGGCCGACCGGCCGGTGGCGGCGGCGGCGGCGGCAACGGCGGCGGTCGTCCCGCGTCGGCCGGCGGCCGGCCCGCAGGTGGCGGCGGTGGTGGTGGCCGCCCGGCGGGTGGCGGTGGCTTCGGCGGCGCCCGGCCTGCCGGCGGTGGCGGTGGCGGCGGTGGCCGCCCCGGCAACCGCCCTGGCGGCCCGAAGCGCTGACCACGGCAGGCGCGCGCAGCACCGTGGCCGGCTCGCCATCCGCCCGCGTCGCCGTGGCCGGTGCCACCGGCCTGGTCGGCCGGGCGCTGCTGGCACGGTTGGCGGTTGATGCGCGGGTCGGCCCCGTCACCGCACTCGTGCGCCGGCCCGGCGGGCTGCCGGCGGCGGTGCAGCCGCTGGTCGTCGACTGGACCCGGCCCGGCCTGGACGCGACGCTGCCGTCCATCGATTGGGCCTTCTGCGCGCTGGGCACCACGATCAAGGTCGCCGGCTCGCAGGCCGCGTTCCGCGCGGTGGATGTCGATGCCGTGCTGGCCTTCGCGGCCGCGGCACGTGCCGCCGGTGCCAACCGTTTCGGCCTGGTCTCGGCGATGGGCGCCGATGCGCGCTCCAGCGTCTTCTACAACCGCTGCAAGGGCGAGGTGGAACAGGCGCTGACGGCACAAGACTGGCCGCGGCTGGTGATTGCCCGGCCGTCGCTGCTGCTGGGCGAGCGCACCGCGCTGGGCCAGCCGCAGCGGCCGGCCGAGGCACTGGCGCAGCGGCTGATGCCGGCCGTCGGCTGGCTGATCCCGAAGGCCCTGCGGCCGATCAGCGCCGACGCCGTGGCCACCGCGCTGGCCGAGGCGGTGGCGGCGCCCGGCGAGCCGCTGCAGATCCTGCCGTCCGACGCGCTGCAGGCGCTGGCCGAGTGCAGCCTGAAGCGCTGAGCCGCGCCGGACCTCAGCGCCCGGCGCAGACCGGGCAGGCGTTCTGCCGCGGCAATCGGATCTCTGTCCACTCCATGCGCCGCGCATCGAGCATCTGCAGCCGGCCGGCCAGCGAGGTGCCGGTGCCCGCCAGCAGCTTCAGCGCCTCGGCCGCCTGCAGGCTGCCGATGATGCCCACCAGCGGCGCGAACACACCCATGGTCGCGCAGCGCACCTCCTCGAAGGTGCTCTCCTGCGGAAACAGGCAGGCATAACACGGCGCCTCGGCGTCCCGCACGTCGTACACGCTGATCTGGCCGTCGAAGCCGATCGCCGCGCCCGACACCAGCGGCTTGCGCGCCGCCACGCAGGCGGCATTGACCGCATGCCGCGTCTGGAAGTTGTCGCTGCAATCCAGCACCACGTCGGCGCGGGCCACCGCCTCGGCCAGCCAGGCAGCATCGGCGCGGTGGATCACCGCGTCGACCACCACGTCGGGGTTGATCGCGGCAATCGTCTGCTTCGCCGACTCCGCTTTGGGCTGGCCGACCCGCGAGAGGTTGTGCGCGATCTGGCGCTGCAGGTTGGTCACGTCCACCGTGTCGTGGTCGACCAGCGTGATGCGGCCGACGCCGGCCGTGCCCAGGTACAACGCCACCGGCGAGCCCAGGCCACCGGCGCCGATCACCAGCGCGTGGCCGTCGAGGATGCGCTGCTGGCCCTCGACGCCGATCTCGTCAAGCAGGATGTGGCGGGAATAGCGCAGCAGCTGGTCGTCGTCCATCAGGCGAGCATAGCCGCGCCCGCGGGCAAGTCGATCAGCGCGGCTTTCAGTCCAGCGCGTCGGTCTTGCCGCTGTTGACGTCGAGCCAGTTGACCTTCACGTTCGCCCCCTGGCGCACCAGGTCGACGTTCTGGCCCTCGAACTTGCCGTCGGCCCCAGCGCCCACCTGCCACAGCGTGGCGGTGCGGTCGCCACGCTCCAGGCGGATGGTCGCCGGGTCGCTGGCGACCGCGGGCCTTGGCGACGGCCGCCTTGTAGACGGTGTCGAGCTGGCGATCGCGCGCGGCCAGGCCGGCATCGGCGCCGATTGCCTGCTCGACCTTGCCCTGGGCCTTGGCGCAGTTGAAGGTGGGGCCGTCGGCGGCCTGGGCGGCGGCAGCCAGCAAGAGGAGCACGGCGGCGGCGGCGAGTCGGGAAGGGGTGTGCATGTCGATGGTCAGATCCATGGAAAGCTTGTCACCAGATGCGCACGCGGTCGGCCGGCTTGCGCCACATCGCATCGCCGGGCCGGGTGCCGAAGGCCCGGTGGAAGGCGTCGAGGTTCATCAACGGCGCATCGCCGCGCACCACGCTGTTGCCGTGCACGTCGGAGGCGGCCAGCACGCGGATGCGCTCCTCGCGGGCCTTGTCGACCCAGAGCTGGGCGCAGGCGACCAAGCAGCGCTGGTCGGTGCTCAGGCCGTCGATCTTCGGCTGCGGCTTGCCCTTCAGGGCACGGTGCAGCGCGGCATGGGCCAGCGTCAGGCCGCCCAGGTCAGCGGGGCCGTTGGCGCGCACGGCCTCGTCCAGGTCGGCGTGGATCGGCTGCAGGCCGGCGGCGTCGCGCCGTGGCATGTCCAGCGCGGCGCGGTAGTAGCCGCCCACCTGCTGCGCCGGACTGCCCTTGGCCGCCTGGCCCCGGCTGGCCTTGACGGCCCATTGCTGCAGCTGCGCGTCCAGATTCGCACCCAGCATCGAGAACCCGCCGATGTCGGATTCGGCATCGGGAATCGTCAGCCGCTTGAGCCAGCTGCCATTGGCATGGGCATGGAAGTCCTGGCGCGGATCGACGCTGCGGTCCATGTGGCTGGCCGAGTAACCGATCGGCCCGGTGGGCGCCTGCGCACTGGCCTGGACCGGCCGGTGGATCACGCCTGCCACCCCGGGCGGGGCAGCCACGGCGGCAACAGCGCAGAGTGCAAACAGGACAGCGGCGACGGGTGCGTGCATGGCAATGTTGACTGTGGGGGAATCATCAAGATTCCCTCACAGCCCCAGCATCGGCACCATTCCCTGAACCGCAACGGGCCTGCGCAGCGCAGGCATGAAGAAGCCCGCCGAAGCGGGCTTGTGCGGCGCGCCGGACGCTCAGCGCTTGTCGGCGTCGACCTCAGCCTTGCGCTCGCTCTGCGTCTTGCTGACCGCCACCGGCTTGCCCTTGAGCTGGTTCAGCGCCTGCACCAGCGGAAAGTCCTCGGCGCTGCCGAACTCGGGCAGCGGCTTGGGCGCTTCCTTGGTCTTGGCCGACAGCTCTTCGAGCTTCTTGCGCGCTTCCTCGCGCGCCTTCTCGCGGGCCTCGTCCTTCTTCTCGTCGGCGCCGCCCAGGTGCTTCTCCAGGTCGGCCTCGCGCATGCGCAGCGCGGCGAAGACGTTGCCCTCGGCGGTCTCGTCGAGCCAGACGTCGGGAACGATGCCCTTGGCCTGGATGCTGCGTCCGCTGGGCGTGTAGTAGCGGGCGGTGGTGATCTTCAGCGCGGTGTCGGCCGACAGCGGGCGCACGGTCTGCACCGAGCCCTTGCCGAAGGTCTGCGCGCCCATCACGGTGGCGCGCTTGTGGTCCTGCAGCGCGCCGGCCACGATCTCGCTGGCGCTGGCCGAGCCTTCGTTGACCAGCACCACCAGCGGCACGGTCTTCAGCGCGGCGGGCAGGCGCTTGAGCGGGTCGCCATTGCCGCGGCGCACGTAGAACTCGGGCGAGGCCTTGAAGGTGGCGCGGCTCTCGGCGATCTGGCCGTTGGTGCTGACCACCACCACGTCGGTGGGCAGGAAGGCCGCCGACAGCGCCACCGCGCCTTCGAGCAGGCCGCCGGGGTCGTTGCGCAGGTCCAGCACCAGGCCCTTGATGTTCGGGTCGGCCTTGTACAGCTCCTCGACCTTGCGGGCGAAGTCGTCGACGGTGCGGTCCTGGAACTGGCTGACGCGCACCCAGGCATAGCCCGGCTCGACCATCTTCGCGCGCACGCTCTGCACGCGGATCTCCTCCCGCACGATGGTCACCGGGAAGCTGCGGTTCTCGGCCTTGCGGAAGATGGTCAGCTGCACCTTGGTGGCCGGCTCGCCGCGCATGCGCTTGACGGCCTGGTCCATGCTCAGGCCCTTGACCGCCGTGTCGTCGATGCGGGTGATCAGGTCGCCCGGCTTCAGCCCGGCGCGGAAGGCCGGTGAGCCCTCGATCGGCGAGACCACCTTGACCAGGCCGTCCTCCATGCCGATCTCGATGCCCACGCCGACGAACTTGCCCGTCGTGCCCTCGCGGAATTCCTTCAGCGTCTTCTTGTCGAAGTACACCGAGTGCGGGTCGAGCCCGGCCACCATGCCGCTGATCGCGTCGGAGATGAGCTTCTTCTCGTCGACCGGCTCGACGTAGTCGCTCTTGACCATGCCGAACACCGCCGCCAGCTGCTGCAGTTCCTCCAGCGGCAGCGGCGACAGCGCGTTGCGCGCGAAGGCCTGCAGCTGCATCGTGGTCAGCGCGCCGGCAACGGCACCCACGGCCAGCAGGCCCGCCACCTTGAATTTGCCCGTCATGTGCCCGCCTTGGGCCTGGATGGCCCGCCTTACCAGAGAAAGATGGTCCAGTATAGGGCGCCCGTTTTGCTGCAGTGTGCACGCCGGACGTGAAAGTCGCCCCGCTTCCGGGGCCTTCATCGGGGCTTCAGCTCGGCGGAGTCAGACGCCCAGCCGGTCGGCCAGCTCGGCCAGGCTGGCCACCACGTGCTGCGGCGTGCGTGCCGGCAGGCCGGTGTCGGGCCCGCCCGGGCGGCGCACCCAGGCCGCCTGCAGGCCGGCGTCGAGCGCGCCGTCGACGTCCAGTGCCGCGTCGTCGCCCACGTGCAGCGTGGCGTCGGCGGCCGAACCAGCGCGTGCGCAGGCCGCCGCAAAGGCCGCCGGCGCGGGCTTGGCCAGGCCCAGGTCGCGGGCGCTGACGGTGGCGCGGAAGTGCAGGCCCAGGCCGGGCACCCGCTGCACGTCGGCGTTGCCGTTGGTCAGCGCCACCACCGGCCAGCGCGCCGCGAGCCGGCCCAGCGCCGGCAGCACGTCGTCGAACAGGTCCACGCGCTGGCGTTCGGCGAAGAAGACCTCGAAGGCCGTGGCCGCCAGTGCCGGGTCGTCGCCAGCGGCCTGCAGGGCACGGCGGATGGTCTCGCGGCGCAGCGCCGAGAGGTCATGCGCCCAGTCCGGCCGGTCGGCCACCACGGCGCGCCGCAGCGCCAGCCAGGCAGCCTTGTCGTGCGCCGCGCTGGTGGCCGGCGCATGCTGCGCCAGCCAGGCGTGCATGGCGGCCTCGGCGCGGCGCAGCGTCGGCGCCATCGGCCACAGGGTGTCGTCGAGGTCGAGGGTGATGGCCTGCAATGTCATGGGGCCGGCATGCTAGGCCATGCGCAGCGCTGCAGCCCGGTGTCACCTGCGCGATAAGCTCCCGATCATGGACATCAAGCCCGACCCCAAGACGGATGCCAAGACCGACCCCAGGCCCGGCGCCGAACTGACGGCGCGCAACTTTCCCAGCGCCGGCGAGGAGGCCAGCATCGCCCGGCGCGCCTCGCGCTATGGCGGCCCGGAGAGCGCCTACCGCCTGGCCTTCACCGACACCGACTTCCTGCTGCGCGAGGAACTGCGGCCGGTGCGCATGCAGCTGGAGCTGCTCAAGCCCGAGCTGGTGCAGACCGAGCAGGGCATCGAGTCGACGATCGTGATCTTCGGCAGCGCCCGCATCACCAGCCCCGAGACGGCCCGGACGCGCCTGGCCGCGGCCGAGGCCGGCGGCGACGCCCAGCTGGTCGCGCGCGCCCGCACCGCCCTGGCGATGAGCCACTACTACGACGAGGCACGGCGCTTCGCCGGCCTGGTGACCGAGCGCTCGCGCACCCTGGAGACGCCGATCTACGTGGTCACCGGCGGCGGGCCCGGCATCATGGAGGCGGGCAACCGCGGCGCGCACGAGGTCGGCGGCAAGAGCATCGGGCTGAACATCGTGCTGCCGCACGAGCAGGAGCCCAACGCCTACATCACGCCCGAGCTGTGCTTCCAGTTCCACTACTTCGCGCTGCGCAAGATGCACTTCCTGATGCGCAGCATCGCGCTGGTGTGCTTCCCGGGCGGCTTCGGCACGCTCGACGAGCTGTTCGAGACCATGACCCTGGTGCAGACGGGAAAGGGCCGGCGCCGGCCCATCCTGCTGTTCGGGCGCGAGTTCTGGGAGAGGCTGATCGACTTCCAGCACCTGGTCGACACCGGCATGGTGAGCCCCGGCGACCTGGGCCTGTTCCACTTCGTCGAGACCGCCGAGGACGCCTGGGCCCGCCTGGCCGAGCACTACGGCTTCGACGCCACGCCCTCGCAGACCGGCGCGTTTGCCGACGACATCTGACCCAGCCGGGAGCTGCGCCATGACCCTGGACATCAGCCTGATCGGCGCGCCCACCGACATCGGCGCGGGCAGCCTGGGCGCCCGCATGGGGCCCGAGGCGCTGCGCGTGGCCGGGCTGCCCGCGGCGCTGGAACGCCACGGCCTGCAGGTGGCCGACCGCGGCAACCTGGCCGGCCCGCCCAACCCCTGGCTGCCGCCGGTCGACGGTTACCGCCACCTGGACGAGGTCGTGGCCTGGAACAGCCTGGTGCATGACGCGGTGCTGGCCGAATTGCAGCAGGGCCGCCTGCCGCTGCTGCTGGGCGGCGACCACTGCCTGGGGCTGGGCTCGATCAGCGCGGTGGCGCGGCACTGCCGCACGGTGGGCAGGAAGCTGCGCGTGCTGTGGCTGGATGCGCATGCCGACTTCAACACCAACGCGCTGACGCCCAGCGGCAACATCCACGGCATGCCGGTGGCCTGCCTGTGCGGGCTGGGGCCGCAGGCCCTGGTCGAGATCGGCGGCCCGTTCCCTGGCGGCGGGCCGGCGCTGAACCCGAAGTGGGTGCGCCAGATCGGCATCCGCTCGGTCGACCCCGGCGAGAAGCGCCTGGTGCACCAGATGGGGCTGGAGGTGTTCGACATGCGCTACATCGACGAGATGGGCATGCGCCACACGATGGAGCTGGCCCTGGCCACGCTGGACGCCAACACCCACCTGCACGTGAGCTTCGACGTCGACTTCCTCGACCCGCCCATCGCCCCCGGCGTGGGCACCACGGTGCCGGGCGGGCCGACCTACCGCGAGGCCCAGCTGTGCATGGAGATGATCGCCGACACCGGCCGCCTGGCCAGCCTGGACATCATGGAGCTGAACCCGGCGCTGGACGTGCGCAACCAGACGGCCGAGCTGGCGGTGGACCTCGTCGAAAGCCTGTTCGGCAAGAGCACGCTGATGCGCGCCTGAGGCCAGGCCGTCAGGCCGGGCCCTGGAAGCCGCCCGACCTGAACGTGAGCACCAGTGTGTCGCGGTAGCCGCCAGCCGCCGCATCCAGCGGCTGGATCGGGGTGCTCTCGTGAATCACCCGTTCATCGTCGAGCAGCAGCGCGCTCCAGGGTTCGGCGAGGGTGAAGCGCAGGCCCTGCGGACCGCGCGCATCGAAGACCCGGGTCTCGCCACCCTTGATGCCCTGGCGGGCGACCAGGACCACCACCACCAGGTCGACGCCGTCGCGGTGCGCGCCCTCGGGCGTGGGGCGGCCGATGCCGTCGGTGGTGTCGATGCGAAACGGATGCGCCTCGACGTAACACGGCGCGCCGGCGGCCAGGCCGCGCAGCGTGGCGCTGCGGGCAGCCAGGCTGCACAGCAGCTGGCGCCAGGCCGGCGCCTCGGCCATGGCCGGCTGCAGCGGCGCGAACCAGCGTTCGATGCCGCCATGCAGCGCGTTGTACTCGACCGGCTGCCAGTGCGCCCGGTGCGGCACCGGCTGCACCGTGCCTGCGGCCGGCTGCACCACGAAGCAGCCGTGGCGGCGGCGGCGGTAGCGGCCACCGTCGAGCAGGTGGTCGTCGGGCGGCAGGTCGTCCCACAGCGGGGCCCAGGCCGCCAGCGCACTGCCGGGCACGCCGGCCAGCCTGGCCAGCGAAGCGGCATCGAGCACCGCATAGCCGCTGCCCGCAAGTTGAGCGTCCAGGTCGTGCAGAGCAGTCAGGGGCGGAGGCAACGGCATGGTCGTGCGGCGGACGTGGTGGTGGATGGGTGGCGGAGCCGGGGCCGTGCATTCTGCGCGCTGTGCACCGCCGTCACCGGCAGGCCAGTGGACTTTGCCCGCCGCGGCATGCTGCGGTCGCCGTTCCGGCATGCCGGGCCGATCGACACCGCCCCGCCCGCAGGCATCATCGCAGTCCCGCATGCCCCAGCACCCCGCCCCGCCTGACGCCGCGCCACCCGATGCCGCGGCCTATGCCCTGATCCCGGTGCCCGTGGCCTGGTGCGACGCGCAGGGCCGGTGGCACGGCGCCAACGCGGCCTTCATCCGCTACACCGGTCAGCAGCCGGACGCCAGGGGCGCCGTGCCCCTGCCAGGGGACCTGCATGCCGGTGCCGGTGCGCCCGGTGCGCGCCTGCTGGCGCTGCTGCAGGCCGGCGCCGAGGCCGACGACCTGCCCTGGCTGGGTGTCGACGGCCAGGGCCGGGCGCTGGCCGGCCAGCTGAGCCTGCGCTGCCAAGGTGCGTGGCGCGTCGTGACCCTGCTGCCCCAGGCGACGGCAACCGGCGGCAGCGGCCAGCCGCCGCAGGACCCGACCGACCACCAGGCGCTGCTGGACCAGGTCGACGCCGCCCAGCACCTGGCCAGCTTCGGCACCTGGACGATGGACCTGCGCACCGGCGAGCGCCACTGGGACGCCCAGGTCTGGCGCTTCTGGGGCCTGCCGCCGCGCCCCGGCGCCCCGCCGCAGGACGAGGCTGCCGCAGCCATCCACCCCGACGACCGCGACGAGGCGGTGGCGATGCAGCACCGGTCGCTGCAGACGCCGGGCCGCTATGCGCAACGCTACCGCGTGGTGCAGCCCGGTGGCGAGGTGATGCGCCTGCGCTCGCTGTGGCAGGTGGCGGGCGATGCCGGTGGCCGGCCGCTGCAGGTCACCGGCATCGTCATCGACGACAGCGAGACCTTCCGCCTGGCCCAGAGTGCCAGCGACGCGCAGTCGCAGCTGAACCTGGTGCTGGCGCTGGCCGACATCGCGATCTGGGAGCACGACATCGCCAGCGGCCTGCTGCGCACCAGCACCCTGGGCTGGGCGCTGCTGGGCCTGCCGGCCCTGCCGCACGGCCTGCCGCTGGCCCTGGTGGCCGAGCAGCTGGAAGCGCCCGGGCGGGCGGCGCTGCAGCGCCACCTGCTGACCGACCAGGGCGCCGACGCGGCCGACGATGGCCAGTCCGACGAACTGGCGCTGCGCAGCCGCCGTCCCGACGGCCAGTGGCGGGCGCTGCTGGTGCGCAGCGTGCGCCAGCGCGACGGCCAGGGCCGGCTGCGCGGGCATGTCGGCGTGATGCTGGACCTGAGCGACCGCTTCGCCGCGCAGCAGCAGGCGCTGGCGCTGGCGCAGCGGCTGGAGATGGCCACCGCAGCGGCCGGCGTGGGCGTGTGGAGCGTGGTGCTGACCGAGCCGCCACGCGTGCACTGGGACAGCCAGATGCGCCTGCTGCACGGCCTGCCCGCCGATGCCGAGGCGCCCATGCTGTGCGACTACCTGGGCGGCCAAGTGGTGGATGCCGACCGCGAGGGCGTGCGCAAGAGCCTGGAGGTGCTGCTGAAGCGCAGCGAGGGCCTGCTTGACCTGGACCTGCGCATCCGGCGGCCCGACGGCCAGGTGCGGCGCCTGGCCACACGCACCTCGGTCAGCGGCAGCGATGGCCAGCGCCAGCTGCACGGCGTGGTGCTGGACGTGACCGATCGCCATGCCGCCGAGGACCGCCTGCGCGAAGCCGGCGAGCGTGCGGCGCTGGCCGCCCGTGGCGCCGGCATCGGCACCTGGGAGGCCGATGCCGGCTCGCTGGACGGCTGGTGGGACGCGCAGATGTTCCGCCTGCGCGGCATGGACCGGCCGGCCGGCATGGTGGGCGGCGAAGAGATGCGCGGCTGGCTGCACCCGGCCGACCGCGACAGCCACCGCCGCCTGCTGCAGGCCGCGGTGGACAACGACGAACCGACCAACGCCGAGTTCCGTGTCGTCTGGCCCGATGGCACGGTGCGGTGGCTGGCGTCGCGATCGACGCCGGTGCGCGACGAGAGCGGCCGCACGGTGCGCCGCATCGGCATCAACTGGGACATCACCGATGTGCGCAACGCCGAGGCGGCGCGCCAGGAACGACTGCTGGCGCAGCGCGAAAGCCAGGCCAAGGCGCGCTTCCTGGCGCGCATCAGCCACGAGCTGCGCACGCCGATGAACGCGGTGCTGGGCTTTTCGCAGCTGCTGCTGGCCGAGACCGCCGAGGGCCAGGCGCCCGACCCCGCCACCTGGCGCAGCCGCGTCAGCCAGGTGCAGGCGTCGGGCAAGCACCTGCTGGCGCTGATCGACGACGTGCTGGAGCTGTCCAGCCTGGAATCGGGCGAGCTGCCGCTGTCGCTGCAGCCGCTGGCGCTGGCGCCGCTGGTGCAGACCAGCCTGCCGCTGGTGGAGCTGCTGGCGCAGCAGCACCAGGTGACGCTGGACCTGGGCGCGCTGGAGGGCTGGGTGCTGGCCGACCCGGTGCGCCTGCGCCAGGTGCTGGTGAACCTGCTGTCCAACGCCATCAAGTACAACCGGCCCGAGGGCCGGGTCACCGTGAGCGCCGTGGCCAGCGAGGGCTGGTGGCTGCTGCGGGTGGAGGACACCGGCCGCGGCATGGGCCCCGAGCAGCTGCAGCACCTCTTCGAGCCCTTCAACCGCCTGGGCGCCGAGCGCGACGGCATCGCCGGCACCGGCATCGGCCTGGCCATCGTGCAGGCGTCGGTGCAGCACATGGGCGGCGCGGTGCACGTGCGCAGCACGCCCGGCGAGGGCAGCGTGTTCGAGCTGGCGCTGCAGCAGGCCGCTGCCCCGCCGCCGGCAGCGGCACCGGCCGAGACCGGCACGCCCCCGGTGAAGGCCGCCGCCACGGCCGGCGGTGAGCGGCCGCTGCTGCTGTACATCGAGGACAACGAGGTCAACATGATGATCGTGCGCGAGCTCGTCGGCCGGCGCCCCGACCTCGCCTTCGAAGGCGCGACCGACGGCACCAGCGGCCTCGCGAAGGTGCACCTGCTGCATCCGGCGCTGGTGCTGCTGGACATGCAGTTGCCCGACATGGACGGCCACGCCGTGCTGCGCGCGCTGCGTGCCGACCCCGCCACCGCCGCCATGCGCTGCATCGCGCTGAGCGCCAACGCCATGCCCGAGGACATCCGCAGCGCGCTGGCCCAGGGCTTCGACGACTACTGGACCAAGCCGCTGGACCTGGCGGCCTTCCTGCGGTCGCTGGAGCGGCTGTTCGGGCCGCCGCCCGGCGCCGCTTGAATCGTCAGAAGCCCGGCGGCGGCACGAAGCGGCGCAGGCCATCCTCGACGAAGCGGGCGAAGCGCAGGCCCAGCGGGTCGGCAAAGGCCGGCGCGATCACCTGGGCGCCCACCGGCAGGCCCTCGGGGCTCAGCCCCAGCGGAATGGCCGTGGCCGGCAGGCCGACGATGCCGGGATAGCCGGCCCAGAACAGCGCGTCGGTGCTGGGCTGGGTGTGGCCGTTGACGGGAATCATCCGGTCCCAGCGCTCGCCCGCCTGGTTGTGGGCGAAGGCCGGCGTGGTGGCCACCGGGCACACCAGAAGGTCGAAGCGCTCGAAGAACGCCGCCCACTGCTGCTTCAGCCGGGCGCGGCGCGCGTCCATCTGCACCCAGTCGCGGTGGCTGAAGGTGTTGCCGCGGAAGTGCCGCGCCGCGTAGTGCTGTTCGTCCGGGCCGAAGCTGGCCGCCCGCGCCTGCGCCGCGGCATAGCTGGCGTCGTCGTAGTGCGAACCGGTGGCCGCGCGCAACAGCAGGGTGTAGACGGCATTCGCCTCGGCGCTGTCGACCGGGCGCTCGCCTTCGGTCACGGCCACGCCCTCGCTGCGCAGGAACTCGACCAGGCCGCGCAGGCCCTGCTGCACGCTGGCATCGACCTCGGCCTGGGCATCGTCGAACAGCACCGCCACGCGGCACTGCCGCGGCGCGGTGCCGGGGTCGCGCCAGGCCACGGGCACGCGGCCCATCGGCGTCCACATGCTGGGCGCTGCGGCCAGCACGTCCATGGCCAGGGCCAGGTCGTGCGCACTGCGCGCCATCGGGCCGACGGCGGCGATGTCGAAGTGGTCGGCGTCGGCCATGGGCTGCAGCTCGTGGCCGGCCATGGTCAGCACGCCCCAGGTCGGCTTGTGGCCCCACACACCGCAGTAGTGCGCCGGGTTGCGGATCGATGCACCGATGTCGCTGCCCAGCTCCAGCGCGCTGAAGCCGGCGGCCAGCGCCGCCGCCGCGCCGCCCGACGAGCCGCCCGGCGTGCGCCCGGTGTTCCAGGGATTGGAGGTGGTGCCATAGACCGGGTTGAAGCTCTGCCAGTCGGCCAGCGAGGTCGGCACGTTGGTCTTGCCGAAGATCACCGCGCCGGCGGCGTTCAGGCGCTGCACCAGCACCGCATCGGTGGTGGCGATGTTGTCCCGGTACGCGGCAAAGCCGTAGGTCGTCGGCAGGCCGGCGATGTTGAAGCTCTCCTTGACCGTCATCGGCAGGCCGTGCAGCGGGCCCCAGCATTCACCACGAGCCAGCGCCGCATCGGCCGCCGCAGCGCGGGCGCGGGCGCGCTCGGCGTCCAGCACCACCACGGCGTTCACCGGGCCGCCCAGGCGGGCGATGCGGGCCAGGTGGTGGTCCAGCAGCTCGACGGCCGAGACCTCGCGCCGGCGCAGGCGGCGGGCCAGTTCATGGGCGGGCAGGAAGGCAAGGTCGGTCATGGGCAGGCGGTGGCAGTTGGACGGAGCGGGACGATCTGAGCACCGGCGCACCGGCCTGGCTGTCACCGCCGCGATGGCAGGGCCCGCCCCCGGCGGCATGATCGTTGCGAGACACCTGACCCGAACCTTCTGGAGAGCCTGCATGAAGCTGGTGATTGCGCAGATGAAGCACGAGACCAACACCTTCTCGCCGGTGCCCACGCCGCTGGCGCGCTTCGCCACCGGCACCGACGTGCCACCCGAGGGCGCGGCGGCGGTGGCTGCCTACAAGGGAACGGGCTCGGCGATCGGCGCGTTCATCGAACTGGCCGAGGCCGCGGGCGCCGACTTCACCATCCCCGTGGCCGGCAGCGCCTGGCCCAGCGGCCCGGTGCACGACGACGCTTTCGAGCACATGGTGAGCCGCATCGTCGCCGCGGTGGCCCAGGGCTGCGACGCGGTGCTGCTGGACCTGCACGGCGCGATGGTCACGCAGAGCCACGAGGACGGCGAAGGCGAGCTGCTCAAGCGCATCCGCGCCGTGGCGCCCACGGTGCCCATCGGCGTGGCGCTGGACATGCACACCAACCTGTACGACGCGATCGGCGACAACGCGACGGTGATCGCCGGCTACCAGACCTACCCGCACATCGACGTCTACGAGACCGGGCTGCGCGCCGGCAAGGCCATCCTGGCGATGCTGGCCGGCAAGGCCAGGCCGGCGATGGCCTATGGCCGCCAGCCCATGCTGCCGCACGTGATGCGCCAGGGCAGCGACGACGAGCCGAACAGGAGCCTGCAGGCGCGCTGCCGCGAGCTAGAGGCCCAAGGCGCGCTGTGTGCCAGCGTCTTCGTCGGCTTTCCGAACGCCGACATCGAATACGCCGGCCTGTCGGCGGTGGTGGTGTGCGATGGCGATGCCGACCAGGCCCGGCGCTGGACCGACGAGCTGCTGGAAATGGCCTGGAGCCGGCGTGCCGAGTTCGTCTACCAGATCGAGGACCTGCCCACCTCGATGGCGCGGGCCAGGCAGCTGGCCGACAGCAAGCCCGCCGGCAGCGGCCCGGTGGTGCTGCTGGACCACAGCGACAACTGCGCCTCGGGCGGCACCATGGACACGATGACGGTGCTGGGCGCGATGCTCGACGCCGGCCTGACCGACGCTGCGGCCTTCGCCATCTACGACCCCGCGGCGGTGCAGCAGATGATCGCCACCGGCGTCGGACAGACGATCACGCTGTCGCTGGGCGGCAAGCTGGACATGCCCGGCATCGGCCTCAAGGGCACGCCGCGCACCGTCACCGGCCGCATCCGGCTGCTTTGCGACGGCCGCTACCGCAACCGCGGGCCGATGAGCCGGGGCGAGCTGAACGACATGGGCGCCACCGCGGTGCTGAACGTGGCGGGCATCGACGTGGTGGTGATCAGCAACCACGTCGAGCCCAACGACCTGGCGGCCTTCACCGCCGTGGGCATCGCGCCCGACCGGCTGAAGTACGTGATGCTCAAGAGCCGCATCCACTGGCGCGCCGGCCTGCGCCACCTGTCGCACGCCACCGTCGAATGCAACGGCACCGGCGTGTGCAGCAGCGACTACGGACTGCTGGGCCTGCACAAGGTGCGGCGGCCGATCTATCCGATCGACGCGATCTGAGGCTCAGACCGCGTCCACCACCTCGGTGGCGAAGTCCCCCGGCATCACGATCTCCAGCAGTTCCACGTCGTCGCTGTGGCCCAGTTCCTGGTGGCGGATGCCTGGGGGCTGGTGCACACAGCTGCCGGCTTCCAGCCGCACGCGGCCCTGGCCGGCGTACTCGAACTCGATCCAGCCCTTGAGCACGTAGACCAGCTGGAAGCTGGTGCGGTGCAGGTGCGCCTGGCTGGTGAATTCCCCGCCAGGAATGGCGCGGATCACGTGGGCCACCACGCGCCCGTCGGTCGCCGCGTGGATGCCGAGGTCGCGGTACTCGAAGAAGGCGCGCAGGCCGCGCTCGAAGACGGCGTCGCGGGCGTGGCTGACGGCAAAACGGGCCTGTTCGGTCATGCGCAGGGCTCCTAGCGGAAAGCGAGCGTCACTTGCGCTCCATCAGCGCGCGCAGGTGCTCCACCGGGATGGCGTAGCTGATGCCCGTCGGCTGGCTGAGCACACTTTCGCGGCTGGACTTGACCAGCACCATGTTCAGCAGGCCCAGCACCTGGCCGGTGTCGGCGTCGAACAGCGGGCCGCCGCTGTTGCCGGGGTAGGCGGTGGCGTCGAGCTGGTAGACCACGAACGGCGGCCGGCGCAGGCGGGCAATGGCCGCGGCGTCGAGCTGGCCGGCATTGGGCGGCGGCAGTGCGAACGGCACGATCGACGAGACGATGCCGCGGTGCGTGACCGGCGCGAAGCCCAGCGCGCTGCCGATCGGAAAGCCCATGAAGGCCACCGACTGGCCCTCGCGGGCGGGCGCCTCGGCCAGCGCCAGCGGCGGCAGCAGGTCACCCTCGAAGCGCAGCAGTGCCACGTCGTGCAGGCGGTCGACACCCACCAGGGTGAGGCCGCGGATCTCGGCCGGCGCGTCGACGCCGACGCGGCGGTTGCCGGAGAACATCATCACCAGCTTGGACAGGGCGACCGGCTCGTCGGGCAGCACATGGGCGTTGGTGGCCAGGTGGCGGCCGTCACCGACGATGAAGCCCGTGCCGCGGAAGGCGAAGCGCGGGCTGGCCACCGGGTCGTAGACGCCCACGGCCATCACCGACGGCTTGGCGGCGGCCACGACCTCGGGCAAGCCAGCCTGCGCCGGCAGCGGCAGCGGCAGCAGCGCCGCCAGCAGCGCGCCCAGCAGGCAGCGGCGCGGCGTGCTCATGCGTCCACCGCCGACCCGACCGCCGCCTTGTAGGCATGCCAGCTGGCATGGCCCACCACCGGCCCGGCCACCAGCAGGCCGGCGAACCAGGGCAGCATGGCCAGCACCACGATGGCGGTGATCAGCGCACCCCACCACACCAGCACCAGCGGCTGCGTCAGGAACAGGCGCAGGCTGGTCAGGCCGGCGGTGATGGCGTCGACCGGGCGGTCCAGGATCATCGGGATCGACACCACGCTGACGGCAAAGATCAGCCCGGCAAAGAGGCCGCCCACCAGCAGGTAGGCAATGATGAACTGCAGGTTCTCTGGGTCCAGCAGGGCCAGCAGCGAGCCCTTGAAGTCGGGCATGCCGTCGAAGCTGACGGCGAAGACGATCAGCGAGGCGCGGCCCCACAGCATCTCCAGCACCAGCAGCACGAAGCCGAAGATCGCCAGCGTGCCGGTGCGCTGGTCCCAGGCCAGCAGCGAGTCGCCCAGGTCGGGCTTCTCGCCACGTTCCAGATGGCGGCTGGCCTGGTAGAGCCCCAGGCACAGGAAGGGCCCGGTCAGCAGGAAACCGGCCGACAGCGCCAGCACATAGGCCGGCGCATGCTGGAACACCACCATCAGCAGCCAGCCCATGGCCATGAAGCAGCCGCCGTAGAACAGGCCGATGCCGGGGCAGCGCCGGAAATCGCGCCAGCCCAGGGCCAGCCATTGCAGCGGGTCGGCAAAGCGCAGCGGACGCAGGGCCAGGCTGAAGGCCCCGCGCTCGGCCTCGGCGGCGGGCGCGTCGGCGACGGGCGAGGCGGCTGGTTCGGAGGACGACCTGGTCATGGCTGGCAAGCCTAATGCGCGTTGCACGCAAGAACCATGCGGACAGTCCCGCGACAGCGCGGCGTCAGCGTGAGCGCCGCACCCGCAGCAACTCGTCCAGGATCAGGCCGATGGCGCCGGCGGTGATCGCCGCGTCGGCGATGTTGAAGCTGGGAAAGTAGCCGCCCGGGAACACCGGCGCCAGGAAAGCCCAGTGGAACTGCAGGAAGTCGATCACGTGGCCGTGCAGCAGGCGGTCGATGACATTGCCCACCGCGCCGCCCAGGATCAGGCTGACGGCCAGGCAGAACAGCCGCTCGCCCGGGTGGCGGCGCAACATCCAGACGATGAAGGCCGAGGCCACCGCGCCCAGGCCGACGAAGAACCAGCGCTGCCAGCCCGCCGCATCGGCCAGGAAGCTGAAGGCCGCGCCGGCGTTGTGCGCCCGCACCAGGTTGAACCACGGCGTGATCGTGACGCTGTCGCCCAGCACGAAGCGGCTGGCCACCAGGGTCTTGCTGAGCTGGTCGAGCACCACCACCAGCAGGGCCAGGCCCAGCCACAGGGCCAGGGACGGCGTGCCGCGGGCGGCGGCGCGGCTGGATCGGACAGGCTTGGCGGACTTGGCGGCAGGCATGCGGCGCGGGCGCGGCGCGGCGCCGCTGGGCTGGAGGACGGGAAGGGTTGCGACTGTAGCCGCCCTGGCGCATCCACCAGCCAACGGGAAACGCCGGCGTTTCGTCACGTATCTTCACGTTTCGACACAGGTCGATGCGCGGCACGCTGGCGTCCCTTGCTGTCCCCGACGCTTGTCATGACCACTGCCCACCTTGATTTCACTGTCGCCCTGGCGGCCGGCCGCGCCGACCTGGCCGACATCGCCGCGCTGCGGGCCCAGGCCTACGGCCACCACCTGCCGGCCCTGGCCACGGCGATGGCCGCACCGGACGCCGCCGACACCGCGCCCGGCGCCAGCGTGCTGCTGTGCCGCGACAAGGCCAGCGGCCGGGCGATCGGCAGCGCACGCCTGCAGCGCAACCACCCGGCGCCGCTGGCCATCGAGTCCAGCATCCGCCTGCCCGAGCCGCACGCGTCGCTGCCGAGGGCCGAGATCACCCGGCTGGCGATCGCGCCCGGCGCACCGGCCCTGGTGCGCCCCATGCTGGTCAAGGCCTGCTGGCTGGCAGCCGTGGCCAGCCAGGTGCGGCTGCTGGTGATCGGCGCGCGCAGCGCGGCCCTGGTGCGGCTGTACAGCGGCCTGGGCTTCACGCCCCTGCCCGGCTGCGACGGCCCGGTGCCGCTGGCCCATGCCGGCCAGTTGCCGCACCATGTGCTGTGCTTCGACGTGGTCAGCGCCGAGCGGCGCTGGCATGCCAGCGGCCACGCGCTGTACGGCTTCATGGTCGAGACTTGGCACCCTGACCTGCAACTGCTGGCCGAACCGGCGCCGGCCCCGGTGGCGCTGGCGGCCTGACCCGCGCCTGCTCAGCGCGCTGACGCGGCGTCCGCCTGGCGCAGCGCATCGGCCAGCTGCGCCGGGGTGAAGGGCTTGGCGATGACCGCGTCCATGCCGGCGTCCAGGCAGGCCCGGCGGTCGGCTTCGGCGGCGTTGGCGGTCAGCGCCAGGATGGGCACGCGCAGCAGGCCCAGGGTGCGCTCCTGGCGGCGGATGTCGGCGGTGGCTGCCAGGCCGTCCATCACCGGCATGCGGCAGTCCATCAGCACCAGCTCGGGCCGGTCGGTCTCGCGCAGCGCACGGCTGACCGCCTGCTTGCCGTCAGCCACCCGCTCGTGGCGCACGCCCAGCGCGTCGAGGTAGGCGCCGACGATCAGCGCGTTGACCTCGTCGTCCTCGGCCACCAGCACCAGGCGCGGCAGGCGGCGCGCCGGGCCGGCCGCGCTGGGCGCGGCCACCTCGTGCGGCACCGGCGGCAGCGGCACCTCGACGCTGAATTCCGAGCCCTCGCCGGGCACGCTGTGCACGGTGATGTCGCCGCCCATCGCCAGCGCGATCTCGCGGGCGATGGTCAGGCCCAGGCCCACGCCGTCGGTGGTGACAGCCTGGGCGCCGCCGCCGGGCGCACCGGTCGCCGCCTGGTGGAAGGGCTGGAAGATGCGCGCCAGTTCGGCCGCGCCGATGCCGCTGCCGGTGTCGGCGACGGTCAGGCACACGTGGCCGGGCTGGCGCCCGGGTGCGGCGCGCAGCGTGATGCTGCCGCGGTGGGTGAACTTCACCGCATTGCCCAGCAGGTTGTTCAGCACCTGGCGCAGCCGGGCGGCATCGCCGCGCACCCAGCAGGGCTGGGGCAGGTCCGTGCGCAGGTCGAAGGCCAGGCCCTTGTCGGCCGAGCGCAGCGTGAACAGCTCGGCCTGCTGCGCCAGCAGCGCGGCCAGGTCGAAGGGCTCGGCCTTCAGCACGAAGTGGCCGGCGTCGATGCGCGAGACCTCCAGCAGGTCGTTGATCAGCACCAGCAGCTGGGTGCCCGAACTCTCGATCAGCTCCAGCCGGTGCGCCAGCGTGGGGTCGTGCGCCTCCAGGTGCAGCAGGCGCGTCAGGCCCAGCATGCCGTGCAGCGGCGTGCGCAGCTCGTGGCTGACCTTGGCCAGGAAGCGCTGGCGCTCGGCGCTCTGCTCATGCGCCAGGCGAAGCGCGGCGTCCTTCTCGGCGGCCAGCGCATCGGCGCGCAGGCGCAGCAGCCAGCCGGTCGCCAGCTGGCGCGAGGTGGCCCGGGCGGTGGCCAGCAGCAGCAGCGCCAGGATCAGCTGGCCCAGCGCGGTGAAGTGGGCGATGTCGTCGCCACGCCCGGCCAGGCCCAGCGCCAGCGGCAGCAGCATCGGCAGCACGTAGGCGGCCGTGGCGGCCAGGCGCACCTGCAGGCCGAAGGTGGCGACGCAGCTCACGCCATCGAGCGCGGCCACCACCAACGCCGCCAGCGGCACCGGCTGGCCCATCATCGCCCAGCCACCCAGGCCCCAGACCAGGCCGTCCAGCGCCAGCAGGGCCAGCATCGCACGCTTCCAGGCCAAGCCCTGCGCGGGCCCGGGCCCCGCGCGCGACCAGCCCCAGGCCAGCGCCATGCGCGCGCCGGCCACCGCCAGCTTGGCCAGCACCCAGGCCAGCAGCGCCTGCTGGGCCGCGCCCGGCGGCAGCTTGCCGTGCAGGTACCCCGCCAGCATCAGCGCGAAGGCGGTGGCCGCCAGCGTGCCCAGCCGGGTGTGCAGCAGCACCATGCGGGTCTGCTCGCGCAGGAAGTGTGCCCGGTGCGCGGGCGTCAGCGGCAGGCCGATCTCGTGCGCAGCACGCTCCAGCGTGGACGGGCCTGACCAGAACCGGCGAGACATGAGGTGGCTGCGCTCCCTGCGGCGGACGGTGATGCGCCCGTGGCCGCTGCGCCGCCCGGGGCATCCGATGCTTTGGCAGCGGAGTATGCGGGCACCGGCGGCGGGTGGGCCAGCGACGCGGCGGGCGTGGACCCGGTGGCATCATCGCCGGCACCATCCTCCAGCCGCCGACCGCCACCATGGACGCTGCCACCAATGCCCTGCTGACCGACGGCGACACCGCGCTGTCGCTGCCCGCCTTCGCCCGCATCAAGCCGGGGCACTTCCAGCCCGCCATCGAGCGCGGCATGCAGCTGCACCGCGAGGAGCTGGCCCGCATCGCCGCCGACCCGGCCGCGCCGGATTTCGCGAACACCGTCGCCGCCTTCGACCGCTGCGGCCGGCTGCTGCGCCGGGTGCTGTCGGTGTTCCACAACCTCAGTTCCTCGGCCACCTCGCCCGACCTGCAGGCGGTGGAGCGGGCCCTGGCCGCACCGCTGGCCGCGCACCACAGCGCCGTCTACCAGGACGCCGCGCTGTTCGCCCGCATCGACGCCGTGCATGCCCGGCGCGACAGCCTGGGCCTGGACCCCGACCAGCGCCGCCTGGTCGAGCGCCTGCATGCCGACTTCACCCGCCAGGGCGTGCAACTGGCCCCCGCTGCGCGTGCCGAGGTCGCCCGGCTGCAGCAGCAGCTGGCCGAGCTGTACACCCGCTTCGCGCAGAACCTGCTGCACGACGAGAGCGCCTTCACCCTGCCGCTGGCCGACGACGCAGCGATGGCCGGCCTGCCCGAGTTCGTGCGCGCCGCCGCACGGCAGGCGGCGGCCGACCGCGGCCTGGCGGTGCCGGTGATCACTCTGGGCCGCTCGCTGGTCGTGCCCTTCCTGACCTTCAGCACCCGGCGCGACCTGCGCGAGGCCGCGTGGCGCGCCTGGACCAGCCGCGGTGCCCACGCCGGCGCGCACGACAACCGGCCGGTGGCCGCGCAGATCCTGGCCCTGCGCCAGCGCCAGGCCGCGCTGATGGGCCACGCCAGCTACGCCGACTTCAAGCTCACGGACACCATGGCGCAGACACCGGCGCGGGTGTGGGCCCTGCTGGACGACGTGTGGCAGCGCGCCGTGCCGGCCATGGCGCACGAGCGCACGGCGCTGCAGCAGGCGATGGCCGACGCCGGCGCCGACCACCCCATCGAGCCCTGGGACTGGCGCTTCTGGGCCGAGCAGGTGCGCACGAAGCGCTATGCCCTGGACGACGCGGCAGTCAAGCCCTACCTGACCCTGCCGGCGATGGTGGCCGCCGCCTTCGAGTGCGCCGGCCGGCTGTTCGGCCTGCGCTTCACCGCCCGCACCGACCTGGCCGGCTGGCACCCCGACGTGGCGGTCTACCAGGTCGACGACGCCGCCAGCGGCGCACCGGTCGGCCTGTTCCTGCAGGACAACTTTGCCCGCCCCGCCAAGCGCAGCGGCGCCTGGATGAGCAGCCTGGCGGTACAGCACCGCAACGGCGATGGCGGTGCCGACGTCGCCCACCTGCCGGTGGTGCTGAACAACAACAACTTCGCCCGCGCCGAGCCGGGCACGCCCACCCTGCTGTCGGCCGACGACGTGCGCACCCTGTTCCACGAGTTCGGCCACGGCCTGCACGGCCTGCTGAGCCAGGTGCGCTACGAGCGGCTGTCGGGCACGCGGGTGCTGCGCGACTTCGTCGAGCTGCCCTCGCAGCTGTTCGAGCACTGGGGCCAGGAGCGCGCCGTGCTGCGCCGCCACGCCCGCCACTGGCAGACCGGCGAGGCCATGCCCGAGGCCCTGCTCGACAAGCTGGAGGCCGCACGCCGCTTCGGCCAGGGCTACGACACGGTGCGCTACACCGCCAGCGCCATCGCCGACCTGGCGGCGCACCAGCACACGCAGCCCATCGACGACGTCGAGGCCTTCGAAGCGGCGCTGATGGCCGAGCGCGGCCTGCCGCCCGAGGCCGGGCTGAACCACCGCATGCCGCACTTCCAGCACCTGTTTGCCGGTGAAGGCTACCCGGCGGGCTACTACGTGTACCTGTGGGCCGAGGTGCTGGAGGCCGACGCCTGGCAGGCCTTCGTCGAGGCCGGCGACGCCTTCGACCCCGCGGTGGCAGCGCGGCTGAAGGCGCAGATCTACAGCCGCGGTGACAGCGTGGAGCCGGGCGCGGCCTACCGCGCCTTCCGCGGGCGCGACGCGGGCATCGAACCCATGCTGCGCGACCGTGGGCTGATCGACTGACGCCTCACCGCCCACCCGGGCATGCACCTAGACGGGGCTCCCTGCCCGGCACGGCGGGCGGCCGCCACAATCGGTTGGCAACAGGACACCGCATGGACCGCATGGCCACCCGTCACCCTCACACCGGCGCGCCCAGCCGGCTGCACTCGCTGCTGGAATGGCGCGCCCTGGCCGAAATAGCCTCCCTGCCCTTCAGCTGGCCGGTGCTGGCCCGGTTGCCGCGCGGCGACGGCCACCCTGTGCTGCTGCTGCCCGGCTTCATGGCCGAGGAAGGCACGCTCGTCGCGCTGAAGACCTTCCTGGCCGGACGCGGCTACGCAGTGCAGACCTGGGGGCTGGGCCGCAACATCGGCTTCCAGCGCCGCCATGCGCATGCGCTGGACCAGAAGATCCGCCACCTGCACCACACCACCGGCCGGCGCGTCAGCCTGGTCGGCTGGAGCCTGGGCGGCGTGTTCGGCCTCTACGGCGCACTGCAGGCGCCTGAATGCGTGCGCCAGCTCGTCACGCTGGGCAGCCCGGTGAACGTGGGGCCCGAGGGCAGCCAGGCCCCACCGCTGGTGAAGGCGCTGTACCGCATGGTGGCCCACCCGCTGGGCGCCGAGGTGCATGTGATGCAGCC
>Ga0116181_1000489_pt1 | contig 36392 bp, 26 predicted proteins | sample AD_UKC075_MetaG_FD_89752 | JGI IMG/M metagenome (GOLD analysis project Ga0116181, IMG submission 89752) | Active sludge microbial communities of municipal wastewater-treating anaerobic digesters from USA - AD_UKC075_MetaG | ecosystem: Engineered > Bioreactor > Anaerobic > Digestate | place: USA... | reverse complement strand
GCCGATTCGCGAGAACAAGGCCCAGGAAATCTACATCGTGGTGTCGGGCGAGATGATGGCCATGTACGCGGCCAACAACATCGCCAAGGGTATTTGCAAGTACGCCACCTCCGGCAGCGTGCGCTTGGGTGGTCTGATCTGCAATTCGCGCAAGACCGACCGGGAAGCAGAGCTGATCACCGCTCTGGCCGAGCACCTGGGCACCCAGATGATCCATTTCGTGCCGCGCGACAACGTGGTGCAGCGCGCGGAAATTCGTCGGATGACCGTGATCGAATACGATCCCAAATCCAACCAGGCCGACGAATACCGCAGCCTGGCCGACAAGATCGTCAACAACAAGAAGCTGGTGATTCCGAAGCCGTTGACTATGGACGAGCTGGAAGATCTGCTGATGGAATTCGGCATCATGGATAGTGAAGACGAATCCATCGTCGGTAAGACCGCAGCAGAAGAAGCCCAGTTGGCTGCTGCCTGACGGGTGCTGGTATCCACTTGCCGCATTCGTTTCGCCACCCGCTCAGCCCGACATCGGCAGTGCCAGTGCAGGTGTCTTGGGCTGGGTGGTGTGAGCGAATCGACGTCGTGGACGGGATCGCGATGGCCTTGGGCCGATAGCGCGGCAGTTTTCGGACTTTTTTCCTAACCGACTGTTTCGATTTTATTTATTGGTCGATCGGAATACGGGTTATGTGCTGCCAATCGTTATATACTTCTATATATAAGGATATCCGATGAATATCAGTGCATCCGATTTGGGTCCGATGGGCAAGGGGATGGGCCTGTCGGATTATCGCGATCTGGCCATGTACGTCGAAGATCAATCGGCCCGCTGTGATTTGGGCGAGTGCCGCACCAATCTTTTACCGATGATTCGGGAGATGAGCCAGATTGTCACGGAGAGTGGCAATCTGGAAATCATTCTGCATACCTTATTGCAGATCATGCAGCGCTATCTGAAAGTGGTGCGCGGCATGGTCAGTCTCTACGATACGGCTTCCGGCCGCATTTTTGTCCATCAGAGTCTGGGATTGACCGATGAAGAAGCCGCCCGTGGCATTTATCATCTGGGCGAGGGTATTACCGGAAAAGTCGTAGAAAATGGCCAGAAGATCGTCGTTCCGCGAATCAGCGAGGAGCCGAATTTTCTCAATCGGACCCGGGCGCGTGATGCGATTTCCGATGCCAGGCTCTCCTTCATCTGCGTCCCCATCATGCGCAGCCAGAAGATCATGGGGACTATCAGTGCCGAACGGATTTACGACAATCGACGCTTGTTGGATCTGGATGTTGAAATCGTTTCCATTCTGGCGGCCATGACCGCACAAGCGGTCGAGTTTTATCTCATGGAATCGGTTCACAATGCCGCTCTTGAAAAGGAAAACTGCAATCTACGCAATGCGCTGAAAGAGAAATTCAAGCCCTCCAACATCATCGGCAATTCCAAATCGATGCGGGAGGTGTATGGCCTGATCGAAAAGATCGCCCGCACCAAAACCACGGTGTTGATCCTGGGTGAAAGCGGGGTTGGCAAGGAGCTGGTCGCCAGCGCCATCCATTACAACGGGGTCGGCGCGACCGGGCCTTTCGTCAAGTTCAACTGCGCCGCGCTGACCGAAAGCGTGATCGAGAGCGAGCTGTTCGGCCACGAACGCGGCTCGTTCACCGGGGCGCACAGCCAGCGCAAGGGCCGGTTCGAGGAAGCCGACGGCGGCACTCTCTTTCTGGACGAGGTGGGCGAGTTGTCGCTGCCCACCCAAGCCAAGCTGCTGCGGGTGCTGCAGGAGCGCAGCTTCGAGCGGGTGGGCGGCAACACCACCCACCAGGTGAACCTGCGGATTCTGGCCGCCACCAATCGCGATCTGGCCGACATGGTAGCCAAGGGCGGCTTTCGCGAAGATCTCTATTACCGCCTCAACGTCTATCCGATCACGGTGCCGCCGCTGCGCGAACGCGGCAACGACGTTATCGCCTTGGCCGACCATTTCGTCAGCAAGTTTTCCCGGCAAATGGGGGTGGACATCAAGCGCATTTCCACCCCGGCGCTCAACATGCTGATGCGCTATCACTGGCCGGGCAATGTCCGCGAACTGGAAAACGTGATCGAGCGGGCGGTGATTTTGGCCGCCGAGAATGGCGTCATCCACGGCTATAACCTGCCGCCTTCGCTGCAAACCCCGCTGATTTCCGAAGTGTCCTGCGAAGGCGGCCTGGAGGCGCGGCTGGCGATCGTGGAATACGAAATGATCGTCGAGGCGCTCAAGCTGCACGACGGCAACATGACGGAGGCGGCCAATCACCTCGGCTTGACCCGCCGCATCCTGGGCTTGCGCATGAAGAAATACAAACTCAACTACCGGGCATTTCGCTGACGGTTGGCGCCAGCCCGCCGCCCTTTCCAGACTGAAGCCGAAACAAGGAAAACCGCCATGAACTCGAGCGAGTTGCAACAACTCCAGAACGAACCGGCCTGCCAGCACAACGGTAAGAGCAAATCCGGTTGCGCCCGCATGACGCCGGGTGGAACGCAGGGTGGTTGCTTTTTCGACGGGGCGCGCAATGCCCTGCTGCCGGTGGCCGACGCCGCCCATATCGTCCATGGCCCCATCGGCTGTTCCGGCAGCTCCTGGGACGGGCGCGGCTCGCGCTCGTCCGGCCCGATGCTGTATCGCACCGGCATGACCACCGATCTGGGGGAGATGGACGTCATCATGGGCCGTGGGGAGAAACGCTTGTTCCACGCCATTCGCCGGGCCGTGGAGCAGTTTCGCCCGGCGGCGGTGTTCGTCTACGTCACTTGCGTGCCGGCTCTGCACGGCGACGATGTGGAAGCGGTGACCCGCGATGCGACCCAACGCTGGGGGGTGCCGGTGATTGCGGTCGATTGCGCCGGGTTTTACGGCAGCAAGAATCTGGGCAACCGCTACGCCGGCGAAGTGCTGCTCAAGCAGGTGATCGGTACCCGCGAACCGGCTCCGCTGCCGGCCAAGGCGCGCACCGCGTTTCGTCGGGTGCATGATGTGAACCTGATCGGCGAGTGGAACGTGGGTGGCGAGTTCTGGAACGTGGCTCCGCTGTTCGACGAACTGGGGATGCGCATCCTGTGCACCCTGTCGGGCGATGCCCGTTTCGCCGAGATCCAGACCATGCACCGGGCCAGGGTCAGCATGCTGGTGTGCTCCAAGGCGTTGCTCAACGTCGCCCGCGCCCTGACGGAAAATTACGGCATTCCCTATTTCGAGGGCAGTTTCTACGGCATCGAAAACACCTCGCAGGCGCTTCGCCGCTTCGCCGCTCTGCTGGGCGATCCCGATCTCACCCAACGCACCGAACGCCTGATCGCCCGCGAGGAGGCCAACGCCTGGGCCTGGACCGCGGCTTCGCGCAAACGCTTCAAGGGCAAGCGGGTGCTGGTGTTTTCCGGCGGACACAAATCCTGGTCGCTGGTCGGGGCGATGCAGGAGTTGGGGCTGAAGGTGGTGGCTGCCGGCACCGAAAAATCGACCGAGGAAGACAAGGCCCGCATCCGGGCGCTGATGGGTCCCAAGGCCCGGATGATCGCTAACAACGACCAGACCGCGCTGCTCAACACCTTTATGGACTATGGCGCGGATCTGCTGGTGGCCGGCGACCGCTATATCTATCCCACCCTCAAGGCCCGCATTCCGTTTCTCGATGTCGATCACGTGCGCGACATCGGTTACGCCGGTTATGCCGGCGCGGTGGAGCTGGCCCAGCAACTGGCCGCGTCGCTGAACAATCCGGTCTGGCAGGCGGTGCGGCAACCTGCGCCCTGGCATGCGCCGGTCGCAACCGGCATGACGGCCCTGGCCGGTCGTTGAAGGAGAACGCTCATGATCGATGTCGTACAACGCGCCAAGGCGCTGGTGGTCAATCCGCTCAAGGTCAGTCAGCCGGTCGGCGCGGCCCTGGCTTTCCTGGGCCTGGAACGGGCCATGCCGCTGGAACACGGCGCGCGAGGCTGCGCGGCCTTCAGCAAACTGTTCTTCATGCGCCATTTTCGCGAGCCGATCGCGCTGCAGACCACTGCGATGGATGTGACCACCGTGGTGATGGGCGCGGATGAGAACATCGTGCAGGCCCTGCACACCATCTGCACTCAACATCATCCGGAGGTGGTCGGCCTGATCACCACCGGTTTGACCGAAACTCAGGGGGCCGACATCGCCCACAGCCTCAAGGCGTTCCGCAGCCGCTATCCGGAATGGGCGCAGGTGGCGGTGGTGCCGGTCAGCGCCTCCGATACGCTGGGCTGCCTGGAGACCGGCTACGCTCGGGCGCTGCGCGCCATCATCGAAGAACTGGTGCCGGTGGGCGCGGCCGCCGCCAACGCCAAACTCTCGAACCAGGTCAATCTGTTGGCGCCGTCCATGTTGACGCCGGGCGATATCGAAGCCCTCAAGTCCTGGGTGGAAGCATTCGGACTGACCCCGATCGTGGTGCCCGATCTGGCCGACTCGCTGGACGGCCATCTGATCCACGAAGGGTTTTCCGCCCTGACCTACGGCGGCGCAACCCGTGAACAGTTGGCCAACCTGAATCGTGCGGCGGCCACCCTGGTGATTGGTCGCTCGCTGGATGGCGCGGCCGATGCCCTGCGGGCGCGCACCGGTGTGCCCGACTATCGGTTTCCCCACCTGACCGGCCTGCAGTCCTGCGACGATTTCACCCTCACTCTGGCCCGGCTGTCCGGCAAGGCCGTGCCGCCCGCCATCGAGCGGCAGCGGGCGCAGGTGCTCGACGCCATGGTCGACAGTCAATTCGCGCTGGGCGCGGCCCGGGTGGCGGTGGCCGCCGATCCCGATCTGCTGGCGATGCTGTGCGATACCCTGGTCGGACAGGGCGCCGAGGTGATCGCGGCGATTGGAGCCGCCGCCTCGCCGGTGCTGGAGCGGCTGGCGGCCCGCACGGTCATGGTCGGCGATCTGGAGGATCTGGAACGCCAGGCCCGTGCCCGCCAGGCCCATCTCATCGTCACCAATTCCCACGGCGTCGATATCGCCGCCCGGCTGGGTTGTGGGCTGTTGCGGGCCGGCTATCCACTCAGCGATCTGGCCGGGGCGCAGGCTCGACAATGGATCGGCTATCGCGGCACCCGGCAACTGCTGTTCGATCTGGTCAACGCCCTGACCCTGTCGCGGCCGGCCAAGCGGCCCTACCGCTCGAAGCTGCGCCAATTCGCCGAGACGCCGCCTCGGCCCGCCGAAGCGACTCCCCAAACGGCCGAGGCAGCGCCTCGCCCGACCCTTCATTACTTTGCCGAGGAGCGAGTGGAACGATGATCAAGGTAGCTTTTGCGTCGCGCGACGACGTTCATGTCGATATGCATTTCGGCGCTACCGAGCGCCTGGTGGTCTATGACGTGTCGCCCGGCTATGCCGAGCTGGTCCATATCGGTCAGTTTCAGTACGCGGTGATGAAGGGCGAGAACAAGGACAAGGCGCTCGAAGCGGGCCAGATCATCGTGCCTGGCGAGGAGATGGCTCCCCAGCCCGGCGAACTGGATCATCCGCCCGAGGACAAGGTGCTGGCCAAGCTGGATTTCGTCAAGGATTGCGCCGCCGTCTACGCCGCCTCCATTGGCAATTCGTCCATCAAGCGGTTGATGGCGCTCGGCGTGCAGCCCGTCATCGTCGACACGGGCCACGACATCGTCGATCTGCTCAATGAGGTCAGCTTTGCCCTGGCGCAGGGCAGCCTGTCTTGGGTCGATCGGGCCCGCGCCCGCCAGCGCGACGCCGACCGCTTCGATCGTATGGCGGAAGAAGGCTGGAACGAAGAGGAAGAGGTCACGACCACGGCTACGGCCGGACGCCATCGCCTGATCACTTCGATCGATTGACAGTAGACGGCAAGAGCGGCTCGGCTGCCGGTCGGGCCGCTTTCTTACGTGATCTCTATGGCGACAAGGGCTATGTCGATGGGGGCCGCAAGCATCGCCTCAAGGTTGGCAGGTACACATCCAACGCAAGGCTCGGAAAGGCAAACCATGGTCCGCCTGTCAGGGGCGGCGCAACACCCGCATTGCGCGGGTCCGCGCCCAGGTCGAACACGTCTTCGCCACCTTGGCGCAGATGGGCGGAAAACGGCTACAGGGCATCGGTCTGGATCGAGCGGCCTTCCAACTCACGGGGAAAGCCGCCACCTACAATCTCCGCCGCCTATGCAGTCTTAAGGCGTGCGGTGTGGTCGCCTTCTGATGCTCGTGGTGTGTCCGGAATCGCCGTAAGCAGCGATTCCGGGCAGAAAATCTGCCTTCTGGATCGGCGCGAAACCCAAGCATCGCGAGACTAACGCCTTCAGTTCCTTAGCTTTGCCTGTTTTACTGAGTTCCTAACCAATTTTTCGAGGTGCCCAACAGAGGGTAGATCCGACAGCGGGAGATAGTGCTGTGAACGCGGGTTGGCTATTCAGCGTATCGGTCGAGCTACACAGCCTTTCGGCACGCCCACCGTCTTGCAATAAACGACAGGCTTTGTGGTGACGGGTCGAGCTACACAGCCTTTTGGGACGCCCACCGTCTTGCAATAAACGACAGCACTCGCCGGCCCGGCGGCGAAAGTTAAGCCCAAGGCAAGTACGGTCAGCATAATGGATCGATTCATCACTCTACTCCTGCGTGAAGTTGGTAATTATCAGTGGAGATGTCAACTGAAAAGAGCGTAACCATTCATTCCTCTTTCCAGCGGAATGGGGCTGGGAGAGAGGTCTGAACGATTACAAAAGAGCAAATTGAGTATAGCCACTCAGTGGCCCTAGTCCATAAAAGTTGGGTGACTTTCAAAAGTTGCCCAAAGTCATTGATTTTCGTCACGTGGTCTAAATTTGTGTCATGCTGGCCTTGCCACGCTTCGCGGGATGCTGTTGCGAGCAGCCCGCGCGGTTGATCACCGAAAGGTTTACTCCACGGCCCTGACTTGTGGAATTTTCCATGAGCCATCAAGGATTGAGGGATCTTTCTCCTTCGGCCAATAGAGCCGCATCATGAGGATGAACTTGTCCTTCGGAGCTGGGAGCCAGTTCGATTCCTGGTCGGGGCCGGGGTTTTCGTTCTGGATATAGAGGTCTACCGAACCATCGGCGTTGGCCTTGAGGTTCTGCCGGGGGCTGATACTGTAGCGGTTAAGGGGGTTGGAGACGAAGAAATAGTCCTTGTCGTACATCGTGAGCGACCAGAAACCTTGAGCGGGCGGGAGTTCACCTTTGTTGAAGTGCATCACGTATTTCTTCTCGCCGGTATATGAGCTGATCGCGGAGGGTCCTTCCGAGGTGGGATAAACGGCGTCTTGCGGACGATTCGCCCCCAACCCGATGGCGGTGATCAAGGCACGCTGAAGGTAGTTCACACCGTAGTTGCCGGTTTTGGTGGTGAACAGCCAGCCGTTCTCCAATTTCATATCGCCCTCGACGATGCCTTCCTTCACCCAAAGCATGATCTTCTCATTGGCGATTTTGGGTACGAGGGAGAACGCTTCGTGGGCCGCCGGGGCGAGTTTGCTGCGATCAAATGGCTGACCAGGAACGATTCCGATCTTGGCCATCTTTTCCAGGATGGGCTTGTCCGCAGCAGCGGGCGGATTGTTCGCCAGCAATTTGGCCAGCAAATCGAAATATTCGTCGGCGCTGAGTGCGTTCACCTGATCTCGCACGGCGGTTTTCATGTCGATGGATGGATCGACCTTGCCGGGCGGCGGGATGTAAGGTTTGCCGTAGGCGCTGAGCGGAACGAGCGAAATCTCATCCTGCAGCTTGTGAACAGCCGCGTAATCTTCTGGTGTGCCGGTGCAGTAGATGCGGCCCAGTAGCCAGACCATGGCGGTGGGCGATTTGTACTCCTTTATGCCATCCGGTAACGTCCCTTTCCAGCCGGGGCCGGTAATCGCATAGGTCTGCGGGCCAGTGCCGGTCGTGCGTTTGCCCGGTACTTGGAATACTTCTGTCCAGCCATCGAGCATAGGGAAGAGATAATAACGGTCCTGTGCATCCGGCAGGCTTAACACCCACGGTTCTTGGCCCACGTCCAGCCAAGCGGTGGTGTAAAGCGTGTCGGCGTTCGGGGCAGTAACGTCTCTGAACGTCGCGGAAGGATACTCGCGCATCCGGACCAACTGTCCCATCGGAGCGCGTGTGCCTTCGGGTTTCTCGATATTGGTCATCACACGCCGGGTTATTTCCATCGTAACCAGCGGATAACCATAGATGTAGGCTTCAACGCCCAATGGTTCGGCTTCAAAGACATTCTCTTTGGCTTGGCCGTTGGATACGAATAAGGCCGTCGTCATCAAGCCGACGGCTAGTAGCGAGTTGAACAGGATTCTCTTCATCGTTGTTTCTTTATCCTCTCGTTTGCCTCATAACACCTGATTGATCGAGTCGCGGACCGTCCCGATGCCTCCCGAACGGCTCGCTGCTTGTACTTATATCTATCTGGCTACTGTGAACACGGCCATATAAAGCATAGCGATTGCATCGCACATTTTTTGATGTCAGAACGGCTTTGTTGCATAAATCTGCGGAGTCCCCCTATTGAGGGGATGAACGAACAGAAGCGGAAATATCGGGTCACGAACGGGCGGGCCTACAACGCGGCGCTGGTGGCGTGGGGGTCGCTGACGGTGTGGTTTGATGAGGCGGCGGTGGCGGTCCAGTGCGGGGGGTGGTCCGGGGAGGTCTTTCATCTGCCCTTGCGGGCGCTGACGGGGTTTTGGGGCACCCGATTACCCATGTATGGTCCGCCCCGCGCTGTCAAGGGATGAGTTGAGCTGAACGTGAAAGAAGGTTGCGAACATGTATAGCCAAACAAAATAATAGTGATTATTTGACATGATCTCTGAAAAGCTCATCGGATGTCACTGGGGTATCTCTTCGTACGCATCCTCCTATGTTCGTAGATTTGGCAGGAGATCGTGAACACGTTCTTACAACCAGCTTAGATAGTCGTGTGGCGATTCAACGGCGGGTTCCGGCTCGCCGATCGGCACCGGTGTGCCTAGATAGAGAAAGCCGACGATCTGTTCGCTATCGCTCAGCTGCAGTTCCCGGTGCAGATGACGGTCGTGCATCAGCCAGCCGGAGCGCCAGACCCCGCTGTAACCCAGGGCGCGCGCCGCCAGCTGCATGGTCAGCACGGTGCTGGCCGCGCAGAGCTGTTGGTCGAACAGCGGCACTACCGGGTCCGGCTTCGGGCTCGCCACCGCCACGATCACCAGCGGCGCGCGATGCGGCATGCGCGGGGTACGAGCGATGACACTACGGGGTTGACCCGCGGCGATCGCGGCGCGCTGCATGGCTTGTCCCAGCCGGTCGAGCCCTTCGCCCTGCGCGATCAGAAAGCGGAATGGGCGCAGATGGCCGAAATCCGGCACCCGCAGCGCGGCGGCGACGATCGATTCCAATTCGTCCGCGCTGGGGCCGGGAGCGCGCAGCCGATGATTCGAGCGTCGCTGCAGCAACAATTCCAGGGCCGGGTTGGCGGGATCGGCGCTAGACGGTTTCACAGGCTCCATTGCAGCTCTTCTTCGATGCGCAAACCTCGGCGCAGCCGTTCCCGGATTTCCAGCAACAAGGCGTCCAAGCTCTCCAGGCGGTTCAGATTGCGGCGTTCCTGGGCGCTGGTGGCGAGGATGTCGGCGATGCCGCCGTTGCGGATGACGATGCGTTGCGCGCCGCGCAGCGCCAGCAGCGGATCATGGGTGGAAATGAACACGATCTTGGATCCGGTCACCAGCAGCTCCAGCGCGCGGCGACGGTCCACGCCGGCGTTTTCGATCTCGTCGATCAGCACGATAGGGGCGGCCGACAACAGGGCGACGTCGGCAATCATCAAGGCGCGGGTCTGGCCACCGGACAGTTGGGTGACGGAAACCTCCGGCGCGAATTTCTCACCGGTCAGTTCATTGGCGCAGGCGATGACCTGATCGGTCACTGCGTCGGGGTCGGCGACCAGGCGGCAGCGGGCGTGCATGGCGATGAACTCCCGCACCGTCAGGTCGACCACGAAATTCATGTTCTGCGACAGCTGGGCTACCAGTTTGCGATCCAGGGCGTAGCGGCGTTCCGGGTCCGGCGGCTGGCCGTCGATCAGAATCCGCCGACCAGTCGGCGTATCGCCCTGGGCCAGACATTCGATATCGGCCAGCAAGCGACTTTTGCCAGAACCGGTCGGACCGACGATGCAGACCACTTCCCCGGCTCGCACCACCAGCCGGGCTGTTTCCGGCGTGCCAGCCTTGTCGCGGCCACCGATCAAGGTCAGGCTGCGCACCACGCCGTCGGCCGTCTGATTCATGTTGGCCACTTCATTGATCAGGCGCTGGATATGCGCCAGCATCTGGTCGCGCTCCATGCCGACGTCGAGGATGTCTTCGTCGGCCAGTTGCGCCAGCCACTCGCCCAGGGCCAGCCGACTGTCGGCGGCGTCCAACCCCAGGGTGGAGAAGAATTCGCCGACGCAGGGATGGGCGTCTTGCAGCACATCCAGCGGCAGATCGGCAATATTGCTCATGAGCCCTGCTCCTGGTCGACAAAATGCATTTTCTTGACGTTGCCGCGCTGGTGGGTGACGCCGATCGCCGTTTCGCCCACGCAGTACGGACAAACCGCCGCCGGCATCGGAAAGCGCAGCCGATGCCCTTCCAGCGCGGTGGTCGCCGGCGCTTGCCGTAGTTGCGCCACCAGATCGCTCACGCCCTGGCCAGTGATGCCGTTGCAAAACAGCGCGCGCGCTCCCGGATTGGCCAGACGCACATGATAAGCGAACACTTCGCGCTCGACCTGGGAAACGATGTCGCCTTTGGTGATCACCACCAGATCGGCCAGTCGCAACATCGGGCCGATCTTCTTCGGGGTATGCACGCCGGCCAGGGCGTCCACCACGCAGATGGCAAAGACGCCGGCCACGTGCGGCGAACAGCGGTTGCACAGTCCGGCGCTTTCGGTGAACAGCACATCGAAACCCTGTCGTTGCCCCCAAGCCTGGCAGTCTTCCACGTTGGAGACGAAGTAGTGATCGGGGCAGAGTGCGCCGGCCAGCCCGACGGTGACCGGAACGCCCTTTTGGGCGTAGAGCTGATCGTCGGAGGTGGACAGCGCATCGAATTTGGCCACACCGACTCGTAAGCCCTCACGCTGCAACCACTCGCAGGCCCGCAGGATGACCGAAGTCTTGCCGACCGACGGCGAGCCGGCCACGGTGATCAGTTGCATGAACGTTCCTCCTGCGCCCGTTGCCAGGCTGAGAAAAACAGTTGCGCGGCCTGCCGTTCTTCGACCGCCATGTCGTGCGTGCGGATATGCTCCCAGCCGGCCCATTTCAGCCGGGCGGCGCTGGGAAATGCGTCCGGCACGGCGGCGAGCGTCGGCGGATAGCAGTTGCGCGCCAGCACCTGGCCCAGTTCGGGGCCGTCGAGGTAATGGAGCAGCGGTGCCAGCCGGGTATGGGCGTCCGGCTTGAGCAGATAGCCGATTGGCATGGCTAGCGCGCCATCCTCAGGCCAAATCACCTGGGTGCGTTCCCGGCGCGGGCATAGCTCTGCTTGTAGCCAGGGCAGAATGGCGATCGTACCGACGCTGCGGCTGTTGGAGCCGGCCTGGGTGGCGGTGCGGATATTGTGCTGCAGGTTGTGGACGTTGGCGGCGAAGGCTTCGAGTCCGGCCAGACCGTATTCCTGGTGGAGCGAAAACAGCAGATAACTGTTGTAGTCCTGAAAGGCGATTTGTTCATGCGGTCGCCAGCCGCCGAACACGATCTCGTCGGCCCAGACCGGATCGAACAGGTCGCTCCAGACTCGCGGTGCGGGACGGCCCTTGAGGCGGGCGCGATCGATCAGGAAAACGAAGGGAATCACCGCGAAAGTGTGGAAGATATGCAGCGGATCGAGCAGACCGCCCTGCACGCAGGCGGGATGGGCGGTGACGGCGGTAACGTAGCCGTCCGGTGGGGCGTAGTGCGCCAACAGCGCCGGATTGAGGATATCGTGATAGAGCGTGGACACCAGCATGTCGGGCAGTTCGGCGCTGCTGCGGGCGGTGGTCAGCCCGTCGAACGGTTGATACCACTCGCCGCCGCCCAGGAAACAGCACTGGAGCCCGATACCGGTGGCACTGCGATGGGCGGCGACGGCGCGATCCAGTCCGGCCTTGAACGGTCGACGCAGTGGAATGGGCATCCGCCCGAGAAAGTCCAGGCTGCCCAGTTCATGGTAGCGATGTTCCGATCCATCGTGGTGGACGACGGTCGCCGGAACGGTTTGCGAACCTGCTGTGATCATGACGATTTCCCCGGTGACAGCGAGTCGGGCTGGTGCTCCGATCGACAGGGCATGCGGAATGCCAAATAGACGTCGCGCCGGATCGAATCGTATTTTCCTGTTATGAAACGTCTGGTTAGACGATAACGATTCTTGTCTGTCGGCAGGAGGGCGGAGCGCATCGGCCACCCGATCGATGCACTATGTTCGGCGCGGTACGATCCGACACGGCTTTCGTTCCGAAGCGTACGACTGGGCGGCTGACGGTCATGACGGGCCGGATGGCCGTATTTTTTTCGCTCTGTTCCGCCTCTGGTTCTATGATGATGAAAATCATCATGTTAAGCGATGAAGATGGGGCTGGCTCGGTTGGAAAGCGCCGGGTCCGTTTGGCAGCGACGCCGATCTCTGCCTACAATGGAAGCCATTTTCCACGACCTTGACGAGCGATGTCCCTGGACCCTGATCCTGCTGCGCGCCGGTATTGTCCGCTGCCGCGCATTTTCACTCGCCCCTGCCTCCCTTTCTGCGCCTACGGCGCGGCCCGCATGGCCGGCATGGTTTTTCCTCTTCAGCCCGCCGGGCGCGGCGCTGAACTGGCTGCCAGGCGGCCATGATGGAATGGCTCGCCGACCCCACGATCTGGCTCGGTCTCGCCACCCTGGTGGTGTTGGAGATCGTGCTCGGTATCGACAATCTGATCTTCATCGCCATCCTCGCCGACAAACTACCGCCGGCCGAGCGCGATCGCGCCCGGTTGATCGGTCTGGTCCTGGCGTTGCTGATGCGCTTGTTGCTGCTGGCCGGTATTTCCTGGCTGGTGACCCTGACCGCGCCGCTGTTCGAGGTGTTCGGCCACGCCTTCTCCGGCCGCGATCTGATCCTGTTTGGCGGCGGCCTGTTCCTGTTGTTCAAGGGCACCATGGAGCTGCACGAGCGGCTGGAGGGCAGTGACCTCCATCAGAACGGCTCGAAGCTGTATGCCGGGTTCTGGCTGGTGGTGGCGCAGATCGTGGTGCTGGATGCGGTGTTCTCCCTCGATGCGGTGATCACGGCGGTCGGCATGGTCGAACATCTGCCGGTGATGATGGCGGCGGTGATCATCGCCATCGCATTGATGATCATCGCCAGCAAGCCGCTGACCCGTTTCGTCAATGCCCATCGCTCGGTGATCGTACTGTGCCTGGGTTTCCTGTTGATGATCGGCTTCAGTCTGGTGGCCGAAGGCTTGGGATTCCACATTCCCAAGGGCTATTTGTACGCCGCCATCGGCTTCTCGGTGCTGATCGAATTCTTCAACCAGTGGGCGCAGTTCAACCGCCGCCGCTTTCTGGCCGGCAAGCGTCCGCTGCGGGAACGTACGGCCTCGGCGGTGCTGCGCTTGTTGGGCGGTCGGGTGGAGTCGGCCGAAGTGGGCGAGGAGGTGGCGGCGCTGGCCGGTGCTGACGGCGGAGAACCGGTGGTGTTCGCCTCCACCGAACGCGCCATGATCCGCAGCGTGCTCCATCTGAGCGAACAGTCCATTCCGGCGCTGATGACGCCGCGGATGGATATCGCCTGGCTGGATCTAGACGCCAGCGTGGACGAGCTGCGCGAGATCGTTCGCCAGCATCCGTTCGGTCGCTACCTGGTCTGTCGGGGCGAACTGGACGAGATCGAAGGCGTGGTCGAGAGTCGCACCCTGCTGGTCCAGATGCTCGATGGCCAGCCGCCGAGCCTGCGGGCGGCGCTGCGCGAGCCGCTAATGGTGCACGAGGGTATGAACGCCCTGCAGGTGTTGGAGCAGTTGCGCCGTCATCCCATCCCCCTGGCGGTGGTGATCGACGAATACGGCGGAGTGGAAGGCATGGTCACCGCCGCCGACATCCTGGCCGCTATCGCCGGCGAACTGGCCGACACCACCGATGCCGATGTCCCCGAGGTGGTGTACGAAGGCGATGGGGTGTGGTTGCTGGATGGCAGCCTGCCGCTGGAAGAGGTGCGGGAGGCGCTGAACTGCGAGGATTTGCCCCGCGGCGACGGCTATCACACCCTGGCTGGGTTGGTGCTGAACCAATTGGGCGAGATTCCCAACGGCGGCGAGCACTTCGAGCTGGGCGGCCATCGCTTCGAGGTGGCCTGCATGGACTGCCACCGCATCGACCGGGTGCGGGTGCGGCGGATCGCCAAACCCTCGGTCACCGCGGGCGCGGCCGCGCTCTCCTGAACGGGCCGCGCGCGGCGCTCAGAGATAGCGCCAGTACAGATAGACCGTGGCGAGGGCGATCGACAGCAGCATTAGCGGAAACGCTATCAACAGGAAGCGGGTGAAGCGGATCGGTTGACCAGCCCGTTCAGCGAAGCCGGCCACCACCAGGTTGGCGCTGGCCCCGATCAGGGTGCCGTTGCCGCCCAGGCAGGCCCCTAGCGACAAGGCCCACCACAGCGGCATCAAGCCCTCCGGCCCGCCGAAGGTGCCGGCCATGGACTTGATCAGCGGGATCATGGTGGCCACGAACGGAATGTTGTCGACGAAGGCCGACAGCACCGCCGAGGACCAGAGAATGGTCATGGCGGTTGCGGTCGGATCGCCGCCGGTCAGATGCAGCACGCGTTCGGCCAGCAGTTCGAGCAGGCCGGTGCTGTCGAGACCGTGCACCGCGATGAACAGGCCGACGAAAAAGAAGATGGTGATCCATTCCACTTCGTTGAACGCCTGCAACACCCGCTTGGATTGATGCTCGGCGTCGAGCGGCCAGCACTGCAGCAACAGCAGCACCGCTGCGCCGGTCATGGCTACGGTGGCGGCTTCCAGCCCCAGGCTGTGGGCGAATACGAATCCCAGGATCACGGTGGCGATCACCGCTAGACATTTCTTCAGCAACAGCGGGTCGGTGATCGCCTCGCGCTCGTTGAACGCCATGACCCGTTGGCGATCCTCGTCCGCCGCCTTGAGCCGCCGGCCCCAGATCAGATAGATCGGAATCAGGGTCACGGCCATGATCACCACGATGATCGGGGCCAGGTTGAGCACGAAATCGTTGAAGGTCAGGCCCAGGGCCGAACCGATCATGATGTTGGGCGGATCACCGATCAAGGTGGCGGTGCCGCCGATGTTGGAAGAAAAGATCATCGAGAACAGATAGGGATAGGCGCTGACCTTGAGTTCCTCGGTAATCAATAGGGCGACCGGCACGATTAGCAGCACGGTAGTGACGTTGTCGAGCAGGGCTGAGGTCACTGCGGTCACCAGCGACAGCATCACCAGGATGCCCCAGGGGCTGGCATTGACCTTCTTGGCCGACCAGATCGCCAGGAACTGGAAGATGCCGGACTGGCGGGTGATGGCGACGATCACCATCATGCCGATCAGCAGGCCGATGGTGTTGAAATCCACGCCGCGTAACGCAGCTTCCTGGTTGAGCACCCCACACAGAATCATCAGCCCAGCGGCCAGTAGGGCGACGATGGCGCGATTGATCTTTTCCGTCATGATGACCGCGTAGGTCAGGATGAACAGAATCGCAGCGAACACCATCGGATTCAGACCGAAGATGATGGAAGGTAGGGCTTCACCGGAGCCATGCATAAGGGGGGGATCTCCTGAATGTTGTGGGGAAAGGGCGAACGGATGAAGGCCGCCGCGCAGTGGCGTGGCCTTGGGTCGATGGTTGTGAACCGGCATGAGACACCATCGCGGACATCCTCGTCCCGGAGGAGAGGAGTCCGCGATGGCCGTTGCCGACGGTGCGGGTAAGCCGCGTTACAGATAGCGCCAGAACAGATAGACCGTGCTGATGGCGATGGACAACAGCATGATCGGGAACGCCATCAGGGTGTACTGCATGAAGCGGATCGGCTGGCCGGCCCGTTCGGCGAAGCCGGCCACCACCAGATTGGCGCTGGCCCCGATCAAGGTGCCGTTGCCGCCCAGACAGGCTCCCAGCGACAAGGCCCACCATAGCGGCATCAAGCCCTCCGGCCCGCCGAAACTCGGAGCCATGGCTTTGATCAGCGGGATCATGGTGGCCACGAACGGAATGTTGTCGATGATGGCCGACAGAATGGCCGAAGACCACAGGATGATCACCGCCGTCGCACTGAGGTTGCCGCCGGTCAACGCAATCATCTTCTCAGCCAGCACCTTGAGCAGGCCGGTGCTGTCCACACCGTGTACCACGATGAACAAGCCAACGAAGAAGAAGATGGTGATCCATTCCACCTCGTTGAAGGCGGCCAGGACATGCTTGCTCTGTTCGTCGGCGCTCTTGCCCAGATTGACCAGCAGCAGCAGCGCCGCCGCGCCGAAGATGGCGATGGTGGCGGCTTCCAGCCGCAGCCATTTGGCGAAGATGAAGCCGAATACCACCAAGCCGATCACGCTCAGGCACTGCTTCAGCAGCCGCCAGTCGGTGATCGCCTCGAACTCGTTGAACGCCATCACCCGCTGGCGATCCTCGGCGGTGGCCTTGAGCTTCCGGCCCCAGATCAGGTAGATCGGAATCAGGGTGGCAATTTGGACGACGATGATGGCCGGCGTCAGGTGATAGCCGAAATCGTTGAAGGTCAGGCCGGTGGCCGAGCCGATCATGATGTTGGGCGGATCGCCGATCAGAGTGGCGGTGCCGCCGATGTTGGAAGAAAAGATCATCGAGAACAGGTAGGGGTAGGGATTGGCCTTGAGCTCTTCGGTGATCAGCAGAGTGACCGGCACCACCAGTAGCACGGTGGTGACGTTGTCCAGAAACGCCGAGGTCACCGCGGTCACCAGCGAGATCATCACCAGGATGCCCCAGGGGCTGGCGTTGACCTTCTTGGCCGACCAGATCGCCAGGAACTGGAAGATGCCGGACTGGCGGGTGATGGCGACGATCACCATCATGCCGATCAGCAGGCCGATGGTGTTGAAGTCGATGCCGCGAATGGCGGCTTCCTGATTCAAGATGCCAAGAATGATCATCAGCCCCGCCGCCACCAAGGCGACGATGGCGCGGTTGACCCGTTCGCTCATGACCACCGCATAGGTGATCACGAACAGGATGGCGGCCAGCCACATGGAGCCTGCCGAAGCGATTTCGCCGGAATCGTGCATGTCAGCGGGTCTCCACCAGCAATTTCTCCAGCACGTCCCAGAACGCGATGATGCCCTCCAGGCGGTTGCTGTGCTGGTCGACCACCGGCACGCTGGTGGTCCGCCCGCGCAGCATCAGCAACATGACTTCCATGGTGGGAGTATCGGGGTGCATGACCGGATCGTCCTGACTCAGCCATTGGCCGACCGGCTCACTGCCGCGTTCGCGCAGGCGTCGAGCCAGGCCATCGATGGTTTCGGTGGTGAAGGAGACATCGCGCAGTCCTTCTTCCATGATCACAGCCTTGGGCAGGGTCAGCCGCAACAGGGAATAGATGCTGAAAGTGCCGAGATAACGACCTTGATCATCCACGACCGGTAGATGGCGCAGGCGATGGGTGAGAATGTGGGTGGCGGCGGTTGCCACGGTGTCGGTGGGCCGTAGCGTCACCGGATTGGGATTCATCAGGTTTTGGGCAGTCATGGAAACCCTTTGCGCGTCAAGACAGGTCAAGATGTGCGTAAAAAAGCGCGTTCAGCGCATAAAGAACGCGTAAACGAATGAGACTCGTTAACTATAGTCGACTGTCCATCAAGCTGTTATGGATGATGAAGGGCGGCATCAGCCGAAGGTGCCGCCGTTCCAGCCCCAGTTCTCGGCGCTGACGTTGGCAAAGCCCAGGTAGACCCGCTCGGGCGGGATGCCGAGGCGCTCCTGCAACAGCGCGCACAGTCGTTCGGACAGTTTACGGTTCACTGCGCCGCTCAGGCCGCCGATGCTGCGCAGGTCGACGAAGGCGGCCGGACCCTCGCCGCCGGCCATCAGGATGGCGGCCTCGCCGACGGTGACCATGACGTAGCGCTCGGGTTTGCCAATGCATTCGGCGACGATGCGCGAGAGCGGAGCCAGCAGATCGTAGCGTTGCTGCGCGGATAGCTGAACCGAGGTTTGCAAGGTGAGCAAGGGCATGGGAATAACCTCCAGAGCAAAGGAAAGCCACGGCTGGCGGGCCGTGGCCAGGAATGACCGAGCGCTATGGTAAGGATAGCAAGCCGACAGGGTTTTCAGTCACTGTCCTTCGCTTCGCCCGTTTTACCCGTTTCGCCCGCTGTGCCGGATGTTTCCGATTCCGAGCGGAGCCAGTGGACGAAACGCCCAGCCGGCATCGGCGCATCGAACAGATAGCCTTGGGCGAAATCACAACCTTGTTCGAGCAGGATGCGCCGCTGTTCTTCCGTTTCGACCCCTTCCGCCACCACTTGCAAACCCAGGTTGTGGCCGAGGGCGATGATGGTGGCGCCCAGGGTGCGGTCGTCGGGGTCGGACACCAGGTTGCGCACGAAACTCTGGTCGATTTTCAAGGCGGTCAACGGTAGGTGCTTGAGATAGTTTAGATTGGAATAGCCGGTGCCGAAATCGTCGACTGCCAACCCTACGCCCAGGCGTTCGAGCGCCGACAAGGTGTCCGTCATGCGCGCGCCGATTTCGAGCAGGCTGGATTCGGTCAATTCCAGTTCCAGCAGCGCCGCCGTCAGATCGTGGGCTACGAGCAGCTGGTCGATGCGGTCGATGAAGCCGGGATCGCGGAAATGGCGAGCCGCCAGGTTCACCGAAATGGTGACCAGGGGTAAACCCATCGCGCGCCAGGCCACCAGTTGTCGGCACGCCTCCGCCAGCATCCAGTCGCCCAGCTCGACGATCAGATCGCTGGCTTCCGCCACTGCGATGAAGCGTTGCGGTGGGATGAGGCCATGCTCGGGATGCAGCCAGCGGATCAGAGCCTCGGCTCCGGCCAGCCGCCCGTCGTCCAGGCGGATCTTGGGTTGGAAATAGGCGCACAGCTGTTCGCGGCCGATAGCCTTGCGCAACTGCGATTCCAGCAGTAGACGCTCGAAGGTGGCGACGTTCATTTCGCGGGTGTAGAACATCCAGTCGTCGCGACCCTCCTGTTTGGTCTGGTAAAGGGCGGCGTCGGCGTTCTTGAGTAGCTCGGTGAAGGTGGCGCCGTCGTGGGGATAGAGGGCAATGCCGACTGAGGTCGTGATCTGCAGGTGGTGGCCGCCCACGGTATAGGGCTGGCGGAAGCCGGTCAGCAGCTTTTTCGCCAGATGCGCGGCGCCCGTTTGCCCGGTGTCCGGAAGCAGCAGGACGAATTCGTCGCCGCCCAGCCGGCACACCGTATCGGTCTCGCGGATCAGTTGCCGCAGCCGATGGGCGACCTGCACCAGCAGTTCGTCGCCTTCGGCGTGGCCGAGCGAGTCGTTGATATCCTTGAAGCGGTCCAGATCGAGGAACATCACCGCCACTTCCTCATGGCGACGGGCGGCCAGGGCCAGTGCCAGTTCCGCCCGCTGGGCCAGCAGGGCCCGATTCGGCAGGTCGGTCAGGGCGTCGTAGTAAGCCAAATGTTCGATGCGCCGCTCGGCTTCTTTCTGACGGGTGATGTCGGTGGCGATGATGACATAGTGGGAGAGCGGATTGGCCTCGTCCCGCACCGTGCTAACCGTGACCAGCAGCAGCGATTGCCCGTCCCGGCATCGGACCCGGACTTCGCCCTGCCAGCCGCCGTCACGCGCCACGGCTTGCCGAATGGCGTGGTAATAGGCCATCGCCGGTCGGGCGAATTGGAACTTGCGCACCGATTGTCCCAGCAATTCGGTTTCCGTGTAGCCGCTGAGGAATACCGCTGCCGGATTGACGGCGACGATATGGCCTTTGGCGTTGGTGACTACGATGGCCTCGCGCGCGGCTTCGAACACGGCGGTCGCCAGACGTTGGCGCTTGGCCGTGCGGCGGCGCTCGGTGATGTCGATGAAGGCGATGGCGACCACGCCCGGAGCGGTTTGAAAGGCGGTGACCTCGAAATCGCCGTTGAGGGCGGCGTGGCGATAGCGCACATAATCCCAGTGCTGAACCCCACCATCGCGAGCCAGTCGGCGATAGATCGCCGGAATCTCGGTGTGCACGAGCGAGGGAAAGGCTTCTTCGATGGATCGGCCGACCAGATCGGCGTGGTGGATCTTGAGGATGGCGTCCGCAACCAGATTGGCGTCGATGAACACCAGCCGGTCGTTGGCTTCCAGGCGATAGAGATGAAAGCCCAGTGGCGCATTTTCGACGATACGGCGGAATTTATCCTCGCTGGCGCGTAGAGCTTGTTCCGCTGCCTTGCGCTCGGCGATATCGCGCACGCTGATCACGAAGCGTTCCCGCTGGTCGATCGTGGTGAAGCGGACGTTGACCTCGACCCAGAACATCTCTCCGGATCGGCGCTTGGCGACCCATTCGAAGGTTTGCGGCCCTTCTTCCCGTGCCTTGCTCAGCCAGGCCCAGGCTTCGTCATGGGAATAGGGCGGCGTGCCCAAGCTGAGCTGGCCGACCTGGAGCGTCAGCGCTTCCTCGCGGCTATAACCGTACATCTCGCTCATGCGGCGATTGACGTCGATGATTCGGCCGCTGCGGGCGTCGTTGACGAAGACCGTATCGCTAAGGGTGTCGAGTACGGTCTGGGTGTACTGATGGGCGGCGCGCAGTTCGGCCGTGCGCGCCATCACCAGCGCCTCCGCCCGTCGGCGCTGCGACACCACGGTGAACAGATACAGGCTGGCCAGGGCGGTGATCAGGATGCCGGTCACCGGGATCCAGCGATAGGCTCGTTCGGTGTTGCGGGCCAGGAATGTCGCATCCGGCTGGATGTCGATCCGCCACCAGCGGTCGGCCAACGGAAAATTCTGCTGATAGTGGAGTATCGCGCCGTCGGTGGTCTGGGGGAGATCCGGGGAAGCGGACGAGGCGAAGAGCAGTTGCTGGTCCTGTTCCGCCGATAGATCGACCAAGCGCAGGATCAAGCCTTGCGGCTTGGTGTTCGGCAGCGTTTTGTCAACCAGATCGCCGATGCGGATCACGCCCAGCACGAAGCCTTTCAGCTGCTGGCGGCGCTGCTCCGTGTCGGTCACTTCGGTCGTCTCGTACACGGGGTCGAACGCCAGCACCGAGGGTTGCCGGTCCAGGTCTTGCACCAGGATATAGCGCTCGGACAGTGCGATTTGGCCGCTGTCACGCGCCTGCACCAGCACTGCGCCGCGCGCCGGATGGGAAGGCGCGGGACTCAAGCCCAGCGCTTTTCTGTTGCCGGCCAGCGGCTCCAGGTAGTACACCGGAAAATACTCATCGCGTTCGGCGGCTCGCACCACCGCATCGTCGGCGCCGGGCTCGGTGAACTGGAAATCCGTCAAGCCGTCTTGGCGGGCGGCGCGCTCGAATTCGGCCCGCTGCGCCCCTGTGACCCGCGGTAGCCATTCGATGGCTTGAAAGCCGCTGTACTCCAGGATGGGGGTGACGAAACGATGGAATTCGGCGCGGGAGACGTATTCGGACGTTGTGAAGAACTGCTTGACGACATCGAGATAGCGCAGGCTGTCCTCGAGTTGTTTGATCAGAAACCGAGCCTTTTCCGTCGCGCTCCTTTGAAAGCGATACGCCAGCGCATCCTCGCTCTGCTGCCGCGCTTCCAGAAACAGACCAGTAGTCAGGACCGAACCGATCAGGATGGTCAGCAGCGCGGTGATCCAGGCGACCGTATCCCCGGTCGGAGCGGAGCCGGGGCCGAAGCGGCTGAACAGGTAAGCCCCAGTCAGCAATGTCAGCAGCGCAGCCAGGCCCAGCACGCTGATCAGGGTATGGCCGGTATGGGCTGCGGTGGCGGAGATTTCCTGCCAGACCGGAACCCGAATCAGCGCAGCCGGCCGGTCGGCCAGATCGGTCAGCATCCGGTACACGAACGGAGTGCCGTCGGGTCCGGGCCGCACGGCGGCCTCGCCGGGTTGCAGGGTGCGGAAATAGTCCCGCTCCACCGGGGATAATCGTGAATCGTTGCTAGGCAGCAATTCGAAGGCGACCTGGGTCCGTGCAGCCAGAGAGCGCAGTAACGATGCGTTCAGTCGGCGACCGAACACCAGCACGCCCTGGACCGACTCGCCGTCCTGCGTGGTCAGGAGAGGGCGGCTGGCCAGCAACAGCAGCCCTTGTTCGGTGTTGAGCAGGCCCAGACGCGGTTGTTCGCTGGCCAAGACCGTTTGCAGATATGGCTGGATGGACGGCGCCGGGCCGAAAAAGGCCGTCAGGGTGAAGTCGCCGCCCAGTTCCGAGTCGTAGCCGCCCTGATACAGAATCCGGCCGCTGCGGTCGGCGATGGCGCTGAAGTTGAGATGCAGCGTCCGTTCGAGTTTCTGCCAGTCGTCGAATTGGGCGCGGATGAACGCCGGGTCGCGATGGGCGATGAAGGCGCGGATATCGTGCTGTTCGGACCAGTATTGCAGCAGTCGGTCCAGTTGCTGCAATTCGTCTGCGATCACTTGGCGCGTTCGTTCGCCGTCTTCCAGAGCGTGGGACTGTTCCAGGCGTTTGAAAGCCGGTTGGATGACCCACTGGTTCAACGCCAGGATCGCCAGCAGAACGCCAGCGAAACCGCTGGCGGCCACCAGGATGGTTTTCCAGCGGGCGTTCATGTGGATTTCCGATCGGCGCGCCGCGCGCTGTGGTGCGAACGGGACGGGTCGAACCGGATGGCGCAGCGCGATGCGCGTAACAAGGGCAATGAGGGTAACGGGATGGGCAAGGTCATGGTGGCGCTGTGCGCTCTGGGTGTGGAAAACGGGAGTCTTGTGGATTCGGTCGCGGCGCGCAGCCGAGCTCCAGATAGTAGGTCAACAGCGCCAGCAGGCCGGCACCGACCGCCCAGCCGAGCAACTGCCAGGTCCAAATCGGCGGAATGCCGAACAGCCAGCTGGTCGGTGCGTCGGGAGTGCCGAACCAGGTATTGCCGATCACAGCGCCAGGGCCGATGGCGAACAGCATCCACAGCCCGGTCAGGGTGGCGATCGGCAGGACCCAGCGGCGCTTGTGCGCCGGCAGCGCGGTTCGTTCGGCCAGCCAGCGATGCCAGTCGGCCTTGTGGGCGGCATCGTCGCGGGTGAAGGCCGACGTCAGCAAGGTCACAGCCCAGTTGGCTGCCAGACCCCAGACGGCGGCGTGGATGGTCAGCGGCCAACGACCCCAGGCGGTGATGCCGAACCAGCGCAGGCCGGCGGCCTCGGTCAAGGTGACCGCCGCCAACCCCACCAGCAGGCCGGCGATGATGCCCTGGCGAGTCGGGAAGGACCAGTAACAGACTGCGACCAGCGCAGGCGTCATCTGCAGTCCATAGGACACGGCCAGTCCGCCCAGCAGGGCCAGGGCGTCGGTGGAGGCTTCCGCCACCAGCAGCGCCAGCATCACCACCAGCATCACGCCGATGCGGCCGATGAACTTCAGCGTGTGATCGTCGGCGCTGGGCAACAGGAAGCGCTTGACCAGATCATAGGCGATCAGCCCCCCGGCGGTCGCCATGTAGCAGGAGGCGGTGGATTCCATCGCCGCCAGCGCCGCCAGCGCCAACAAGCCCATCAGCCAGGGCGCGGTCGCACCGAGCCAGTTGATCAATTCCGGCGTCAGCAGATCGCGGCCGCCGGGCAGGCTCAGCAAATCGCGCTGCTTCAGCTCATCGGCCAGCACCGGATGGACCAGATCGGGATGCGCTGCCAGAAAGGCGCGGTCGGCGCCGAGAAAATGGCCACCGATGCCCTGAATGACGGTGAACACCATCAGAATCAGGCCCATGACCACGGCCGAGGCCCAGAATTGTTGGGCAGCGAAGGCCGGCTTGCGGCTGGCGAAGGCCAGCATCGAGAACGCTGGCGAAGCCTGGATACCCATCAGGGCGATCAGATAGCTCAGGATCATCGCGCCGGTCCACGGTCCTCCCACCGCCTGCGAGCCATCGCGCAGCCACTGCACCGGGCCGGGGATGGCCAGATAGTGACTGTAACCGTCCGGCGTACGCAGCGGATCGTCCTGGGCCAGGGCGATCACCCCGGCGATGAAGCGATCCCAGCCGCCGACCAGATGCAGCGTCAACAGGCCGATCGCTACGATGCCGACCGCCAGCAGCGGCGCTTGCAGGACATCGACCCAGGCCACGGTGCGCAAGCCGCCGGAAGCGACATAGCTGACCACCACGCTGGCCAGCACCCACATGCCGAATTCCACTCCCAGCAGGCCGTCGGTCAGGACGTTGAACAGAAAGCCGGCGGCCCGCAGTTGCAAGCCGACATAGGGGACCGAGAAGAGCAGGGCGACCATCACCACCAGCACCCGCAGCGCGTCGGAGCGGAAATACGCGGCCAGCAGCGATCCGGGGGTGACGAAGCCATGGCGCTGACCCAGCAGCCATTGCCGCTTGAGAAACAGAATGCCGGTCAGCGGGATGGTCAGGGCGTAGAACGAGGCATAGGCGTATTGCCAGCCGTCGGTGTAGCTCAGGCCGGGGTGACCGATGAAGGTCCAACCGGAAAAGCAGGTGGCGGTCGCCGCCAGGGTGAACAGCAGCGGCGACAACTGGCGGCCAGCGAGAAAGTAATCGCTGGCCGTACGGGCGCGCCGCGCACCGATGATGCCCCACAGGATGCAATAGGCCCAATACAGGATCATGGCGCCGAAGATCCAGGCGACCTTGGGGGTGATGGCGGCGGTCTCGGTCATGGCGTGCGCTGTCCTCGAATGGCCGATGGCGGGGGAGATCAGAAATACACCAGGAAGCCGGCTACGAACTCCTGGCTGCCTTCCAGGTAGCGCCAGTCCGCCCGCAGCGCCCAGTCCCGGCTCAATGCCAGATGTTGTCGTAAGGCCGCCCGCAACGCCGAGCCGGTTGCGCCCAAACGGTAATCCAGCCAGCTGGCCTCGGCCAGCACTTTCCAGCTGACCGTCGGTTGCAGCAGGGTCCCGACCGTCAGGCCGATGCCGGCCCGATGATCGGTAGCGAACTGGCTGCCGTAGTCGACATCCAGCGTCGGCAGGCCAAACCACACGGTGCGCCAGGGCCAACCGGTTTCGGTGGCGATGCCGATGCTGCCGCTGAGAGTGAAGGCAGTGCAGTCTGGGCAGGTCGACTGCGGGTACGGTTCCCAGCCGGCGCGAATGCGCCAGGCCGGCCGTGGAGCCAGGGCGTCGATGGGCGGCAGCGAGGTGATGTCGAGCAACGTCAGCCGGTTGAGTCGCCACTCCTGGTTGGTTGGATAATAGCGCACGGCCAGGCTCAGTCCTTCGATCTGGGCGTCGGGGGTATAACCGGCATCCGGTTCGAGCAGATCGTGGTAGTTGGCTCGGGCGTTCAATTCGATGAAATCCGCACCGTCGCGCTGGCCGAAGCCGATTCCGGCTCGAGCCGAGTCGTGGCCGATTTCCGGCCGGCCCGCATAGGGTTCGATCGCCAGCGGCGGCGCGCTGACCGCCAGACGGTTACGGGCGGTCAGCAGTTGGTGACCGATCTGGTCCGGTGGCGGCTCGTCGTAGCCTTTAGTGTGGCCGGCGCGGCGGCGCTGGCGGTCGTCCAGCGCCAGTTCCAGCGCCAGCGCCTGTCGTTCCGGCGCGAGCCGGGCGAATTCGGGCGTGGCCATGGCCGTCGGATCGTGGCGCAGACGCTGGACCAGTCGCCGTTCGTCGGCGTTCAGGGTCGCATAACGGCGCTTGATGCGGGCGCCGCGCGCCGGGCGGGCGTTGACCTCTCCGACCAGCCCCGGCTGGTGGACCAGCTGGCGGATGGTGTCGGCCGGCAAGACCCACAGCCGGTAGCGCTCGCTCAGATGCAGGTCGGGGTTGGCGGCTTCCAGCAGGGTCAGCAATTGCCAGGCGCAATTTTCCTTGAAGAAATAATAGTCGAACACGATGCCGCGCAGCTCCCAGGCATGTTCGAGCAGGCGTTGCAACTGGCTGGCGTTCAGCCGGAGTCGGTATTCCCAGATGTCGCGGTTTTCCAGATCGCTGTAGGTTCGCACCAGCTTGTAGTAGGGTTCGATCTCGAAGCGGCCCTGGAAGCCGCCGGCGACGCCGTCCACCGCGTACAGCAGCAGGCTGCTGTGGGAATCGTCGGCGGCGTAGTTGATGGCGTAGGCCAGCAGCCGGGTCTGCTCGGTCTGGCCGCGTCGGTCCAGCCGCAGCAGGGTGTGGCCGAACAGGGAGGCGGGATTGTTGAGATAGGCCGAGGCGAATACCACTGTCACCGCTTCGGCGTTCAGCTCGCCCAGCCAGCGTTGAAGTCGTTCGCAGGGCTGCGGCGGCAGGCGGCGGGGATCGAAGGCCAGTTCGGCCTGTAGCCAGTGGTAGCGGGCGGGAAAGGCGCATTGGGCCGGCTGCGGGTCGCCGCCGACCGGCTCGGTCTGGAAAAACGCGGCGAGAGTGGCCTGCAGCTCGGCTTGGGGATCGGTCTTGCCGGTCGGGGCCAGGAAAAAGCGGGGATCGTCGGCGTCGCTGACGACGCCTGCGCCGTCGGTGCTGGCGCGGTAATGCAGCAGCACTCGCCATTCGCGCCGCGCCGCCAGCTGGGCGGTTTCGGCTCGGCTTTGCAGCTCGGCTAGATAAGACGGCGCGGCGCGGGCATCCGCTGCCCAGGCGAGCGTGCCGAGCAGCAGGAGACCCGCCAGCCGCGCGGTCAGAATGCGGCCCGGTTCAATTCGACGCCAGACGCTGACCGAAGCGGGGATCGCTGTGCATTTCCCGGTTCAGCGCGGTCAACATCTCAGCGGCGGTGGTTTGGTCGCTGGGAAACAGCGCGGTGAACTTGGCGCGGGTCAGGGCGCGGAAGGCGGCTTGTTGGCTGGCGTCGATCTCCATCAGCGTCGCCAGCGAGTCGAGATATTCGCCCTGGCCGGCGGCCATGTCGTTGCGCAGCGGCTCCAGATTGACGCTGGCGAACTGGGCGACCTGCTGCTGGCGATCCAGGAAGGAGGTGCTGCTCGAACCGCCGCTGCTGGAGCCGGAGCTGGGATCGGTGACGACGGTGCAAGCGCTCGTTCCCCACGCCAAGGCGGCGGTTAAGGCAAGGTTCAGCCATACTTTCATAATTCATTCCTCAAGAAGTTAAGCCATCGACTATGGTCGCTACAGTTTAAAGGCTATAAAGGCGTAACGCTAAAGGTTGCTGCTACCATGAAAAGCCATTTCTCGTTGATCCTGCTGTCCACCCTGCAGTGCAATGCCGACTGCGATTATTGTTTCGAGAACAAGACCACCGACCGGCTGACGCTCGACCGGCTCGGCGAGATGATGCGCAAGGTGCTGGATTACATGGTGGAGCGCTCGTTGGATGCGCTCACCATCTACTGGCAGGGCGGCGAGGCGATGTTGTTGCCGCCCAGCTGGTACGAACAGGCCAACGAAATGATCCGGCGCGAGGCCGACGCCCGCGGCAAAGAGGTGTTTCACAGCCTGCAGAGCAACATGCTGTCCTACAGCTCCCGCTGGAACCAGGTCATCGCCGACATGTTCGGCAATTCGGTCGGCACCTCGCTGGATTATCCCAATCTGCACCGCAAGCTGCTGGGGCAGGGGCCGGAAAGCTACAACCAGATCTGGGCGCGGCGGGTGCGGGAAGCGCAGGCAGCCGGCATCGCGATCCAGGTGATCGCCGTGCCCAATCAGGGCACCCTGGACATCGGCGCCGAACGCTTCTACGACTATTTCGTCGAAGAACTCGGCATCACCGAATTCCAGATCAATACCCCCTTCCCTGGTGGCGATGCCGCTGCCAAGCACGAGCTGCCGGTGGCGGACGTGGAAAATCTCAGTCGCTTCTACCGCGAACTGGCCGATATCTGGCTGGAGCGGGGTTACCCGCGTGGAATACGGATCGGGCCGTTCGACGCCCTGCTCCAGCATTTCAGCCACGAGCCGACCCAGTTGCCTTGCATTTGGGGCGAAAACTGCGCCAATACCATCGTGTCCATCGATGCTCGCGGCTATGTGGCTCAGTGCGACTGCTGGGTGACCAGCTATCCGGATTACCACTACGGCAATATCTTCGAAACGGCCAGCTTTGGCGAGCTGTTGCGAACCAGCCCGGTGCGTCAACGTTTCAACGAGCGGCCGATTCAACTCATCCAGCGCGACTGCCTGAGTTGCGACTACCTCTCGCTGTGCCACGGTGGTTGTCCGGTGCGGACCTATACCGTGCATGGTTCGTTGTTCGAGAAGGACCCCTATTGCGGCTTGTACAAGGCCGTGTTCGGACGCATGGAGCGGGCTGCGCTGGAACTGGCGCAGACGGCCGTGGCAGCGCGCGAGGTGGCGGCCTGAGCGTTGTGTCGCTTCATGGCGCGACTGTCTCACAGCGGTCCGGGGCGAGTCGCGCTGTAGAAGCGATTTTTGTAAGGGTTTCAGGCCGTATTCAGTTACTATACCCATATAATTTATCCGTCTTACGGCCTCTGGCTCGGCAGGTTCGAGCAATAGGGAGCATGACTGGCCGCGCGACAGGCGCGACGAGTGTAACAAGAGGACAAGTTTGAGCGTGATTCAGCCAGATTAGATAATGTGTGGAGAGCTGATAATGACCGATCGATACGATGAACAGGATCATGACGAGCAGGCGCTGGAAACCGGCGATCAGGAGGTCGTCCAGGAGCGGCGCAATTTCTTGCGCAGCTTGGGCAAATGGTCGCAGGCGGTGATCGGCGGCGTGCTGGTCGGCGGCGTGCTGAGCGTGCCCAAACCGGCCCAAGCCTGGGTTAACCATAGCGGCGGCTGGGGCGATCGCGGCGGCTGGTACAACCGCGGCTGTGGCTGGGGTAAGCATGGCGGTGGTGGCGGCTGGTACAACCGTGGCGGCGGCTGGGGTAATCATGGCGGTTGGTACAATCGCGGCGGCGGTTGGGGTAACCGTGGTGGCGGCTGGGCCAACCGCGGTGGCAGCGCCTGGGCCAATCGCGGCGGTGGCTGGATCAACAACGGCGGCTGGGCCAACCGCGGCCGGATCTGGTACAACGGCTGACGTCGAGCGCTCGACAGGCTCATGGAAACCGTGCGGGAGTGCCGCGCGGTTTCCTGACGGGCAACGACTTATCTTCCCTCGAACCGGGGTTTGCGTTTTTCCCGGAATGCACTCAACCCCTCCTCGTAGTCGTGGCTATCGTACACGATACGCCGCAAGCCCTGAATCCGTTCGAACAATTCGGGCGTGATCGCGCGGGCGCTGGACAGCAAACGGAGTTCCTCCTTCATCACCGAGACGCTCAGCGGCGAATTGGCGACGATATGCGCGGCGAGATCGTAGACGAAGGTTTCGATGTCTTCGGGCGCTTTGATGTGATTGATGATGCCGAGATTCTGCGCTTGGGTGGTAGGAATGGGCTGTGCGGTGAATAGCATTTCCTTGGCTACCGGTAGCGGAATCATGTTCATCAAGGTCAGTACCCCACCCAGATTGTAGGGGACGCCCAGCTTGGCCGGCGTGATGGCGAAAGTGGCTTCGGGCGTGGCGACCAGGATGTCGCAGGCCATGGCGACTTCACAACCCCCACCCCAGACCCCGCCTTCGATCAATGCGATGATGGGAGCCGGGTACTCCTGGATGGCCCGGATCAGCACCCGCAACGGGTCGTTCCAACTCAGCGGATCGCGGCCCCGATTGGGTAGTTCGCTGATATCGTGGCCGGCGGACCAGACTTTGGCGCCGGTTGGCGCGCGCAGGACCACGGCGCGGATACCCTGTTCGCGGAAGGCGTCCAGAGTGACGGTGATTTCGTTGATTAGGGCTTCGCTGAGCGCATTGCGTTTGGCGATGTGGTTCATCACGATCGTGCCGATCGCATCCTGAGTTTCGGTGATGATCAAGGACACAGTCTTTTCCTCGGTGGTGGAGGGATGAATCGGCGGCGATCGGTCCGGGACCGATCGACATCCAGGACTCTGGCGATGGGAATCCCGTTGCGATTCACTGTTCAAGGACTCAACAGCTTCCGATGATGAATGGTTATGAACGGGCTGACAAACCTGATCTACAGCAGGGACAGTTGATCCTCTCCGGCCAGCGCAATTGCCACAGTGTCTCGTAGCAGTTCTCTTGGCTGAATGACCCTATCCTCCATGTCTCCTGAAATGACTACCCAGCGCCGAAAACCTGGCAGGAAGACCCGAAGGGAATTCCCAGCGCCGTCAGCGCCCGTTCCGCCGCCAGCACACCGCGGTAGTTGGCCTCCTCGAAGATCGAATAGCCGCTGAGATCGGCGTGGGCGAACAGCACCCGCTCTTGCGGCTGGAGCAACAGCTGGCGGGCTTCGCCCCAGACGAAGCCGGGGCGCGGCCGGACCATGGCATGGCCCCAGCGGACCAGATCCAGCCGGGTGACCAGCGCGCGGAGATCGGGATGGGGTCGGGACAGGTCGCGCAGGATTTTCTCCGCCCAGACCCGCCACGGTGTTTCCAGCAGCTGACGGCGGGCCTGGTCCGGCGGCGCATCGCACAGAGCGTGGTACCAGGTGAAGACGGTCTGTTCCTGATGCACGGCCAGCTGTTGATGGGTGGCGACCACATAGCCCAGCGCGTCGCTGTCGTACAGCACGTTGTCCCAGGACAAGGGCGCGCCGCGCCGTTCCTGGGGAAAGCCGCGCAGGCTGAGATTGGCGACCAGCCAGGGGGCGTACTGGAACTCGGCGATGGCTGTCGTCCGCGCCGCCGCCAGCTCCCGGAACACCCGCGGAGCCTGAAACAGTGGCGCGGCCCAGATGACCAGTCGCGCCAGGCGCCGGATCGAACGATTTTCCCGCGCGTGCCAGGTATCGACCAGGATCGCCCGGTCCAGCTCCGACAGTCGCCAGGCGATAGCGTTGGGGCACAGATGCGGCTCCAGCCGTTCCCGCAGCCGTTTGACCAGCCAGCCGTTGCCTTCCGGCCAGGTCAGCACGTCGTCGCTGGCGGCATCGCGGGCTTGGGCGTCGCGGCTGGCGAAGTAATGCACCCCCATCCAGGCCGAGGTCTGATCGTAACGGCAGCCGTAGTCGTCGCGGCAGGCGTAGTTGACGTACCAGTGCAGCGGTTCCGAATCGAGGCCGTGTTGCAGCAGGAAATCGCGCATCGACAGCCGATCCAGCGCCAGCAAATCGGGGTCACGGGCGCTGAAATCGATGGGAATGGCGAAAGCCTTGCGGCCATCCGCTCCGCGCTGGCGCTGGAATTCGCCCATCAGCTCCTGAAAACGGCGATATTGCTCCAAATCCCGTTGCCGAACCCCGACTTGCGGCCACAGTCCGTCATGCCAGAGGCCATTGGCGTACAGCCGTTCCTGCGGGGCGAAGTTGATGTAGCGCGGGTCGTAAACCGGCTCGACCGCATAGGGATCGCCCTGCAGCACGCCGAAATCGGCCAGCAATTCACGCACGGCGCGGGATTCCTGGGTGGGGAAGGGCAGATAGTGCGCACCCCAGGGATAGGCGGTGATGGCGTTTTGGCCGCTGCGGGCGTTGCCGCCGACCTCCGACTCCAGCTCCAGGATCACGAAATCGTGGAAGCCGGCGCGCTGCAGTTTCCAGCCAGCGGACAGGCCGGCGATGCCGCCGCCGACGATGATCACCGGGGTTTTCTCCGTCGCGCTCGGTTCGGGGAACTGCATGCGCCGCAAGCGGTGGCCGACGGTGTTGGAGGCGCCGAGGATGTCGCCGGGCGGCAGCGGCGGCGTCTTGCCGTGGTCCTGCTGCCAGGCGTAGGCACCGCCGGCCGTGGCGGCCGCGCCCAGCGTGAGCAGGAATTGGCGGCGGTTCATCGATTTTGGCCTATTGTTGCACGACCTGATGCCACTCGCGTTCGTAGTAGCGCACCAGGATCTGAGTGTTCAGACGGTTGATCTCGGCGTCGACCGGCCCCATGTCCGGTGGAAACTGCAGCATGGCGGCGACAGTGGCTGGCGTCACGAAGCGCAGACCCTCCGGGTAGTGGTCGGGCGCTGGCCAAGGCTGGCGGCTGGCCAGGGTGAAACCCCATTCGCCGAAAGCTGGCACGTAGGCATGATAGGGGGTCACGTTGAAGCCGGCGCTTGCGATGGTGCGGGCGATGCACCAGAACGACTGCCGGGCATACAGCGGCGAGGTGGTCTGCACCACCGCCACGCCGTTGACCGCCAGATGTTTCTCCACCAGCCGGTAGAACACGTTGCTGTACAGTTTGCCCAGCGAATAATTGGTCGGGTCGGGGAAGTCCACCACGATGAAATCGAAGGTCTCCGTGTTCTGCTCCAGCCAGCGGAAGGCATCGGCGTTGACGACATGCGCCTTGGGTGAACTCAGAGCGTTGTCGTTCAGCACGGTCAACAGCGGATGATGGGCGAACAGGCGGGTCATCTCGGCATCGAGATCGACCAGGGTGATGCGCTCCACCGTGGGATAGCGCAGGATTTCTCGCACCGCCAGCCCGTCGCCGCCGCCCAGCACCAGCACCTGCCGCGCGCCCGGAACCGCGCTCAGGCCGGGATGCACCAGGGCTTCGTGATAGCGGTATTCGTCGCGTGAGCTGAATTGCAGGTTGTTGTTGAGGAACAGGCGGATATCGTCCTTCCAGCGGGTCACCACGATGCGCTGGTAGGGGGTGGTGCGGGTCAGCAGGATCTCGTCGGCGTACAGGCGATCCTCGGCCAGGGTGGTGAGCCAGTCGGCGGCGACCAGGCCGGCGCACAGCGCCAGCAACGCAGCGATGCACTGGCCGCGCAACCAGCGTTGTCCCGGCAGCTGGTCGCGGAACAGCCACAACGCCCAGGCCGCCACCAGCACGTTGAGCAGGCCGAACAGCAGGCTGGTGCGGCTCAGGCCCAGATGCGGGGCCAGCAGGATCGGGAACAGCAGCGACACCGCCAGCGCGCCCAGATAATCGAGGGTCAGCACCTGCGACACCAGGTCCTTGAAGGCGAACTGCTGTTTGAGGATGCGCATGACCAACGGAATTTCCAGGCCGACCAGCACGCCGACGATCAGCACCACCAGATACAGAGCCAGGCGGAACGCCCCGGCCCAGGCAAAGATCAGGAACAGCGCCGGGGCCGAGAAGCCGCCCAGGATACCCACCGCCAGTTCGATCTGGATGAAGCGGGCGATCAGACCGCGGACCACGTAGCGCGACAGCCAGGAGCCGATGCCCATGGCGAACAGATAGGTGCCGATGATGGTCGAGAACTGGGTGACCGAATCGCCCAGCAGATAGCTGGCCAGCGCGCCGGCGACCAGTTCGTAGGTCAGCCCGCAGGAGGCAATGACGAAAACCGAGAACAGCAGAGCATGGGTCACGCTCTGCGCTCCCCATTCCATGGTTCTCCAGACTGCTGCCCCATCGTCATATGCTCATATCCAAGAGAAAGGTATACCGGTCAGGGGTCGGGCATTGATGATGCTGACCTTCAGGTCGTTCAGCACCGCTCCCAACCCAGGAGCGGCAATCAGCTTCATCTTCCGGACCGCCCGCAGCTTGGAAATGGCTCGGTCGAAGACGGCTAGGTTGGTGTGACCATTGAGGCGCGACGGATAGAGGATGCCATCTGGTTGCGCCGGGTGCTCGTGGAAGGCCACCGACCACGCCCGGGCAAGCGTCTGACGGGACGCCTTCGCGACATCGGTCGGAACACCCATAACGATGGCGCCGTCCTCGCGCAGATCGACCATCATCAACGGGGCCGCGACCTCGATCTCGGCATAGTGCCGCGCGTGCAGTTCCGACTCCTCCATGGGCAGGTCGCCGATCGCGCCGTCGCGCTGATCGCGGAGCACCGCCTCCAGAAAGCAGACCTTCACGGTGTCTCCGAGATAGAGGACGCCAAAACGGTTCGCGGCGACACGCCGCCGCGGATCGCTGAACCGGCTCGGCGTTTTGCCGAAGCCAAGAGGGTCCGGATATCGACCCAAGTAGATGCGGCCGAAGCGTTGGCCGGTCGGCACCTCATGAAGCTGGAGGTCCGCACCCGCAAAGCCCTTGGGTGGGAGAACCTTCGCCATTTATCGAAAGTCTCTTCCGATGCTCTCGGCGGCCTCCAGGGCGGCTTTGCCCTTCCCCCGCTCCAGGGCCTCGCGTCCGGTCAGACCGTCGAGTTCGCCATGCGGCTGCACCAGGAAGCGGTAGACCGCCCAGGGTCCGCCCAGTCGCTCGTGCAGCACCGCAAGCTCGGCGTAAGGTTTTCCCTCAGCGTCGAGCTGCCAGATCGGGAAGCGGAAGCCGCGCTTCGCCCCGTCGAGGCCCAGGACCTGACCGCTCTGCCGCTTCGTGTTTACCGTCACGCGCGTCGTGCCGAGCATCTTGGCGAACGCATCCGCGCTCAACATGTCGTCGCCGCCGAGGATCTCGGCCGCCCGCAGGCGACCGCGCTCGCGCGCGGCGGCGAGCGCCGCTTCCAGCTCGGCATCCGGCGCACCCGCCTCCTCCACCGGCTCGGGCGCAGCCGCCACGTCTTCCACTGGCGTCAGGACCGTCTCACCTTCAGGGTCCACCTCGACGCGAAAGCTCACCGGCCGACCGGCTGTGCGGCTCTGGATGATCGCATCGCCATAGACCTGCAGGAGGACCTCCATCCGCTTGGGGTTGCTCGTAAGCGCCTTGGACGCCGTATCCGAAACCTCCAGCTTGAAGCCGGTAGCCCCCTTCGGTAGGGCCTGATTCCGGCCGACGAAAAAGGCCGTGCCGGCTGACTTCCCAGCCGTCCCGACCTGCCGGCCCGCGTCGCTGTGAATGCCTGACTTTGATTTTGGAGCTGCCATAGTCCAACCTCCGTTGGAGCATATATGGCAAAGATCGATAAATTCGTCAAGTTCGTAAAGCCATCTCGCTTGGCGGCTCGCCTCGTGAAGGGGAAGATTTACAGTTAAGTACTACCTCTCGACAGCGTGGGCTTACCAAGTACGGCGCGGTCACGGTTGACTTTGAGGATGAAAACTGAGTTGTAAGGCTCTGCGTGAGACATAGCACTAACCCCAGTCGGCCTTGCGGTCGCGTTCGCGCGCGGCGCGGTCGCGTTCGATCAGGTCGAGCAGTTCGTCGCGGGCGGTCTGGGCGATGGAGATCAGTTGCGACTCGTCCTGATAGTAGGGATACATGGCCTCGAGCGCGGCCAGATCGTGACGCCGGAAGGTGTCGGCGGCCTGCCGCGCCTCGTAGGCGCCGAGCCCCAGTTCCTGCAGCACCCGCCGACCGGCTCGCAACGCCGATTCGAAGGTTTCCCGTTCGATGCGGTCGATGCCCCGGTTCAACAGGCCGAAGACATGGCTGACGTTGCGGGCGCGCGCCACCATGATCACCTCGGGATAATGCTCGCGCACCGTATCCACCAACCGCAGGTTGGCGTCGACGTCATCCAGCGCGACCACCAGCAGGCGGGCCTTGGCGATGCCGGCGGCTTCCAGCAGGTCGAGACGGGTGGCGTCGCCGTAGAACACCTGAATACCGAAGCGGCGCACCACGGCGATTTGGTCGGGATCGTGATCGAGCACGGTGGCGGCGACCCCGTTGGCGAACAGCAACCGGCCGACGATCTGGCCGAAGCGTCCGAAGCCGGCGATGATCACCGACGACTCCTGCGGCGGAATCGGGTCGGGGTCGGGTTCGGCCGCCGCGTAACGGGGCGCCAGCCAGTGCTGATAGACCAGCAGCAGGAACGGCGCGGTCGCCATCGACAGCGCCACGCTCAGGGTCAGCAGGGCGGCCTGCTGGCGCGAGATCAACCCGGCTGGGGCCAACAGGCCGAGAATGACGAAGGCGAATTCGCCGCCCGGAGCCAGCAACGCCGCTAGCAGCCAGCGCTGGGCTAGCGGCGCGCCCAATGGCCGGGCGATCGCTCGTAGAACCAGCAGCTTGGTCAGCAACAGGCCACCGGTCAGAACCAGCACCGTCCCCGGATGGGCGATCAACAGCGCCAGATCGATCGACATGCCGATGGCGATGAAGAACAGGCCCAGCAGCAGCCCCTTGAACGGCTCCAGATCGGCTTCCAGGGCATGGCGGTATTCCGACTTGGCCAGCACCACCCCGGCCAGGAAAGCGCCCAGGGCCATCGACAGACCGGCGCGCTGCATCAGGACGGCGATGATCACCACGATCAGCAAAGCGCCGGCGGTGAACAGCTCGCGGATCCCGGTGCGGGCGATCAGCCGCAGGATCGGGCCGGCCACGAACAGGCCGGTGACCAGGATGCCGGCGATGGCGGCCAGCCCGAAGCCGACCGAGGCGGCGGAGGCAGCGG
>Ga0116181_1000485_pt1 | contig 36525 bp, 32 predicted proteins | sample AD_UKC075_MetaG_FD_89752 | JGI IMG/M metagenome (GOLD analysis project Ga0116181, IMG submission 89752) | Active sludge microbial communities of municipal wastewater-treating anaerobic digesters from USA - AD_UKC075_MetaG | ecosystem: Engineered > Bioreactor > Anaerobic > Digestate | place: USA... | reverse complement strand
TCCGGGCTGCCCGCCGCCGCGCCCTGCACGAAGCTGCGGTCGATCTTGATCGTCGAGAAGCGCAGGTTGCGGATATAGGCGAGCGAGGAATAGCCCGTGCCGAAATCGTCGAGCGCGATCCCGCAGCCGAGCGACATGATCTGCTCCAGCGCCGCGCGTGCCGTGTTCGAATCGCGCACGAAAATGCTTTCCGTGACTTCGATCTCCAGCCGCTGGGCGGGAAGACCGCTGATCGACAGCGCGCTGACCACGCTGGCGATGAAGTCCGCATCGAGCAGCTGTTCGCCCGAGACGTTGACCGCCACCTTGACGTTGCCCGGCCACTTCTTGGCTTCTTTGCACGCCTCGCGCAGCACCCATTCGCCGATCGGCACGATCAGGCGGGTATCCTCTGCCAGCGGAATGAACTTCACCGGGCTGACCAAGCCATGCTCCGGGCTGTGCCAGCGCAGCAGCGCCTCGAAGCTGACGATGGTCTCGTCGCCCGCATCGACCACCGGCTGGTAGTTGAGCACGAATTCGTTGTTCTCCAGCGCGCGGCGCAGCGAGAACTCCAGCTTGCGGCGCTCCTCGGCATGGGCATGCAGCGCGGGCTCGTAGCCAAAGTGCAGCCCGCCGCCGTCTTCCTTGGAGCGATAGAGCGCAAGGTCGGCGTTGCGCATAAGCGTTTCCACCGTGTTCCCGTCACGCGGGCCAATGGCCGAGCCAACGCTGGCGCCGATGTACAGCGTATGGTGGTCGACCTCGTAAGGGCGCGACAGCACCTCAATCACCGCCTGGGCAACCAATGCGACACGGGTGTGGTCGGATGCATCGCGGATCACGATGGCGAACTCGTCGCCGCCCAGACGGCCTACCAGCTCGTTGTCGCTGATGATCGTCTTCAGGCGGTCCGACACGCGCGCCAGCAACCGGTCGCCGACCAGGTGGCCAAGGGTATCGTTAACCGCCTTGAACCGGTCGAGGTCGATCATCAGGAAGGCACAGCGGGTGCGCCACTGCGCGGCATAGCGCATCGCCTCGCCCAGCGCCTCGGTCACCATCATGCGGTTGGGCAGGCCGGTCAGCGTGTCATAGCGCGCCATGTGGGCGATCTTCTCGCTCGATTCGCGCTGCTCGGTCACGTCCGAGCCGACGCCGCGGAAGCCATCGAAATTGCCGTTCTCGTCAAGCCGGGGCGTGCCCGAAAGCTCCCACCAGCGCTGCTGGTTGTTGATCGTGACGCGCACGAGCAGGTTGGAAAAGCTCTCGCGGCGCTTAAGGCGTTCGGCAAGGTCGTGCAGGCTTGAGGGGAACTGGCCCGTCTCCCAGGCCGGTCCCGCGATCAGCTGGATGAACGGCTTGCCGTCGATCTCCTCGCTCGGCAGGCCCAGGGCATAGGCAAAGCGCGGGCTGACCGAGCGGACCCGGCGCGAGGTGTCGATCTGCCACAGCCAGTCGGCCTCGCCCTCCTCGAATTCGCGCAGCAGCAGCGAAACGACCTCGTTCTTCTCGGCCATCCCCGATTCGGCGATCCGGGCAGTGAGAAAGGAGCGCGCATTCTCGAGCGAGCCGAGCACGACGACTCCGACGAAGACCAGCGACAGGAGGGCCATTTCATAGGCGCCCGCCCAGGCGAACCCTGCAAATGCGCTGCCCCCCACGATCCCGGCAAACAGCAGGTTGCCCAGCGGCACCGCCGGCAGCAGCACTGCCGATGCTGTCATCAGCATGGCGGTGATCGCCCACAGTTCCAGCCGCGCGCTCTCGGTTCCGAACGGCGCGAAGCCGGCCAGCGGAACAACCCACACCAGCGCGTTGATGACCGACCCGCGCGACTGGCGGTTGACCTCGTCGCGCGACATGCGGCGCCGATCGGCGTCGGCCAGCGCCTTGTCGTTCCTGGCGGTTTGCCACAGGCTGCCGCACAATGCCGCCAGCCACAGGGCCAGGAACGCCAGGTGGACGGTGCTGAAGTAAACCCAGACCACGCCCAGGGCGGCGATCAGGTTCGCAGCGATTCGCAGGCGCGATACGCGGGCGAGGCTCGAATACTGCAGGCCGCGCAGGCGCGCCCAGTCGCCGTCGCCGGGGTCGGCAAGCCCGAGAACGGCCATGGTCGGCAGCTCCCGAGGGAGCGCAGCAGTAGCGGGGTTGGTCCTAGTCACGCCCCGTGCATAGGCGTGGAATAGTTTCCGGCGCGTAAAGGCTAACTGGCAGGCTGCCGTTTTCCAATGCCCTGGAGAGGCTATTCCACCGTAACGGACTTGGCGAGGTTGCGCGGCTGGTCGACATCGGTGCCTTTCACGCAGGCCACGTGGTAGGCCAGCAGCTGGACCGGCACGGCATAGACCAGCGGGGCGATCAGCGGATGCACCTTGGGCATCTCGATCGTGGCGAGGCAGCCCTCGCCGGCTTCGTCCAGTCCTTCGCGGTCGGAGATCAGCACGATCTTGCCGCCGCGGGCGCGGACTTCCTGCATGTTGCTGACGGTCTTTTCGAACAGCGGGCCGGATGGCGCCAGGACAATCACCGGCACGGCCTCGTCGATCAGCGCGATGGGGCCGTGCTTCATCTCGCCCGAGGCATAGCCCTCGGCGTGGATGTAGCTGATTTCCTTGAGCTTCAGCGCGCCTTCCAGCGCCAGCGGATAGTCCTGACCGCGCCCCAGATACAGCACGTCGCGCGCCGGGGCGATGTGGTGGGCCATGGCCGCGATCTCGTCGTCGTGGGCCAGCGCCGCGTTGAGGCTGGCAGGCGCTTCGAGCAGGTGCTTGACCACCTCGGCCTCCTCGGCCCGGTCCATCCGCCCGCGCCGCACCGCCATGTGCGCGGCGAGCGCGGCAAGCACCGCCAACTGGCAGGTGAAGGCCTTGGTGCTGGCAACGCCGATTTCCGGCCCGGCATGGGTGGGGAGCAGCAGGTCCGCCTCGCGCGCCATCGAACTGGTCGGCACGTTGACCACCACCGCGATGGTCTGGCCCTGCGCCTTGCAGTGGCGCAGCGCGGCCAGGGTATCGGCGGTCTCCCCGCTTTGCGAAATGAACAGCGCCAGGCCGCCCGGCTCCAGCACCGGCTCGCGGTAGCGGAACTCGCTCGCGAAATCGATGTCGGCGGGCAGGCGGGCGAACTGCTCGAACCAGTATTTCGCGACCATCCCGGCGTAATAGCTCGTCCCGCAGGCGACGATGGTGACGCGGTGGATGCTGGACAGGTCGAAATCGAACTGCGGCAGGGCGACCGACTGGTCGACCTGGCGGATGTAGCTGCGCAGGGTTTGCGCCACCACGGTCGGCTGCTCGAAGATCTCCTTCTGCATGAAGTGGCGGTAATTGCCCTTCTCGATCTCGGCGGCGGACGCGCCCGAGGTGGTGATCTCGCGGCTGACGGGAGCGTTGTCCCTGTCGTAGACCTGCGCGCCTGCGCGGGTGATCACCACCCAGTCGCCCTCGTCCAGATAGCTGATCTGCTGGGTCAGCGGGGCAAGCGCCAGCGCGTCGGACCCCAGGTAGGTCTCCCCCTCCCCGTATCCCACCACCAGCGGCGAGCCGAGCCGCGCGCCGATCAGCATGTCGGGGTATTCCTTGAAGGCGATCGCCAGCGCAAAGGCGCCGCGCAGCTGCGGCAGCACGGCCTTGACCGCATCCTGCGGGGCGAGACCGGCCTCGACCTGTTCGGACAACAGGTGCGCCACCACTTCGGTATCGGTATCGCTTTCAAAGCGGCGCCCCCGCGCGGTCAGCGCATCGCGCAGCTGGCGGAAGTTCTCGATGATCCCGTTATGGACCAGGGCCAGCACCCCGGTCGCGTGGGGGTGGGCATTGGCCGCGGTCGGCGCGCCGTGGGTCGCCCAGCGGGTGTGGGCGATGCCGGTGGTCCCCGGCGCGGGATGGGCGGCGAGTTCCTGCACCAGGCCCGTCAGCTTGCCCGGCGCGCGGCGGCGCACCAGCTCGCCCCCGCTGAGTGTGCAGACCCCCGCGCTGTCATAGCCGCGATACTCCATCCGCCGCAGGCCATCGACCAGCCGGTCCGCCACCTGTTCCTTGCCAACGATGCCGATGATGCCGCACATGGGTAACTGCTTTCGCTAAAGGGTACAGGGAACGCGGATGCCCGGCCTGGCTGCCGGAAAATCCTTTGGATTTCGTGTAATGGCCTAGCCCTTCTGCTCCGCCGCCTTCTTCTTCTTCATCGCATCGTGGAACCGGTCGGCCCAGCCGGGCTTGACCAGCTGTTCTGCCCGGACGATCCGCAGTTCGCCGTCCGCGACATCGCGGCTGACCGCGCTGCCCGCCCCGACGATCGCGTCGGCGCCGATCCTGACCGGGGCGATCAGCGAGGAGTTGGAGCCGATGAAGGCCCCTTCCCCGATCACGGTCTTGTACTTGAAATAGCCGTCATAATTGCAGGTGATCGTGCCCGCGCCGATGTTCGCGCCCGCGCCGACTTCGGCATCGCCGATATAGGACAGGTGGTTGGCCTTGGCGCCCTTGCCCATCGTCGCTTTCTTCATTTCGACGAAGTTGCCGATCCTGGCCCTCTCTTCCAGCACCGCACCGGGGCGCAGGCGGGCGAAGGGGCCGACCTCGCAGCCAGAGGCGATGCGGGTGCCCTCGATGTGGCAATTGGCGCGGATCTTCACCTTGTCGGCCACCTGCACGCCGGGGCCGAAGAACACGTTGGGTTCGATGAGCACGTCGCGGCCCAGCTGCGTGTCCCAGGCGAACCACACGGTTTCGGGCGCGATCAGCGTCACCCCATCGTCCATCGCGGCGCGGCGGCGGCGCTGCTGCCAGCGCTGTTCCGCCTCGGCCAGTTCGGCGCGGCTGTTGATCCCTTCGACCTCATGGGCGTCGGGAGTGACCACCACGGCACACAGCCGGCCATCAGCATTGGCAACGTTGACCACATCGACCAGGTAGTATTCGCCCGCCGCGTTATCGTTGCCGACGCGCTCCAGCAGGCCGAACAGTTCGTCGGAACGGGCGGCCATCAGGCCGGAATTGCACAGCCGGCAGGCACGCTCAGCCTCGGTCGCGTCCTTGTGCTCGACCATCTTCACGATCCGGCCCTGATCCGCGACGACCCGGCCATATTGCAGCGTATCGGCGGGTTCGAAGCCCAGCACGACCACGGCGGGATTGTCCGCCGCGTGGAGCCGCTCGATCATCGCGCGCATGGTCGCGGCGGAAACGAACGGCACGTCGCCATAGAGAATCAGCACGTCGCCCGAGAAACCGGCCAGCGCGCCCTGCGCCTGCTGCACCGCGTGACCGGTTCCCAGCTGCGGTTCCTGAACCGCGATCGCAGCGCGAGTTCCCAGCTGCGCTTCGAGCTGATCGCGCCCGTGTCCGGCGATGACCACCTGGCGCTGGGGGGCAAGCTCGGCAGAGCTGGCCAGCAGGTGTTCCAGCATCGGCCGGCCGGCAATGGGGTGCAGCACCTTGTGCAGGTCACTTTTCATGCGGGTGCCCTTGCCGGCGGCAAGGACGACGATAGCCAGATCCGTTGGTTCGCTCATGATGGGCAGCCATGCCACCAAATGCTTGCCGTTTCCACACCGGGCAGCACCGCCTTTCCCCGATCGTGCGGAATGGCTAGGGGCACCGCATGACTGGCATTCCTTTCTCCATCGTCGGCTTCGATCTCGACGGTACGCTGCTCGACACCTCGGGCGATCTTGGCGCGGCAGTGAACCATGCGCTGAAGCTCGCGGGGCGTCCGGCTGTCCCCGGCGAGGCGGTCTATGGCCTGATCGGCGGCGGATCTCGGCTGATGCTGCGCCGCGCCCTGGCCCTTACAGGGGGCGAGGAGGGGGTCGACTACGACGGTCTCTATGCCGAACTGCTGGCCTATTACGAAGCCAACATCGCCGTCCACACCCGGCACTATCCGGGCGGAGAGGCCATGCTCGACGCACTCGATGCGGCGGGGGCCAAGATCGCGGTGGTTACCAACAAGCCGCAGCACCTGACCGACCGGCTGCTGGACGAGCTGGGGCTGACCCGGCGCTTCGCCTGCGTGATCGGCGCGGGAACCTGGCCGCTCAAGCCCGCGCCGGATGCGCTCCGCGCGATGGTCGGCCAGCTTGGCGGCGGGCGGGCGGCGTTCGTGGGCGACACCACCTTTGATACCGGAGCGGCGCGCGCGGCGGGCCTGCCCTCGATCGCGGTCAGCTTCGGCTTCTGCGATCTTCCGCCCGTGGAACTCGGCGCGGACAGGGTGATCGATCACTATGATCAACTGCTGCCCGCGCTGGCCAGTCTCTAGAAGTCGAACTGGGCGCGCATCCCGAAAGCGTCAGCCTGATAGTCGCGCTTGCCGGTGGCGGTTACCGCCGCATCGTTCAGCCACAGGTGGCCATAATTGACGATGAAGCGGACATAGTCGGTCGGCATCCACAGGACCGACGCGCCGAGCACCTGCTGGCGTCCGCCGACAATCGCACCGCTGTTCAGATCCAGCCAATCATAGCGCAGGTTCGTCTGGATCGCCCCGATCCCGCCCTTGCCGAGCGGAGCCTTCGGGCGGATCCGTTCGTAGACCCCGTTCTTGTAGGCGGTCGTGTCATCCGTCAGCAGATAGCCGACTTCCGCAAAGCCACCGTTGAACGAGGGATCGGTCAGCCCCGGGCGGTGAGGTCTGATCCAGGCGGTTTCGGCCGAGGCGTGGAAGCGGCCATTGATATAGGCGGCTTCCAGTCCGTAGCCGGTCTCGCCCGTCGCGGCGATGCTGCCGGTGTTGACCAGGCGCACATCGGTCGTGTGCAGGAAAGGGCGCGCGCGATAGCGCGTGGTGGCGGCGGCATCGTTGAAATCGCGGTAATGGACCGACCCGCCCAGATGGACCTGGCCACCACCCACCTTGGGCATGAGCACGACCCGCCCGTCGACACTGTAGCTGTTGTTGGTATCGAGGCTGAGGTCTGCGGCGTTGCCGGTGAACACCCCGCCCTGCACCAGAACCGCCTTGCCCTGATAGGCGGCGCTCAGCCCAACGCGCCGTTCGTAGCCGAAGGCGGAATTGAACGCGGCGCGCTCCATCATGCTGGTAAACAGGTCGCTGGTCATCTCCTCCATGCCCCAGAACGGCTTGTGCTGGCCTAGCGTCAAGGTCAGCTTAGGGCTGGCCTTGTAGGTCAGGTAGAGATCCGTGATCTCGACGCCGGAATTGGCCACGTCGATTTCCGCGCGGTAGCCGATCCCGCCCGGCATGGTGCCGTCGACCCCCAGGAAGGCACGGCGCAGCTCGGTCGCCATGCCAAGGCTGGTGTTGGTGCCCGGCGCGTCGACCCCGCCGGTGTCGACCTGCAACCGCCCGCGCGGCTTGAAGCTCCAGCCGTCCTTGCCGGTGAATTCCGGCGCGCCCTTCCAGGCGACAGCGACGGGCGGCTCGGCGGGCTTGGCAGCAACCGCCGCCAGTTTCGCGGCTTCGGCCCGCGCCGCCTGAGCCTCGGCAATGGCGGTTCCGGTGCGCGCTTCGGCAGCATCGGCGCGGGCGCGTTCCTGCACGACCTGGCCTTCCAGCGTATCGACGCGGGCATTCAGCCGGTCGAGCTGGGCCTGCATCGCGGCCAGCTGGTCAGCCACGCGGGGCTGGCGGGCAGCGGCGGCCTGGACGGGAGTAACCCAACCAGCGGTCAGCGCGAGGGCAAGGGCGGAGGATTGCAGGATTCGGCTCACGGTTGATGCCTTTCGCTGGTGCGGTCAGGTCGCATTGTTACGATTCGAGGTCGTCCCTAGGACAGCTAGATGACACAATTTTGACAACGGGCGTCACAGTGCCGTTACGGCATGGCGCGCAGCTGCAGCAACAGTTGATAGGCCCGCCACTTCGTGCCAGTGAGCGGCGCCTTTCCAGCAGAGTTGATCCTTTCATCGGAGCACGTGCAATGACGATTTCTTTCAAGGACCGTGTCGCAATCGTAACCGGCGCCGGCGGCGGCCTGGGCCGGGTCTATGCCCTCGAACTCGCCAAGCGCGGCGCAAAGGTCGTGGTCAACGACCTCGGCGGATCGCGCGATGGCACCGGCCACAGCGACGCTGCGCTGAAAGTGGTGGAAGAGATCAAGGCGGCCGGCGGCGAAGCCATGTCGAACGGCGGCTCGGTCACTGAGTACGACCAGATGGTGGAAATGGTCGCCAAGGCCAAGGAAGCCTGGGGCGGCGTCCACATCCTGATCAACAACGCCGGCATCCTGCGCGACAAGAGCTTCGCCAAGATGGAAATGTCCGACTGGAACCTGGTCGTCGACGTCCACCTCAACGGCGGCGCCAACTGCGCCAAGGCGGTGTGGAACCTGATGCGCGAGCAGAATTATGGCCGCATCCTGATGACCGCCAGCTCGACCGGGCTTTACGGCAACTTCGGCCAGGCGAACTATGGCGCGGCCAAGCTGGGCCTCGCGGGCCTGACCAAGACGCTCCACCTTGAAGGCGCGAAGAACAACATCCGCGTCAACACCCTGGCCCCGGTCGCGGGCACCCGCATGACCGAGGATCTTGGCATGCCGGAAGCCTTCTTCCAGGCTCTGGCGCCGGAAAACGTGGCGCCGATGGCGCTTTACCTGGTGTCGGAAGACGCGCCGACCAACATGATCTGCGGCGCGGGCGCGGGCATGTATCACGCCGCCTATGTCACCCTGACCCCGGGCGTCGCCCTTCCGGCGGACGAGCGTACCCCCGAAGGGATCGCGGCGCACTGGGACCAGATCATCGACCGCACCGGCGAAATCGTCCCCCAGTCGGGCGGCGAACAGTCGCAGGCGGTGATGACCGCGCTCGCCAAGATCGGCGGCCTGGGCTGAGGCATCGCGCTGACTGCCAGACTGTATTGACACACTAACACACACTGGGCATTCTCCCCGGCAACCAGGGGAGAATGCCCGATGTATACCGAAGCAGACCTGCAATCCGCCGTTGCGGCAGGCGCACTCAGCCACGAAGCCGCCGAGGCATTGCGCGCCCATGCCGCCGGAATGCGCAGCGCGCCCATCGCCGATGAGGAGCAATTCCGCCTCATCAATGGCTTCAACGACATCTTCGTCACCATTGCCGCGATCCTGCTGCTGGCTGCCGCAGGCGGAATCGGCGCGGCGATCGCTCCGGGAGTGGCCGGACTGCTGATTGCGGGCGCCGCATGGGGACTGGCGGAATTCTTCACGGCCAGGCGCCGGATGGCCCTGCCCTCGATCGTCCTGCTGCTGGCCTTCGTGGGCGGCGTGGTGGCGGTGCCGGTCAATATCCTGGCCGAAACCGATCCGGACATGGCCGGGCGCACTGCCGCGCTGATCGCTGCCGCGATCGGCCTTGGCGCGGGGATCGCCGCCTGGTTGCACTGGCGGCGCTTCATGGTGCCGATCACCGTTGCCGCCGGAGCTGCCGCCGTGGTCGCCACCGCGCTCGCCCTGACACTTGCCGCGCTGGAACCGCTGGTGGGCGAGGAGCGGCTGGAAGCCCTGCTGCTGCCGCTGGTGTTCGTCGCTGGGCTTGGCATGTTCGCCTTCGCGATGCGCTGGGACATGTCCGACCCGGCGCGCGAGACGCGCCGCAGCGATGTAGCCTTCTGGCTCCACCTCCTCGCCGCGCCGATGATCGCTCATCCGCTGTTCAACTGGCTGGGCGTGACGGGCGGTGACAACATCGGCGCCGGTTCGGCGCTGGGGGTGCTTGCGATCTACGTGCTGATGGGACTGGTTGCACTGGCGGTAGACCGCCGTGCGCTACTGGTCTCGGCCCTCGCCTATGTCCTGATCGCGCTGACCTGGCTCTTTCGCGAATTCGGCATGGTCGAACTCAACGTCGCGATCACCGGCCTGGTGATCGGCTCGGCCCTGCTGTGTCTTTCGGCCTTCTGGTCACCGATCCGCCGCGTGATCGTGCAGCAACTGCCCGCCACGCTGCGCACCCGCCTGCCCGTCACGGCAATCCCGGTACCGGCCTGATCCAGCCCCTTGCGGCCTGCTCTCCTCCTGCTAGCCTTGCCAGCAGGGGGAGACGCCGCACCATGACCGCAACACCGCACCAGGCCCGGATGGCCTCCTTGCGCACCCGATCTGCCGTGGCGCGCGTGTTCATCGGCCTGTTCCTGGTGGTCGACCTGCTGCTGGCCCTGTTCGCCGCGCTGTTGCTCTACCGCGAGGTGACGACCAGGATCTCGTTCTTCATGGTCGCCCTGCCCGGGTTCCTGTTCCTCATCGCCCTGCCGTTGCTGGCCAGCGGCCTTGCGCTGATGGTCTGGGTGCATCGGGCCCATGACAATCTGCGGGCCGAGACGCTTGAAGGCCTGAACTTTGCGCCCGGCTGGGCCGCGACCAGCTTCGTGATCCCGGTGGCAGGCCTGATCGTGCCGTTCCAGGCGATGCGCGAGCTGTGGAACCGCAGCCACGGCGAACCGGAGCACTTCGCGCGGGTCAGCGTGGACAAGGTCTCCTCATGGTGGACCTGCTATGTCGCAGGCACGCTGATCCTGGGCGCGCTGACCGTGCTGACCGCGCTCGACCGGCTGACGCCCTTCGTGCTGATGACCCCGCCCGGGGTCAACGGACTGTTCCTGCTGCTGGCCCTGCTGCTGCTGGGCGGTTCGGCGCTGTACCTGTGGCGGATAGTCGGCGCGATCACCCTGGCGCAGCAGAACGTGACGCGGGTTACCGGAACTTTCGACTAGGCGCGCCAACGAACGGAGGAAAGGCAGTGGGGCTGGAGGTCAGTCCGAAACCAGCTTGAGCAGCCGCCGTTCCAGCGGAAACAGCACGCCCGCCAGTTCATGCCCGCGCTTCAGCACCTGCCCGCTTTCGCCGTAAAGCGTCCACATCCCCTGCTTGGCACGCAGCGCCGGGCGCTTCTCGATCCGCGCCTGGGGGTATTCCGCCGCGCGGCGGAATCCGCAGAACACGGCGGCATCCTTGCTGAAATCCATCGCGTAGTCGCGCCATTCCCCTGCCGCGACCATTCTGCCGTAGAGATCGAGAATGCGCTGGAGTTCCTGCCGCTCGAAGCCGACCTGCGCGGGTGCCGCGCGGCTGAGCGGAAAGGGAGTGACTACCGCGTTCAAGCGCCCTTGGTTCCGTCACGCTGACGGCCCGCCCCCTGCCGGGCGGCAGCGGCATCGCGTTCCTCCAGCAACTGGTTCAGCCGCTTCTGCAGGATCTCCACCTCGCACTGGAGAATCTCGAGCCTCTGGGTCGAGGGATCGAACCGTTCGCTGCACGGCGTGCCATAGGGCACGAAGTTCTGCGTTTCGGGCTTCACCTCGACCAGCGTCTGCTTGGCAGGGATCCCGACCATCGTCGCGCCTTCGGGCACGTCCTTGGTGACCACGGCATTGGCGCCGATCCGCGCGCCCGCGCCGATGTTGAGCGGGCCGAGGATCGCCGCGCCCAGGCTGACGATCACCCCGTCGCCCAGCGTCGGGTGGCGCTTGCCGCCCTGCCCGCTGGTGGGGTTGGTTCCGCCCAGGGTCGCGCCCTGGTAGATGGTGACGTTGTCTCCGATCTCCGCCGTCTCGCCAATCACCACGAAGCCGTGGTCGATAAAGAAATTGCGCCCGATCTTTGCGCCCGGATGGATATCGATCGCGGTGAAGAAGCGGGTCATGTGGTTGACCACCCGCGCCAGGAAGAACAGCCGCGCGCCGAACAACGCATGGGCAATCCGGTGCCCCGCCAGCGCCCAGACGCCCGGATACAGCAGCACTTCCCAGCGCGAACGCGGCGCAGGGTCGCGCGCGACGATCGAGTCGATGTAACTGATCAGGCGAAGTGGCATTGCCCCATCCTTGTCCCACCTTCGCCGCATCAAAGCAAGCGCGGCTCCTCCGGCCCCATGACCTCTTCCAGCGCATCGCGCCAGATCGAAAGCGTCGGGGCGGCCTTTCGTTCCAGGCTGAGGCGATCGATCGCCGCCACCAGCCGCTCGATCCCGAGATGGGAACGCTCCGCGCGCGGCGCAAGGTAGGCCAGCGCATCGGGGCCAAGGACAATCCCTCGCAATTCCGCGTGCAGTGCGATCAGGTCCGCCACCATGGCATCGTCCGGAGCGCCGATTTCGAGGTGCAGCGCCGCTCCCATGCGCGAGGCTAGATCGGGCAGCGTGATCCGCCACTCCCCCCGCACCACCAGCAGCAGCGGGGTTCCGCTTTCCTGCGCACGGTTCCAGCGGTGGAACAGCTCCGTCTCGTCCAAAGCCTGGGCATCGTCGATTGCCTCGCCCGCGCCGCTCTCGGCAAACCAGCGCGCCAGCAGCGATTTGCCCGAACGCGGCGGACCAGCCAGCACGGCAGTGCGGAAGGGCCAGGTCGAGGCGGCGGCCATCGCCTCGATCGCGGCCCGATTGGCATTGCCGACCACGATCCGTGACGCCATGCCGGCCCCGCCGGGCGCGAGGGGAAGCGCGATCTGGCTCATGGTCCTGACGCCGGTCCTCAGCGCCTGATCGAAAGCGCGTTGGCGCCGACCGTCACGCGCCAGCCGCGCGCGCGGAGCGCCTCGGCCAGGGTCGCCAGATCGCCCGCATAGCTGACGCGCATCAGCGAGGTGCCGCCCACCGCCAGGCTGGTGGTCGAAGCGCCCTGAACCCCCGGCGCAGAGCGCACCGCGCCGAGTGCGGCATCGACCGCAGCCGCATCGGGCGAAGCGAACTGAACGGTGAAGGTGTTGACCTTCACCTCCTGCGTCGGCTCCGGCGTGGGTGCGGCGCTGGCGGCAGTGCTGGGCGCGGCAACCGGCGCCTGGGCCGCCTGCCCTGCGGCGATCAGCGCGGCGAGCGCGGGATCGATCTGCGGACGGACGTTCAGCGTGGTATCCGGCTTCAGCTTGCCCTCGGCCAGGGCCTGGGCATAGATCGAGTCCAGCCGGACGGCCGCGTCGGCCAGCATCTTCTCCAACCCCGCCTCGTCGTTGGCGGAGAGGGTGAAGCTGGCCAGGTATGTGTTGTCAGGGCCATAGCGCGCAGTGAAAGTGCCGCGCACCGGCCCGCCGGGCCACTGCCGCTCCAGCCGCGCTACCGGCATCAGCACGTCGGCCGCACCGAACTGGTCGAGCACGTTGCGCCACCAGGCACGGCTGCGCCGCGATGGCTGGCCGGCGGTGATCAGCAGCGATTCCCCGGCCGCGCCGCTGGGGCGGACATAGTCGATCGGGCTGGCCCCGGCGCGAAATTCCGCCCAGGCCTTCTGCCACGCCCCGCGCACTTCATAGACCTGCGCCGTGCCGCCGGAATAGAGCACCGGGATGATCATCATCGGCGCGGAATGGGCCACCGTGGCGCCCCCGTTCGTGCCGATGAACTGACCAGCCCGAGCGCGATCGAACACCACCGAAAGCTTTGCGATGTAACGGCGCGGGCCAACCTGCTCGTGCTCGATCACCACGGCGGTGACCATGCCCTGCAACTGCCCGTCGCTCATCGCCGGGCCGCCCGCCTTGGCCCAGGCCTTGCGCGCGGCCTCCTGCCAGCCGTTCAGGCGCGCCTCTTCGCCGTCCTTGCCGGTGGCGTTGACTTCGACTCCGGAGATTTCGATATCGCTGGAACTGGCGATCGGAACGATGCCGCGATCACCCTCGATCTGGGCGATCAGCCGCTCAGGCCCGGCCACCAGCAGCGCAGCGCCCAGCGCCAGCATCGCCATGCCCGGCACCATCGCGGCGGGTCCGGGGCGCCAGAATCGCGCGCGAGAGGGGGCGGTTGCAGTGACCATCGGGGAAAACCGCGTGCCTTTTGCCCAATCGCTCGTGGAAATCCAAGCCGGAAAGCGCTAGGCGGCTGGCGATGTCTGAAAAGTCTTACACCTACGAGCAGGCCGGCGTCTCGATCGCGGCGGGGAACGCACTGGTCAAGGCCATCGGCCCGCTGGCAAAATCGACCGCCCGGCCCGGCGCCGATGCAGAGCTTGGCGGCTTCGGCGGGTTCTTCGATCCGCGCGCGGCGGGTTACAAGGATCCGCTGCTGGTCGCGGCCAACGACGGGGTCGGCACCAAGGTCAAGCTCGCCATCGATCATGACCGCCACGACGCCATCGGCATCGACCTGGTGGCGATGTGCGTCAACGACCTGATCGTCCAGGGCGCTGAGCCGCTGTTCTTCCTCGACTACTTCGCCACCGGCAAGCTGGAGAACGGCGTGGCCGAGCGCGTCGTTGCAGGGATTGCCAACGGCTGCAAGCTGGCCGGCTGCGCGCTGATCGGCGGTGAGACGGCGGAAATGCCCGGGATGTATGCGCCCGGTGACTATGATCTGGCGGGCTTCTGCGTCGGCGCGGTGGAGCGCGGTGAGCAGCTGACCGGCGACAAGGTGGCCGCCGGGGACGTGCTGCTGGGCCTTGCCAGCTCCGGCGTCCACTCCAACGGCTATTCGCTGGTGCGGCGCCTTGCCGCGGACAAGGGCTGGAAGCTTGACCGCCCCGCCCTGTTCGATGCCGACCGACTGCTGATCGACGCGCTGATCGAACCGACCCGGATCTATGTGAAGAGCCTGCTGCCGCTGGTGCGCTCGGGCCGCATTCACGCCCTCGCCCACATCACTGGCGGCGGCCTGCTGGAGAACGTGCCGCGCGTCCTGCCGGAAGGCCTCCACGCCCGGATCGACGTCGGCGCGTGGGAGCAGCCCCGCCTGATGGCCTTCCTCCAGGCGCAGGGCCATATCGAGCCCGGCGAAATGGCGCGGACCTTCAACTGCGGCATCGGCATGGTGCTGGCGGTTGCGGCGGATGATGCCGCTGGCGTTCAGGCCGATCTCGAAGCGGCGGGCGAAACTGTCCACGTGATCGGCGCGATCGAGCCGGGCCAGCGTGGCTGCACCGTGCAGGGCAGCGACGAGGATTGGTCCGCGCGCGAGGCGTGGGAGGCGACCCACCTTGCCTGAACGGGCGGTCGAACGAGCCCCGGAACGCGCGAAAGTCGCGGTACTGATCTCGGGCAGCGGCACCAACATGGCCGCACTGCTCTATGCTGCCCGCGCGGCCGACTGCCCCTATGAAATCGTGCTGGTGGCCAGCAACAACCCGGACGCGGGTGGGCTGAAGCTGGCCGGGGCGGAGGGCGTTCAAACCTTTGCCCTGCCGCACAAGGGCATGGCCCGCGCCGACCACGACGCGGCGATGGACGCAGCGATCCGCGCGAGCGGCGCCCAGTTCGTGGCGCTGGCGGGTTACATGCGGATCCTTACCCCGGAATTCGTCAGCGGCTGGGAAGGCCGGATGGTCAACATCCACCCCTCGCTTCTGCCAAAGTACAAGGGCCTCCACACCCACGACCGCGCCCTGGAAGCGGGCGACAGCCACGGTGGCTGCACTGTGCACCTCGTCACCGCCGAACTGGATGACGGCCCCGTGCTGGGCCAGACGCCGGTGGCGATCCTGCCGGGCGACACCGCGGACAGCCTGGCCGCGCGGGTGCTGATCGCTGAGCACCAGCTCTATTCGCGCTGCCTTGCCGCGCTGGTCAGCCAGGAGCGGGATTCCGACTGGCTCTACCGCAAGGTCCAGGCCCTCGCCCTCGCCCTCCCGGAAGCGGAAGAACGCCCCAGCCACGGCTCGCCCGGCTGGCGGGTCGGCGGCAAGTATTTCGCCCATTTCAGCGACCAGCACCACGGCACGCCGCACGTCGCCCTGCTGGTCAAGACCAGCGGGCCGGACGAACTGGACGGCTTGATCGAGGCCCAGCCCCACGCCTATTTCAAACCCGCCTATTACGGCGCGGCCGGGTGGATCGGCGTGATCCTCAACCGGGGCGAGGTCGACTGGCAGAACGTGGCCGACTGGCTGGCACGCAGCTGGCGCAGCGTGGCCCCGAAGAAACTGACCGCGCTGATGGACGCCGCGGACGGGTTCTAGGCCCGCACCCTCACCGACTACTGCCCCCACCCTCCGTTCGTGTCGAGCTTGTCGAGACACGGTAGCACCAGCGTGTCTCAACAAGCTCGACACGAACGGAGGGTGGTGCTTGGGCTCTGCCCTAGATCTCGCTGCCATCCACCATCGGGCGACTCTCGCGCGTGCCCTTGTAGCGCACTTCGGGATCGTTCGGATCGCCGGCGATCACCACGTAATCATCGTGCACTTCCAGCAGTTCGCCGACGAAGGGGAAGCCCTCCATCGTGCTCACGCGGTAGCTTACCGTGTCGCCGACCTTGAAGGTGGCGGCATCGAAATTGAACTCGAACGGGCAGTCTTCGCCGCCCTCACCCATGCCCTTCATCACGAATCTCCTTTGCCCGCACTCTTATCGTGCCGGCGCGGCGGGGCAACGAAAACGGCTGCCGGATCGCTCCGGCAGCCCCTCATTTCCGATCTGGCGCAGGATCAGGCGGGAGCCTTGGCCCTGGCGATAATGTCGGCGATCTCGTCAATCAGCGCGAGGCGCTTTTTCTTGAGCGTTTCGGTATATTCGTCCGAGGGAGTCTCGATCTCCGCCTCGATGCGGTGAATCTCGCCGTTCACCTCGTGATAGCGATCCGCAAGGGTGACGAAGTGGGGATTGCTGACCTTGAGGGTGTGAAGCAGCGCGTGGTCCTGCGGGAACTCGTCAGCCAGTTCATGCGGTGTATTCGACATTCCGTTTCCTTCTGCTTGGATTTCCCGGCCAGTCTGGCGCCCCCCGCACCGCGCGCCTTGCGATGAGTCAAATAGTGCAAGACGATCGCAAAAAGGGCCGCCGGATTGCTCCGGCGGCCCTTTGAAAGCCACAAATCGCAGCGGCTTAGCCGACGATTTCTTCAGGCTTGAAGAAGTAGGCGATTTCGATCGCCGCGTTCTCGTCGCTGTCCGAACCGTGGACCGAATTGGCCTCGATCGATTCGGCGAAGGTCTTGCGGATGGTGCCTTCGGCGGCGTCCTTGGGGTTGGTCGCGCCCATGATGTCGCGGTTGCGCTTCACGGCGTCTTCGCCTTCCAGCACCTGGACGACCACCGGGCCGCTGATCATGAAGCTGACCAGTTCGCCGAAGAAGGGGCGTTCCTTGTGGACCGCGTAGAAACCTTCGGCCTGTTCCTGGGTCATGTGGATGCGCTTGGAAGCAACAACGCGCAGGCCGGCTTCTTCCAGCTTGGCAGTGACCGCGCCGGTCAGGTTGCGGCGGGTTGCATCGGGCTTGATGATCGAGAAGGTGCGGGTAACCGCCATGGTGCATTCCTTGAACTGGTTGGGGCGCGCGAAACGGCGTCGCCCGGTCGGGTTGGCGCGCCCCTAGCGGGGAAAATGCTGCACTGCAAGATTCATGCGATCTGTTTCCAGCCGCCCGCGCTGCCCTGTTCCCAATAGTGCCGCTCCAGCCCTTCGCGGTCCTTGAGGCTTCTCCAGGTTCCGCGCGCATCCTCGATCGTCGAGCCATCGAAGAACAGGAACACCCGCTCAAAGCCGAGTGCCTCGTCGCGCCAGCGCCCATCGGCCAGCGCCGCGAACTTCGCGCCATTGGCCGGGTCGAGCCTGTCCGTCAGGAGGATCGGCTGGCGCTCCTGGTGTGCCTCTCCCGCGCGGCCATGGGCGAGGAAACTGTCGCGTCCCGCCCACAATCCCTCGTCGATCCGGCCCAGCTGCGGCGCGTCATCCGACACCACCAGCAGCCGCTGCCCGGTTTCCAGCACCTTGCGCGCCAGCGGCGGCAATTCGCTTTCGACCGGACCCCGGCTGAGCTGGTAGAAATCGACGCGCATCAGTTCTCGAGGTTGTCGCGCACGAAGCGGTCGAGCAGGCGCACGCCGTAACCGGTCGCGCCCTTGTCCCAGGTTGCGCCGGGCTTGCCGGACCAGACCGTGCCCGCAATGTCGAGGTGCGCCCAGGGGGTGCCCTTGTCGACATAGCGCTGGATGAACTGCGCGGCAGTGATCGAGCCGCCCTCGCGCGGGCCGACGTTCTTCATGTCGGCGATCGGGCTGTCGATCAGCTTGTCATAGGCCGGTCCCAGCGGGAAGCGCCACAGCTTGTCGCCCGAAGCGCTCCCGGCGGCGAGCAGCTTGCCCGCAAGGTCGTCGTCGTTGGAGAAGATCCCGGCGTGTTCGTGGCCCAGCGAGATGATCATCGCGCCGGTCAGCGTGGCCAGGTCGATCACCGCGGCGGGCGAAAATTCCTTCTGGGTCCAGGTGATCGCGTCGCACAGCACCAGCCGCCCTTCGGCGTCGGTGTTGATCACCTCGACCGTCTGGCCGGACATGGTGGTGACGACGTCGCCCGGGCGCTGGGCGTTGCCGTCCGGCATGTTCTCGACCAGGCCGCACACGCCGATGACGTTTGCCTTCGCCTTGCGCCGGGCAAGCGCGAGCATGGTTCCGGCCACCGCTCCGGCGCCGCCCATGTCCCACTTCATGTCTTCCATGCCAGCCGGCGGCTTGAGGCTGATGCCGCCCGTGTCGAAAGTCACGCCCTTGCCGACGAAGGCCGTGGGCTTCACGTCAGCCGCGCCGCCCTTCCATTCCATCACCAGCAGGCGCGGCGGACGGACCGAGCCCTGCGCGACGCCCAGCAGCGCGCCCATGCCCAGCGTCTTCATCTCGGCTTCGTCCAGCACGCGGACCGTGATGCCGGTGCCGGCAAGGCGCCCCTGCGCGCGGGCGACGAAGCTTTCGGGATAGATGATGTTGGCGGGCTCGGTAACGAGCTCGCGGGTAAACTCGATCCCCTCGGCCAGCGCGGCTTCGACGGCCCATGCGGCCTCGGTGCCCTCGGGCGCGTTCGCCGCACGGACGGTGGTCAGGCTGCGCTTCTGCTCTTCCGGCATGGTGGTGCGGTAATTGTCATACCGCCAGGCCCGCAGGCGCGCGCCCAGCAGCACCGCCGCCGCGCCCGCCGCATCAAGCCCGCTACCCGCAAAATCGATCGTCACTGCGGTCTCGCCCGATGCAAGGTACTTCGCCGTAATCGCGGCGCCGGCGCGCTCCAGGTTGGCGAGCCGGTCCTTGGCGGCGGCATCCCCCGCACCGGCGAGCGCCACGCGCTGCACGGCGCCGCCCGCCGAGACGAAACCATCATGCAGTTGCCCGGCCTTGCCGGTGAAGCGGCTGGCCTTGGCGCCTGCGGCCAACACCGGGTCGAGATCGGCAGGCAGGGCATCGAGATTGACGATCCGGGCAAGCGGACCGGAGGCGGCGGGAACGGCGGAAACGAAGTCGATCTGCATGGTGTCTCCGATGGGAATTTCTCGAACCTGCGACAAAGTGACGTCGCAAGTGGTTGGCGTGGATTGCAGTTAGGCGCGGGCGGTGCGATAGGCAACCCATGCTCCTGCCTGCCCGGCCCCGGCCGAAGCCCAGTTTCGCGTGCCTGACGTACCGCCATGCCGGTGCGCTGCTGCTTGCGGCGGGCGCGCTGGCCCTGCCGGAAATTGCGGCAGCGCAAGGCGATACGCCGCCGGCGGGGGAACCCGCCTCGATCCTCGCGGAAGGCCAGCAGGTGGCTTTCGAGGCGGACGGACTGTCATACGACAGCGAGAACGAGATTGTCACCGCCTTCGGCAACGTGGTGATGAAGCAGGGTGAACAGTCCGTGCGCGCCGACAAGGTGGTGTGGGACCGCAAGGCGGCCCGGATCACCGCCGAGGGCAATATCCGCTTCGTCGACAGGGACGGCAACCAGCTGTTCACCGATCAGCTTGAGCTTGATGACGAGTTCCGCGCCGGGGCCATGACCAACATGCTCCTCGCCCTGCGCGAAGGCGGACGCCTGGCCGCGAACAAGGGTGAGCGCGCGGAGGACGGCAAGGTCATCCTGTCGGAAGCGGTCTATTCGGCCTGCGCGGTGGAAGACAGCGATGGCTGCCCGCGCAAGCCCAGCTGGAGGATCAGCGCGGAACGCGTGATCTTCGATCCCGACAAGAAGCTGGTGCGTTTCAAAGGCGCGCGGCTGGAACTGTTCGGCGCGCGGCTGATGCCGCTGCCCGGACTGGTGCTGGCCACGGACGGGCGCCCGATCAACGGCTTCCTGATCCCCGACATCCGCCTGTCCGCCTCCAACGGGGTGGAACTCTCCACTACCTGGTATCAGCGCCTTGCCCAGAACCGGGATCTGTCGATCACCGGCTATGTCTACACCTCGGCTCTGCCGATGATTTCTGGCCAGTACCGCGCCCTGACCAGCAAGGGCGCCTATCAGGTGACCGGCTATGCCACCCGCGGTTCGCGCATCCCGATCGGCACCGGCGGCGCCGGCAGCCAGCAGGACTGGCGCGGCTACCTGGCCAGCAACGGACGATTCCAGTTCGATCCATACTGGAGCCTGACCTATTCGGGGCGGATCGCGTCCGACCGCACGTTCCTGCGCCGTTACGACATCAGCCGCGACGACCGGCTGCGCTCGATGATCGATCTGGAGCGGATCACGCCCAATTCCTATCTCTCGCTGGCCGGTTGGGCAACGCAGACGTTGCGTGTGGGGGACCGGCAGGGGCAGGTTCCGGTCGCCCTGCCGGTGCTCGACTTGCGCCAGCGCATCGCCGATCCGCTGCTGGGCGGCAAGATCGAACTTCAGGTCAATTCCCTGGCCATCACCCGGACCAGCGGGCAGGACACTCAGCGCGCCTTCGCCAGCGCCCGGTGGGATCTGCGGCGGATCACCGGCATGGGTCAGGAAGTGACCTTCACCGGCCTGTTGCGCGGCGACGTTTACCACTCGGACCAGAACTGGCTCACCGCCTCGGCGCCCTATCGGGGCAATCCGGGCTGGGAGACGCGCGCGCTGGCGACCGCGGCGATCGACGTCAAATGGCCGCTGGTGGGCGAATTTTTGGGCGGCACCCAGGTGATCACGCCGCGCCTGCAGGTGGTCGCCAGCCCAACGCTGCGCAACCTGGCCGTTCCCAACGAGGACGCTCGGGCGATCGAGCTTGAGGATTCCAACCTCTTCGCGCTGAACCGCTTTCCCGGCTATGACCGAGTCGAGGACGGGGTGCGGTTCACCTATGGTTTCGACTGGCAATGGGAACGGCCGGGCTGGCGGGTCCAGACGACCATCGGCCAGTCCTATCGCCTGACCAGCCGCCCCAGCCTGCTGCCTGACGGCACCGGTCTGGCGGAGCGCACGTCCGACATCGTCGGCCGGACCGAAGTGCGTTTCAAGGACATGGTCAAGCTGACCCATCGCTTCCGGCTCGACAAGGACAACCTGGCGATCCGCCGCAACGAATTCGACGCGGCGGTCGGGACCGAGCGGACCTATCTGGAAGTCGGCTATCTCCGGCTCAACCGCAATGTCACGGCGGGGATCGAAGACCTGAAGGACCGCGAGGAACTGCGGCTTTCGGGGCGCATCGGCTTTGCCCGGTACTGGTCGCTGTTCGGCTCGGGCGTGATCGACCTGACCGGCGCCAACGAAGAGCCCAGCCTGCCCGCCGCCGATGGTTACCAGCCGCTGCGCACGCGGGTCGGCGTGGCCTATCAGGACGACTGCCTGGAACTGTCGCTCACCTGGCGGCGCGACTTCGTGGCAACCGGCGATGCGCGCAAGGGCAACACCTTCCAGGTGCACTTCGCGCTGCGCAATCTCGGGTTCCGGTGATAGGCCCGCTTGCGAAGTTGGCAGCACCGCGCAAACCGGCTATCCGCATTCCCGGCTTCCGGGGGGCCAGCCGGTCACTCAGCTTGGGTTAAGCCATTGCCCGGCAATGGCCCCGTCAAGTCCGGCGTGGATCAACCGCGCCGTTTTTGGGATAAAGGTTCACGGTGACACGCTCCATGCTCTCCCGCAATTCGACCCGTCTTGCTCTCGCCCTGCTGGCCGGCACCGCGCTCGCCTTTGCAGGCGGTGCGGTGGCCCAGGAAAATCCTGGTGCGTCAGCCGGTCTTTCGCTGCCCGACAATCCCCAGTTCTTCGGCAAGAACGATCCCAACCACCGCAAGGCAACCGTGGTGATCAATGGCGAGGTCGTTACCGGCACCGATGTCGACCAGCGCATGGCGCTGATCATCGCGGCCAGCGGCGGCAAGATCAGCGATGAGGAGCGCCAGCGGCTGCGGCTGCAGGTGCTGCGCAACCTGATGGACGAAACGCTCCAGATCCAGGAAGCCCGCAACCAGAAGGTCGAGGTTGAGGACGGCGAGGTCGACCAGACCTATGCCCGCGTCGCGCGCCAGAACTTTGGCCAGGACACCAAGGCGATGGACGCCTACCTGGCCAAGATCGGTTCATCCTCCAACTCGCTCAAGCGCCAGATCCGGGGTGAACTTGCCTGGCAGCGCCTGCTGCGCCGCAACGTCCAGCCCTTCGTCAACGTCTCTGACGAGGAAGTGCGCGAAGTGATGAAGCGCATGTCGGAAGCCAAGGGCACCGACGAATTCCGCGTGGGCGAAATCTTCCTTTCGGCCACCAGCGAAAACCAGGCCGCAGTGCTTGAGAATGCCAAGCGAATCGTCGAACAGCTGCGTCAGGGCGGCAGCTTTGCCGGTTACGCGCGCCAGTATTCCGAAGCCTCGACCGCTGCGGTCGGCGGCGATCTGGGCTGGGTCCGCTCGGGCCTGCTGCCAAGCGAGCTGGCCGCGACCGTCCAGGGCATGACCCCGGGTCAGCTGGTCGGCCCGGTCGAGGTGCGCGGCGGCTATTCGATTGTCCTGCTGACCGACCGCCGCCAGGTGCTGACAGCCGATCCGCGCGATGCCCTGCTCTCGCTCAAGCAGATCTCGATCAACTTCCCGGCCGGCATTTCGGAAGCCGATGCCACTGCCAGGGCCAAGCAGTTCTCGGACGCCATGACCGAGGCGCGCGGCTGCATCACCGCCGACGAAGTCGCGGCCAAGATCGGCGCAGAAGTGGTGACCAACGAACAGATCAAGGCCCGCGACCTGCCCGGCCCACTCCAGGCGCTGGTGCTGAACCTGTCTCTGGGCGAAAGCACCCCGCCGTTCGGTTCGATCCAGGACGGCGTGCGCGTGCTGATGCTGTGCAGCCGCGACGATCCGCGGCCCGATGCCGGGCCGACGTTCGACGACATCCAGATCCAGCTGGAGGATGAACGCGTCAACAAGCGCGCGCAGACCTATCTGCGCGACCTGCGCCGCGACGCGATCATCGACTACGACTGATCCGCTGATGCCGGTGGGACCGCTCGCCATATCGCTGGGCGATCCCGCCGGTGTTGGCCCGGAACTGATCGCTGCCGCCTGGGCGCGGCGCGAGGCCGAGGGCCTGCTGCCGTTCTGCGCGGTGGGCGGCCCGGACTTGCTGGCCGAGGCCGCCAGGCGGCGCGGGCTGACGATCCCGGTGATGCCGGTCATGTCACTGGACGAGGCGCTTGACTGCTTTGATCGCGCCCTGCCCGTCCTTGCGGGTGCTGATGGAGATTATCGCCCGGGCGCTCCGGACAAGACCGGCGCGGAACTGGCCCTTGCCTCGCTGGAGGAAGCGACCCGGCTGACCGTCGAAGGCGAAGCCTCCGCGCTGGTGACCGGCCCGATCGCCAAGGCGCGGCTTGCCGAGGTCGGCTTCACCCATCCCGGCCAGACCGAATTCGTCGCTGTCGCCTGCGGCATGGCGCCGCGCGACGCGGTGATGATGCTGGCGGGACCAAGCCTGCGCACCGTACCGCTGACGGTCCATATTGCCCTGTCTGCGGTTCCCGCCGCGCTCACCGCAGAGCTGATCGTGCACAAGGGGCGGATCGTTGCGGCGGCGCTTGCCCGCGATTTCGGGATCGAGCGCCCGCGCCTGGCGCTCGCCGCGCTCAACCCCCACGCCGGGGAGGAAGGCCGGATGGGCGACGAGGAAGCCCGGATCATCACCCCTGCGCTGGTGGCCCTGAAGGCCGAGGGGCTGGAGGTCACTGGCCCCCACCCCGCCGACGCCCTGTTCGCGCCGCGCGCCCGCGCCGGTTACGACGCGGCGCTGTGCATGTATCACGACCAGGCGCTGATCCCCCTGAAGACGCTCGATTTCGACAGCGGCGTGAACGTCACGCTGGGCCTGCCGATCATTCGCACCAGTCCGGACCACGGCACGGCCTTCGGCATCGCCGGCACGGGTCAGGCCGATCCTGGTGCCATGATCGCCGCCATCCGCATGGCGGGGGAATGCGCGCAGCGCCGCGCGGAAGAAGACTACTGATGGAAGCCGCCCCGGCACTCCCGCCCCTGCGCGAAGTGATCGCCCGCCATGGCCTGTCGGCCAGCAAGGCGCTGGGCCAGAACTTCCTGTTCGACGAGCACCTGCTCGACCGTATCGCCGCGATCCCGGGCAAGCTTCAGGGCGCCCAGGTGCTGGAAGTCGGCCCCGGTCCCGGCGGCCTGACCCGCGCCCTGCTGCGCGCCGGAGCGCAGGTCACCGCGATCGAGATGGACCGCCGCTGCCTGCCCGCACTGGCCGAACTGGCAGAGACCTTCCCCGGCCAACTGCGCGTGATCGAGGGCGATGCCACCAAGGTTCCCCACGGGATCGAGGGGCCTTACCATGTCGTCGCCAACCTGCCCTACAACGTCGGCACGCCATTGTTCGTAGGCTGGCTGGGCGGAGAGTCCTGGCCGCCCCAATGGGCCTCGCTCACCCTGATGTTCCAGCTGGAAGTCGCGCAGCGGATCGTCGCGGAGGCCGGCAGCGATGCCTATGGCCGCCTTGCCGTGCTGGCCCAGTGGCGCAGCGAAGCGAAGATCGCGATGAAGGTCCACCGCAGTGCCTTCACTCCGCCACCCAAGGTGATGAGCGCGATCGTCCACGTCACCCCGGCGGAAATGCCGGAAGGCGTCTCCGCCCGGATGCTGGAACGCCTGACCGAGGCCTCCTTCGGCCAGCGCCGCAAGATGCTGCGCCAGAGCCTGAAGGGCCTGCCCGGCGCGCTAGCCGCGCTGGAACGCCTCGGCATCGACCCGCAGCGCCGCGCCGAAACGCTGAGCGTTGCGGAATTCGTCAGCGTTGGCCGCGAACTGACTTCCTGAAGCCTTTCCCTCCGTCTGAAGCCCTTCCCCGTTCGTGTCGAGCTTGTCGAGACACGTCAGCGCGAGCGTGTCTCGACTAGCTCGACACGAACGGGAGGCGGGATTCGAGGGCTTAACCGGCCTTCCTGACCTGCCGCCAGTGGTGCAGCAGCGGCTCGGTATAGCCGCTCGGCTGTTCCACGCCCTTGAACACCAGATCGCAAGCGGCGCGGAAGGCCGGCCCGTCCTCGTTGCCGGTCAGCGGAATGTAAGCCGGATCACCCGCGTTCTGCGCGTCGACCTTGGCGGCCATGCGGCGCAGGCTGTCCATCACCTGCTCCTGCGTGCAGACGCCGTGGAGCAGCCAGTTGGCCATGTGCTGGCTGGAAATGCGCAGGGTCGCGCGGTCTTCCATCAGGCCGACGTCGTTGATGTCCGGCACCTTGGAGCAGCCGACGCCCGCGTCGATCCAGCGCACGACATAGCCGAGCAGCCCTTGCGCGTTGTTGTCCAGTTCCTCGCGCACTTCGTCTTCCGACCAGTTGATCCCGGCGGCCAGCGGCACGGTCAGCAGGTCGTCCAGTGGCGGTACGGGCTTGCCCGCCAGCTCGCGCTGCACGTCGAACACCCCGACCTGGTGGTAATGCATTGCGTGGAGCGTCGCGGCCGTGGGCGAAGGCACCCAGGCGGTATTGGCGCCAGAGCGGGGATGGCCGATCTTCTGCACCATCATGTCGTGCATCATGTCGGGCGCGGCCCACATGCCCTTGCCGATCTGGGCCTTGCCCGACAGCCCGCAGGCGAGGCCAATCTGGACGTTGCGCGCCTCGTAGGCAGAAATCCAGGCGCTCTTCTTCATGTCGCCCTTGCGGATCATTGGCCCGGCCCGCATCGAGGTGTGGATCTCGTCCCCGGTGCGGTCAAGGAAGCCGGTGTTGATGAACACGATCCGGTCCTTCACCGCGTGGATGCAGGCGGCAAGGTTGGCCGAAGTGCGGCGCTCCTCGTCCATCACGCCCACCTTGACGGTGTGGCGCGGCAGGGCGAGCAGGTCTTCCACCGCGTCGAACAGCGCGTTGGTGAAGGCCGCTTCCTCCGGCCCATGCATCTTGGGCTTGACGATGTAGATGCTGCCCTCGCGGCTGTTGCGATGCGTGCCCAGGCGCGCCACGTCATGCGCGCCGATCGCGCTGGTGACCACCGCGTCCATGATCCCTTCCGGAATCTCGCTGCCGTCAGCCAGCAGGATCGCCGGGTTGGTCATCAGGTGGCCGACATTGCGCACGAACAGCAGGCTGCGCCCATGCAGGGTCAGCGCCGAACCGTCCTTGCCGGTCCAATCGCGATCGCCATTGAGCGTGCGGGTCATGGTCTGCCCGCCCTTCTCGAACGTATCGGCAAGGTCGCCCCGGATCACGCCGAGCCAGTTGCTATAGGCATTGAGCTTGTCTTCGGCATCGACCGCCGCGACCGAATCCTCCATGTCGCAGATCGTGGTGAGCGCGGCTTCCAGCACGACATCGGCGATCCCCGCCTTGTCGGTGCGGCCCACGGCATGCGCACGGTCGAGCACCACTTCGATATGCAGGCCATTGTTGGCGAACAGCAGCCCGCCGGGGCGCTGGCCGCAGAACTGCGAGGCGTCCGCCAGCGGCGGCACGCCTTCTCCGTCCCAGTCGCTCCAGCTCATGCCGGCGAGCGGCAGCGACAGGTCGAGAAACGCGCGCGCGGCCTTGATCACCGCCGCGCCGCGCTGCTCGTCATAGCCGCCGGGGCGGGCCGGCGGGGCATCGAGCGCGTCGGTGCCGTAATAGGCGTCATAGAGGCTGCCCCAGCGCGCATTGGCGGCATTGAGCAGGAAGCGGGCATTGAGCACCGGCACAACCAGCTGCGGCCCGGCCATCGCCGCGATTTCGCGGTCGACGTTCTTCGTGGTCACGGCAAACGGCGCGGGTTCGGGAACGAGGTAGCCGATCTCGCGCAGGAAGGCCTGGTATTCCTGCCCCTCGATCGGCTTGCCGGCCCGCTCTCCGTGCCAGGCGTCGATCCGGGCCTGCAGGTCATCGCGCCTGGCCAGCAGCGCCTTGTTCTGCGGCGCGTATGTGCCGACCAATGCAGCGAAACCCTGCCAGAACGCGTCCGCGTCCCTGCCCAGCGGCGCCAGAACTTCGCTTTCGATGAAGGCGGCAAGCGCCGCATCGACCTGGAGACCGCTCTTCTCAACCCGGTTGCTCATGAATCCTCGCATAGACTGGCGCCGGAGGCATAGCACCGGCGCGCGGAGTATCGACGATCCCGGGGAGGAATGCGAGGGCCTATGCCGCAGTTGCGAAGCGAAGGCAACCGGGGTTTGGGGGGGTTGAGCGCAGCCGCGCCTCGAGTATAAAGTTTCATATGCAACGGCTTTCCCTGACCGAGCAACACCTGATCGAGGCGGTCGATCCCGCCCCGATGCTGGCGCAGGTCCAGGCCTGGTCAGCGCTCAACACCGGAACCGGCAATCTTCCGGGTCTGGCCGAGCAGGCCCGGCTGCTGGCCGATGCCTTTGCGGAACTGCCGGGGGACGTACGCCTGATCGAACCGGACCCGGTGACCGCCATCGCCGCCGATGGCACTACGGTGGCGCGCGAACATGGCCGCCACCTCGTCCTCTCGGTCCGCCCGCAGGCCCGGCGTCGGTTACTGCTGACTGGCCACATGGACACGGTGTTTCCTGCGGATCACCCGTTCCAGCACCAGGCATGGCTGGATGAGACCACGCTCAACGGCCCTGGCGTCGCCGACATGAAGGGCGGGATCGCGGTGATCCTCGCCGCGCTAACCGCCTTCGAGTCCAGCCCGGCCAGCCAGTCGACCGGCTATGACGTGCTGATCAATTCGGACGAGGAAACCGGCAGCCTCTCCTCCGCCGCGCTGATCGCGGACCTCGCGCGGGGCAAGGCGGCGGCGCTGACCTATGAGCCTTCCGCCCTCCCCGATGGCACGCTGGCCGGAGCGCGGGCGGGAAGCGGCAATTACAGCCTGACCGTGCATGGCCGCTCGGCCCACGCGGGGCGCAATCCGCAGGATGGGCGCAACGCGATCGTCGCTGCCGCCGCGCTGGCGCTGGGTCTCAAGGCGCTGGAGCGCGAGGGGCTGAGCATCAACCCGGCGCGGATCGAGGGCGGCAGCGCCAACAACGTCGTGCCGGACCTCGCCGTGCTGCGCTTCAACATCCGCCCCCGCGAGGCCGACCTTGCCCAACTGTTCGAGCAGGAAATCGCCGCGCTGATCGCGCGGATCGAGCAGGAGCACGAGGTCCTGGTCCACCGCCACGGCGCCGTTTCCCGCCCGCCCAAGCCGATCGATCCTTCCGCCGCGCGGCTGTTCGACCTCGTCGAGCGCAGCAGCGCCGACCTTGGCCAGCCGATCGGCCGCAAGGCCACCGGCGGGGTCTGCGACGGCAACAACATCGCGGCCTGCGGCGTGCCGGTGGTTGATACGATGGGCGTGCGCGGCGGGGCGATCCATTCGGCGGGCGAGTACCTGATCGTTCCCAGCCTTGCCGAGCGCGCGCGCCTCTCTGCCCTTGTTCTCCACCGCCTAGCTTCCGGAGCCCCGCTTTGACCTTCGTGATCCGCGCCGCGAGCGGCGGCGACCTGCAGCACCTCTACGAGATGGCAAAGCGCACCGGCGGCGGTTTCACCAACCTGCCGCCAGACCGGGCCGCGCTGATGGCGAAGCTTGAGCGCTCGGCACAAGCCTTCGCGCGCGATGATGAAACGCTGGATGACGACCTGTTCGTATTCGTGCTGGAAAACGCCGCGACGGGCGAAGTGCGCGGAACCTGCCAGATTTTCTCGGCAGTCGGGCAGAAGTGGCCGTTCTATTCCTACCGGATCGGCGCGCTGACCCAGCATTCGGCGGAACTGGGGCGGACCTTCCGGGCCGACATCCTAAACCTCTCGACCGACCTGGAAGGCGCGACCGAGGTGGGCGGGCTGTTCCTGCACCCCGGCGAGCGGGCGGGCGGGCTTGGCATGCTGATCGCGCGCAGCCGTTATCTGTTCATCCGGGGCCACCGGGCGCGCTTTGCCGACCGGACCCTGGCCGAACTGCGCGGTGTGATTGACGAGGCGGGCGGGTCACCCTTCTGGGACGGAGTGGCAGGCCGCTTCTTCGGGATGAATTTCCAGGACGCGGACGAATTCAACGCCCGCCACGGCAACCAGTTCATCGCCGACCTGATGCCCAAGCACCCGGTCTACATCGCCATGCTGTCCGACCATGCCCGCGCGGTGATCGGCATTCCCCACCCCACCGGGCGCGCCGCGATGCGGATGCTGGAAGAGGAAGGCTTCGCGTGGGAGAACTACATCGACATCTTCGACGGCGGCCCGACCATGACCGCGCGGACGGACCAGATCCGCTCGGTACGCGAAGCCGCGCAGGATGCCGTGGCCGCTCTGGATCCGTCGCTCGGGGAGCATCAGGCGGGCGAAAAGCGCCTTGTCGCGGTCGGCCGCCTGGCGGAGTTCCGCTGCGCCTTCGGGTGGATCGCCCCGCATGGCGATGGCATCGCGCTCGATCCCGCTTGCGCGGCCCTGCTCGGGGTGGAGCCGGGCATGGCGGTCACCCACGTCGCGCGGTGGTGACGCGGTGCTGCGCGAAATCAACTTCGACGGGATCATCGGCCCCAGCCACAACTATGCGGGGCTGAGCCTGGGCAATCTCGCCTCGGCCAGCCACGCCGGGCAGGTCAGCCATCCGCGGGCGGCGGCGCTGCAGGGGCTGGCAAAGATGCGCCACAACCTCGCGCTGGGCCTGCCGCAGGGCTTCGTGTTGCCCCTGCCCCGCCCCAACCCGGTGTTCCTTGCCGCCATCGGCGCGGACGGAACCGAGGACGGGCGGCTGCGTGCCGCCGCCTGGTCAGCCAGTTCGATGTGGACCGCCAACGCCGCGACCGTCTCGCCAGCACCCGATACGGCGGACGGCCGCTGCCACCTGACCCCGGCCAACCTCGTCACCATGCCCCACCGCGCGCAGGAATGGCCGGACACGGTGAAGCAACTGCGCCTTGCCTTCGCCGACCAGCGCCATTTCGCGGTGCACGATGCCGTGCCGCCGTGTTTCGGCGATGAAGGCGCGGCCAATCATATGCGGATGGCCGAAAACCACGCCGGGCGCGGGATCGAGATCTTCGTCTATGGCACCAGCGGCGGCGCCTTTCCCGCACGCCAGCACCCCCAGGCCAGCCGCGCGGTCGCTCGCCTGCACGGCCTCGATCCGGCCCGCACCCTGTTCATCGAGCAGAGCCCCGAGGCAATCGCCGCCGGTGCGTTCCACAACGACGTCGTCGCGGTGGCGAACGAGCGGGTGCTGTTTGTCCACGAACAGGCCTTTGCCGAACCGAAGACAGCCCATGCGGCAATTCGCGCCGCCCTGCCGTCAGCTGAAATCGTAGAGGTGCCAGCCAGCGCCGTGAGCCTTGACGATGCGATCCGCTCCTACCTGTTCAACGCCCAACTGGTGACCCTCCCCGCAGGCGGCATGGCCCTGGTGATCCCGACCGAAGCCTGGCACCATCGGCGCGTGCGCCGCTGGCTTGAGGAGATGCTGGGCCGCAACGGCCCGATCCGCCGGGTCCTGCCAGTCGACGTGCGCCAGTCGATGGCCAACGGCGGCGGGCCGGCCTGCCTGCGCCTGCGAGTCGTTGCCGATCCCGCCACGATCGATCCACGTTTCCTGCTGGACGAGGCAAAGGCCGACCGGATTGAGGCGGCGGTTGCCGCGCACTGGCCCGAAACGATCTCGCCCCAAGACATTGGCGAACCTGTCCTTGCCGAGCGGATCATCGCCGCACGCCTCGCCCTCCTCGCGGCGCTCGACCTGATGGAACTTGCCTGATCGCACCCTGTCGGTATGCTTTACAGAGGCCCTCGTCTTAACCACGCACTTGCGCGGATTTCCGGGCTTGGCATCATGCTTGCAGAGCTTGCCGTTAAGAAATTCGAGGAACCCCGTGTACCGCAAGATTGCCCGCCTGTTCATGATCAAGACCTCGTTCGAGGCCTATGCGATCATCTATGCCCTGGCACTTGGCGCGGTGGAGCGCGGCTCGGTCTACCTGCGGCAATATCCGGGGTTTGGCGGGAAGCTGCTGTTCCTGGCCTGCACCGGTGCGGTGTTCATGGCCGGCGCCAAGATTCTCGACTGCCTGAAACATGAAAGGCGTCTGGCCCGGAACCCCGAAACGGTGTTCTGATCGATCGCGGCGCGCCTGCCTGGAATGGTGCCTGAAATGGTGGGGGTTTCTGTTGCTACGCACCCCCGGGCGCCCGGTTTCCGATTCTGTTACCCGGTTCGGTCCGAACCGTGCTGTCGCTTTGTAAATTCAGGCCGCGAGGCCGTCACATTACGCCGCGAGAGCAAGTGCTTCGTTGTCGTTGGCACTTGTGAGTTTTGAGCCTTGAACGGGTTACTCAGCCCGGGCGAAAACAACGCTTTTCAACACACGTCGATCCTAGTTCGGCCCCGTCATGTCCGCCCGCTTTCGCGGAAGGAGGTGGTGGAGCCGCCGGGTACCGCCCCCGGGTCCGCTGTGCCTATTGCACGCCGCAATTTATCGCCATAGCCGGCCGAAACCGGCAAAACCCCATATAGGCAATGCGCGCCAAAAGAAAAGGGCGGAGCCGCAGCCCCGCCCGATTTCGTTGAAAGTGCAGCGCTTTACTTTTTCAGCGCGTCGCGGATTTCGGTCAGCAGGTCCACTTCGCTGGGGCCTGCGGGCGCGGCGGGCGCGGGCGGCATGGCCCGGTTAGCGGCCTTGACGATCATGAAGATCACCCAGGCCATGATCACGAAGTTGATCACGGCGGTCACGAAGCTGCCATAAGCCAGCACGTTGGCCCCGGCCTTGCGCGCGGCATCAAGCGGGGTTCCGGCGGCGACCTCCCCTGACAGCACGATGTACTTCGCGCTGAAGTCCAGCCCGCCGAACACCCGGCCGATCACCGGCATGATGATATCCTCGGTGAGCGAAGTGACGATCTTGCCAAAGGCAGCGCCGATGATCACGCCGACCGCGAGATCGAGCACGTTGCCTTTGGCGATGAAGGCCTTGAATTCCGAAAGCATGGACATGGCGACACTCCCCTTCTCTGTCCTCGCGCAGAATGCTGCCACAAAAGCCATGGCGTCACAACAGATGCCTGTTTCGCATGACTTTTCGCGCTTTGCCTTGAACGCGCCCGCGCCAACGCTACATTCGATCCAGTCGCGGCGCGAGCCGCCCTTCGACAGGGAACTTCACGCATGACCGCATCCTCGCTTCGTAACGGCCTGTTCCGCACCGTCCTGGTGGCCAGCGCCGCCGCCAGCCTTGCCGGCTGCGGCATCAATTCCGTCCCCACTGCCGAGGAAGACGCCAAGGCGCGCTGGGCCGACGTGCAGAGCGCCTACCAGCGCCGTTCGGACCTGGTCCCCAACCTGGTCGAAACCGCCAAGGCCGCCGCCGCTTCGGAAACCCAGATCCTCACCAACGTGACCGAGGCCCGCGCCAGCGCAACCGCGATCAACATCACCACCGATGACCTGTCGGACCCGGAAACCTTCAACAAGTTTCAGGCGGCGCAGAATCAGCTGACCCAGGCGCTGGGCCAGCTGCGCACCGTGGTTGAAAACTATCCCCAGCTGCAGAGCCAGGCGCGCTTCGCGGACCTGATGGTCCAGTTGGAAGGAACCGAGAACCAGATCAACGTGGCGCGGATGCGCTACAATGAATCCGTCCAGTCCTATAACACCACGATCCGTACCTTCCCCGACGCGATCGGCGCCAAGGTGATCTACGGCGCCAAGCCGATGGTGCCCTTCGCCGCCGATGCTGCCGCGCAGAAGGCGCCCAAGGTCGACTTCGGCACCACGGCTCCCGCCGCGAAGTAAGGGAGCGAAGAGGAGGCCCCATGCGGCGCCTGCTGATCCTGCTGCTGTCACTGCTGGCCCTGGCCGGCAGTCCGGCGCTGGCCGCCTATCCGCCGCGTCCGGACGGGCCGGTGCTCGATTCCGCGCAGATGATTCCCGATGCGCAGGAAGCCGCGCTCGATGCCAGGCTGCGAGCCTACAACCAGCAGACCGGCCGCGCGGTCGTAGTCGTCACCGTCCCCTCGCTCGAGGGCGAGACGATCGAGATGTACGCGGTCAAGCTGTTCGAGCAGTGGGGCATCGGCGGCGCCAAGAGCGATCAGGGCCTGCTGCTGCTGGTATCGAAGAACGACCGGCGGCTGCGCTTCGAAACCGGCTATGGCCTTCACGGCGTATTCCCGGATGTGCTCGCTGGACGAGTGATCCGCGACGTGATCACCCCGCGCTTCAAGGCCGGTGACTTTGGCGGCGGCATCACCGCCGGGGTCGACGCCGCGATCCAGCAACTGGACCGCGATCCAGCCGACGCCAAGGCCATTGCCGAAGCCGCCAAGGCCGCCGAGGCCCAGGCGGGCAGCGAAGACGGATCGAGCATCGGCGGCGCGATCTTCTGGTTCGTCGTGATGATCTTCCTGATTTCGATGTTCTCGCGCGGCAGGCGCGGCGGGCGGCGCAGCGGGATCGATCCCGGCATCGTGCTGTGGGGCATCAGCGAAATCGCCCGCCACGGCTCGGGCCGCGATCATAGCGGCTTCGGCGGTGGTGGCGGGTTCGGTGGCGGAGGCGGCTTTGGCGGCTTCGGCGGCGGCGGATCGGGCGGCGGCGGCGCTTCGGGGGACTGGTGATGGCGACGATTTCCACCAAGCTCGATGACGCCGGACGCAAGCTCGTGTCCGACAGCGTGGCCCGTGCCGAGGCGGGGACTGCGGGGGAGATCGTGACGATCATCACCGAGCAGTCAGACGATTATGGCGACATCGCGCTCGCTTGGTCAGTGGCTGTCGCCATGCTGGCGCTTGCCGTGCTGTCGGTGTTTCCGGACTTCTACCTTGGCCTGATCGACCGCCTGACAGGCAGCTGGGAAAACGCCTGGACACCGCGCGAAGTGCTGGTTCTCGCCGGCAGCGTCGCCGCGCTGAAATTCATCGGCATGACGCTGCTGCAACTGTGGAAGCCGCTGCGCTTCGCCCTGGTCCCGCGCTCGGTGAAGGCGGCCCGCACCCGCGCCCGCGCCGTCACCTTCTTCAAGGTCGGTGCGGAGCGGCGCACGCACGGCCGCACCGGCATCCTCATCTATCTCTCCACCCGCGAGCGGCGGGCCGAAATCGTCGCCGACGAAGCCATTGCCAGCAGGGTTTCGGACGAGGTGTGGGGCGAGGCGATGGCGGCAATGCTGGCGCAGATCCGGGCCGGGCATCTTGCCGAGGGGATGGCCGCGGCAGTCGAACGCGTTGGCGCGGTGCTGGCGCAGCACTTCCCCCGCGACGAGGACGACGTCAACGAGTTGCCCGACCGCCTGATCGAGGTCTAAGGCTCTCCCCAAGGGGATGCCATGAACAACGAATCCGAACAGGTGATGTGGGCCGGGCGGTTCATCACCGCCAAGACCAGAGGCAAATGGGAATATGTTACCCGCAGCCGGGGCATCCGCGCGGCGGTGATCCTGGCGATCGACGAGGAGGACCATGTCCTGCTGGTCGAGCAGTTCCGCGTGCCGCTCGGCAAGCCCTGCCTTGAACTGCCCGCCGGGCTGATTGGTGACCATGACCATTCGGCGGGCGAGGACGCCACCCTCGCCGCCGCGCGCGAACTGGAAGAGGAAACGGGCTACCGGCCTGCGCGGGTCGAAGTGGTGGGCGAATTCTACTCCTCCCCCGGCATGGTCAGCGAAAGCTTCACCCTGCTCACCGCCCACGAACTGACCCGGGTCAGCGACGGCGGCGGGGTGGACGGAGAGGACATCACCGTGCACCGTGTGCCGCTGGCGGGACTGGAACAGTTCATCGCCGATGCGCGGCAGCGCGGACTTGGAATCGACGTGCGGCTGCTGTTGCTGCTGGGCGCGAACATCGTGGGAGGATTGCGGACATGAGCGGACGGGTTGCAGGAAAACTGGCGCTGGTCACCGGCGCGGCGCAGGGACTGGGCGCGGCCCAGGCGGCCATGCTGGCGCGCGAGGGCGCGAAAGTGATGCTGGCCGACATCAACGGCGATGGCGCCGCCGCCCAGGCCGAGGCGATCAACGCAGCTCAAGGTGCGGGCACGGCCTTCTCCGTCCAGCTCGACGTTACCAGCGAGGCTAGCTGGATCGCCGCGATCGCCGCGGTCGAACGCAATCTTGGCGGCCTGTCGGTGCTGGTCAACAACGCCGGCATCGGCGTGCGCGGCAATATCGAGACCTGCACGCTGGAGGAATGGCACCGCGGCTTTGCCGTCAACGTCGATTCCGTGTTCCTCGGCTGCCAGAAGGCGCTGCCGCTGATGAAGGACAACCAGCCGGGCTCGATCGTCAACATCTCCTCCATCGCCGGGCTGATCGCCAGCGACACCATGCCCGGCTACAACGCCAGCAAGGCGGCGGTGTGGATGCTGTCGAAGTCGGTCGCGCTGTACTGCGCCAAGATGGGCTGGAACATCCGCAGCAATTCGGTCCACCCGACTTTTGTCGACACGCCGATCCTTGACGGGATCACCAGGTCGAGCGGCCACCCCAAGGACGTGGTGATGGGCAAGCTTGCCCGCCAGATCCCGCTGAAGCGCGTCGGCCAGCCGGACGAGATCGCCAATGGCGTGCTCTACCTTGCCAGCGACGAATCGAGCTTCATGACCGGCGCCGAGCTCAAGCTCGACGGCGGCATCTCGGCGATGTAGAGGGCCGCCATGCCGCTTGCCGACCGGACCCGCCCCCGCACCGTGCGCGTGACATCCTTCGATGTCGCGGCCGAGGCGGGAGTGAGCCAGTCGACCGTCAGCCGCGCCCTCGCCGGCGATCCCGTGGTCAGCGAGGCGACCCGCCGCCGGGTGACCGAGGCCGCCCGCAAGCTCAACTACTCGGTCGACGAGAACGCGGCGCGGCTGCGCACCGGGCGCACCGGCACGCTCGCCGTGGTGGTGATCTGCCGCCCGGACGAGGACCGCAAGGACCTCAACCCCTTCACCTACGCCCTGCTCGGCACGATCTGCGCCGCCGCCTCGACCCGCGGCTACGACACGCTGGTGAGCTTCCAGGACGGCCCGGCCAACCTGTCCGGCCGCTTCGAGGAACAGCGCAAGGCCGACGGCACGATCGTCATCGGCACCACCCAGAACGAGCTGGCCTGGCGCTATTTCCGCGATCTGGCGCGGGCCGGGGCGCATCAGGTCTGCTGGGGTTCACCCTATGACGACCTCGACTGGATCCGGGCCGACAACCACGGCGGCGCGCGCCTTGCCACCGGCCACCTGATCGAGCGCGGCTGCCGCGCCATCGCCTGCTTCGGCTCGGCCGGGCCGCTTCAGCGCCAGTTCCAGGAACGCTACGCCGGCTATGCCGAACGCATGGCGGAGGCGGGGCTGGAACCCTGGCTGGTCGAATCCGACTATGGCCTGGCCCGCGAGGAACAGGGTCGCCTCGCCGCCCGCGCGCTGCTCGCCTCTGGCCGCAAGTTCGACGCGATTTTCGGCGTGTGCGACGAGATCGCGCTCGGCGCCCTGCAGGAACTGGCCGAAGCCGGGGTCCGCGTGCCGCAGGACGCCGCGCTGATCGGGTTCGACGGCATCCGCGCCAGCGCGCTCGCCATGCCCCCGCTCAGCACGGTCCAGGCCGATTTCGCCGCGGCCGGGGCGATG
>Ga0116181_1000480_pt1 | contig 36654 bp, 36 predicted proteins | sample AD_UKC075_MetaG_FD_89752 | JGI IMG/M metagenome (GOLD analysis project Ga0116181, IMG submission 89752) | Active sludge microbial communities of municipal wastewater-treating anaerobic digesters from USA - AD_UKC075_MetaG | ecosystem: Engineered > Bioreactor > Anaerobic > Digestate | place: USA... | reverse complement strand
CTACATTGACGCCGTCGCCAGCCGGGCGTTAGCATGGCTTCACAAGCGACATGGGTTCCCTGCCGGTGAACAGCCGGTTGGGGATGAAAAGGGAATCTGGTGCGGCTACTACCCAGTAGCCAATACCAGGGCTGCCCCCGCAACTGTGAACAGCGAGTCGTGCCCCCGCATGCCACTGGCCGGAATGGCTGGGAAGGTTGGGCGAGCGATGAGGACCTGTAAGCCAGGAGACCTGCCGATGTCGATTGCCTGTTTGGATTCCGGGCGGGGTGTTCCGGGGTTGCGAATCATCTCTTGCCAGCGATTGATCGCCACGTCATACGTGGCGACCGCTTTCCGAGACGATCTCCCTGAGTCTGCCATAGCCCACCATGGGGAGGTTTGTCATGCATATTGCCGAAGGTTTCCTGCCGCCGCTGCACGCCGCCGCGTGGACAGCGATTTCCCTGCCATTCGTCGTGGCCGGAGCCCGCCGCGTCAATCGCCTGATGCGCGAACAGCCACAGACCAAGCTGCTGCTGGCCGCCTCGGGCGCGTTTGCATTCGTGCTGTCGGCGCTCAAACTGCCGTCCGTGACCGGTAGCTGTTCCCATGCGACCGGTACCGGCCTCGGCGCCATCCTGTTCGGTCCGTCGGTCATGGCCCTGTTGGGGACCATCGTGCTGGTGTTCCAGGCGCTGTTGTTGGCCCATGGCGGGCTGACGACGCTGGGGGCGAACGTGTTCTCAATGGCCATCGCCGGTCCCTGGGTGGCCTATGCCGTATTCCATGGCGCGCAGAGCTTGAGAGCGCCGCTGGCGGTCAGCGTGTTCCTGGCGGCGATGCTCGGCGATTGGGCCACCTACCTGACCACCGCCGGACAACTGGCGATCGCGTTTCCCGATCCGGCCAGCGGGATCGGCGGCGCTTTGCTCAAGTTCATTGCGGTCTACATGCCCACCCAGTTGCCGCTGGCGGTCATTGAAGGGCTGTTGACCGTGGTCGTGGTCAATCTGCTCAACCAATACAGTCGCGACGAATTGGACGAGCTGGCCTTTGCCTCGGAGGCGGCCAAATGAAACGCACCAATTTGATTTTGCTGGGCATCGCGCTGCTGTTGGCGATCCTGCCGCTGATCTTGCCGGTCACCCGCGGCCTGCAGGAACCGTTTGCCGGGGCCGATGGCCAGGGCATGCAAGCGGTCACCGCGATCGCCCCGGACTACAAACCTTGGTTCAGTCCAGTCTGGGAGCCGCCCAGCGGTGAGATCGAGGGTCTGTTGTTCGCGCTGCAGGCGGCGTTGGGCAGTGGCCTGCTTGGCTACTATCTCGGGTTGCGGCGTGGTCAGACACAGCGCCGCAAGGCCGACCAGGATCAGGATCGTCTTAATGCGGGCGATTGATCACCACGCCTGGACCAATCGCTGGCGCGACCGCCATCCCGCCGAAAAACTGGCTCCAGCTGGTGGTTTGCTGCTGCTGAGTCTGGTGGCGCCGCCGCTGACCACCGGTCCGCTGATCCTGGCCAGCACGACGCTGGTGACGGTGCGCGGCGCGGGAGTGCCGCTGCGGACGTTGTTGCAGGTGCTGGCTACGCCCGCGGCTTTTCTGCTGGCCGGCGTGCCGTTTCTGGCGGTATCGGTGGATTTCGCCAATGGCTTCAGCCTGCAGCTGTCCTCGGCCGGATTGCACATGGCTTTGGAAACCACCGTGCGCGCCCTGGCAGCGGTGAGTTGCCTGGCCTTTCTGACCCTGACTACGCCGCTGGCCGATCTGGTCCCGCTGTTGCGACGGGTCGGCGTTCCCGCTGGAATCATCGAGTTGATTCTGCTGGTGTATCGGCTGATTTTCCTGTTCGCCGAGCGGGCGCTGACCGGCCGGCAGGCTCAGGCGGCGCGGCTGGGTTATACCCGCCTGGATCGGGCCATTTATTCCATGGGATTGCTGGCCGGCAATCTGTTCCAGCGGGCGCTGGCCCAGGCGCGACGCATGGAGGTTGGCTTGGCGGCGCGCGGTTATACCGGTGAACTGCGGGTGTTGCGTCTGGAGCAAACCCTGTCATGGTGGCGTTTAACTGCCAGCATGGTGTCGATTGGCTTGATCGGGCTGGCAGGCAACCTGCTGGCGTGCGGTTGGCTATGAGTCCGCCGCCGCTGTTGGCGGTGCGTCGGCTGGAATACGCCTATCCCGGCGGTATCGTCGCCCTGCATGGTCTCGACCTGACCATTGAGCGAGGACGGAAGCTGGCGATCCTGGGCCCCAACGGTTCGGGCAAGACCACGCTGCTGCTGCATCTCAACGGCACCCTTCGGCCGGGCGGCGGCGAGATCCTGCTCGATGGCCGCGCAGTCGCCTACGATCGCCGGGTTCTCGACCAGTGGCGGCGGCGGGTCGGTCTGGTGCTGCAGGATCCGGAAGATCAGTTGTTCGCTGCCACGGTCGGGCAGGATGTCTCGTTCGGCCCGCTCAATCTGGGCCTGTCCGAAGCGGAAGCCCGGCAGCGGGTGGGTGAGGCCCTGACCGCGCTGGATATCGCGTCCCTGGCCGATCGGGCCACCCACAACCTCAGTTTCGGCCAGAAGAAACGGGCCGCCATTGCCGGCATCCTGGCGATGCGTCCGGAGATCCTGGTGCTGGACGAGCCGACCGCCGGTCTCGACCCCCAGGGGGTGAACCAGTTGCTGGAGGCGCTGCAACAGTTGCACGAGGCTGGTACGACCCTGGTGTTTTCGACCCACGACGTGGAATTGGCCTATGGTTGGGCCGACCAGGTCGCGGTGTTTCACGACGGCACCGTGCTGGCGCAGGGCGATCCGGACGCCGTGTTGGGCGATCGCACGCTACTGCGGCAAGCGCACCTGCAGCCGCCGTTACTGCTGGAATTGGCGCAACTGCTCGAAGCAGGGCAGGGTGAACCCGGTCGGCCGCAGCCGCGTTCGCGCGAGGCATTGTTGGCGCGGCTGCGCGAGCGGTTGCGCGATCGGTCAGCCTGAAGCAGCGGGATCGTCGTCGTCGGAGTGGGGTTGCACCCGCACTTCCAGCATCAGCGCGAACGCCCGCAGCAGCGCGCCGACCAGCGGCGGCTTGCGCAGGATACGCTTATGGTCGCCCTTCCAGATTTGGAAGCGGTTGGCGCCGATTTCGACCAGGATGGTCGACAGATCGATGCCCTGATGCAGCCAGCGGCTCCAGTGCGCCGGGGCCGCTCGCAGATCCCAGTCCAGTTCCCGGCCATCGTAGCGCCCAGCGCATTCCACCAGGCCCAGCCGCACCACCAACATGCTCTTCGGCGCGGCGCAATCGGGAAAGCCGTAACCGATCACGGCGCTGAAACGCTGCCGGGCCAGCTCGGTGACCATCGCCTGTTCAGCGTTCCAGAGCCGGGCGTATTCCTGCATCCACGGTTCGGAAAACACGTCGTCCACAGCGGCTGGATCGCATGCTTCCCAGGATTCGTTCTTGGCCATGCGGCGTTGGGCGAGACCGCTCATCCGCCTTTACCGACCCAGGGATGGTAATAGAAATACGCCAGCAACAAGCCGCCGAACACGATGCGATACCAGGCGAAGGGCGCGAAACTGTTGCGGCCGACATAGGCCAGCAGAAAGCGCACCACCACCAGACCGCCCAGGAAAGCGGCGACGAAACCGACCGCGAAGATCGGCACATCGCCCAGGGAGAGACCGCCCCATTCCTTGTAGAGGCTGTAAATCGTCGCGGCGAACATGGTCGGGATCGCCAGGAAAAAGGAAAACTCGGTCGCTGCGAACCGCGACATCCCACCCAACATACCGCCCATGATGGTCGCGCCCGAACGCGACACGCCCGGAAACAGGGCCAGACTTTGCGCGACGCCGACCACCAGCGCATCGCGCCAGCCCATGTCTTCGATCGCCTGGATCCGCCCGGTCTTGGCGTAGCGCTCGATCAGCAGGATCGCGATGCCGCCCAGCACCAGCGCTCCGGCCACGCTGACCGGGTTGAACAGATAGTGGGTGATGATCTTGTGCAGGCCCAGCCCCAGGACCGCCGCTGGAACGAACGCAATCAGCAGATTGACCACCAGCCGTTGCGCCTTGCGATCCCAGTCGAGGTTGATCAGGAGATCGAGCAGCCGTTCCCGGTAGATCCATACCACGGCCAGGATTGCGCCGAGCTGGATGAATATTTCGAAGGTCTCGGCCCGTGGGCCGGTGAAGTCCAGAAAATCCCCTACAATAATCAAGTGACCGGTGCTGGAAATGGGCAGGAATTCGGAGGCCGCTTCCACCAGCCCCAGAATCAGGGCCTTGAGAATCAACAGTGTGTCCAAAAACGCTCCTTGAGCTGATCGTGGTCGGAACTGACGGAAAATTCTAGCAACTCCCTGTCATGCGCTCCATGCCGCCGGTCGAGGCTGGCCCTTGCGCCGCGATCCATGGTGCTGGACGGCCAGAGCACGCGACCCATCAGGGACTGGCAAAACTGCCGGGAGAACCGATGATGAACATCAAGTGGTTGTTTCCATGGGTGGTGATGTCGATGTTGCCCGGTTTGGCGGCAGCGCAGCAGGTCTATAAGTGGATCGACGCCAACGGCCAGGTCCACTACGGCGGGAGGAAACCGGACGATGCCACGCCAGTGCAAACGCTCGATATCGCGCCGTCGCCCGCACCGAACGCCTCCGGCCACGATTCCGCTGCCGAGATTGCCCGCATCAACGCCCTGTCCGAGCAGATGGCCCGCGAACGCCAGGCGACCGAACAGGCCCGTCAGGAACAGGCGATGCGCGATCTGGAGCAGCAGAACCAGCAGCTGCAGAACGAGTTGCTGAGTCAGCAGCTGGCGCAACAACAGCAGGCCAATGATGGCGGCGATGGCGTCATCGTCGGTTCCTACTATCCCTATCCCTATCCGTCCTATTCCTATCCCGGCTATCCATCCTATCCGCCGCCCTATCCCAACTATCCGTCGCGGCCCTGGCCGCCCTGTCAGGCTGGTCCCGGCTGTATCAGGCCCACCCCGCTGCCAGCGCCCTCCCGGCCGCTGGTCAGGCCCAATTCGTCCTTTAATCCCCAGTCGGTCGGGGTGATCCCGCCGTCGCCTACGGTGCCGACCCCATCACCCTCGGTACCCGTTCCGTCGCCGAACGCTTTTCGTTGAAGCTAACTGGCCGCTGGCCGGAACCAGTCCAGCTGCGGGTGTAGTTTGACCACCTCGCCGACGATGAGCAGCGCCGGCGAACGGACTGCGGACGTCAGGCGATCGGGCAGCTGGGCGATGGTGCTGACGTAAACCTGTTGCTGTGGGGTCGTGCCCCGTTCCACCAGCGCCGCTGGCATATCTGGAGCCATGCCGTGCTCGCGCAGCTTGGCGCAGATATGACGGACGCTTTTCAGCCCCATGTAGAACACCACGGTCTGCCGTGGTTGTACCAGCATCGGCCAGTTCAGGTCCAAAGTGCCATCCTTGAGGTGGCCGGTGATCAGCACGCAAGCCTGGGCATAATCGCGGTGGGTGAGGGGAATGCCGGCGTAAGCCGCGCAACCGGCGGCGGCGGTCACGCCAGGCACCACCTGGAACGGCACACCCGCCGCCATCAGGGTCTCGATCTCCTCGCCGCCGCGCCCGAAGATGAACGGGTCGCCGCCTTTCAGCCGCAATACCCGCAGCCCTTGTCGGGCCAGCTCGACCAGCAACTGGTTGATGTCGTCCTGTGGCAGGGTATGGCGATCCGGCTCCTTACCGACGAAGATGCGTTGGGTGCCGGGTTCCAGCAACTCCAGGATGTCGGCGCCGACCAGCCGGTCATACACCACGACATCGGCCTGTTTCAGCAAGCGCAGGGCTTTCAGCGTCAACAACTCGGGATCGCCGGGGCCTGCGCCCACCAGATACACCTCGCCGATCGGGAGCTGGGCCGACGCTGGGTTCGGGGTTTCTGCCGTCATGTCGGGTTGTCCATGTTCGGGGAATTGAAAAGGGTTCGCTCAGGGTAGTTGCAGGCGTTCGGCCCGCACCCCGACCAGAGCCAGTTCCAGGCGTCGCCAGGCCGATTCCAGGCCCGGCAAGCCGAACCGCAGGCCCGGCGGATCGGTGAACCGCCGCGTCAGGATGCCGCGCCGCGCCAGCGCTTCCTGCCAGAAGGGCGCTTCCACCATCGGGACCCACTGGAACAGTCCGACGCCGCCGGCGACCGGCAAGCCCTGCCGTTTCAGCAAATCCGCCAGCCGGTTGCCGGTGCGGGTCAGCTGGCAGCGGGTCTGGTTCTGCCAGTTGCGGTCAGCCAGGGCATGTCGCGCTACCCAGCGACCGGGGCCGCTCACCGCCCACGGTCCCAGTCGTTCCCGCAACACTTCCAGCAAGGCCGGTTCCGCCAGGGTGAAGCCCACCCGCGCTCCGGCCAGCCCGAAGAATTTGCCCAGCGAACGCAACACGATCAGACCGGGCAGGCCGATGTGCGGGGCCAGACTGTCCGCGGGCGTGGCGTCGATGAAGGCTTCGTCCACCACCAGCCAGCCGCCATGGTTGGCCAGCTGCGCCCGCCAGTCCAGCAGCGTATCCAGCGGGAAGCGAACGCCGGTGGGGTTGTTGGGATGGACCAGCACCAGCGTATCTAGATGTTCGACCGCGCGTTCCAGCCGCTCGATGCTCAGCGGCTCGACCGTATGCCCGCCCTGTTGCCAGGCGTGGGCGTGTTCGGCGTAGCTGGGATGAAGCACGCCGACCCGGCCTGGCGATCGCAACTGCGGCAGGGCCTGGATCGCCGCCTGCGAACCGGCGGTCGGTAGCAGATGCGGAGCGCCATAGTAGTCTGCCGCCACCGCTTCCAGTCCGTCATCCGCTTCCGGCAGGCGTTGCCAGACCGTAGCGGGTAACGTAGGGACCGGCCAAGCCTGGGGATTGATGCCGGTGGAGAGATCCAGCCAGTCGTTCAGCGGAATCCGGTACTGCTCCGCCGCCGCGCGCAAACCGCCGCCGTGCTCAAGCAAGACTCCATCCTCCCAGCAGGATCACCGCCAGCCACAGCCACAGCGCCCGTCGCACCAGCGCCACCGCCCGGCGAATATCGGCAGCGCCCGGCGCGAGTCCTTGACCCAGCGCCGGACGGGTTTGCCACTGGCCGTGATATCGCGCCGGCCCGCCCAGCGCCAGACCCAGCGCCCCGGCTCCCGCCGCCATGACCGGGCCAGCGTTGGGGCTCTTCCAGCCGGGGGCTTGTTCCCGCCAGCAGCGCCAGGCCAAGGCCGGCTGCGGACCCACCGCCATATAGCCCAGTGCGGTCAAGCGCGCCGGAATCCAGTTCAACAGGTCGTCCAGCCGGGCGGCAGCCCAGCCGAAGTGCAGATAGCGCGGGGTGCGGTAACCCCACATGGCGTCCAGGGTGTTGGCCAGCCGGTACAACACCGCGCCGGCCGCGCCGGTTAAGGCGAACCAGAACAGCGCGCCGAAGATGGCATCGCAACCGTTTTCCAGCACCGATTCCACCGTGGCCCGGCTGATGCCTTCCTCGTCCAGCTCGTCGGTATCGCGGCTGACGATCATCCCCACCCGCTGCCGCGCCAATGGCAAGTCGTCGGCTTCCAGCGCAGTGGCGACCGCTTCGGCGTGTTCGCCCAGACTGCGCGCGCCGATGGCCAGATACAGCAGGCCCAGGGCTACGAGCGTGCCGAGCAGGGGCAGCCAGGCCAGAATGGCGGCCGCCAGGACCCACGGCGCCAGCAACAGGATCACCGCTTCGATACCGCGTTCGCGGCGGGCGGCGGCGCTCAACTGTGGCGGGCCGTAGAACAGCTGTTCCGCTTTCTGGGCCAGCGCGCCAAAACCGACCAGCGGATGCCACTGGCGTGGCTCGCCCTGCCAGCGGTCGAGTAGAACCGCTGCGATGCACAACAGCCCGGTCAGCATGGGCGGGCGCTGCCAACAGAGCGGGAGGCGGGAAGGATGCGGTGCGGGAAAGGTGGCGGTGGGCAGTGGTCTGGGTGCATGGCAAATTTCATCGTTCGTCGGCGCGCTAGTGTAGCCAAAAACCGAGGGTTTCAGTAAAAATCACCGCTATGAACGCTAAAACTCTCATGATTCAAGGGACCACTTCCGACGCCGGCAAGAGCGCCGTGGTGGCGGGATTGTGCCGACTGCTGGCGCGACGCGGAGTCAGGGTCGTGCCCTTCAAACCGCAGAACATGGCCCTGAACAGCGCGGTCACCGTGGACGGCGGCGAAATCGGTCGCGCCCAGGCGGTGCAGGCGCAAGCGGCCGGATTGGAACCGCACACCGACATGAATCCGGTGCTGCTCAAGCCCAACACCGACATCGGCGCGCAGGTCATCATTCACGGTAAGGCCCTGACCAACATGGATGCCCGCCGCTATCACGACTACAAGCCGGTGGCGATGCAGGCGGTGTTGGAGTCCTACGAACGGCTGTGCGCGGCTTACGATGTGGTGCTGGTGGAAGGAGCGGGCAGCCCGGCGGAAATCAATCTGCGCGACAAGGATATCGCCAATATGGGGTTCGCCGAGGCGGTGGATTGTCCGGTGTGGCTGGTCGGCGACATCGACCGAGGTGGGGTGTTCGCTCATCTGTACGGCACGCTGGCGGTGCTGGCCCCCAGTGAACGGGCGCGCATCACCGGACTGATCATCAACCGGTTTCGGGGCGATGTGAGCCTGTTGACGCCGGGGCTGGATTGGTTGAGTCGGGAAACCGGCAAGCCGGTGCTTGGGGTGTTGCCCTATCTGCAAGGCTTGCATTTGGAAGCGGAGGATGCCCTGCCGCGCGAGCTGGCCATCGCCAAGGATGCCGAGCGTCTGCGGGTGGCGGTGCCGGTGTTGGCGCGGATCAGCAATCACACCGATCTCGATCCCCTGCGCCTGCATCCGCAGGTCGAGGTGCAGTGGGTGCGGCCGGGCGCGGCCATTCCACCTTGTGATCTGGTCGTGTTGCCCGGCAGCAAGAGCACCCGCGGTGATCTGCACCGCCTGCGGGAGCAGGGCTGGGACGCCGATATCCAGCGCCATCTGCGTTACGGCGGCAAGCTCATCGGGATTTGCGGCGGGTTCCAGATGCTGGGGCGCTGGGTGCACGATCCCGATGGTCTGGAAGGCGAGCCGGGCAGTAGCACCGGTCTTGGTCTGCTGGATTTCGAGACGATCTTGGCGCCGGAGAAACAATTGCGCCGGGTAGAAGGTCTGTTGCTGGGTGACGAGGTCGAGGTCATCGGCTACGAAATCCACGCCGGCGTCAGCGCCGGGCCGGCGCTGGAGAATCCGGCGGTGCGCCTGAGCGACGGACGATCGGATGGGGTGCGCTCGGACGATGGCCAGATCCTCGGCGCCTATCTGCATGGCCTGTTCGACGCTGCGCCGGCCCGCGATGCTCTGTTGCGCTGGGCTGGATTGGCGGTGCGGGCAACGCCGGATTATCGGCAATTGCGCGAGGATGGTATCGATCGGCTGGCCGATGCCATCGCGGCGCATCTGGATTTGACGGCGCTGGAGGCGCTCTGTCGCCAGTAACGACGCGCGAGCGGGGTCGGTCGCGTGGGAGAAGATCGCTTATGAAATTGCGCAATGCGATGTTGATCTTGCTGGCCTTGACGGTCATCGGCGCGGGTGTCGCGCTGTATCGCGCGCACCCGCCGCGTCAGTCCACCACGGCAGTGAAGGTGGAGAAACCGGCCACGACCCCAAAGGTTCCGGCGGTGGTGGAGAAACCGACGCAGCCGCCAACGCCATCGGCCGACCATACCACCGAGCAGACCGCATTGCTGGAAACGCTGACCCCCCCGGAAATCAAACCGCCGCTGTTACCGCGCTCCGCCGCGGGGATGGCCGATCGGGTGCTGGTGGAGAAGAAGGCGCATCGCCTGACGCTGTTTCGCAACAATAGGCCGTTGAAAAGCTATGCCATCGCGCTGGGCCAGCAACCCGAAGGGCCGAAGCGCTTCGCGGGTGACAACAAAACCCCCGAAGGACGTTATGTGATCGATTCCCGCAAGAAGAACAGCGCCTATCATCGCTCTTTGCACATCTCCTATCCTCGCCCCGAAGATGTCGCCTTTGCCGCCGAGCACAAGCGTTCGGCCGGTGGCGACATCATGATTCACGGGCTACCTAATGGCAGGGGGTTCTGGGGCGCGCGGCATCTGCTGCGGGATTGGACCGCCGGCTGCATCGCGGTCACCGACGCCGAGATCGAGGAGCTGTGGCGGGCCATTCCCGACGGCACGCCCATCGAGATTCGGCCATAGTCGTCCGTTCATGGGATAGCGGATGATTTCCAATCTATTGATATCGATGGAGTAAATGTCCATGCAAAATATGTGTGCCATGCTGGTCTGGCGGATAAAGCCATGATCGGTGCGTTGGCCGTGTTGTTGGTGTTTCAGTTGATCGGCGAGATTTTGGTGCAGGCGAGCGGTTGGCCGGTGCCGGGTCCGGTGATCGGGATGGTGTTGTTGTTCCTGGTGCTACGCTGGCGTGGGGTGTTGCCCACCGCCCTGCGCGTGACGGCGGAGACGCTGTTGTCGCATCTGTCGTTGCTGTTCGTGCCCGCCGGCGTCGGCATCATCCAGCATGGAGCGCGGCTGGCGGATGAGTGGTTGGCGGTGTCGGTGGCTCTGGTGGTGAGTACGCTGGTCACCGTGGCGGTCACCGCGCTGGTGATGCGGGCTGTGGTTGGACGGCGTCGCGGAGGGCAGAATGGATAAGATTTTCAACGATGTCTGGGTCTATCTGGCGGCTTCGCCGTTGCTGTGGCTGACCGTGACTCTGGCGGTTTATCTGGCCGGGCAGTGGTTGTTCCAGCGGAGTGGCGGGCGGGCGCTGTTCAATCCGGTGGCGCTGGCGATCACTTTGCTGGTGGCGTTGTTGCTGCTCACCGGTACGCCCTATAGCACCTATTTCCAGGGTGCGCAGTTCATCCATTTTCTGCTGGGACCGGCGACCGTGGCGCTGGCGGTGCCGCTGTACCTGCACTGGGAACGGGTGCGGCAGTTGTTCCTGCCGATTGTGGTGGGCCTGCTGGTCGGTTCGGCGACGGCCATTTTTTCGGCCATCGGAGTGGCGTGGCTGTTGGGCGGCACGCCGCGCACCTTGCTGTCGCTGGCGCCTAAGTCGGTGACGACGCCGGTGGCGATGGGCATCGCCGAGAAGATCGGTGGCTTGCCATCATTGACGGCGGTGCTGGTGATCTTGACCGGGGTGATCGGGGCAGTGGCCGCGCCGGCATTGCTGAATGGGCTGAGGATTCGCGACGATGCCATCAAGGGTATCGCCATCGGGGTGGCGGCGCATGGCATCGGCACAGCGCGGGCTTTTCAGATCAGCGCCATGGCAGGCGCTTTCTCCGGCCTGGCGATTGGTTTGAACGCCTTGTTGACGGCGCTGTTGGTGCCGCTGATCGTCAAATTGCTGCATTTGACGCCTTGATCATGAACGTTGGTTACAGTAATTGAGTGGACTTGAAGGTGAAATCATGAACTTGAAAATGTTTATCTGCGCCATGCTGTTATCATTGCTTTCGATAGGATGCAGTCAGCAAGCTTGGTACGAGGGATTCCAAGAGAGCGGGCGGCAGCAATGCAATGAGCAGGTTTCACAGAGTGCAATCCAGCAGTGCGTGGATAGTGTCAATAGCCAAAGTTATTACCAGTACCAGAAGGAACGGGAGGGGTTGAGTAAAGATTAGCATGAGTGATTCTATAAGTCGTTGATGCAGAGTTAGTTACGCCGCACTAATTCTGCTTGGTTTTATCGTTAAGTGTAAAGCATGGCTAATCCGAGATATCAAAAATCGACAGACTTCCTAGATCTAGCTCATGGTGACTATATCGCTGCAAGGCTTTTGCTTCGCTCTGGGCTTCTTCCCCAGGGGGTGGCTGTGGCGGCAACTGCAGTAGAGAAGTACTAAAGTTACTTACCAAACAGAGGGTCTTAATATTATTAGATATTTTTGCAAAAAAACAGATATTAGAGTGGGAAAAACGACTATGAAATTATCGCTAGGCTAAGTAACACTAAACAATTGTTTCTAATTGATGCTCCGAGCCCCGCAGCTTTGTTGCTACGACTGAATTGCAGATAAATAGGGTGGGTGTTAGATGCATGTATGTAGAGTTGCGATAATCGTTTAACCGATGAGCCCAACAATTTTTCGCGAATCCGGGTTCCGTTTCTATTTCTTTTCGCGTGAAGAGCCGAGAATGCATGTGCATGTTCAAGGCCAAAACGGCGAGGCTAAATTTTGGCTTGAGCCTGTCATTGAGCTTGCGCAATTCGTAGGGCTTTCTTGGCACGAACTTAAAGAAGCACTTCGTCTTGTGCAGGAGCATGAAAATGACATCCGCAATGCTTGGTATAAACACTTCGCTGGTTGAGGTGACCAATATCTCTCAGCATGGGTTATGGCTATTGTTAGAAGATGAAGAGCTGTTCCTACCATTTGCCGAGTTCCCATGGTTTCGGGAGGCCACCATCCAGAAAATTCTGCACGTCGAACTACCATCCCCGAATCACCTCTACTGGCCAGAACTGGATATTGACCTGTCTGTCGAGTCAATTCGCCATCCCGAACTATTTCCGCTTGTCAGCTGTATCAGCGCCCGATAAATCATTCTTAACTAGCCGGTAGCAAACGTACTGCGCTTATAGCCGCGTTGACAGGCAACTGGCGCGGTTGGATCATTCTGTATGCCGGTTGGCAACGCCAGCAGACCGGCGGCCGCGCCCATGAATCCGGTTTGCAACGACACCAGGCTGCGAGGCTGGGGCAAGATCGACTGCAAACAGGGCAATAGGCCGTTGATCCAGCTTGATCTTGAGCGCACGATAGCTGGACAGCGCCGCCACTCCGGGTGAGGCGCGCACCGCCTAACCGGTTGCAGGCGACCATCCAGTCTTTCCTGGAATCGATTCCCAACGGGTTGAAAGCCACCGTGCGCTGGAAATGGTGGTCGCCGAGTCCTGATCAGCCAGGAAAAGTCGTCGCGCTGTTTCAACAAATCCCGGCTTTGGCCCACGCCCGCGTGCCGCGTACCCTGCTGAGCGCCATTTTTGACTAGATTCCGGATCGCGCCACGGTCCAAAGCCGACTGCAACTTTGGGTCAAGCAGGGCAAAGCATCCGGCCTGCATGGTTTTGACACCTTCCTCAATACCCTGTATCACTGGCAGGAGGGCATCCTCAACTCTTTCGACGGACGACAGACCAGCGGTTTCGTTGAGGGGTTCAACAAACACTCAAGTTGCTCAAACGCCGCTGCTTTGGCCTGGATGGCCCCACCGAACTGTTGCGCCGGCTGTGGCTGGATATCGAGGGTCCACGCCTTTGGGCATGAACCCCTACACTGCATCTTGGGGTGACCATGAGAAATCTCATAGAACCCTAATTTCTACACTGAGGAACTCCAAATCTCATGTTGATCCGAGTTGGATATGACATTATTTTTGAACATCCGGCGCCGACGCCAATCATTACGATGCTCTACCTTCATCCCGCGCGCAAAACTTCGATCCGGCGAGGCGACTACTTGCTAGTCGAGCCGCCGGTGGCGGTCGGCGAATACACCGACGTTTTTGGGAATCGTTGCGGGCGTTTGGTGGCACCTGCCGGACCGATCCGGTTTTGGAACGATGCAGTGGTTGAGGACAATGGCCAGCCGGATCGCCAAAATCTCGCTGCCGAACAGCACGAAATCCATGGCTTGCCAAATGAGACGCTCACGTTTCTGATGCCAAGCCGCTATTGCGAAGTCGATCGAATGGTGGATCTGGCCTGGCAACTGTTTAGCACCGTGCCAAAAGGCTGGGCACAGGTACAGGCGATTTGCGATTTCGTGCATCGTCACATTACGTTCGATTACATGCAGGCGAGCAAGACGCGCACCGCCTACGAAACTTACCAGGAGCGAGTCGGCGTCTGTCGCGACTTCACCCATTTGGCCATCGCGTTGTGCCGCTGCCTGAATATCCCAGCCCGGTATTGCACCGGATATCTCGGCGATATTGGGGTGCCTGTAACAGGTCCGATGGATTTCAGCGCCTGGTTTGAGGCTTACTTAAGCGGTTGCTGGTACACCTTCGACCCGCGCAACAATATACCTCGCATCGGCCGAGTTCTAATGGCTCGCGGCCACGATGCCGCCGATGTGGCGTTGCTGACCTCTTTCGGTCCTAGTCGGCTGGAACGGTTCACGGTGTGGGCCGACGAGGTGGAGGAGGATGCCCTGCTACCTGTTATCAATCAATAGGTTCTTGTGGCCAATACAAGCTACGGTTGCCGAGGAAGCGAGTTCGGGCCACATCCAGCCTGAACAAATCCATCCTCGATCAAGGTTGGGATCTGTCGAGTCAGTTCGCTATCCCGAGCGGTTTCCGCTTTCAGCATAAAGCACTCCTACTAGCCGGCAGCAAACGTACTGCGCTTGTAGCCACATTGACGGGCGACTGGCGTGGTTCGTTCACTCCATGCGCAATGCTTCGGCCGGGCGGGTGCGGATCATCCGCCAGATCGGATACAGCCCAGCGAGCAGGGCGGCGCAAATCGCCAGCGCCAGGGTTTCCAACAGCAGGCTTGGACTCACCTGGAACGGCAGGCTCCAACCGAACGCCCGCCGATTGATCACGAAGATCAGCACCGCCGCCAGCAGAATGCCGGTCGGTAATGCCAGCAGACCGGCGGCCGCGCCCATGAATCCGGTTTGCAACGACACCAGTCCGCCGATTTCCCCCGCCGTCATCCCGGTGGCGCGTAGCATGGCGAATTCCCGCGCTCGCTCCAGTTGTAGCGCCAGCAGCGCGCTCAACACCCCGACCACCGCCACCAGAATCGCCAACAGCCGCAACACATTGGTAATGGTGAACGTCCGATCGAAGATCTCCAACGTCACCTGCTGAATGGTGCGATTGGCGCGGATCACCAGCGGCTGGATTGACTCCAGCTGTTGCTGCAAACGATCGCGCAACGAGGTCAGCACCTCGCCCGGCGCGGCGAACACCGCCAGCGAACCGATGGTCGGGTCGCGCCAGTAGCGCTCGTAAGCGGAACGGTGCAGCAGAATGCGCCCGTGCTCCGAGCCGTAGTCCAGAAATACGGCAGCAATAGTGAAGGTTTTCGGCCCGATGTCGGTGGGCAGCTCCAAGCGGTCGCCGGTTCGCAACTGGCGCCGGTAGGCCAGCGGTTCGGAAACGATCACCGCCTCGCCGCTCTGCAACGCCTGCCATGCCTGCTCCGGCTTGCCATCGATCAGGTGATAACCGGCTTGCGAGGCCGGGGCGAGATCGACCGCAAACAGAGCAATAGGCCGTTGATCCAGCTCGATCTTGAGCGCGCGATAGCTGGACAGCGCCGCCACGCCCGGCGTGGCGCGCACCGCTGCCAGCACCGCCGGATCGAGTGCGGTCGAACGGTCGCCGCCGTCCTCGATGGCCGGCGGGGCGATATAGAAATCGGCATTCAGCAAATCGTTGATCCAGATCACCACGCCACCCCGGAAACTGTCCACCATGATCCCGACCCCGACCGTGGTGGCGAAAGCCACCATCAGCGCCGCAACCGCAATGCCGGTGCGGCTGAGGTGGCGAGCGACGTCGCGGTTGGCCATTCGCGCCAGCAGGCCCAGCCGAACGGTCAGGGGCTGGTTGAGTTGAACCAGAGTGACCACGGTCGGCGGGGTCAGCAGCGCGCAGCCCAGCACCAGCAGGAACAGTCCGGCAAAGCCGACCGGCAGCGAATGGGACACGATCAGGGTCAAGCCGCCCGCCGCCAGGAGCGCCAGACCCGCTACCAGGAAACGGGGCAAAGCCGCCTGCCAGCGGCTTTCCAGATGCGCGCGGCTCAACGCGGCTCCGGGCGGGGCATCGGCCGCTTCCCACGCTGGCAGGCCGGCCGCCGCCAGCGTCGCCACCAGGCCCAGCGCCGCCGCCTTGAGCAGCGAGCTAGGCTCAAGGAACAACTCGCGCACGCTCAGCACGTAATACAGATCGTTGATGGTGCGGGTGACCAGATGCACCAGTCCCGATCCCAGCCAGAGGCCCAGCAAGCCGCCGAGCAGGGTGCCGGCCAGTCCGAGCAGCAGAGCCTCGCCCAGGATGCCGAGAAACAGTTCCCGTCGGCTGACGCCCAGGGCCCGCAGCAGGCCGAGCAGGGCGCGGCGTTGCACTACTGAAAAACTGATGGCGTTGTAGATCAGGAACATGCCGACCACCAAGGCCAGCAGGCTCATGGCGGTCAGATTCAGGGCAAAGGCCGCGCTGAGCTTGGCCGTGGCCTGATTGCGGGCATCGGCTCGTTCCAAATGCAATTCCGGTGGCAACCTGGCCCGCAGTTCAGTCGCCTGACGGTCGCCGGCCGGACCGTCCGGTAGGATCAGGTCGATGTGACTGAGCAGGCCCGGTTTGCCCAACAGGGTTTGCGCCGTGCTGAGATCGGTGATGATCAGCCCATCGAATTCCGGCCCGACCAGGGTACCGACGCGTTGCAAGGTGAAACGCTGCTCGCCACGGCGCAAGGTGACTGGTTCGCCCAGCATCTCGGGTAACAGCGCCGCGTCGGATCGCAGCAACAGCGCGCGCAGATCGAAATCGCCGCCGACGATTTTGGCGGCGGGGTCGCGAAACGGCGCTTCGGCAAAGGGATCGACGCCGAGGATTTGCAGCAGTGGCCCACCGTGATCAGCGCGCGGCAGATAACCGGTCACCACTGGCGCAGCCAGGCGGATGCCGTGTTCCAACCGTAGCCGGGCATACCAGGCTTCCGGGACGCCTTGCGCATCGCCGACGATGCGATGGGTGGCGTGGCCGGTCACCCGGTTCATGGCCAGTTCGAAACCACGCCGGGCGCTGGCATTGGCCAGATCGACCGCCAGCACCACGGCAACCCCGAGTGCGATACCGAGAATAGCCAGCCCCAATTGCCAGGGATGCCGTAACGGATGGCGTAGCAGCGCCCGCCACAACAGCGGAATCACGGTGCGATTTCCCGCATGTGGCCGGCGTCCAGCACCAGCACCCGGTCGGCGCGCGCCGCCACGTCCCGGCTGTGGGTCACCATGACGATGGTGGTGCCGGCTCGGCGGTGCAGGCTCAGCAACAATTCCAGAATGTGAGCGCCGGTGGCGGCATCGAGGTTGCCGGTCGGTTCGTCGGCCAGCAGCAGCGCAGGGCCGTGCACCAGCGCCCGGGCGATGGCCAATCGCTGCTGTTCGCCGCCGGACAGCCGTTCCGGAAAGCTGTCTCGGCGCTGTCCCAGCCCGACCTGATCCAGCAATGCCAGCGCTTGGTCGCGCTGCGCCACCGTTGCCAGGCCGTTCAGCTCCAGCGGCAGCAGCAGATTTTCCACCACGGTCAGGGTCGGGATCAGATTGAAGAACTGGAATACGAAGCCGATCTGACGGCGGCGAAAATGGGTGCGGGCGGTTTCGCTCAGCTCGGTCAGCGGCTGGCCATCGATGCGGATGTATCCAGCGTCCGGCAGGTCGATGCCGCCGAGCAGATTGAGCAGGGTGGACTTGCCGGAACCGGATTGCCCGAGCAGGGCGACGAAGCTGCCGCGCGCGATGTCCAGGTTGAGATCGGCAAAGATCGTCCGCAGCTCGTCGCCCTCGGCATAGCGTTTATGCAGGCCGCGGATGGCAATGAACGGATCGGTCAAGACGGCGGCCTAACGCCATGGTCCGGCCAGCGCTGTGGCCGGTTCCGCCAGCGATTGGAACCGCGCCAGCCGCACGGCGTTGCGCTGGCGATGGCTCAGCAGTGGCATCAGTCCCTGCGCCAGGATGGCTTGGGCCGCCCGTTCGCCCAGCAGCACTTCGGCTACCGGCTGCAGGACGCGCTCGCCGGCCTCTTCGTAGACGTGAGCCGGCAGATCGTCCAGTTCCAGCACGTCATCGGGACTGAAATCCCAGCCGCTGTCCATGAAGGCCGCTGCGAGCAGACGAGCGCAGACGAAAGCCGGATTGCCCCAGAGATAGCCCTCCGGGGCGCGTCCCCCTGGCATTTCCTCGAAGGCGATTTGGTCGAGCGGATCGGTCTTCTGGCCATAGGGCAGGCGTAGCAACACCCGTGGTAGGCTCAGGCCCAGCCAGGGGGCGACGGCGCTGCGTCGCAGTAGCTGCCAGCGTTGCTGGTCGGCGGCGGCCAACGGCGACCAGCGGGCGGGGTCGGCCCATGTCGTCGTGGCGTCGCCGCCCAGCACGCTCGGTTCGGCAGCGGCCAGGAAGGGACCGCCGGCGTGGGCGGCCAGCGAACCGAGATGGGCCAGCAGGGCAATGTCTTCCGCGCTGGTCCCGAAGCGGTAGTCGCCGACCAGCAGCGACCAGGGTTGGCCGTCGTGCATCCGGACTCCGCGGTCGATCAGCAGGGTGTAGAGGCCGGTCGCCTTGGGCGCGCCGCCGGCCGTGCGCAGGTCGGCCAGCAGTTCCTGCCGGGTGATGTCGAGCAGGGAAACCTGCACGAGTTCGCTGTCGATGGCGTTCACCAGGTTGTGCATGCTGCGCCAGGCTGCTTCCAGCGCCTGAAATCCCGGTTGATGCAGGATCGTTCGCAACTGTTCGCCGATGGCGGCGTCGAGCGCCGCGATCCAGGCCGGCTGGCGCGCGTCGGTGTGCACGATGTGCGGCCGAATCACCGCTTGCAGCAGGTTTTGCACGGCGGTCGCGCCCGGATCGCTGGTGCGCGCCGGTGTGGCGGTCGGGGTGGGGGCTTTGCCCAATAGCCGTCCCAGCAGATCCGCCTCGTCCCCGTTGGTGGTCGGTGGTTCGGTTTGGACCGGCTCAGCGAGGGGTGGGGGGGCCAGTTCGGCTACGGCCTGGGCAAAACTGGCCGGGTTGAGCAGCCGGGCGCGGGTGCGGCGCAGCGCCTGGAACAGTTCCAGCCGTTGATAAAGGGCGTCGGGATGAAAATCGTCGAGCTGGGCGAAACCGATGTTGATCACCCCGTCGCCTGCCGGGTCCAGCGGCAGGCGCAGCTTGGGCGCGATGCGGGCCATGACCGCGTCCAGATTGTCGACATCCACGGTCCACAGTCGACGGTCGCTGATGTCGATCAAATCAGCCGGCGCTTCTTCCCGGTGACCGCGCCCACTGAAGTCGGCCATCACCAGGATGCGCAATGGCGCAGCGGGATCGCAGCGGGTGGGACGCCCGGCGGACGAAGGCAGATTGAGCTGCAATTCCATTCGATCTGGCATGGCGTTTGCCCTCTGGAAGGCGACATCGAACATGCTAGAAGTCTAGTGCGACTTCGGCGGATTGGGGGCGGCGGAGCGCCTGCTTTTTCGCTCGCCGTTGCTGCTAAACTCAAACCATTCACTCAAGACAGGGCTGCTTCGGGCAGCGGTAGCCGGGGTCCAAGACATGGCCAGTTCACAGATCACGCAGAAACACCGCAAGATCGCGGTCGCATCGCCCCTGGGTGGAGATGTGCTGGTGTTCGGGCGCATGACCGCCACCGAGCGGCTGGGACGGCTGTTCGAGTTCCAGTTGGAACTGTTGAGCGAAAAGACCGACATCAAGTTGACCGAGGTGCTGGGCAAGAACATGACGGTGCGCCTGGAGCTGCCGGTGGGCGGAACCCGCTATTTCAACGGCTTCGTCACCCGCTTTGGCTACAAGGGCATGCGCGGCGATCGCTATGGCGTCTACCATGCGACCCTCAGCCCATGGTTGTGGTTCATGACTCGCACCGCCGATTGCCGGATCTTCCAGAATCAGAAAGCGCCCGACATCATCAAGAGCATCTTCACCGAAAGCGGCTTCACCGATTTCAAGGACCAGCTCAGCGGCAGTTATCGCGAGTGGGAATACTGCGTACAGTACCGGGAGACCGATTTCGATTTCGTCAGCCGGCTGATGGAGCAGGAAGGCATCTATTACTACTTCACCCACGACAACGGTAAGCACACCCTGGTCTTGGCCGATGGCTACGGTTCGCACGGCAAGTTCGCCAAGTACGAGGAGATACCCTATTTCCCGCCGGATGCGCACGACCATCGCAAGCGAGATCACTTGTCGAAGCTGGATATCCAGGTGAGCCACCAGCCCGGCGCCTATGCCCTGAACGATTTCGACTTCAAGGCGCCGCGCAAGAATCTGCGCACCCTGTCGTCCATGCCCAAGAGCTATGCCCTGGCCGACTTCGAGATCTACGATTACCCCGGCGAATACAGCGAAACCGGCGATGGCAACAGCTACGCCCGGGTGCGACTGGAGGAGCTGCAGGCCCAGCACGAAGTCCTGCTGGCCGAGGGCGATGCCGCAGGTCTGGCCGCTGGCTATCTGTTCAAGCTGGTGGATTGCCCGCGCGACGATCAGAACCGCGAATATCTGATCGTGTCCGCCGTCCACAAGCTGCAATCGGATGCGTACGAAACCGAAAACGACGTTAACAGGGTTGAGGAAAGCAAACTCTATCGGGGCCAAATCGAGGCGATCGAGTCCAAGCAACCGTACCGGACCCCTCGGACCACGCCCAAGCCGGTGGTGAAGGGGCCGCAGACCGCGATCGTGGTGGGGCCGCAGGGCGAGGAAATCTACACCGATCAGTACGGGCGGGTGAAATGCCAGTTCCACTGGGATCGGCACGGCAAGGCCGACGAGAACAGTTCCTGCTGGATTCGAGTGGCGCAAGGTTGGGCTGGCAAGAAGTGGGGCATTCTGTATCTGCCGCGCATCGGCCACGAGGTCATCGTCGATTTCCTGGAAGGCGACCCGGATCAGCCGATCGTCACCGGTCGGGTGTACAACGATGTCAATATGCCGCCGTATACCCTGCCCGACAAGAAGACGGTTTCCACCCTCAAGAGCCTGTCCAGCAAGGGCGGCGACGGTTTCAACGAATTCCGTTTCGACGACGAGAAGGGCAAGGAGCAGATTTTCCTGCATGCCGAGCGCAACCAGGACATCCGGGTCGAGAACGATGCCCTGGAGTGGATCGGCAGCGAGCGCCACCTGATCGTCAAGAAGAAACAGTTCGAGCAGGTCGAGGGCCAGAAGCATCTGATCGTCAAGGCTGGCGATGGCGGCAACGGCGATCAGTTCGAGCAGGTGGCCGGCGAGAAGCACATGGAGGTGAAGCAGGACTGCAATCAGAAGATCGGCGGCAATCTGTCGCTCAAGGTGGATCAGAATCAGCAGGAAAAGGTCGGGCAGAATCACGCCCTCGACGCTGGCATGGAAATTCATCTCAAGGCCGGGATGAAAGTAGTGATCGAGGCCGGGATGCAGCTGACGATCAAGGCCGGCAGCAGCTTCATCGACATCAGCCCGGCAGGCATCACCATCAGCGGCCAACCCATGGTGTTGGTCAACAGTGGCGGGGCGGCAGGCTCCGGTTCCGGTAGCTCGCCGGATGCGCCGACCGCGCCGACCGCGCCCAAGGAAGCCGACAAGGACACGGCGGGCAGCGTGACCGATGCCAGCTCGACGGCGATCACCGAAAAGAGCCACTCGCTGGATTCCGCGACCGTCGATTCGTATTCGCCGCAATCGGCGACCCTGGCCGGCGCTGCCCGCAGCGGCAAGCCGTTCACCGAAATCTGTCCGTGAGCGTCGCAATCGGAAGCGGCGTGGATCGCCGTTGCCGTGGAGTGGAGCCATGACCGCTAAAGTGCCGTCGCAAGCCATCGTTCAGCAGCTGTTCGCCGTGCCGGAAACTCGGGTTTACGCCGTGCTCGACGGCGCATCGTCGCCCGGACTGCCCCAGAATCTGGCGCAGTTCAAGGTCGAATCGGAATGCTTGTTCCGAGGAGAGATGGCCGCCGACATGATGCTGGTCGCGCCCTATCTGGCCAGCCTGCGCCCGGACCATCCGTTTACCGACTGGCTGTTGCAGGAAGGCTGGGGCCGACACTGGGGCGTTTTCGTGATCTGCAAGGCCGAGATGCGCGAGCTGCGCATGCATTTGCGCACCTTTCTCAAGGTCTACGGGCCGGATCTGAAACCGCTGTTTTTCCGTTATTACGACCCACGGGTGCTGCGCGCCTATCTGCCGACCTGCAATGCTCAGGAAAGCCGGCTGGTGTTCGGACCGGTGCTGCGCTACGTCTGCGAAGCCGAAGATCCGACCGCCCTGCTGAAATTCTGGACCGACAACGGGCGGGTCAAGAGTGAAGCGGTCCGGTTGGCCTGAACCGATTTTCGGGGCCGGATGGCGCTGTGATATTCCACTGCTTATTGATCAATTCGCTGAGGATGCCTGAACCATGTTGGTGATCCGCGAAGAGCAAATGGCCGTCCTGGCCCAGGCGGTGGCCAGAACTTTCGAGAATCGGCTGCTCGAACATCTACAAGAATTCTTTCCCCGGCAATGCCAGATTCTCGGGGTCGAGCAGAGCCGCGAGTTGATTCGGCTGGGGATCGCCCAGGCCGAGAAATACGGTCTCGATACTGAGCGCGACGTGTATCTCTACGTCGGCTTGATGTGCATGCTGGGCAGTCATTTCGACCAAGACCCGCAATTGCCTTGGGCGGCCCAGATTTTGGCCGACGAGAATATCGCCGATCCCAGCGACCGCGCCGATCGCCTGCACGATCGGGCGATGGCTTTTCTCAACGAGGCGGCGGGCCAGGAAAGCCAATATCTGGATCGGGCGCTGCGCCGGTGGTGCGAACTGCCGGTCAGTGCCTTGACCCGCACCGGCGACGACAAACAGAGCAGCTTCGGCGATTACCTGCTGAAGCTGCTGTACGGGCTGTTCGCCGAGAAATATCACGCGGTAGGCGATCCGGCCATCCGGCAACTGGTGCGTCAGGGTTATCAGGCGGCCAGGGAATACGGCTTGACCGGAGAAGCAGGCATGACCACCTATATCGGCCTGGCGTTCATGCTGGGCGGCGGGTTCGACCGCGACCCGCGGTTTCCTTGGGCTGGCGCGGTGTTGAACGACGCCGGTCTCGGCGATCCGCTGAAGAAGGGCGAGGCGCTCCATCAGAGCGCGGTCGCCCAGCTGAAACAATGGCTGGAGGAGGGGTGACGATGGCGATGATTCTCATTCGTATACAAAGGGAACGGCAGGCTAAAGTCGCGAAAAGCCAGGATAACAAGCCGCTCAAGCAGACCGTTGCACCGTGCCCGACGAAGTCGCCGAGTCAGCAACCTGCCCCTAAGCCGCCTACCACGGTGACGACGCATGAGCGGACCACGGTGACGATCGATCTCGATCTCGATCTCAAGCACAAACGCGAACGCGAACGCGAATCCAAGCACCCGCCTGCCCACAAGCATCCGGCGAGTGGGTCCGATTCGACCGACGATTAGAGCGTGCGGGAGCCGCGCCGGGCGGCGGGAACAGCAGTGGCTCCAGCACTCATGATGTCCATCATGGCCCGCGCCGCGTTGGACAGGGTCTGGCCGGTATGGCGCACCACACCCAGGGTGCGTTCCATGTCCAGTCCGGCGATCGCCAGCTCCACCAGCTCCCCATCCAGCATGGTGCGCGGTAGAACGCTCCAACCCAGGCCCACCGCCACCATCATCTTGATGGTTTCCAGGTAGTTGGTGGAGAACGCCACCGGCGGTTCCACGCGCAGCCGCGCCAGCCCCTCCTCGATGACGAGCCGCGTGAAGGTCTCGGGACCCGGCAGTATCGCCGGGTGGCAGGTCAATTGCGCTGCGGTCGGTGTCGGGCATTCCGCCAGCGGATGCGAACGCGAGGCGACCGCCGCCAAAGGGTCGCGCCACAGTGCCATCGCTGCCAGCGGTGGTTCGATCTGCGGCGGCAAGGTCATCACCGCCAACTCCACCTCGCCGCGCAACACCGCCGCGCCCGCCAGTTCCGAATCCATGAACCGCATGTCCAACTGCACCTGCGGATAGCGGGTGGCGAAGGTTCGCAATACCGGCGGCAGCCGATGCAGACCGATGTGATGGCTGGTGGCGACGATCAGCGGTCCGGTGACCGTTCCAGCCAGATTGCGCAGGGCGCGGCGGCTGTCGTCGATTTCGGCCAAAATGCGCCGCGCCCGTGGCAACAACAACACGCCCGCTTCGGTCAGGCGCACGGTTCGGTTCAAGCGGTCGAACAGGCGGACATTCAATTCCGCTTCCAACGCCGCGATCCGCTTGCTTACCGCCGGCTGGGTCAGGTGTAGATGTTCGGCCGCCAGGGAGAAGGAACCGCCCTCGGCAATGATGATGAAAGCGCGTAATCCCGCGATATCCATGGATATCTCCAGAATGGCAATGATGATCTATTCCTGTAAATTATGCCAATTATGAAAAAGATGAATTTGTGTCATGTGATACGTGGCCCTAAGCTAGACGAGTATTCAGCCAGGAGAACAGAACATGGCCGGTAAAACGCTTTACGACAAACTCTGGGACGCCCATGTGGTGCGCACTGAAGCCGATGGCACGGCGCTGCTCTACATCGACCGTCATCTGGTGCACGAAGTGACCTCGCCGCAGGCGTTCGAAGGACTGCGCCTGACGGGACGGCAGCCGTGGCGGCGGAATTCGATCGTCGCCATGCCGGATCACAATACCCCGACCGATCCCGGTTTCACCCGCATCGACGACCCGGTGTCGCGCACCCAGGTCGAAACGCTGGACGCCAACGCCCGCGAACTCGATTTGCCATCGTACTTTCCCATCGGCGATCTGCGGCGCGGCATCGTCCATGTCGCCGGTCCCGAACAGGGTGCGACCCTGCCGGGCATGACGGTCGTGTGCGGCGATTCGCACACCGCCACCCACGGCGCGCTCGGTGCGCTGGCGTTCGGCGTCGGCACCTCCGAAGTCGAGCACGTCATGGCGACACAGTGCCTGATTCAAAAGAAATCCAAGACCCTGCTGATTCGGGTCGATGGCGCGGTCGGGCCGGGCGTGACCGCCAAGGACATCATTCTGGCGATCATCGGCCACATCGGCACCGCCGGCGGTACCGGCTACGCCATCGAATTCGGCGGTTCCGCCATTCAGGCGCTGAGCATGGAAGGGCGGCTGACCGTGTGCAACATGGCGATCGAGGCTGGCGCGCGCGCGGGCATGGTGGCGGTGGATGACACCACCATCGCTTATGTCAAGGATCGGCCGTTTGCCCCCAAGGACGAGCTGTGGGAGCGTGCGGTGGCGGCTTGGCGTGAGTTGCACAGCGACCCCGATGCCGTATTCGACCGGGTGGTGACCCTGGATGCGGCGGCGATCAAGCCGCAAGTCACCTGGGGCACCTCGCCGGAGATGGTGGTGGCGGTGGACCAAGCCGTGCCCGATCCGGCCCAGGAAACCGATGCGACCAAGCGCGCCGGGATGGAGCGGGCGCTGCAGTACATGGGCTTGCAGCCGAATACCCCGATGACGGCGATCATGCTGGACCGGGTGTTCATCGGTTCCTGCACCAATGGTCGCATCGAAGATTTGCGCGCCGCCGCAGCGGTGATCCAGGGCCGCAAGGTCGCGTCCAGCCTGAAACAGGCGCTGGTGGTGCCGGGTTCCGGCTTGGTCAAGCAGCAGGCCGAAGCCGAAGGCTTGGATCAGGTATTTACCGCTGCCGGTTTCGAGTGGCGGGAGCCGGGCTGCTCGATGTGTCTGGCCATGAACGCCGATCGGCTGTTGCCCGGTGAGCATTGCGCGGCGACTTCCAACCGCAATTTCGAAGGTCGGCAGGGGCAGGGCGGTCGCACCCATCTGGTCAGTCCGGCAATGGCGGCGGCGGCGGCGCTGGCCGGGCATTTCGTCGATGTGCGGACTTTTTGACGGAACGGCGTCAAGTATCAGCCCGCAGTGACCGAATCTGAGGATGTGGGGCGGCAAACCCCATCAGGAGTACGCTGATGAAACCTTTTACCCGACTCGATGGCTTGGTGGCGATGGTGGATCGCGCCAATATCGATACCGATGCCATCATTCCCAAGCAGTTCTTGAAGTCCATCAAGCGTTCCGGCTTTGGCCCGAACCTGTTCGACGAATGGCGCTATCTCGATCATGGTGAGCCGGATCAAGATTGTTCTGGGCGACCGCTGAATCCGGATTTTATCCTGAATCAGCCGCGTTACCAGGGTGCCAGCATCCTGTTGGCGCGGGAAAACTTCGGCTGCGGGTCTTCGCGCGAACACGCGGTCTGGGCGCTGGAGAACTTCGGCATCCGCTGCGTGATCGCGCCCAGCTTCGCCGATATTTTCTTCAACAACTGCTTCAAGAACGGTGTGTTGCCGCTGTGCCTGCCGGTGGAGACCATGGACCGCCTGTTTGCTGCGGTCGAGGGCACACCCGGTTATCGGCTGGTGGTGGATCTGCCGGCCCAGACCGTGACGACGCCCGATGGGACCGCTTTCGCCTTCGAGGTGGACCAATCCCGCAAGCAATGCCTGATCAACGGCTGGGATGACATCGGTCTGACGCTGCGCCATGCCGAGGAGATTCGCAGCTATGAAGCCCAGCGGCGCGTAGCAGCGCCGTGGTTGTTCGCTTGAGCCATGCCTATGTCGCTGCTGTCACGGCAGCGGCAGGCGCATCGGCAACATGTTCGACGCCGCAAAGCCCTGCCGGCGATAGAAGCGCTGCGCGGCTTCGTTGGCGCGATCGGTCAGCAAGGTGATGCGCCTGCAACCTTGTCCACGCGCCCAGGCAATGGCTGCAGCGATCAACGCCGAGCCCACGCCTGCGCCGCGATGGGCAGGAGCGACCACCATATCCTCCAGCAAGGCCACCCGCTCACCCAGAGCGGTGGATACGGTGAACAGGATATTCACCATGCCGATGATGCGGTCGTCCTGTTTGGCGACCCATACCGCACCCATCGCGGCATTGCCGATGATGTGCGCCAGCCCGCGGCGCTGAGCCTCCGGGTCGGGAGTGAATTCGGCTTCCTGCGTGAACAGAACCGACAGTAGATCGCTGAGCGCCGGGATATCGGCTAGGGTCGCTTTTTCGATGTGCATGAGCGTGGTGCGGCTGGAAGAGCGAGCAGGGTTCGCGGGGTTGATGGGAGGCTGCAACGGCGTCCGGCCCGCTGGCGGGATTTCACTGTCGAGCGGTGCGGCGATGCGTGCAGCGATGATCGGCTACACCAGGACTTCCGCGCACGGTGGATGGCTGAGAAAGGCGGTTGGGCTGGCGGTCAGGCCATAAGCACCGGACTGGAACACCACGATCAGATCGCCAATCTCGGCCTTGGCCAGCTCCATGCGCTCGGCCAATAGGTCCAGAGGGGTGCACAGCGGGCCGACCACCGTCGCCATTTCCCGCTCGACGCCGGACACCCGGTTGCCGACCACCACCGGAAAATTCTTGCGGATCACCTGGCCGAAATTGCCCGACGCCGCCAGATGGTGATGCAAGCCGCCATTGGTGATCAGGAAGGTCTGCCCGCGCGAAACCTTGCGATCGATCACCTCGGCGACGTAGATGCCCGCTTCGCCGACCAGGTAACGACCCAGTTCCAGGACGATTTGCGCATCCGGCAGGCGCTCCTGCACCACCGGCAGCCAGTGTCCCAGATTGGCGGCGATCGGTTGTAGGTCGAGCGGGGTATCGCCGGGGAAATAGGGAATGCCGAAACCGCCGCCGATGTTCAGCAGGCGCACCGGTCCCGGCGCGTCGGCCGCCAGCCGCAGCGCCAGCTCGAAGCTGCGGCTCTGGGCCTCGACGATGGCGGTCGCCCGCAGATTCTGCGAACCGCTGAAGATGTGGAAGCCCTGAAACGCCAGATCCAGCTGCCCGATCCGTTCGAGCAGCGCCGGCGCTTGCTCGGCGTCCACTCCGAACGGCTTGGAGCCGCCGCCCATTTTCATGCCGGACGTTTTCAGTTCGAAATCCGGATTGATTCGCACCGCCACGCGGGGGCGGCGATTCTGTTCGCGGCCCAGGCGAGCGACGGTTTCCAGTTCATGAGCCGATTCCAGGTTGATGACGATGCCGGCGGCGATGGCGGCGGCCAGTTCCGGCTGGCGCTTGCCCGGCCCGGCGAAGCTGATTTCGGCCGGGTCCATGCCGGCGTCCAAGGCGATCTTCAGCTCGCCGAGTGAGGCGACGTCCAGGCCATCGACCTGCTTGACCAGGTATTGGACCAGGGCCGGCATCGGATTGGCCTTGATCGCATAGTGCAGCTTGACGGCGGCGGGCAGCACCCCGCGCAGCAAGGTGACGCGCTCGTCCAGCAGGCTGCGGTCGTAGGCATAGAATGGCGTTTGCCCGACCTGGGCCGCCAGTCGGGTTAGCGGCATGTTGCCGATATGGAGCTGATCGTCGATGACTGGAAACTGGTGGATGGGCCAGTGTTCCGGTTTGGCGGTGCTCATGAGGCAGGTTCCTGGAACAGCGCACGCAACTCCTCGGCCAAGATCTTGCGGTCGATCTTACCGTTGGGATTGCGAGGCAGGTCGGTCGTCCGGGCGATGAACTGCAAGGGCACCATGAAGTTGGGCAGGTGGCGCTTGCAATGGGCGATCAGCTCGCTTTCGTTGAAGGGATCGCGCAGAGGCTTGATCACGGCGACGACCGCCTGACCCAGGGTCGGATGGAGGATGCCCAGCGCTGCAGCCTCGGCGGCTTGTCCGCTGCTGTACAACACTTCCTCGATCTCGGTGGGGCTGACGCGGTAGCCGGAAGTCTTGATCATATCGTCCTTGCGACCGATAAAGTACAGAAATCCTTCTTCGTCCATCCGCACCGTGTCGCCCGACCAGACCGCCAGTTCGGTCAGCGGCAAACCCGGATTCTGGCCGGGAAGCGGGCGGAAGCGTTCGGCGGTCTTGGCCGGATCGTTCCAGTAGCCAAGCGCTACCAGCGCGCCGCGATGCACCAGCTCGCCGGGTTCGCCGGGCGCGCAGGGCGCACCGTCCTCACGCACTACCAGGATTTCGGCGTTGGGGATGGCCTTGCCGATGGAGTCCGGCCGACGGTCAATTTCGGTCGGCGGCAGATAGGTGGAGCGGAAGGCTTCGGTCAGGCCATACATCAGATAGGGCGTCGTCTTGGGCAGCGCCTGGCGTAGCGCCGTCAGTGTGGCGCGCGGCATGGTTCCACCCGAATTGGTGAAATAGCGCAAGCTGTCCACGGCGGCGGCCGGCCAGTTCAGCCGCGCCAGCTGGACCCACATCGGCGGCACCGCCGCCAGGCCGGTGATCGCTTCCCGCGCTACCATGGCCGCTACATCCCGTGGCAGCAGGTATTCCATCAACACGACGCTGGCGCCGACCACGAAGGCGGTGGTGAGCTGACTCAGCCCGTAGTCGAAGCTGAACGGCAGCACCGCCAGGATGCGGTCATCGGTCCGATTGTCGAGATATTCAGCCACGCTGTGGGCGCCGGCCAGCATGTTGCGGTGGGAGAGCACCACGCCCTTGGGTTTGCCGGTGCTGCCCGAGGTGTAGAGGATCGCCGCCATGTCGATATCGATGCCGCGTGCGGGAAGGCGCTTCGTGTCGCTCGACAGCAGCTCCGACCAGGCGATGAAGCGCAGGTGGCGGACCGCGTGGGTGGTCCAGATCGGACCGTCGACCAGCACGATGCTGTGCAGGTCGGGACAGTCGGCCAGCAGCGGCTCCATCAACTCGGCGCGATTGCCGGCCGTGACCAGTACGCGCACGTTGCAATCGCGCAGGATATAGGCGACCTGCTCCGGCTTCAGCAGAGGATTGATCGGGACGAACACCCCGCCGGCCAGCGCGGTGCCAAATAGTGCAGTCACGGTTTCGATCCGCTTGGGAAGATAGACGGCGACTCGCTCGCTGCGATTCAGGCCCAGCTCCATGAACCCGCGGGCCGCGCTTTGGATCAGGCTGGCCAGACTGGCGTAATCCAGCGGCGTTTGCCGATAGACGATGGCTGTGGCGTCGGGGCGATGGTCCGCCTGCTCGAGAATCAATTCATGCAGCAGTCTGGACATACCGGTTTTCAATGGGAAAAGTGGATGGCTGGTTTTTCATATTGTGGGAGTAGGTGACGGTCGGCTATAGATAATAGTGGTTTATCCACCGGACAGCACCAGTATGAACAGGTCGAAAAGCGAAGGGGAGATCGATGGGCGAGCACGATAGCGGGCCGCATCTGGTGTTGTACGGCACCAGCGCGTGCCATTTGTGCGAACAGGCGGAGAGGCTGATTGAGCGAGAAGTCGGACTGCCGGTCGAATGGATCGAGATTGTCGACGATGCTCTATTGTTGGAGCGATACGGCATCCGTATCCCGGTGTTGCGGGCGGAAAGCGGTGTCGAGCTGGACTGGCCGTTCGATGGCGCGGCGGTGCGACGATTGATCATGGAGGGCCATTCTGCCTGATGGCTGTTTATTTTTCAGCAATTTCATGGGGAAAGCGACGCCGGATCAATCTGGCGTCGCGCGGGTCCGGCGATTGGTCGGCGATACCAGCGTGTCATGAATAACCAGTTTGATCATTTTTTTGGAGTACAGCGTGGGATAATTCAAACAAGCGTTTGAATGGGGACACTTCGCCATGGGAGATGACACAAGCCAGCGTCTATTGGATGCGGCCGAGATGTTGTTCGCCGAACATGGCTTCGTGCAAACCTCGTTGAGGGCAATTACCACACTGGCCCACGCCAATCTGGCGGCTGTGCACTATCACTTTGGTTCGAAGGATGAGCTGACCCGCGCTGTGTTCGTTCGCCGGCTCAAACCCTTGAACGAGGAGCGGCTGGCGCGGTTGACGGTCTTGGAGAACAGCGGCGGGCCGGTGACGGTAGAAGCGGTGTTGACTGCCTTTATCGAACCGTCGCTGCAGTTGCGCCGCGCTGGGGTGCAGGGCGAGCGGTTCACCCGCTTGCTGGGTCGGGCGCAGCTGGAGCCTTCCGAGGCGCTGCGCGACTTCATGAACGAGCAATACGCGCCGGTGCTGGAGCGGTTTCAGCGAACGCTCGTCCAGACCTTGCCGGAGTTGTCGCCGGTCGACATCCACTGGCGCTTGTGCTTCACGCTGGGCGCGTTGTCGTTTGCCTATGCGGGAGCGCTGTGGGCGTGGTTGCCGTTCAAGGTGCGGGAAGTAGGGGACGAGCGTTGGTTGCAGCAGCAACTGGCCCGATTCCTGACAGCGGGATTGCGCGCGCCACCGCTGGAGAAGGAGGTCGATATGGCTGTTTGATAGGCGCGCCGCTATACATGCGCTCCGGGTGGGGAAGCGCCACCGCTGGAGAAGAAGACTTTCGTCATGGCTGATCGACGGCCATGCGAACGAGCATCGGGGCATCGAAAACACCCCATTCGCTTTCGGCCCCGACCGATCGCGAAACACGCTCGAATTCAGAACCACATTCTAAGGACAGCAATAATGACAATTCCAAAGTCGCAGAGTTCCATTCTAGTCCTCGGCATCACCGGCTTGTTGGCCGTTACCGGCCAGTCCTACGCTTCGGGCTTGCAGATCACCGAGCAGAGCGTCACCGGTCTGGGCCGGGCGTTCGCCGGCGGCAGTCTTGTCAACGACGATGTCTCGGCCGTGTACTACAACCCGGCCGACATGATGTTGAGCAGTGGCACGCAGTCCCAGCTGGGCCTGATCGACATCGACATTTCTATCAAGACGAGCGATGGTGGTTCGACCATGCGGCTGCCGGCCAATCTGGGCGATCTGCTCACCAAACCAGGCACCCTGCCGGTGTTCGTGACCATTCCCGCCACTGGCGCCCCCGATAACGGCGGCACTAACAACCTCGTGCCGAATGGCTATTTCGCGATGGATATCAACGACCAGATGCGTTTTGGTCTGGGCATCACCGCGCCGTTTGCGGTCAGCACCAACTATGCCCGGGATTGGGTGGGCCGCTATGCAGCGGTCGATTCGGAGATGAAGACCGTCGACATCAATCCCAGCATCGCGTACCGGGTCAATAACAATCTATCCCTGGGTTTCGGGGTGAGCGCCCAATACCTCGACGTCACGCTGTCCAGGGCGCTGTTCAATCCCTTGAGTCCGACCAGCGACGGTTATGTGGAAAACAAGGGCACCGACTGGGGCTTCGGTTTCAACCTGGGCGCTACCTACCAATTCGATCCCGATACGCGGGTCGGTCTGAGCTATCGCTCGCGGATCGACTATACCCTGGAGGGCGACGCCACCATCAGCAACTATCTGCCGGGCACCAACGGTACGCGAGGCATCAGGGCGGACTGGATCGCACCCGACTGGGCTGCTTTGGCCTTCTACAAGCGGCTCAGTCCACAATGGGCGGTGATGTCCAGCTTGCGCTGGACCAATTGGAGCGTATTCAAGGATTTGCAGATCGATCTCGCCGATGGTAGCGGCGTGCTCGGGGTGATCAACGAGAATTGGCAGGACAGCTGGTCGGTCAATCTGGGCGTCACCTACGATTACACGCCGGAATGGACCTTCCGGGCTGGTTACGTCTACGATCAGACCCCCATTCGCTCGGCCGAATATCGCCACCCGAGCATTCCCGACAGCAGTCGCAACGCCATTGGCCTCGGTTTCAGCTATCACCCCGATCCGAAACTGTCGGTGGATGTCGGCTACATGTATATCAGCTTTGCCAAATCCAGTACTAATGAGGCCCTGGATCTGGTGCCCTCGTCATACTCCGGTTTGTTCGTCGAACACCTGTTGGTCGACTACAGTGCCTCGGGCAACCTGTTCGGATTGCAGGCCAGCTACAGGTTCTGAACCTGCCGGATCGGCGATTAGCCAGATCGATAAAGCCGGGGCCTTGACCCCGGCTTTATGTTTAGCGATGAATGAAGGGAAATGGGTGGCGGTCGCACCGCGGGTTTCGATAGCTTGACGAGAGGATATCCAAGACTATGAGTAACGCAGCATCCATCCGCCGGGTGGCGGTTCTGGGCGCAGGCGTGATGGGCGCGCAGATCGCCGCTCATCTGGCCAACGCCGATGTGCCGGTGGTGTTGTTCGACCTGCCGGCCAAGGAAGGCGATCCCAACGGGATCGTGACCAAGGCCATCGCCAACATGGTCAAGCTCAGTCCAGCGCCGTTTGCGGTCAAGGAACGAGCTGAGCTGATTCAGCCGGCCAACTACGACCAGCATCTGGAAGAATTGCGCAGCTGCGACTTGCTGATCGAGGCCATCGCCGAGCGTCCGGACTGGAAGGCCGATCTGTACAAGAAGGTCACGCCTTATCTGAACGAGCGGGCGATCCTGGCCACCAACACCTCCGGTCTGCCGTTGAATCTGCTGGCCGAATCGGTGCCCGAAAGCGTGCGGCCCCGCTTCTGCGGCATTCACTTCTTCAATCCGCCGCGCTATATGGCGCTGGTGGAACTGATTCCCTGCCAGACCACCGAACCGGCCATGCTGGACTTGCTGGAAACCTTCCTGGTCAGCACCCTGGGCAAGGGCGTGGTTCGGGCCAAGGACACCCCGAATTTCATCGCCAATCGCATCGGGGTGTTTTCCATGGCGGCGACCATCCACCACACCCAGGTGTTCGGACTCAGCCTGGATTTAGTGGACGCCCTGACCGGTCCAGCCATCGGCCGGCCCAAGAGCGCCACCTATCGCACCGCCGATGTGGTGGGACTGGACACCATGGGCCATGTGTTCAAGGGGTCGGCGCTGGCCCTGCGAGAAGATCCGTGGCGGCACTATTTCAATCCGCCGGCCTGGTTGACCACCCTGATCGAAAAGGGTGCGCTGGGTCAGAAGACCAAGGTCGGCATCTACGCCGACAAGGGTAAGCAGGTGCTCGACACTGCGACCGGTGAGTATCGGGTTGCGGGCGCCAAACCGGATGAAGCGGTGCAGGCGTTGCTCAAGATCAAGAATCCGGCCGAAAAGTTCGCCGCCCTGCGCGCCAGCGATCATCCGCAGGCTCAATTCCTGTGGGCTATTCACCGCGATACCTTCCATTACGCGGCGGTGTTGCTGGCCGAGATCGCCGATACCGCCCGCGATGTGGACTTCGCCATCCGCTGGGGTTTCGGCTGGAGCATGGGGCCGTTCGAGATCTGGCAGGCGGCTGGTTGGAAACAGGTAGCGGCCTGGATCGAACAGGACATCGCCGCCGGCAAGGCCATGACCCAGACGCCGCTGCCGGCCTGGGTGAAGCAGGTCGATGGGGTGCATCGGCCGGAAGGTTCCTATTCGGCTCTGGAAGACAGCTACAAGCCGCGCTCGACCCTGCCGGTCTATCGCCGCCAGTTCTATCCGGAGCAGGTGCTGGGTGAAGGACTGCCGCGCTACGGCGAGACGGTCTACGAGAACAGCGGTGTGCGGCTGTGGACCACCGGCGACCGGATCGGCGTGCTCGGCTTCAAGAGCAAGATGCACGCGATCGGCGATGACGTGCTCGACGGCGTGCTGGAAGCGGTGCGGGTCGCCGAGCAGCAGTTCGATGGCTTGGTGTTGTGGCAGACCGAAGCGCCATTCAGCGTCGGTGCCAACCTGGCTCAGGCCGTAGGGGTGTTGCAGGCTGGCGATTTCGCTACTTTCGAGGCCGGTGTCGCCAAGTTCCAGAACACCACGGCGGCGCTGCGCTATTCCGCCATTCCGGTGGTGGCGGCGGTGCAGGGTCTGGCGCTGGGCGGCGGCTGCGAGTTTTTGATGCACTGCGATCGGGTGGTGGCCGCTCTGGAGAGCTACATCGGCCTGGTCGAAGTCGGCGTCGGGTTGATTCCGGCCGGTGGCGGTTGCAAGGAATTTGCATTGCGGGCGGCGGCCGAGGCCAAGGGCGGTGATTTGCTACCGTTCCTGCGCGGTTACTTCGAAGCGATGGCGATGGCCAAGGTGTCGCGCAGCGCCGAGGAGGCCAAGCAGCTCGGTTATCTGAAAGCCTCCGATATCATCGTATTCAATCCCAACGAGCTGTTGTACGTCGCCAAGGCCCAAGTGCGGGCGCTGGCCGAGACCGGCTACCGGCCGCCGCAGCCGCGCAAGGTGCGCGTGGCGGGCCGCACCGGCATCGCGGCCTGTCAGATGGCGCTGGTCAACATGCGCGACGGCGGTTTCATCTCGGCCCACGACTACCAGCTGGGGGTCAAGATTGCGACCGCGCTGTGCGGCGGCGCTGTCGACCCGAACACGATGGTCGACGAGGCGTGGCTGCTCGGTCAGGAGCGCCAGGGTTTCGTCGAGCTGGCCAAGACCGCGCAAACCCAGGCCCGCATCGAGCACATGCTCAAGACCGGCAAGCCGCTGCGTAACTGATCGATCGGAGACATATTCATGAGCAAACCCATTCAGGACGCTTATATCGTAGCCGCCGTGCGCACGCCGGTCGGCAAGGCGCGCGGCATGTTTCGCAATACCCGTCCGGACGATCTGCTGGCCCATGTGTTGCGGGGCGCGATCGCGCAATGTCCGGGACTGGACCCGCAACTGATCGGTGACGTGATCGTCGGTTGCGCCATGCCGGAAGGCGAGCAGGGCATGAACGTGGCCCGCATCGGCCTGTTGCTGGCCGGATTGCCGGACAGCGTGCCGGGGCTGACCATCAACCGCTTTTGCGCTTCCGGGGTGCAGGCGGTAGCGCAGGCTGCCGACCGCATTCGGTTGGGCGAGGCCGATGTAATGATCGCCGCCGGTACGGAAACCATGACCATGATTCCGATGGGTGGCAACAAGATCGCCCTGAATCCCGAAGTGTTCGCCAAGGATGAGAACGTCGGCATCGCTTACGGCATGGGACTGACGGCAGAGAAGGTGGCTGAGCAGTGGCGGGTGTCCCGCGAGGATCAGGACGCCTTTGCGGTAGAGAGTCATCGCCGGGCGGTGACTGCCATTGCCGATGGCGAGTTCAAGCAGGAAATCCTGCCCTACACCGTGATCGACCGCCTGCCGGACAGCGCCACCCTGCAGGTGAAGCTCCGCGAGCGCGTGGTCGAGAACGACGAAGGCCCGCGTCCCGACACCAGTAGGGCGGGGCTGGCCAAGCTCAAGCCGGTGTTCGCAGCGCGGGGCAGCGTCACCGCCGGCAACAGTTCGCAGATGAGCGACGGGGCCGGAGCCGTGGTGTTGATGAGCGAGCGGATGGTCAGGCAACTGAACCTGCAACCCCTGGCCCGCTTCGTCAGCTATGCCGTGGCCGGCGTGCCGGCGCGGATCATGGGGATCGGCCCGATCGCTGCGATTCCAAAGGCGCTGGAGCTGGCCGGACTGAAGAAGGGCGACATCGACTGGTTCGAGTTGAACGAGGCGTTCGCCGCCCAGAGTCTGGCGGTGATCCGCGAGTTGGATCTCGATGCCGCCAAGGTCAATCCGCTCGGTGGCGCGATCGCGCTGGGGCATCCCCTGGGCGCGACCGGCGCGATCCGCACCACGACGCTGGTGCATGGCCTGCAGCGGCGCGGGGGCAGGTATGGCATGGTGACGATGTGCATCGGCACCGGCATGGGCGCTGCCGGAGTCTTCGAGGCGTTGTAGCTTTCGAGGTGGTGCCGGGCTGGGTTAAGCCGCCCGGTGTTGGGGGAAGAGCCCGCTGGTGATGCCAGCGGGCTTTTTTATGGTGCAAACGCCCAGCGGGAGATCTTGGCCGACGCTGGTTTTACGTTATGCTGATGACCGAATCTTCGTTATTTTGATGAGAGGAGATCGTTCATGACCGCAATGCGGGTAGAGGCTGGACGGGGCTGGGGTTGGATCGTCGAGGGTTGGCGGCTGTTCGCGCAAGCGCCGGGGATCTGGATCGTCATTCTGCTGATTTATCTTGGACTCATACCAATTCTCTTTCAAAGAGTAACTAAAAAGCTTAGACTTTTCCCAAGGAAAGGAGGAAGGCATGACGGTTTATCGCAAATCATTTCCGGAAGGGACAGTCTTGCTTGTCCATCGGCTTAT